>Ga0302326_10001713_pt1 | contig 55084 bp, 43 predicted proteins | sample Palsa_T0_3_FD_202264 | JGI IMG/M metagenome (GOLD analysis project Ga0302326, IMG submission 202264) | Peat permafrost microbial communities from Stordalen Mire near Abisko, Sweden - Palsa_T0_3 | ecosystem: Environmental > Terrestrial > Soil > Palsa > Peat permafrost | place: Sweden: Abisko...
GGCGGGCAATCGAGGACGGCAACTGTCGCTCGCGGGTGAGCAAGGACCGGACGCCGATTTTCAGAAGACCTGACTCCCTGAGACCGAAGCATACCGAGATCGAAACGAATGGCTGACGATCAGAATCCCGAACTTCCCTTAACTCCTCCAGGCGGCGACGGACATGCTCCGCAAGGACAAGGTCCGACGGGTCCGGGCGCCCTCAACATGCAGCCCGTCAATATTGAAGAGGAGATGAAGCGGTCGTATCTCGACTATTCCCTGTCGGTGATCATCGGCCGTGCTTTGCCTGACGTGCGTGACGGATTGAAGCCGGTGCATCGCCGCATTCTTTACACCATGCAGCAGATGGGCCTGGCTCCGGGACGGGCTACGCGCAAGTGCGCCCGCATCGTCGGCGAAGTGATGGGCAAATACCATCCGCACGGAAACCTGGCTGTTTACGACGCCTTGGTGCGACTGGCGCAGCCTTTCGCCATGCGCGCTCCCCTGGTCGATGGGCAGGGCAACTTTGGGTCGGTCGATGGCGACCCTCCGGCGGCGGATCGATACACCGAAGCCCGTTTGACTCGCGTCTCGACCGCCCTGCTTGAAGATCTGGACAAAGAGGCGGTTGATTTCTATCCGAACTATGACGGCACGGAAACGCAGCCCGCCGTTCTTCCGGCGCGTTATCCGAACTTGCTGGTCAATGGATCCGATGGTATTGCCGTGGGCATGGCTACCAAGATTCCTCCCCACAACCTGGCCGAGATTGTCGATGCGACGATCACGCTGGTGAATAATCCCGGCGCGCAGTTGCCGGAAATCCTGAAGTTCGTGCAGGGACCGGACTTTCCTACGGCGGCTATTATTCACGGGCGTGCCGGAATTTTTGAAGCTTACCGGACCGGGCGCGGACGTTTCATGATGCGGGCGCGCGCCGCCATTGAGAGTATCAATCGAGACAAGCAGGCGATCATTGTTACCGAGATTCCGTATCAGGTGAACAAAGCGCGGCTGATCGAGCGCATTGCCGATCTGGTCAACGACAAGACCATCGACGATATTTCCGACATTCGCGACGAAAGCGATCGCGACGGCATGCGCATCGTGATCGAACTCAAACGCGCAGCCGAACCGCAGATCGTGTTGAACCAGCTTTTCAAGCACACCTCGATGCAGGAAGGCTTCAGCATGATTTTGCTGGCCGTGGTCAATGGACAGCCCAAGGAAATGGGGCTGATCCAGGCGATCAAGCACTTCATCGACCATCGCGTCGACGTGGTGCGGCGGCGTACTTCCTACTTGTTGAACAAGGCGCGTGATCGTGAACACATTCTCGAAGGTTATCTGACCGCGCTCGATCACCTCGATAACGTGATCGTCATCATTCGCGGCAGCGCGAATCGCGCCGACGCTCGAGAAAACTTGGTCGCTTACTTTGGCGGCAAGAAGATCGACATCAATACCAGCGGACGCGCGCCGAAGCTGGATCCCGAGAAGCCTTTTACCACCAAGCAGGCTGACGCCATCCTCGAGTTGCAACTGCACCGTTTGACCAAACTCTCGATCGATGAAATTTCGAGCGAGTTGAAGTCGGTGCGCGAGGCGATTGCCGAATACGAATCGATTTTGGCTTCCGAGACGAAGCTGCGCAAAGTCATCATCAAGGAACTGGAAGAGGTCAAGAAACTTTACGGCGACGCGCGCCGGACCGTCATCGAAGACGAAGCTGCCGAGATCATGCTCGAGGACTTGATCGCCGACGAACAGGTCGCGGTCACGGTCAGCCACTCCGGCTACATGAAGCGGACTCCGATTTCGACCTACCGCATGCAGCGGCGCGGCGGAACCGGACGCACGGGCATGAAGACGCGTGACGAGGATTTTGTTGAGCATCTGTTTATCGCTTCCACTCACGCTTACATTCTGATCTTCACCAACACCGGGCGCGTTTACTGGCTCAAGGTGTACGAGATTCCGGACATTGCCGCCGCGGGCAAGGGGAAACATGTCGGCAATCTGGTTGGCCTGCAGCCGGGAGAAACCGTGCGCACGATGCTGGCCGTGCGTGACCTGGAAGAGGAAAATCGCTACGTCTTTTTTGCCACCCACAACGGCACGGTGAAAAAGACCGAAGTGAAAGACTTCTCCCACGTAATGTCGCGTGGCATCATCGCCATCAATATCGAAGAGGGAGATGAGTTGGTCGCAGCTTCGCTGACCGATGGCAACCAGATCGTTTTCCTGGCTTCGCACGACGGGCAAGCGATTCGCTTCGATGAGAACGACGTGCGTCCCATGGGGCGCAACGCGACGGGCGTGCGCGGCATGAACCTCGGAGAGAAGGATTACATCGTCGGGATGGCCACCACGATCAAGCCGGAAGCAAAGGCGGTCGCCCCCGAGGGCGATGTCGCTCCTGAAGTTGCCGACCTGGTTCCGGAAAAAGGCTCGCTCATTCTTTCGGTCACCGAGAATGGTTACGGCAAGCGCACTCCCGCCGACGAGTATCGGCTTACCAATCGCGGCGGCAAGGGCGTAATCAACGTCAAGACGACCGAGCGCAACGGCAAGGTTGTCGGCATCTCGCAGGTCACGGAGAAATCCGAGGTGATGCTCATCTCGCAGTATGGGAAGATCATCCGGATTGAATCGAAGTTTATTCGCGAATCGGGACGCTCGGCGCAGGGTGTGCGGCTGCTGCACGTCGAACCGGGGGACCGGGTCGCGGCGGCGGTGGTGATTCCTCCGGAAGAGCCGAATGGGAATGGGACGCTGATTCAGTAGATTCGGAGCACTCTCGCGGTTGCAGTATCGAGGGGGAGGAGCGCGCGGGAAGCGTAGCCAAAGGCGCTAAAAGCGCGGACCCACGTTCTCCCCCAATCGAGATCACTCTAAACTTCCCCCTCGCGTGACGGGCGCGCTCTGCATTCTTCGCCAACCAGAGGCCGGCCTCGATCGTCGGCGTTTCGGGTCGATTCGAGCACCCTCGCGGGTGCATCGTGGCTTCGATCAGCGCGAAACAACCGCCGCGCCTTCCGGCCGCATTACCGCAGTCACTTCTAAACCACCCTGCTTTCGATTACTGTTAACCTTAGTGGCACTGTCCCTCCCCGTGTGTGCCCGCGCGGTTGCAGACTGTTTGTGAGCGAGCGTTTGTGCATAACATCGACATCGCAAAAACTGAACCGCCCGCGTACCAGGAACTGCTTAGCCGGCCGATTCGCGAGCTCGGGCTTACCCTAGCCGGATCTCCGGTCGAGCGATTTGTCGAACAGCTTTATCGCGAACTGGATGCCAAAGGGCTGGCTAAGTTTCGTCCGGTTTGCTATTTGACCGATGAGTGGGGATGCCCTTCGGGCGAGCCGATTATCGGGATTCCGTTTTATTTGGCTCATGCGGCTCTGGCGCAACTGGAAAAAGAGACGCACGACCTTGAGGATGCTCGCGAAATCATGATGTATCTGCGGCATGAGGCGGGACACGCATTTACCTACGCTTACAAGCTGCACAATAAGCCGGAGTGGAAGCAGATTTTTGGGCCGTTCCGGCGGCCTTATCGCGACAACTACCGGCCGGTGCCGTTTTCGCGCGACTATGTGCGGCATTTGCCGGGGTGGTATGCGCAAAAGCATCCGGATGAAGATTTTGCCGAGACGTTCGCGGTCTGGCTCACGCCGCGCTCGAACTGGCGCAAGCGCTACCGGGGATGGGGAGCGCTCGCCAAGTTGCAATATTTGAACCGGCTGACGCGCATGTTGGGGAAGAGCGATCCGGCGCGGCGACGCGGCGTGACCGATATCACCGTCGATGACATGGACGCTACGGTGGCGGAGTTCTATCGCCGGGATGGGCACCGGGGGGCGCGGGACCAAGTGGCGGTCGCCGAGCTGGGCGTGAGTGAGCCGGGCGTGAGCGAGCTAACCCCGGACACGGATCTGCGGGACATTTTTCCGGTTTCGAAGCGGCGGAAGACGGCTTTGCCGGCTCGCGAGTTTCTGCACCAGTATCGCAAGGCGGTGATCGACAAAGTTGCGCAGTGGACCGGTGCGCAGCGTCCGCTGATCAAGACTTTGCTGGACGCAATCGAAAAGCGCGCCGGGGAACTCGACTTGCGCGCCGACAAAACGCGCAGCGCGGAGCATCTGGCGGAAGTGACCGCCTATGTCACCGCCCTGGCGATGACGTATGTGACCAAAGGAAAGTTTATTCAGCCCTAGAACCGGGTCTCAGCTGGCGAGGTGTCGGGTCTCAGGAAAAGCGCGACGGGCGCCGGAGCCGTATCAACGATTTTCCTGAGGTCTCGAACCTCAGAACTCGACCGAGGAGATTTGATGATCGGAGCGAAACTCAAAATTGCGCTGCTGTACGACCTCTGGAACGAAGATCCGGTCGCCGCCGCGGCTAAGGAAGAAGCGAACGCCGCGCGCAAGCCGCACAAAAAAGTTAAGCAGGCAAAAAAAGAAAAGACCGATCGCGAGGAAATCTTCGAAGCGCTCGAGAAACTGGGGCACGAGCCTTCGAATTTCGAGTTGGATGGGCGTCCGCAGTCGCTGCACTCGCTCTCGCGTTGCGATGCCGACCTGATCTTCAATTTGACCGAGTCGTTCGACGGCGACGACACCAAGGAAATGAACGTGGTCGCTTATGTCGACCTGCTGGGATTGCGCTACACGGGCGCGGGGCCGCACGCCATTTTCATGTCCCAGGACAAAGCGATTGCCAAGAAGATTTTCGCGTTTCACGGGATCAAAACTCCGTTCTTCGCAACCGCCTATCGCGGACGCATCGAACATGCGCATGACATTTCTTTTCCGCTCATCGTCAAACCGTCCTGGGAGGACGGGTCGATCGGCATCGATGCCGGCGCGGTGGTGAAAAACGTCAAGGAGATGATGGAGCGCATCCAGTACATCCAGGACGAATTCGATGCGCCGGCTCTGATCGAGGAATACATCGAGGGGCGTGAGATTTACGCCGGAATTCTGGGCAGCTACGAACGGACGCAGGTTTTGCCGCTGATCGAACTCGATCTGTCACGCCTGCCCGAGGGCACACCGAGAATTGCCAGCTACGACGTGAAGTTCGAGAAAAATACCGAAGCCTACAAGCTGACCAAATCGCAAATCGCGGAAAATCTTGACGAAGCGACGACCAAGCGGCTCTCCGATACGGCGCTGGCCGCCTATCGCGCGCTTAAGCTGCGCGACTATGGGCGCATCGACATGCGGCTGGCTCCAAATGGCGATGTCTACGTGATTGAAGCGAATCCGAATCCTTGGCTGGCGAGCCGACAGGAATTTGCCATGGCGGCGAAGGCTTCGGGGTTGTCTTACACGGAGATGATCGGGGCCATCATCGACTTGGCGATGAGCCGCTATTTGAATGCCAACCTCACCAATGCGGTCGCCATGCGCTAACCTTTCATAATCAGGGGGGATCCCGCCGCATGGGACGGGGCGCAGCCCCGTCCCCACGCGAGCATTCTTTCTAGAACATGTTCCACAGGTACTGGTTGTACACCTCGTGGTGGAATTGGACCTCGGCCGGTTTGACAATCGAGCCGAGCAGACGCGGGCAGCGGTCGGCGGAAGCCTGTTTCAGGTCGGCGTAGCGGCCTTTCACGTCTTCGCCGAGGAGTTTGGTGGTCCAACCGGCTTTGCGGAAGTTGGCGATCGCGGTGTAGATGTTATCGGGCAGGTAGCGTTCGGCCGAGCGGAGATTCTTGATCTTGGCCGTCTCCCCTTCCAATCCGGTTCTGAAAATGGAGTACATCACCAGGTAGGGATTGGCGTCGGGAGCGACGGCGCGCACCTCGGTGCGCATGCTGCGCTCGTTGCCAATCGGAATGCGAATCATGGCACCGCGGTCGACCGCCGACGCTTTGAGCTGGTTGGGCGCCTCGAAGTGCGGATCGAGGCGGCGGTACGCGTTGACGCTCGAATTGAACACCAGGCAGAGGTCGTTGCCGGCGGTGAGAACGCGGTCGAGGAACTCATATCCGAACTTGCTCAGCTTTTCTTCGCCCTTCGGATCCCAGAACAGGTTCTTGCTGTCCTTGCTGACCGAGACATTGGTGTGCATGCCGCTGCCGTTGACGCCCACCACCGGCTTCGGCAGGAAAGAGGCGGTCAGGCCCATATTGCGCGCGACCTGGCGGCAAATCAACTTGTAGAGCTGGATGTGGTCGGCGGCGGCCACCGCTTCAGCGTAGCCGTAGTTGATCTCGAACTGCGAGGGGGCAACCTCGGGATGGTCCTTCTCGTTCTGGAAGCCCATGGCACGCTGCACTTCGGCGGTGGTATCGATGAACATACGCAGCGGGTCTCCCGGCAAGGAGTGATAATAGCCGCCGGTATTGACGTACTCGAACTTGCCCGTCTCGTGGTAGATGCGCTCGGCCTCGGGGCCCTTGAACAGGAAGCCCTCGATCTCGTTGGCGGCGTTGAGGGTGTAGCCGTGCTTTTTGTGCAATCCGTTGGCAAAGACTTTCAACATGCTGCGGATGTCCGCGGTGTAGGGCTCACCGGTTTTGTCGATGACCTCTCCAAAGACGAGCACTTTGCCAGGCCCGAACACATCCGCCGGGCCCCAGTAGAAGGCGGCCCAGTCGATGCCCAGACGGAGATCGCTTTCCCGCTGCGCTGTGAAACCGCGAATCGACGAACCGTCGAAGGTAAGGTTGTCGTAGCTCTTCAGCAGGAATTTCTTGTCGTAGTCCAGCATGTGCAGACGGCCTTCGAGGTCGCTGAACATAACCGTCACGGCCTTGATGCGCGATTCGTCGCTCAAGTACTTCAGCCGCTCCTCCTGAATCTTGTGAGGAGCCACGCGGTCGAGGCGCTGCTTCTTCGCCTTCAGATTCATCTCTTGCAGTTCGTCGTAGGGGATTGCTAGAAAATTCCGCAGTTCAGTTGACATGCCTCTCCTTAATGTTTTGCGCGCTGCCCGGGAAATTGACCAAGGGGATAACGTCATAGGCTACCGTGTCAGGCGCTGGCAGACAAATAGAAATCGGTTATACCGGCGATTAAGGGGCGTTTATCCTTACTCTGGTTTCGCAATTTGCATCAGGGATGGTGCAGATGGAGCTTCAAGCGACGGGCGCTCTGCCGTCCCCGGCGGGCCTCGCTTGGCTTTCGTCCACCCGCCCCCCTTTGTTGTTTCGACCGGATTGCACAAAAGCGTGTGTTTTCGCACACTTTCTGATGTGCCTGGCTTTTCGGCGGGTCATCGTCGCGACCGACTGGCGGCTTCCCGGTATAACCGCTTCGCGGCTGGATGACCGCGCGGACTCCGCCCCGTGAAATAATCAATTCCGAGGAACCAAACTTGAGTTGCCCGATCTGTGAAGAACGCAAAGAGAAACGGTTCTGCCCGGCCGTGCACGGGAAAATCTGTCCGCAGTGCTGTGGCGAGCAGCGGGAGGTAACGATTGATTGCCCGAGCGACTGTCCTTATCTTTTACAGTCACGACAACAGGAACGGGAGCACGAGACCGCGCATTCTCACCATGAACGGACGGGGCATCGCGAGGCTCTGTTTGCTGAGACTGAAATTCCCGAGGTTGAAATCGCCGAGCAGTTTCTCTACGAACGCGAGGAACTGATCCTCGGACTCAGCTTCGCGCTTGCCAAGAGCGCGCGCGCCGGGCGTTCACTGGCACTCGGCGATCGCTCGCTCACCGACCGCGATCTGATCGCGGCCCTGAGTTCGCTCGCGAAGAGCTATCAAACGCTCGCGAACTCCAACCTTATCTATGCACCCGCGACCACCAACCTGGCGCACCAGGGCATCACGCGAGAGATTGCTCGCGAAGTCGAGACCATGGTCAGAGAGTTTCGCCAGGCGGAAGAGAAACACCTTGGTTACAATCGGCTGCGGGATGTTGATGTGCTGAAGGCGTTGGTATTCCTGTTGCGCATGGGGTTGGCGCACACCTCAGGCAGGCCTAAGTCGCGGGCGTTCATCGATTTCCTGTTTGCGCAGTTTCCTGAAAAACACTCCGCCATCGCCGAGCCCGAAGCGGGCAGCCGGATCGTCATTCCATAGTTGAGACGGACGCGAGTTTGGACGGACGGGAGTTCAGAGGGATGGGCTCGGGCAGGCGATTCCGTCCGCCCCTGCGCGAGCGGTGATAGGGAACTCAGAGGCGGCGGACCGTCTGCCCGCCGGGCAACTCCGCCAGCAATTCGCGCGCTGTTTTTCCGAGTTCGGGATGTCGCGCCTCGGGAGCGATCTCGACCAGCGGCTCGAGAACAAACCGCCGCTCCTGCATGGCTGGATGCGGGATCCTCAAGCCGGGCTCATCGAGAACTCGATCTCCGAACAACACCAGGTCGATGTCAATGTTGCGCGGACCTTGCTTGCGCATGCGGAGACGTCCCATCGTCGCTTCGATCCGTAACGCCAGCTCGAGTAGTTCTCGCGGCGTCTTCTCAGTTTCAATCGCCGCCACACAATTCAGAAACCAAGGCTGGTCGGGGAGGCCGACCGGTTGGGTCTCATAGAAGGCGGAGACGGCGAGCAACTTTCCCGCGGCATCCAATTGCGAGAGCCCCGCGCGCAGGTTGGCCGCACGATCTCCCAGGTTCGATCCCAAAGATAGATAAGCGGTTTCGCCCACCCCATCAGTTTCGCGGCGAACGGCGCGAGAATCCAGCAAAAACTGACGGGAAGCGGGATCGTTGTTGGCCCCATGGGTGCGGAAATTTACTCGCGGGATCGTTGGAGGACTCGACTTTCGATTTTGCAGCCTCCAAAGAGACAACTCATTTTGAAGTCTACCCGTATGGTTAAACTGATACCCTTCTACGAAACTGGAGTTGACCAGCAAGTTCTGGAATGGCCGGTTCCAAGCTGTAACGGAGGGCCCCCCTCCATTGCGAGTACCGAAGGTTACCTGCAATCACCTTCGTCCGTTCACTTTCGCCCTGCATTCTCCATAGTTCAGCCCAGCAAGTCTGCGGTTATTAGGTTTAATGATATTAACGAGTATCTTGTTAATGGCATTAATTTTGATTGCGAGTCCAGACACACGGTGATTGAAAATACAGTCAATCAACAGGTCGGAGGACGGCATTCCCTCCTCAAGCCATACCCTCAGGTCCTCGTGTGGAGATACACCACCCTATCGTTTTGTCGTTTTTATTGCTGCTACTTTGAGAAGCGCATGTCCGGAACAAAACTGCGTTTGTGGTGGCTTTCACGCTATCGATAAAGATGGAAGTTCACTTCTACCTTAATCTGCACTGCGACCGGCTTACCGTCCCTCATTGCAGGTGAAAATCTCCACTTCTTCACGGCAGCAATGGCTGAGTCATCCAACTGGGGCCCGACGTGCGTGAGACTACGATATTCGATGGCAGGCCGTCAGGTACAACCACAACCTGCAAAATAACAGTGCCGTGGTGACGTAACTGTCGTTCTTCGTCTGGATAGTCGGGACCGCGATCGTCAGTCAGACGTGGCGGGGTTATGCAGCCGGGAGCATCGCTCGCTTTACCGTGACAGACTCCATGGTTTGTCAGCGCGATTGGAGCAGAGTCCTGTGCAAAGGATGCAGCAAGCAAAAGCACCGGAAGCAACACGGCAATCAGCTTCATGATGAATCCATGGACGGACCGACACAGCCAATTACTTCTGGATCGTCTTAGTCCGAAGAGCGGCATGGGCATTGGTCTGGTTTAAGACGGGCTTGCCGGCTCGCGCACCCGGCGTATAGGCGCAAAGGTATCCGTAATTTCCCAAGAATTCCAAGCCACTGAAGCTGGCGTAGCCATACCAGCCATAATGATGCAGAAGGTTGCTGGGTGAGCGAAGTCAGATGAACGCAGCCAAAGTAGTCTTTGCCCGCCATGTTGAAGTTATCGGGACCACCCCATTGAATCTGTTCGTAGTTGCAATCGAAGGCGTTGCCCGCTCGCAGAGGTGAAACCGAGAGTGGCCGAACCTTGGGCGAACGCCGCATCGCATCCAAGAACGCAAAGAACGATTCCAGCCAGTAGCTTCATGGAATTCCTCCTGACACCAAAAACGGCCCATTGTCCCTCCGATCGAAGTCTGCGTCAATGAAACGATCAATCCGTAGGTTGTGCCGGTTACCCCATCCAGCGATTCGTTCGTTTTTGCAGGCTACGATTCACCCCTCCATCCACCCCAAAGTAATGTCAGTGTCTGTCCCGTAAATATTACGGAACCTCGATTTTTTCACCCTTCCTGCGGAAGTTGTTTCTGTAAGTTACGGATACCGCACAACCGTCCGTAGCACCAAGGTTACTTTCTTAACCTCTGGAGGGCCGTTAGTATCGAAAATGCTATGAATCTGGACTGTCTTCTCATTAGTCAGGACGCCAGTTTGCTCGATGTGCTGCGTCCGGCGCTGGAGAAGATCTCGGTCAATCTCGAGGTTTCGAGGGAGCTCCGGGCAGGCAACGATCGAATCTTAAGGCGCAAGTTCGATGCGGTCATTATCGACTGCGATGACTTGCAGGACGGCGTTGACCTGCTGAGCGCCCTCCGCCACACCCAAAGCAATATTCGGTCGGTTGCGTTTGCGGTGGTGAATGGAAAGACGACCACGCAAGAGGCTTTCACCCGCGGCGCCAATTTCGTACTGCAGAAACCGCTCACCCCGCTGCACGCCGCGCGCTGTTTTAATGCGGCGCTCAATTTTATGGTGCGGGAACGGCGCCGGTACTTCCGCCATCCAGTGGACATGCCGGTGCGCGTCAGCGTTGCGCCCAACCAGGAAATCACCGCCACGGCGACCAATCTGAGCGAGGGAGGCATGGCCATCCGCACTTTGAGCAAATTGCGCCGGGAGTCCGGCGCGCAGGTTCGCTTCGCGCTTCCCTCTACGAATGTTTCGCTCGAACTGAAATGCCAAGTCGCCTGGGCCGACGGAACTGGCCACGTCGGCCTCCGCTTCGTCGAGGTTCCGCAGAGCTCGCAGTACGAGCTGGATAAATGGCTGACCGGCCGCTTGCAAGAGGAAATGCCCGCACGATTGCAAGACTACATCGCACTTCGCTAAGTGCATATCGCCGCCTGCGTTCGCCGCTTCCCGAGACGGTTCTCGTAAACTCCCGACCTACCCCGGCATCCAGCTTGTAACTTGCGCCCTGTTCCAGTTGTGGCACTGTAGAGAGGCGGATTGCCGCCTCCGACGTGGCGCCTGAACCGGCTGCGTTGAACCATGCGCGTTGAACCATGCGCGTTGAACCATGCGCGTTGAACCATGACTCCAACGATGATGACCACTCCGATCTCACTGGAAGAAAAAATTGCCAGAAGGCAGCGTTTGCTGCGCCGCCTGGCAGAAGACCAGCCTTACTTGCAGGTTCGCTTGTCCGCGCTCGGGGCCGAGCACCGGAAGAGCGCCCATGACTTCGCCGGGCGCGTGCGCGCCGAAGCAGAAGCGGAACTCGAACGCCTGCTGGCAGAGCGCGGATCGCCCCACGAGTGGGTTGTCCCCCAGCCCGCCGACTGAAACGCAGCCCTTCGCTTCGGTTCTGAACAAAAAGAACATGACTGGTAGGGAGCCGGAGGAGCAAGTTGCCGATTTGGTTTTCGGCCTGCTACAAAGGAGAGCGTGCGTATGCGACGTTGCGGTTCGCCCGGTCCGCTTTCTTCCGTTTTTGTTTTGCTTGTGATCACTCTCGCCTTCCGCTCCAATGCTGCCGGCCAGAACCAGCCGGAGACGCAGGAGTTCAGCGTCAAGGAGCACTACAGCAAATATGAATACCGCATCCCCATGCGCGACGGCGTGCATCTGTTCACGTCGGTTTACGTGCCGAAAGACAGCTCGCAAGCGTATCCGTTCCTGATCAACCGTACTCCTTACGGCGTGGGACCTTACGGCGTGGATCAATATCGCAAGACACTGGGGCCGGCGCCCGAGTTCGACAAGGCCGGGTACATCTTCGTTTTTCAGGATGTGCGCGGCCGCTACATGTCGGAAGGCACGTTCATCGAGATGCGTCCGCACATCGACGACAAGAAATCGAAGCACGACGTGGATGACGCTAGCGATCTTTACGACACCATCGACTGGCTGCTCAAGAACGTGCCCAACCACAATGGGAACGCGGGTATCTGGGGCATTTCTTATCCCGGGTTCTTTACCTCGGCCAGCATCATCGACTCGCATCCTGCGCTTAAAGCGGCATCGCCCCAGGCTCCCATGACCGATCTGTTTATGGGCGACGACACCTATCATGGCGGGGCATTCATGCTGGCGGCGAATTTCGGGTTTTACAGCTGGTTCGAGCCGCAGGAGAATCCCCGGCTTCCGCCGAAAAATCCCGTGCCCTTCGATTTTGGCACCAACGATAGCTATGAGTTTTATTTGAACGCCGGGCCGATCGGGAATCTGTCGAAGGATCTGGGAGCCAAGAGCGCTCTGTTTGATGACCAACTCCATCACGATACGTATGACGATTATTGGAAGGCGCGGAATCTGGCGCCGCACATGAAGAACATCCATTGCGCCGTGCTCACGGTCGGGGGATGGTTCGATGCCGAGGATCTGCAGGGCCCCTTCACCACATTCCATTCGATCGACAGGCAGAATCCCGGGATTTTCAACGCCCTGGTGGTCGGCCCCTGGGTGCACGGAGGATGGGGCCGACTTGACGGAGATCACCTGGGGCGGGTGGAATTTGCCGGCAACACCGGCGAATATTACCGCCTTTCGATTCTGTTTCCGTTTTTCGAACAGTACCTCAAAGGCCACGGCAATGCGAAGCTGCCCAAAGCCTATGTATTCGAGACGGGAACAAATGTGTGGAGGAAGTACTCGGCGTGGCCGCCCAAGGAGGCGGAACCGAAGACTCTGTATTTTCACGCCCATGGCGGGCTTTCGTTCGAGCAGCCGGCAGAGGAGTCCTATGCTTTCGATGAGTATGTCAGTGATCCGGCCAAGCCCGTGCCCTTTGTAAACTACGTGGCCACGCATGTGCCGCAGGAATACATGGTCTCGGACCAGCGTTTTGCCGCGAGCCGGACCGACGTGCTGGTCTATGAGACGCCTGTCCTCGAAGAAGATGTGACCATCGCCGGCCCGCTCTCGCCGCGGTTGTTTGTATCGACCAGTGGAACCGATTCCGATTTTGATGTGAAGCTGATTGACGTGTATCCACCCGACTATCCGGACAGCAAACTGGACGCGCCCCGACCGGAGGACAATCCCAAGCCCCGCAACGACGTGGATCCTCCGTCGTTCACCATGGGCGGATATCAGCAACTGGTGCGCGGCGAACCATTTCGCGGGAAGTTCCGCCACAGCTTTGAAAAGCCCGAAGCGTTCACCCCGGGCAAAGTGGAACAGATCGACGCTACCTTCCAAGACGTGAACCACACCTTCCGGTCCGGCCATCGCATCATGGTGCAGATCCAAAGTTCCTGGTTCCCGCTGACCGACCGCAATCCGCAAACCTTCGTCAACATTCCCTACGCCAAACCTTCGGACTTCGTGACCGCCACCGAGCGCTTGTATCATACGAAAGCGCAGCCATCGGGGATTGGAGTGGAAGTGCTAGCCCACCCGGGAATGGCGGAGGAGCGCAAGTAAAATTGAGGGCGAGTTGGAGCTAGGCGTTCGAACAAGGTACCGTCGATGGACCCTTCGAGCAGCCATTCGCTAGGCTATGATTCTCGCCGGGTGGTTGCGATGCATTCAGGGCAGAATCGCCGTTTCCCGCGCTTCCGGTTCTGCATCGTCCTAGCCCTGTTGCTGACCCCGGACACGTTTCAAGCCGTCCAAGGGAACGACAATCCGCAAACTTCGAAGTCCGTGCTCGGACAAATCTCGGGGCACATTTCTCGCTCCGATACCGGCGAACCTGTCCCCAAGGCGCAAGTCGACCTTTACCCTGCCGATCCCGACACAGCGAAGGCTGCCGGTCCCCAGCGCATCGAGCGCACCGCGCCCGATGGCACGTTTGTGTTTCCCGATGTTCCTCCCGGCACTTTTGGGGTTTCGGTCTGGCGCAACGGATTTTCGGAAGATTGGCCGCAAGGGGATGAAACCAGCCAATTCGTCACTCTCCGGCCCGGACAAAACTTGCAAGGTCTGGCCCTGCGCCTTCACCCGAGAGGAGTCATCGCCGGGCAAATCTCGGACGAAGACGGGGACGCTGTACTCGGCCTTGAGGTCTACGCACTGCGCATCGATTTTATGCCGGGCGGACGGGAACAGGTTTCCGCATCCTCTCGGACCATCACCGACGATCTCGGCAACTTCCGCATGCCGAATCTTCGGCCCGGTTCTTACTACGTGAGCGCGGGTGGTTTGATCGAGCATCCGATGGAAGCAGTGGGACTCAAGCAGGGTCCGAACGGCGGAGTAGAGTACCGCAACACGTTCTATCCCGGAACGTCGTCGCCGGACGAAGCGCAAGTGCTGAACGTCGGCCCCCAGTCGACGAGCAGTGACATCCGATTCACCGTCCCGGCCGAAGGAAACTACTCGATCACCGGCAAGGTTCTATCCGGAGTGGGGCGACCGGCGCTCAAAGATGCCGAGGTTAGCCGCGAGAGGCTGGATCGAGCGGGTACACGTTTGAAGACGAGGCCGGGCAAACCGTCCCGATGGAGCCGGATCACTCTTTCAAGTTTTCCTCAGTCCCTCCGGGCGACTACACGCTCATTGTGAAAGCAGTGAACGCGGGCGTAACACAGGAACTGGGTTTTGCATCGGTTCGTGTCGTCGACTCGAACCTGCGGGCCAACGTCGAGGTCGGCCGCGCTGCCGAAGTACGCGGGCGTGTCGAAGCGCCCCAGGGCCTTTCGCTCGCGGGAAAACGGATCACGCTCGAAACCTTCGGACCGGGCTTTTATCTTCTCCATGAAGCGCCGGGCATCGATTCCGGCGGACGATTCGTCATTCCCAACCTACCGCCCGGCGAATTCATCTTTACCGTTTCCGACGCCCAGGGGGAGCAATCCGCTTACGTCAGCAAGGCGATCTGTGACGGTCGGGATTACGCGTCAGCGGAGCTCACGCTGGCGGTTAGAACCTCGCTCGACTGCGATCTCACTCTCGCCAGCGACACCGGCACCATTCACGGAAAAGTGACGACGGCGAGAACCCTGCTCCCGGGCTCGAGGTCGTTTTGGTCCCCGAATCAAAACAGCTGCGCAGGATTCCACGCTATACCCTCTCCGCCCAGACCGATGTCAGCGGCCAGTACAGAATCGCGGGAGTTATTCCCGGAGACTATCTGCTGTTTGCCCTCCCCCGAGCGCAGACCACGAGTATTTCGCGGTCGATTTTCCGGAGCGCCATACCGAGATCGCCGAGCACGTCCGCGTCGACCCCGGCACGACTCAAGCCGTCAATCTAAAGTCCAGGGTGGAAGCCGAGCCTAGACGCTGAGGCTGGCCGCCGCCGCCAGGGCGGGCGCCGGGCGTTCCTCTTCGAGGGTGGTTTCCTCCCAATAGGAACGATCACGCAGAATGCGCGAAACGAGTGCGGTATGCATGGCGTGGCCGGCGCGATCGGCGACCACCGAACCCAGGATCTGTTTGCCGATCAAGGCCAGGTCGCCGATCAGGTCCAGCACTTTGTGGCGGACGAACTCATCCTCAAATCGCAGCGGCGGATTCAGCACCTCGTCGCGATTCATGACGATGGCATTCTCGATGGACGCGCCGCGGATCAGTCCTTGTTGGCGCATGGCATCGGCCTCATGGAGAAATCCAAAGGTGCGCGCCGGCGCAATCTCCTTCAGATAACTGCCATTGGTCAGCCGGACGCAGAAACTCTGCTTGCCGATCGAGGGATGTGGGAAGTTGATGGAATACGCGACCGAATAGATGTCGGCCGGATAGACGGCTATGAATTTATCGCCCTCGCGCAACTCGATGTCGCGCACGATGCGGAGATAAGTGCGCGCTTTGCGCTGCTTTCGAATGCCTGCTTTTTGAATCATTTCGACAAAGGGACGGGCGCTGCCGTCGAGAATGGGCAGTTCGAGATTGTCGAGCTCGACGATGGCATTGTCGATGCCGACGCCGGTAAAGGCCGAGAGCAGGTGCTCGGTGGTCGAGATGAGCACGCCCTTCTTCATCAAGCTGGTGGCGTAACTGACGCGGGCGACGTTGCGTCCGCTGGCTTCGATGGCAAAGCTATCGAGGTCGGTGCGGTGGAATACGATCCCCGTTCCGGCAGGCGCGGGAACGATCCGCAGGCTGACCGGAGCGCCGCTGTGCAGACCCACTCCCGTGCAGGTTACGGCCGTGCGAATTGTTTGCTCGCGTGTCAACGGGGGACGGCTTAAGTCTTTGTTGTGTATCAGCTTACCGCGACGAGCGGCTTTCCGTATGTGGCAAAATAGCCACACTCCGTGGTTGCTTGCACCGTCCCTAGTGCTAACTTGTTCAGGCAGCTATAGATGTTTGGGGGTATAGAACGGGGAACTTGGCCCGGTTTTGCAGGTGCCAAGGCAGGCTTCGACCGGTTTCACAGCGACCTTACCGTTTCTTGATGGGCGCGGTAGGATCGTAGGTCACATCCGCTTCGAACAAGGAATCGGCCAGCTTCAGGTTGTAGCCGGCAACGCTGATGAAGCGTTGTTGGGACGTCTCTCCGTTGAAATAGCGGGTAATGGAGTGCGGTGTCCAGATGCCCTGCACCAGTTTGTAACTGTCGTAAACCTCGTCTTCCTGATTTTTCTGCTTATCCTTCGGATCGCGCCACGAATAGCTGACCTGGACCGGATAGTGCGTATTCTGGTCGATGTAAGCATTCACTGCATCGTTCTGGCTGTTGAGCAGTGTGACTTCGTCAGTCGCCTTGCCATCCACCACCGCCAGGCCAACGTAGAACAGGGCCACGTTCGGATCGCGCATCCACTTGCGGAACACCCATTCGAGCGAATGTTGCCGGCGGCGAAGGTAGTTCTCTAAATCCAGCTTGTCCTGCGCGGCCGTTCCCTTGTAGGTAATCTCGTAGCCTTTGTCGCCGTTGTGAATCAGGGCGATATCGAACTTGTTGCTGACCTTCACGCCTCCGATATCGATCGTTCCGGGCAGCACGTGAATATCCTTGGTGTGGATGACTTCGAAACGGTCGCGATCGGGATACTCGACATAGTATCGGTAGGGAATTCCGGTGCTCTCGGTGCGCCCGTGATAGAGCGGATAGTAGCGGCCTTCCTCAGTTCTGTTTTGATAGGTGAGATAGGCTTCGCCGCCCAGGGCCTCGATTGCCTTATCGAGGACCGCGCGCGCCTGACGGGCATTATCGGAGTCATTCAGGTCGATGGCGGGCGCGGGCGCGGCTGGTCGAGGAGCGGCGGGCGTCGGAGCGGTTTGGGCACCGCCTAGCCCACACAGCAGCAAATAAACGAGGAGACGATTCATGATTCTATTGTTTAGAAGCTCCCAGAACCATTTTAGCTGTCCGCGGGGTTACACTGTTCTGCTTCCACCATCCCCGCCATCGCCCGATGATTACTGCCCTGCCAATTGGAAATCCACCAGAATCTGCGTCTCAACCTTCACGGGCTGACCGTTGAGCAGGAACGGCTTGTATTTCCACTGCTTGACCGCCTCGATGGCGGCTGGTGCAAGCATGGGATGGCCGGAGACCAGGGTGAGTTCCTCGACGCCTCCGTTCTTGTCGATCAAGGCTCCGAGAACGACTTGCCCTTGAATTCGAGCCCGTTTCGCGTCCTCCGGATATCGCGGCTGGACTTTTGTGACCAGTAAGCCGTTCGAGACCGCTTGAGGGACGCGCACTCTTTGCGTTTGTGCGGTGTCGGTCTGCGGCGGGTTCGAGCTGAGTCCTCCGCCCAAAACGCCACTGATGTTAAGGCCGGTGTCACCGCTCATCACGCACTTTGATTTTGGCTCATCCTCACGGAACGCGATCTGCTGAAGGGAATTGGCGGCCTGGTCCAGCCCCTCGGGCGACGCAGCCGCCAGAATCTCTCCGATGAAGTATCCGCGAAATTCGGTATAGACAAAGCCCAAGTACAAGGCGACGTTCCCGGGCAGGAACGTCTTATAGTCTGACCGGAAAAAATGCCTGCCCCCATAATCGACAGCAAACGTATATCGCACCAGTTCGCGCTTTTCCGTCGGGGAGTTGATTTGCGAGCGCACCGTATCGGAAACGAAATCCTGGGCGTTGCCGGTATGATCGGTCGCATTCCGGGCGCTCAGAAGGATTCGGCCGGGAAGCTTTCCTTGCTGGCGGAGAAAGAGCAGGACCAGACTTCCATCGGAACGATGCCGGGCCTTGCCGCCGGCGGTGACGTCAACTTCCCATCCGGCGGGGATCGGAAGCGCGAAACCGAAACACTCGTTCGAGTAGACGCCGTCTGCGATGGCGCCGTTCTCAAACGCCGGCGGGTTCGACGTGCCCGGCTGCCCGGCGAAACCGGGAGCGGTCGTGAGAAGTACGGCCGCAATCATCGAAAACCAACGACGCTTCATAAAGCTCCTCCTTCACCCTACCAGCACGGCTCCGCCGTTCACGTTGAAAATCTCGCCCGTGATAAATCCGGCATAGGGGGTGCACAGGAACAGAATCGGACCGGCGATTTCTTCGGGCGTGGCCACGCGGCCGAGCGGGATGGTGCGAAAGACTTTTTCGCGCGTCGGTGGATCGTTCAGCGCGGCCGCCGACATCTCCGTCGCCACCCATCCGGGCGCAACGCAATTCACACGGATGCGGTCGAGCGCCAGTTCCGTCGACAAGCCTTTCACCATGCTGATGAGCGCACCTTTCGAGGCTGCGTAGTCGCAGTGAAACGCTTCTCCCCGTTGCCCGGCGGTCGAACTGACCAGCACGATCTGGCCGCCACCCTGCTTTTTCATCTGCGCCACAGAATGCTTGACCAGGGCGAAAACGCTGTCGAGATTGACGGCAATGGTGCGGTGCCATTGTTCATCGGACATGCGTTCGACGGGCACATCCTGGGGCGGCCAGATGCCGTGATTGGCGACCAGAATGTCGAGCCGTCCGAAGGCCGAGATGGCGGACGATATCAGTTGCTGCGCGGCGTGCGTGGTCGAAAGATCGCTCTGCAGGGCGCGGCAGTGTTCCTCGCCGCATTCCCGTACCAGATTCTCCGCAGCCGCTTTCGCCGATTGATAATTGAAAACGACTTTCGCGCCCGCGGCCACGAACATCTGCACCGCGGCGGCGCCAATTCCGCGCGATCCGCCGGTGATGAGTGCAACTTTATGATCGAGAGTCAGCTTCATAGGGCATATAAGTATCGCACGGTGGTCGGCGGTCCGGTCTTCGGTCTCAGGTCTTTGGAATGAGCAGTCCTCGCTGATCCGGACCTTCGTTTCGAGTCTTCGCGTGCTTTATTATTTGAGAGAAACATTTACCTTCTTGCGACCGTTCTTCCAATTCGAGCCTATCTCCTGAAATGTCCAGACCGGCACGCTTCCCATCATTGCTGATCTGGATGGTCCTGGTGGCGCTGGCGGTCCGCCTGATTGTCATGGTGTTCCTGCTGCCCGATCAGCTCGATCCGGAGCGCAACCACTGGCATATGGGTTTCGAAGCCGGAAAAATCGCCTACTCGATCGTCGAGGGCCGCGGTTTCGCCAGTCCTTTGTTCGAGGACACGGGGCCTACCGCCTGGATGACTCCGGTTTATCCCTATCTGGTGGCTGGCGTCTTCGAAGTGTTTGGCACCTACACGAAGGCCTCCGCGATCGTGCTGTTGTCGCTGAATGCCCTGACCTCGGCGCTGGTCTGCGTGGTCGTCTTTCGGATCGCTCGCATCAGTTTTGGCGAACGTGTCGCCCGATGGTCCGGGTGGGCCTGGGCGTTCTGTCCCTACGGCATTTATTTTCCGGTCGAGCGCATATGGGAAACCTGGCTGGCGACTCTGCTGCTCGCTCTGCTGTTTCTGATGGTGCTCGGCCTCGAAAACGAGGAAAAATTCAGCAAATGGGCTGGCTTCGGTTTGCTCTGGGGATTGGCCGGCCTGACCAGCCCGGCTCTGCTTACCGTGCTGCCTTTTCTCGCCGGATGGATCATTTATCGCCGCCATCGCCGCGGGCAGCGCTGGTTGGCCGTCCATGTGGTTGCCGCGATTGCATTCATTGCGGTGGTTTCGCCCTGGTTCATCCGCAACTACGAAGTTTTCCATCGCTTTATTCCTTTCCGAGACAACATAGGAATCGTTTTGCTCATGGGAATCAAGGGAGAGACTTCGTACTGGGGGCCGTACGAACTTGGCCCCTGGCACAATCCGCAGCAGTGGAATGAATTCAAACGACTCGGTGAGCTCGGCTACTTTGACCAGAAAAAGAAGCAGGCGATCGAGTTCATCCGCACCCATCCCGGCTGGTACATTTGGACTTCGATTCGGCGTGCTTGTTTTTTATGGACGGGCTACTGGAGTTTGGATCGCGAATATCTCAACCAGGAGCCGCTCGATCCGCCGAACATTTTCTTCTGCACTACGCTCAGCGTGCTCGCGCTTCTCGGCCTGCGGCGAGCGCTGCGGGCCGATTCGGGCGGCGCTCTGCCCTACGCGCTCGTGCTGTTTTCGTTTCTCCTCATTTACTACATCACGAGCCCGGAGGTTTATTATCGGAGGCCGATTGATCCGTTTTTCGTGATTTTGGCGGTGGTGGCGGTGATGCCGGACGCGGGGGCGAAAACCAAAGCGGGTGAATTGGCGCGGCTGAAGCGGCGCCTTCCCGAGACCCCGCACCAGTGAAATTCGTGGGCAGTCGGAGACGGGGCGAAGCCCCGTCCCGACACCTTTCTGTTTATGCCGTGGCCGGGCGCTCGCCGCCTTTGGCCGGAGCGCGTTCGGGCTTGATCACTTGCTGCACGCCATCGTCGGTTTTCGCGGGCAGCGGTTTGAGCGGCGGCAGGCTTTGTCCGTCGACCAGCAACTTGATCTCGGAGGCATCGAGCACTTCGCGCTCGATCAGCGCCTTGGCGATCTGGATCAGGGTTTCGCGATTCTCGGAGAGGATCCCCTTGGCGGTCGCGTAACCAGTGCTCACCATCTTCCTGACTTCTTCGTCGATCTGGATGGCAGTCGCTTCGCTGTAGTCGCGGTGTTGCGCGATCTCGCGTCCGAGGAAAATCTGCTCTTCTTTCTTGCCGAAGGTCAAGGGGCCCAGGTCGCTCATGCCCCACTCGCAAACCATCTTGCGCGCCAGTTCCGTGGCCCGCTCGATGTCGTTGCCCGCGCCCGTCGACATTTGGTTCAGGAATAGCTCTTCGGCAATGCGCCCGCCCATCAGGATGGCGATCTGCGTGTCGAGATAGTTCTTGTAATAGTTGTGGCGATCGTCGGTCGGCAACTGCATGGTCAAACCGAGGGCCATGCCACGCGGAATGATGGTGACTTTATGCACCGGATCGGAGTGCGGCAACTTGGCAGCCACCAGCGCGTGTCCGGCCTCGTGGTATGCCGTGTTTTTCTTCTCCTCATCGGAGAGCAGAAGCGACTTGCGTTCCACGCCCATCAGCACTTTATCTTTGGCCACTTCGAAGTCGTACATCAGCACCGCTTTGCGATTTTGCCGCGCCGCTGCCAATGCCGCTTCGTTCACCATGTTGGCAAGGTCCGCACCGGAGAATCCCGGTGTGCCGCGAGCGAGCACCTGCAAATCCACATCGTCCGCCAGAGGAATTTTGCGGGTGTGCACGCGCAAAATTTCTTCGCGACCGCGAACATCGGGACGATTGACGACGACCCGCCGATCGAAACGGCCGGGGCGCAGCAGCGCCGGGTCGAGCACGTCGGGGCGGTTGGTTGCCGCCATCAGGATCACGCCTTCGTTCGATTCGAAGCCGTCCATCTCCACCAGGAGTTGGTTCAAAGTCTGCTCGCGCTCATCGTGTCCGCCGCCGAGGCCAGCGCCGCGATGACGTCCGACGGCGTCGATTTCGTCGATGAAGATGATGCAGGGAGCATTTTTCTTACCCTGTTCGAACAGGTCGCGCACACGGCTCGCGCCCACACCCACAAACATTTCTACGAAGTCGGAGCCAGAGATGGAAAAAAACGGAACATTCGCTTCGCCCGCGACCGCGCGCGCCAGCAGGGTCTTGCCGGTTCCGGGAGGACCGACGAGAAGCACGCCTTTCGGAATGCGGCCGCCAAGTTTCTGGAACTTCTGCGCTTCGCGCAGGAACTCGATAATCTCGCGCAGCTCTTCCTTCGCCTCATCGACGCCAGCCACGTCTTTGAAGGTGATTTTTTTCTGCTGCATGGAGAGCAGGCGCGCCCGGCTCTTGCCGAACGAGAGCGCCTTGTTTCCGCCGGTCTGCATCTGGCGGATCATGAAGAACCAGAGAGCGCCGAGCAGCACGAGCGGAGCCAGATTCAGAAGCCAGCTCGGCCAGGTGCCATTGCTGATGTCCTTGAAACTGTAGGGAACGCCCTTCTCCGTCAGCTTCTTGTACATGTCGGGATAGTTCGCCGGCACAATCGTGTGAAAGGGCGAATCGGGACTCTTGAACTTCCCGCGCACTTCCTGACCGATGAACATCACGTCGTGGACGTTGCCCTGGTCCACATCCGTCAGGAATTCGGAAAAGCCGATTTCCTTTTCCTTCTGGGCATTGCTGCCGGTTTTCACCACCTGCCAGAGCAGGAAGGCCGAAACCACGATGATCGCCCAGAAAGCCACTGTCTTGATTGTTGAATTCACCTATAAACTCCTCTTAATCGCAGCCCCTGCCTACCCTAGAAAAGAAAAAAAACCACCGTCACCCGATGTTAGATGCCGGAGACGGAATTTCGACTGGGGAAACGCCACCCTCTCATTCTAGACCTTTTCGGAAGAAAACGGAGGGGGAAAGCCAGGGTACAGAAGTCACGAGGACCACATTCCTTTTGGAGGGCGTGGTCCGGTGCCCGCCCGGGGTTTCTACGTGGTCGCCGCCAGATACGGCAGGTTGCGCCCGGTCTGCTCCGGACTGCCTAATCCGTAGCCGCAGAGAAACGCGTCATCCACCAGAAATCCGAAATAGTCGGGCTGCAGCGGCACGCGGCGCGCCGACTGACGATCGAGCAAGGTAACCAGTTTCACCGAATCCGCGCCGCGCCCGCGCAGGTCGCTCATCAGAAATTCGGTGGTCACACCCGAGTGGACCAGGCCCTCGACCAGCAGCACATGCTTGCCGGCGATCGGGAGCTCGTGGCTGAAGAAAATCTCGAGCAGCGGGGATTCGCCCCGCTTACTCTGTTTATAACTGGGCTTGATAAAGGCGCAGACGATCGGGACATCGACCGCGCGCACCAAATCGGCCATAAACAGGAAGCTGTTTTCGAGGATCCCGAGGGCGATCACGGTGTGGTCGCGATAGTCGTCAGAAATCTGCCGTCCCAGTTCGCGCACCCTTTTCTGAATCTGGTCGGCCGAGATCACCTGGCGCAACCCGGCATGCGGCAGTGCATTCATAGCGGAACTGGCGCCTCCGGCCTGGTTATCGAAACTTGTAACTTTCGAGTGAGGAACTCCAACTATCGCAATGTTACATCATGCCGGCGGTCTGCCGAATCCAAATCGCTCGAGTAGAGTCCGCGTGCGGCTGAAAAGCCGCCGGAACGGCGAATCCGCGCATCCAGACCAGGCCGCAACCATCCGCGAAGGCAACCGGCCAGAGCTTTTTCTCCGCTCCGGCCGCGTGCCGGTCGCTCAGCAGCTCTTTCACTTTCCGGGCCGCAGAGGTATGAGCGGGCCAGTAACGATCTCCTGCGCGCCAGTTGCGGATCAGAACTTGCTTTGGCATGCGCCCGAGATCCAGCAAGTGCGCGTGCTCGTGCTCGGGAACTTCAGCGACATCGACCACGCGAGCTTCGATCGAAGCGCTCAGCTGCGGAATCTTGACCGCGCCTGGCAACGTTAAAGTGTATTCGTAATCGACCGGTTGCCGGTGCCGGGCTTCATTTGGGCTAGGCGCCGGCTCCGATTCCAACAAAAGTTCCCCCCGTCCGCGGCGAAGATCTCGCCTGGGTAATTTGCGCCCGCCCGGCAGTTCCAATTTTCTGCCTGCGACTCCGCGCGCCAGCTCCAACGCCTCCTCGATCAGCCGGAACGAGATCGTCGAGTCGGACGCCTCCGCCTCGAGCCATGCGCGCACCCGGCGACGCTGCGCCGCGAGCGGAAGGGCCAAGAGGGGACGGAGCGGTAGAGACACAGGTGGTTGCGGGTCGGGCGGAACCGCGGCCCCCAAAGCGGCTTCTGATTTCGCGGAAACCACGGTATCGCTCAAGCCATGTCCTGAGACGAAGCCCACTTTTTCGGCGACCGGTTTTGCCGCTGCGGGCAATCGTTTTGGCTCGGCAACTTCCGGATGGCCGCACTGCCAATGCTCTTCCTCGGCTCGAGCGATCTCGGCGAGCTCGGCCATGTGTTCAATCGCGGCCTCGCCAAATTCTTCGCCGATCAGGGGCAGCAAGCGATGCCGCACGCGATTCCGCAGAAAAGCAAGGTCGCGATTCGACGAATCCTCCCGCCAGCTCTGTCCGCGCTCGCGCAGAAATTCCAGTAAGCGAGCGCGCCGAAAGCCGAGCAGTGGCCGCACCAGCTCGCCCGACGCGCGTCCCGTCTCTTCAACGGCGATCCGCGGATGAATCCCCGAAAGGCCCCGAATGCCGGTGCCGCGGAAAATGCGCAACAGCACGGTTTCCGCCTGATCGTCCAGGGTGTGCGCGGTCGCAATCTTCGACACCCGGCCCTCGCCCGCCAGCTGACGGAAGAAACCGTAGCGCAGCGAGCGCGCGACGGCCTCGACGCCAGAGCCCGCTTCGAAACGGCCTTCTGATCTTGCTCCAGAATTAGCTTCGGTACCGGCCTCGGTACTGGCTTCCGAACGGACTTCCGAAATTTGCCTGGTTTCAATCGGGGCGTTCGAGGCATGCAATTCGAGCCCGTGCTGCTCGGCGAGGCGGGCCACAAAGCGTTCGTCCTCGTCCGACTCTTGTCCGCGCAGCTTGTGATTGACGTGCGCGACCGACAGCACGATCCCCAATTCGGCCCGCAATTCGAGGAGCAGAGAGAGCAATGCCACCGAATCCGCTCCGCCTGAAACCGCCGCCGCCACGCGGTCGCCTGGGCGAATCGACTCCTGCTTGCGAATTGCCCTCAGCAATTGCTCGGCTAGTTCTTGCACGGGGAAATGGTACCGGAAACCAGTTCTCAGTTCCCAGCTCTCGGTTCTCGGTTTTGGCTAAGCTAGGCGGGAACCGGTCGGAACGGTTTCGCTCGGAACTGGGAACTGGTTTTCTGCTATGCTGTTCCGCAAATGTGGGGTATGCGCTGGACCGCCAGATTCCTGCTGTTGGTCATGCTCGCAGCGGCTTCCGAGCCGCTGGTGATGGCTTGTGCCATCGAGCAGGACGCCAGGCGCTGCTGCCGGCGCGAGTCGGCATCTGCCCGTTCGGCGCAGCCCGCCATGCCTTGCCACCATGCGATGGCGGAGGCGACGCAGCCCGCTTCCTCCGAGGTCGCGTCTTCTGAAACCTCGGTTGCAGGGACCGAAAGCAAGGACTGCTGTCAGAATCGTTGCTGCTGTGGCGCGACCACCTCGGAGTGGGCGCAGCCCGCTTCCAGCCTGCTCTCCGTTCTAAGTCTTCCGATCGAACCGGCGCGCCGGGCCTACGACTGGGAAGTTCAGACCGCCGACATCTTCGGACACGATTCCGCCCGCGCCCCTCCTCGCAGCTAAGCAGCTTTTTTGAATCCTAAAGAAATCGCCGCCCGCCGCAAAACCTAGCAGGCTGCGCGTGCCCCAGCCCCGAAAAGGGGCGTCCCATTTTGCGTCTCAGGGCGTCGCTCGAGTGCTCCCTGATTCCAAATCGGGTTGCTTCGGCGCCTTTGACAGTGGCGCCGAAGGTCGATTTCTCCAAATGGCCCGAGGGCCGAGATCGACGACAAGAATAAGGACAAGACATGACTCGTCTCCAGTCGCTGGCATTCACCGCCTTGCTGCTCGCCGTACCTGCATTTGCCACGATCTTCGGTTCGGTACGCGGCGTGGTTCATGATCCTCAGCACCGCCCCATTCGGGGCGCACACGTTACGCTCAAGGCGCAAAACTCGGACTGGACCCAGTCCGGGGACTCCCGCGACAGTGGAGGATTTGATTTCACTTCCGTGCCCCTCGGAAATTACACGGTCAGCGTCTCCTCGATAGGCTTCGAGGAAATGCATAAGGACGTCGTCGTGAAATCGGACACCAATTCCGTGCTGCATTTCGAGCTGAGCATCGCAGGCTCAAAGGAAACGGTTACGGTGCCGGAGATTCCGGTCGAGGCAACAACCGAAAGCGTCACGCCCACGACGATGGTGAACCGGCTCGACATCGAGGAAACACCCGGGGCCGACCGAACCAACGGTATGGAGATGATCACCGATTACGTGCCCGCGGCCTATGTCACGCACGATATGCTGCACATGCGGGGGGGCCACCAGGTCGACTGGCTGATCGACGGCGTCCCCATCCCCAACACCAACATCGCCAACAATCTGGGACCGCAGATCGATCCCAAGGACATCGACTACCTCGAAGTACAACGCGGCAGCTACGACGCCGATTATGGCGACCGTACTTACGGGGTCTTCAATGTCGTGCCTCGGACCGGCTTCGAACGCTATCGCGAATGCGATCTGGTCGCCACCGCTGGGAACTTTTATCAGACCAACGACCAGATCAGTTGCGGAGGCCACACCGAGCGCTTCGCCTATTACGCCAGCCTCAATGGAGATCGAAGTCAATACGGGCTGCAGACTCCAATCGGGCAGGTGGTCAACGATGCAGCCAACGGCTTTGGAGGATTCGCTTCGTTCATCTTCAATCCCGATCCCAAGAACCAGTACCGGGTGGTCATGCAGCTGCGGAGGGATTATTACCAGATTCCGATCGACCCCGATCCGAACTCGGTCGGAAATCAGAACTATCCCAGTTATGGCCTGCACGATAGCGAGACTGAGCCCGACGGCTACGTCACTTTTTCATGGGTTCATACGTTTAATGCCAATACTCTGCTTACGGTTTCTCCGTTTTACCACTTTAATGGCGCCGACTACCACGGCGGCCCGAACGATTATCCCGTCACCTCCACCGTCACTCAGACCGCCAACTACGCAGGCGGGCAGGCGGCCCTCAGCACAAATGTGCGAAGAAATGATATTCAAGCCGGCGTCTACGGATTTTTTCAGCACCAGTACAACTACTTCTTGAACGACTACAAAGACGGTACCCCAAATTTCGCCCCGTCTTCGATCGGCGTCAACGGAAGTCTGGCCGCCGAATTCATCAACGACAAGTTCAAGGTCACACCCTGGTTGACCTTGATCGCCGGACTGCGCGGCACCGAGTTCAACGACACCTCGGTCTCCGAGAACACAGCCGAACCTCGCTTTGGCGTTGCCATAAGAGTCCCGCGCCTGAATTGGGTCTTTCGTGGCTTCTACGGCTACTACTATCAGGCCCCGCCACTGGCAACCGCGACCAACCCATTGCAACAGGGGGGCAAGCAACAGGGTTTTGGGTTTGCTCCTCTTCACGGGGAGCGCGACCGGGAATGGCAGTACGGTGTCATGATTCCGTATCACGGTTGGACTCTGGACGCCGATACATATCAAACCTTCGCCCACAATTGGCTGGATCATAACAACATTGGAGAATCGAACATTTTCTGGCCGATCACCTGGGATTACGCGTTGATTCAGGGGTGGGAACTTACGCTGCGGTCGCCAAACCTCTGGCATCGCGGCCAGTTTCACCTCGCCTACGCCAATCAAATCGCGCGGGCCACCTCGCCGATCACCGGAGGTTTGATCTTTGATGTTCCGCCCGGCCTTTCGCCGGCCGACCACGATCAGAGAAACACCTTGAACTTCGGCTACAACACGAGCTTGCCCTGGCGGAGCTACGCTTCGACGAACATCTACTACGGATCCGGATTCACGAACGGGCTGCCGGGCGTACAGTATCCCGGGAATTATCTGCCTGGCCACACCACCTTTGACCTCGCTCTCGGTAAAGACTTCGCCGAGAAATACACGGTTTCGGTGACCGCGCTGAATGTGGCCAACCGACGCGTGCAACTGGACAACAGTCTGACCTTTGGCGGATTCCACTGGAACGATCCGCGGCAAATTTACGGGGAGGTGCGCTACCGGTTTAACTTTTGAGCACCCGCGGCCGCGAACACAGAATCGAAGAGCAGGGATTGGTGAGTCCCAATTTCTAATTCTGCCGGTCATCCGGTTGTTGCAGAAAGTTCTTGCTCAGAAAGTTCGGGCGGGCGACAAAATCGCCGAGGCCGGCCCTCGATCAGCGTCTACGGGAAGTCGATGTCGACGATCTCATCCGGTGCCGGCGAAAGCTGGAAATGAGCGAATTCGCGAGCGCTTTCGGCGCACACGCTCCACCCAGCGCTCCCGGCGAACGATCAACCGCCGGGCCGCATCGAACCCAGCCGAGAATCGCGGGATTCGCTTGACGCTGTTCCGGTACGCTCCGTATAATGCAGAGCGTCCACCCTGATGACCACGCTTAGGGTTTCGGCGTAAAGAGAACCGGGCGTCGCACGCGTGCGCGCTTGCTCGGCCGGTTACAGGTTTGATGACTGATAGGCTCGGGTTGCGATCCGTTTCTCGTTGAGCCCAGCGAGCTGGGAGTTTCCAGCATTCCGAAAAATCCGAAGGAGTTCAAAGGATCCAAATGATTAAGAAGTCTGTGCGCGTCACCGTGGCCGTCGTGTTCGGCCTCTCCCTCTTCGCTCTGGCCCAAGCCGCCCCAGCGGCCGGCGCACCCGCGGCTGCGACCGCGCCTGACTCCCCCTCCGCGGCTGCTGCGGCAGCGGCCAAGGCTACGGGCACCAAAGTTGGCACCATCAACATCGAACAGGCGATCTTCGCCTCCAATGAAGGACGTCGCGACTTCGAGCAGCTCAGCAAGAAGTTTGAACCCAAGCAGAACGAACTGAAGGGCTTGGCCGACGAAATCGACAGCCTCAAAAAGCAGCTCAATGCGCAGCAGGATAAGTTGAATGAGGAATCGCGCGACAAGCTGGTGAAGCAGATCGAAGCCAAGCAGAAGAGTTTCGATCGCGCACAGCAGGACGCGCAGGAAGACTACCAGGGCCAGCAGGGCGAGATCGGAAATAAAATCCTGACCAAGATGGCACCCCTCATCGTGAAGTATGCCGGCGATAACGGCTACGGCATGATCCTCGATACATCCCAACAGTGGCCGCGCGGCCCAGTGATCTGGTACGGCCCAGCCGTGGATATCACGCAGCCGATCGTCGAAGCCTACAATTCTCAATCCGGTGTGCCGGCGCCACCGGCAGGCAGCACGGCCACGAAGCCCGTGAAGCCGGCTGCGAAACCAGCTGCACCCGCGAGCACGCCGCCCAAACAGTAGCGACGCCACCAGGGGTAGTTTCGGTTCCAATCGATTTCCTATTGTTAAGACCGCGTGAGGACGCGGTCTTTTTTTTTGCGTCGCTGTTTTGTGGAAGCCGGGCACGCTCAGCCCGCGAGGTGCAGGCTCGCGCGAGACCCACGTCACACCGTCGCTCGGGATCAAATCGCTCACCGCAGGTGTCTGTTAGGGATAACGAGCCGTTCCGGAGGACATCATGTTCCGCGCACTCGAAGACACTTGTGGCCCGTCCGCTCGTCGGGGATGGACTACGCTCGCATCCTTCACCTTCCAGGCCCTGGGGCTGAGCCTGCTTTTGCTGATTCCCATGCTCACGATTCAGGCGCCACCCAAAATAGAGACGTTCGAGGAGCCGACTCTCGCGCCACCGCCCGCACCCGCACCGCCAACCATCGGGCAGCGCCAGGTTCACTCGCCCAACCTGCGACCATGGCAACTGGTGGAGCCGATGACGATTCCAACCACCATCGCGAACCTGAACGAATCGCAAGTTGGGTCGGCGCCGGATCTGGACAAACTCGGCGTAGACGGAGGAACTGGCAGGAGCGGACGCGGAGTCCTCGGCTCGACCGACCTTTCGGTGGATGTTGCTCCACCGCCGACTCCTGCGCCCACGCATCCGCTCAAGATCTCGCACTGGGCAGAGGGAAACCTCATCCACCGGGTGCAGCCGAGCTATCCGCCACTTGCGCGTCAGGCGCGGGTTCAGGGCGCGGTCGAGTTACGGGCGATCATCAGCAAGGCGGGGACCATCGAAAATCTGGTGGTGGTCAGTGGAAACCCGATGCTGTTCCAAGCGGCAATCGAAGCCGTCCGGCAATGGCGCTATCGTCCTTACCTGCTGAACGACGAACCCATCGAAGTGGAGACCGAAGTCACGGTGAACTTCGTGTTATCGGGGAATTAAGCGTCAGGAAGTTGACCTCGGCGGTTACCATCGGCAGCTCGCGGCCTCGTGCGGGCCGTCGCTATAATCGCCTAAGTGAACGCTCCGCGTCCTACATTGTCGAAAATACCCGAAAGCCGCTCCCTGATTCTCGCTGGCCGGACTTGGGCGGAAGTTTCTCTTGCGGCACTGGGAGAAAATTTTCACGCAATCGAGAGCCACGTCGGCCCGGGCGTCACCATTTGTGCCGTGGTCAAAGCCGACGGCTACGGCCACGGGGCGGTCGAGTGCGCGCGCGCGCTCCAATCCGAAGGCGCCGAATGGCTGGGCGTGACCGACGCCGCGGAGGGGTTGGCGCTGCGCGGCGCCGGGGTTACGGCCCGCATCCTGCTGATGACCGGAATCTGGAAAGGCGAGGAGGACGGGATCGTCGCCCAGAATCTTACGCCCACGGTCTGGGAACCATGGCACGTTGAGACCCTCGAACGGGCGGCGCGAACCCGGCAGGGCGATCTTTCTTCGCAACTGGCGTCCCCTCGTTTGCCGATTCATCTGAAGATCGACACGGGCATGCACCGCCTGGGCGCGACGCTCGATGCGCTGCCGCGTTTGTGCGAGATGTTATCCCGGTCGAAACACCTGACTCTTGAAGGAGTGAGCACGCACTTCGCGTCGGCGGAAGTGCTGGACGACGAAAATGCGGTTCGCCAGATGAAGTGTTTTGAACAGGGGTTGGCGGTCTTGCGGAATTACCGGCTCGAGCCGCAATTCATTCACATGGGAAACTCCGCCGCCATGAGCGCACGGCCGGACACCTGGAAGACCATGGTGCGGCCGGGAATCGCGCTTTATGGATACTCACTCGCCTTCACGCGTGGGAGTGAGCCGGCCGCGGTCGAGCCGCTGCCGTTAAGGCCGGTGCTTGCGTGGAAGACGCGAGTGCTCACGGTCAAGGATGTCGCAGCCGGAGAACCGGTCGGATACCTGGGCACCTTCGTCACCCAAGCGCGGAGCCGGATTGCGGTGCTGCCGGTCGGCTACGCGGACGGGTATCCGCGGCTGCTTTCGAATCGCGCACGGGTGATCGTAGGCGGCGAATACGCGCCGGTGGCGGGACGGGTCACGATGGACTTGACGAGCGTCGACGTCAGCCATATTCCGTCCGTCGCGGTGGGGGATGAAGTCGTCTTGATCGGCCGGGACCGAGTCCACGGCAAGAGCGTGGATGCTGTAGAACTGGCGCGCTGGTGCGAAAGCGTGCCTTACGAGATTCTGTGCGGACTGTCGCAGAGAGTGCCACGAGTCTACAGCTGAGCCGTCTTCAGCCGGCCCGGAGCGGCGCGCTACCTGCGAACGACTGAATGCGGAGTGCTGGCCGCTGACTGCCGAAATCCCGCCATTCAACTGACCCCGGTCGCCAATCGCGCTCGCTTGCTGTATTTCTAGAACATCGATGGCCTCGCGCTACGCGCAATGGATGTACGACTGGGAGACGCGACTCACGTCGGTCGATAATAACCGCGTGGTGCGTCCGCTCGACTGGGGACTGGATTGGACCGAGAGTTGGCCCGGCCGCAATGGCGGTCCGGCCAGCCAGAGCTCGCGCGATCTGCTGGAATATTTCGCACGCTTCAACGACCACATCATCGGCGACAGCGACCGCTTTTATTCTTACCGAAAACCTACGGATTTCCGCCTGGAGCGGCGCGAGGTTCAAGTATTCAGCACGCGCGAAGTGCCCGATCCGCGCCTCGAAGAGAAAGTTCGCGGCACGCATGCCGAGTTTCTGCGCTTCACCTCGCCGGTCGGGACGCCGTTTCCTGAAAATAATCTGGGGAACGCGCGCTGGTTTCCGGCGCGCGGGCGCAGGGCGGTGGTTTTGCTGCCGCACTGGAATTCGGACGCGATTTCCTACACCGGCCTCTGCCGCGTTCTGAACTGGATGGGGATCGCGGTGCTGCGGCTGTCCATGCCGTATCACGACATTCGTCGTCCGGCGGAGATCGACCGCGCCGACTATGCCGTTTCCGCCAACATCGGACGCACGCTCGATTCGGTGCGCCAGGGGGTAGTCGATGTGCGCTGTTGTCTCGACTGGCTGGAAACGCAGGGATACAACCGGCTGGGCATCGTCGGTACGAGTCTCGGGTCGTGCTATGCGTTTATCGCGACCGCGCACGATCCTCGGATTCAGGTGGCGGCGTTCAATCACGCCTCGACTTACTTCGCCGACGTGGTGTGGCACGGCCAGTCCACGCGTCACATCCGCGAGGGACTGGAAACCTCCATCGATCTCGGAAATCTGCGGCAGGTGTGGCGCGCCGTCAGTCCGATGGTTTACTTCGATCGGTTTTCGCGCTGGCCGCGCCGCTCGCTCATTATTTACGCCAAGTACGACATGACGTTCCTGCCGGAATTTTCCGAGCAGGTGGTCGAAGAATTCGAGAAGCACAAACTGGATCACAAAGTCGTCGTGCTGCCCTGCGGGCATTACACCATGGGAGAGACTCCCTACAAATACATGGATGGCTGGCAGCTCGTTAGCTTTCTGCGGACGGCGTTCGATTAGAACGCCGGTCCGAACAGAGTGCGGCGCCGACTGCTCCTGGCGCGATTAGAGCACCACGGTGAGCGCGATCTGAACGCCCGGGTGGAGCAGATCGAAAAGGAAATACTCGCCGTCGATGTAATCGACGTAGCAATCGTCGGTGTAAGCCCAGCCAGCCGGCCACGGATTGATGAGTATGAACGAGTAGCCACCGTACTGAAAACCGGGGCTGCCTTGCACGGTGGTGGTTTGGTGGATGACAAAGGTGTGCTGGCGCCCGAAGTTGGCGCGGAATTTGTCATCGGGAATGCGTGCGCCGCCCTGGTTGCGCGCGCGCGCTACGTTTTGGCTGGATTGCGGGGCCGAATTCCCCTGCTGGGCGGCCTTGGCATCGTTTTGCTGCATATTCTTTTCTTGCTGCTTGGTTGCCTTCTCGTCCTGCTTCGTAGCCTTGTCTTCCTGCTTGTTGTCCTCCGGTTTCGCAGGCTTGGCCTGGTCCTGGTGCGGTGACTTCATCTCATCTTGCGCCGGCTTCGCCGCATCCGGGCGAGGTTCTTCCGCTGGCTTGGGCTGATCCTGGGCGCAGACCCAGGCAGTGGTTGCAAGAAGCGAGCACAGAGCGAACATCCTGATCATTTGAACCAGTCTCATAGTTTCTCCTCCTTCAAGGCGTGCAAGCGTTCGCTTGCCGCGAATGCGCGACCCATCCGGGCAAACTTGACGCCGCAGCCTTCGCCCGAGATGGCACCACAACGAAACGGCACACAAACAAGCTGGAATCATAGGAAGAGGAGAGCCCGGAACGAATCCCTTCGACACTGTATTTCCCGGTCGTCGATTGCCTAAGTCGGAGGATTGGCTTCTACAGGTTTGGCTGGAAAGTTCTCGCGATCATTTCCGGGCTATGACCTGGCCCGCAATTCGGTCAAACTCGGCTTTCGACAGGATGTGCCGCGACACTACTTCGCGAGCTTCGTTGTAGGGACGTCCCGCGATCACCCGATCGGCTTCGGCTGCAGTCATGCCGGGCAGGCCGCGCAACTGCTCTTTTGTGGCCGTGTTCAAGTCGAGCGGCTTGTTGCGGTTCCACCCCTCCTCTATTCCTTCGGCCACGGCCTTGGCATCGCTTTTCACTTCCGCGGTCGCTTGCGCGGCCTTTTCCCGCACTTCTTGCGGGCTTGGCTGCTGATTACAACCGATGAGCGCAGCCAGCAGCAAAATTGCCAGAGCGTTGCGATCTAGAGGAAAATTCATTGGGTCGACTCCTTCGGTCAGGTTCGATGACTTCTCCACGCGTCTGGTTGGGCGGGGTCCAGTGGGCGCGACCGTCAAGGCTAGCGGCTCAAAGAACGGACGCGGTTCTGAAATCATTAGCTGGAGCGAGGCTACCATGGCAAAGTATTCATTACAAGCGGCTTAAGCGTGGAGATTTTCATCAAATGGCCGTAGGCGGCAGCGAAATCCGCCCCTTCGGCTACGCGCACAGAGCGCACGAGAGACTGATAGAATTTGCGCCGCGCAGGGATCAAGCCGCGGCTGTGCATGATGGGCACGATTGGACCTTATTTCGGGCGAATGATTTCGATCGATCTTTGACCCCATCAGGGGGACCCAATCACGGGATCGACCATCGCGGCCATTCCTAAGCGGCCATTCCCAAGCTTCGATCACTCCGAATTCACCGGTAAAATCGCCCACTACAAAATAGGCTCCGAGACTTTGGCTAGACTAGGGATGTCCGCGCCACACTTGGCACCGCATCCGGGTAAAATAGCTTCGGTGCCCAACTATGAAAAACTCTGCCATGTCCCGCCCGCTCTACGACGTTGATCCCGAGATTTCGAACGCGATCGACAACGAAGTTCGCCGCCAGCATGAAGGGCTGGAGCTGATTGCTTCGGAGAACTTTGTCAGCGAGGCGGTGCTTGAGGCCGCCGGTTCGGTGTTCACCAACAAGTATGCGGAAGGGTATCCCGGCAAGCGCTATTACGGCGGATGCGAGTTTACGGACGTGGTCGAAAATCTGGCGCGCGAGCGGGCCAAGAAACTCTTTGGCGCCGAGCATGCCAATGTGCAGCCGCACTCCGGATCGCAGGCCAATCAAGCTGCGTACGCGGCGGTGTTGCAACCGGGCGATACCATTCTGGGGTTGAATCTGGCTCATGGCGGGCACCTCACGCATGGACATCCTCTCAATTTTTCGGGCAAGACCTACAAGATCGTTCCTTACGGCGTGACCAAGGAAACCGAGACCATCGATTACGACGATCTCGAAAACATTGCCATGGCGGAGCGCCCGAAGCTGATGATCGGCGGCGGCAGCGCTTATCCGCGGATCATTGATTTCGCGCGCATGCGTCAGATTGCGGACAAAGTCGGCGCGCTCTACCTGGTCGATATGGCGCACTTTGCGGGACTGGTGGCCGGAGGAGCGCATCCATCGCCGGTGCCCCACGCGCACATCGTGACTTCAACCACGCATAAGACTCTGCGCGGGCCGCGCTCGGGGATGATCCTGAGCAAGCAGGAATTTGCGGCGGCGATCGATAAGGTTGTCTTCCCCGGAATGCAGGGTGGACCGCTGGTGCACGTCATTGCGGCGAAGGCGGTGTGCTTCCTGGAGGCATCGCAGTCGAGCTTCCGTGACTATGCGCGCCAGGTTGTCGCAAATGCCAAAGTGATGGCGGAAACGCTGGCCTCCGATGGCTATCGCATCGTCTCCGGCGGAACGGACACGCACCTCATGCTGGTGGACGTGTTCGCGAAGGGCATGCTCGGGAGCGAGGCGGAAAAAGCTCTCGGCGAAGCCGCGATCACGGTCAACAAGAACGCGATTCCGTTTGATGTGAATCCGCCGTTGAAGCCTAGCGGCATTCGCATTGGGACTCCGGCGGTGACCACGCGCGGGATGAAAGAGGCGGAGATGCGGCAGATCTCGCACTGGATTTCGGAAGCGCTCGATCATCGGGCGGACGCGACTGTGCTCGCGCGCATCCGTAAGCAGGTGCTGGGGATGGCGGAGGAGTTTCCGCTCTATGCCGAGCGGCGGGCGCGATCCCAGGCGGAAGTGCGGGCCTAATCTGGTTTCAATTGTCAGCCGTGCCAAGCGAGGGAATCTTCGAACCGAATCGGCGTCGGGAGCCGTGGCCTTTCGCTCCGCGAAGGTTGACAAAGTCTCGCGCTCGGCTGGCGAATTCCCTGTGTTCCTGCGCGTCCTGTGTGTTTAAATTCCATTCGTGAAAGTAGCCATCGACATCCGTCGTATGACGGAATTCGGGGTTGGCACCTACATACGGAATGTGGTCCGCACCCTGGCTTGCCTCGATCGCGAGAGCGAGTATTTTCTTATCGGATCGCCCGGCAAGGTGGCGGAATTTGGCGTGCTGCCGCCAAACTTTCGGGCGGTGCCGCTCGCCGAAGGCGATACCTCGTTCAAAGGAAATCTCGAATTCCGGAGGATCGTGAAGCGCCTGGAGTGTGACCTGGTTCACATTCCACACCTGTTTTGGCTTCCGCGCGGTCTCAGCTGTCCGTATGTTTTGACCGTGCATGATCTGCTGGAGCATATGTACGGATCGCGCAACGCTTCCGCTTTGCGGCGTAACCTGCACTTTTACCTGACGCGGCGCGTGCTCAGGAAAGCCGCGCGGGTGATCGCCGTGTCGCAATTCACCAAGAACGAGATCGAAAAGCTGCTCTCGATTGCGGACGATCGCATCGAGGTGGTCTACAACGCGATTGATGAACGTTTTCTCCGCGGCCATGCCACCCAGGCGGATCGCGAACTGATTGCCCAGCGCTATCTGGTGAACTATCCCTTCATTTTGTATGCGGGCGCGATCCGACCGCACAAGAATGTGGTGCGCATCATCGAAGCGTTTTCCTCGCTCAAGAGCGAACTGCAGAAGGAGCAGCAGTTTCCCGACCTGAAGCTGATTATCATCGGAGACGATCTTTCAAGCCATCCACGGCTGCGACGTACGGTGGTACGCAGCGGAGTCCAGAACGACGTGCGTTTTCTCGGCTTCGTGCCCATCGAAGTGCTGCGCATCTTTTATGATGTGGCGAGGATTTTTGTGTTTCCATCGCTCTACGAAGGATTTGGATTGCCCCCGCTCGAAGCGATGGCGCATGGGACTCCGGTCGTGACTTCGAATACTTCGAGCCTGCCCGAAGTCGTGGGCGCCGCAGCGCTGCTGGTAAATCCGGAAAACGTGTTTGAGATCCGGCGAGGCTTGCAGCGTGCACTGATCGATCCGGCGCTGCGCGCGCAGATGAAACAGCGAGGCTATGAGCAGGCGCAGCGATTTTCCTGGACCACTTCGGTGTCGCGGATCCTGGAGATTTACCGCGAGGTGGCGGGCGACCGCGTTTCCTCCGGGGTCGCCGCCGGCTGAGGGCGTTCTTGCCTGGCCGTTTCTTCTTCGGTCGTTCTTCCTCTCGTATAATGAAACAATTCCGCGATGAATTCCCGCGTTACGCTTAATCTCGAACAACCAAACATTCGAACCGCTGACCGCTCCAATCGACTTTTCTCGGACTGGCGGATTTCCGCACTGGTGTTGATCGGGCTGTGGGCGCTCGTTTACATGACCGGACTTTCGCACCCCGCCTTGCTCGATGACGCCGACACGGTGCACGCCGAGGCGGCGAAAGAAATGCTGCAGCGGCACGACTGGGTGACGCTCTATGCCAACGGCATTCGCTATCTGGAAAAAGCTCCGCTGATGTATTGGGGCGTGGCCGCGAGTTACGCGCTGTTCGGCGTCAGCGAGTGGAGTACGCGCTTTCCGCTCATGCTGGGCGTGCTGGCGATGATTCTTTCGACTTACGGATTGGGACGTTGGGCTCTCGGCAGCGAGGGCGGATTCAATTCCGGACTGGTGCTAGGGACCGCTTTGGGACCTTTTCTTTTTACCCGCTTCTTGATTCCGGACGTCGCCGTGGGTCTTTGGCTGACCCTGACGTTCTGGCTTTTTCTGGTGTCGCTCGAACAAGCGAAAGCCGAGCACGCGCAGCCTGCGCGCTGGGCTTGTTGGGGACTCGCGGCCGTGTGCGCGCTCAACGTACTCACCAAGGGACTGATCGGATTGGTGTTTCCGGCAGGAGCGATCGGGCTTTATCTGCTGCTGACGGGAAATTTGCGACACTTGCTCAAGCTGCGTCTGCTTTCGAGCGCAATCGTTTTTTTCGCCATTGCCGCACCTTGGCACATTCTGGCGGCGTTGCGAAATCCGGCGCAAGGGAATGTTCGCGGATTTCTCTGGTTCTATTTCGTGAACGAACACATCCTGCGTTTTCTGAACCGCCGGGTTCCGCGCGATTACGATACGGTTCCGCTGCTCCTGTTTTGGGCGTTGCTGGTTTTGTGGCTCCTTCCGTGGACTGTGTTTCTTCCGCAAGCGCTGCGGGAAGTGCCGCGGCGGTGGCGCGAATTTCGCGGCGGGATGGCGCGCCGCCAACGGGCATCCCTATTGTTTTTATTGTGGACGTTGGTGATCGTAGCCTTCTTCAGCCTGTCAACACGGCAGGAGTACTACACCATCCCGGCGATCCCGGCGATGGCGTTACTGGTCGGTGGATGGCTCGAACGGGAACGGGCATCGGAAGCAAACAGCAGGGAACGACGCGCCGGGCGGATTTCTTCGGCCGTGTTGCTGGCGACGGGCGTCGTGATCGCGGTGGTTGGCTTTGCCCTGCTGTTCTACTCCAAGCCGCCGGCTGCAGGCGCAGACCTGTCCGACCTGCTGCGAAAACATCCGCAGGACTATGCCCTGTCGTTCGGGCACTTTCTGGACTTGACGCCCCAGGCGATGGGAGCTTTCCGCGGGCCGCTGTTCGAATTTTCGCTGGCATTTCTGCTGGGAGCGCTCGCCAACTGGATTCTGCGCCGGCGTGGCCGCGCGGGAGCGGGGAACGTTGCGCTGGTAGCGATGATGGTGGTTGTGCTGGCGTGCGTGCGGATTGCGTTCGGTATTTTTTCTCCGATTCTTTCGTCGAAGGATCTGGCGCTGGCGATCCGAGAGCAGTACCGGCCGGGCGACGAGATCGTGGTAATCGGGCTGTACGAAAATGCCTCCTCGCTGAATTTCTACACCGGAATTCCGCTGCACAGCTTGCGCGCGCCCGGCGGGAACATGTGGTACGGTACGCAGTTTCCGGGAGCGCCGCGGGTCTTCGAGACGCAGGCATCCTTGGTCGAAATGTGGAATGGGCCGCGGCGCGTTTTTTTGTGGGCGGAGGAGGATGATCCGCCGGCTTTGCACGGATTGACAAGGTATGTGGTCGCGCGGCGGGGCGGGAAGATTATTTTTTCGAATCAGCCGATGGTTTCTTGATTTCGGTCCGAGGTCAAGAATTTGGGTTCGAGGCCTGATCTTCGGTCTGCTCTTCGGTCGGCTCTTCGAGGTCCGATCTTCGAGGATTCCCCGTTTACCCCTCCCGCCCGTTGATGAGACGGCTTCGAGTCAAGCGCCCGTCTTTCAGATCGAAGATATCGCCTCGCCAATGGATGCGGTTGCCCATAAAACCTGCGGCCCAGATGAGTGGCGCAATCAGGTCCCGCAGGAGCAGCAAGAAAATGTGGTGGAGCGCTTGCCGGTCCTCGAGCACGACCACCGCAGCGACCAACCCGACCGCCAAGCGCACGGCGACCGTCAGCGCCAACAAGATCCACGCCCAGGCGGCGCCTTGCGCCACGAGCAGCGTTCCCAATGCCCAGGCCAGGCCGAAGGTGAAAAGCAGTCCGGCGTAACCCCAGCGGCGGGCGGCGCGGATGGTCCTTGACCAGCGCAGTTGATGGCGGAAAAACTCCCGGAGTGTGTAGGCCGGCAGAAATGTCGCGACCGTGGCCACGCTGAGTTCGACTCTCTTCCCCGTCGATGCGATGCGGCGGCCGAGTTCATAGTCGTCGGCGAGGTAGTCGAGCAGGGCTTCGAAGCCCCCGATCGCTTGGAGGTCCCGGCGGCGGAACGCGAGCGTCGAGCCTAATCCGAAATGCAGTCCTTTCTCGAGGAACCATGCGCTCAGAACGCCTGGCACAAAGTCGGTGCTGATGCCTAATGCTTCGAGGCGCGAGCCGAGTGTCGGACTGGCTACCCCGCGGTAGAGGCAGGTCACCAGTCCGACCGAAGCGCCCGCGAGCGGCGCGATCACCTGGCGCAAATAGTCCGGCCGGACGCGGATGTCACTATCGTTGACCAGGAGAAGTTCATGGCGCGCCGCGGGCAGCATCTGCGCCAGATTGCTGACTTTGAGATTGGTTCCGAGAACGCGATCGCACACGATCAGTTCGATCGGAAGGTGGGGATATTTGACCTGGAGCCTGCGGACCACCTCGATCGCGGGATCCGCGGGATCGCTGACACCGAAGATCAATTGAAATTCTGGATAATCCTGTTCACAGTGACTGCAGAAGCTCTCCCAAATCTCGGGATCGACACCCTTCAAGGGCTTGAGCATCGAAACTGCCGGATACGGGCTTTCTGGCAGCGAAGTCTGCCTGCGTTTTTTATCCTGCCGATCGCCAAGGAAGCGGGCCAGCCCGAGCGCGGACAGAAAATAGAAAAATAGACAACCGACGGTTCCCATTCCGGCCAAGGCCTCGAGCACCGCTCGTGATGTCAGTGAGGGGATCAAGTGGATGAGCCATCGCCCAAATGTTCGAGAGACGGAGTGCGGGTCCTCGCCGTGGCCGGCCTAGCCCTGCCCGGCCCAAAACCACTTGTTGGATGCTCCCCGGTCACTCGTAGCGCAGCGACTCGATGGGATCGAGGTTGGCCGCTTTCCACGCGGGATAGATCCCGAACACCAGCCCCTCGGCCGCGGCCGCAAAAAAACCGAAGCTCGCCCAGAACACCGACATGGTGGCGGGCAGGGAATCCCATACCATGCGGATGATGTAGGTGATGATTGCGCCCAGAAGCACGCCCAGGATCCCTCCGATCGCAGTGAGCGTGATCGCTTCGAGCGTGAATTGCAGGAGCACATCGCGTTTGCGGGCGCCAATCGCCTTGCGGACGCCGATTTCACGTGTGCGCTCGGTTACCGAAACCAGCATGATGTTCATCACGCCCACCCCGCCCACGATCAAGGCGACGCTTGAAACGGCAAACATGAAGATGAACACCGCCCCGGTGATCTGGTTCCAGACATCGGACAGCGAATCCTGGGTGAAAACCGAGAAATTATCCGGTTTGTCCGGGGGCACGCGCCGCCGCCGCCGCAACAGTTCGCGCATTTCGTCCACCGCTTTCGGCATGTCCGCATGCGAGGTTGCCTTGACGCTGATGAAGTGCTGCTTCAGTTCGGGGTGAAGTTTGCGCAGCGTCGAGAGCGGAAAATAAACCTTATTGTCGTCGGGATTTTTGCCCCCGCCGAACGCGCTCTTGACCCGCTCGATCTCTCCGATCACCACGAATAACTGCCCTTCGATATTGATTTCCTTGCCCAACGGATCGGCGGTGCCAAAAAGTTCGTCCGCGGTGTCGGCTCCGAGGACGATCACATCCGCTCGCCGCTCGTCATCGATGTCGCTGAACCAGCGTCCGGACCTCAGATCCAGATCGAAGACATCCTTGACCGAGGCGGTGTCGCCTTCGAGAATCGTCTGCTTGGCCTTGTGGTTGCCGTACTTGACCACGTACGTGCCGCTGCCAAATTGCGGTTCCACGTAGCGGACGCCGGCCGAAACGGCCTTCACGTGCGGCAAGTCCTTCATGGCTTCCGCATCTTCAAACGTCAGCTCTTTGCGAGTGCGCAGTTCTTCGGTGGGCCTGCCGAACGTAATCGGCATGTGAAAGGCAAAAATAATGTTCGATCCCATGCTGCTGATCATGCTGCTGACGTTGTCGTTCAGCCCGCGCACAATCGACGAAATTCCGATGACCACGGCTACGCCGATCACGATACCCAGAACGGTGAGGCCGGAGCGCAGCTTGTTGCCGCGGATGGTATCGAGCGCCATGGTGATGATTTCACCGAATTCGCTGTTGCTCATCATCGACCCAGAACCTCGTCCCTGTCGTTCGGGATGACCATCGAGATTTCCTCAAGTTTCAAAGCGCAACGCCGCAATGGGATCAAGCATCGCCGCCCGCCGCGCCGGGTACACGCCGAAGAAAATGCCCACGCTTGCGGAGACGATCAGTCCCGCGAACACCGCCCAAAGTTTGATCACCGAGGGCATACCGACGGCGAGCGTGACGCCTTTGGCTACGGCGATTCCGAGCAGCACGCCAACCACGCCCCCGACCAGAGCCAGGATTACAGCCTCGATCAGGAATTGCAGCAACACGTCGGAGCGCCTCGCGCCCATGGCTTTGCGAATCCCCACTTCCCGAGTGCGTTCGGTGACCGAGACCAACATGATATTCATGATGACGATCCCGCCCACCACCATGGAGATCGCCGCGATCCCGATCATGGCGACGAAAAACGTCCCGGTGAGGTTGGCCCAGATGCTCAGGAGGCTGCTGTTGGTCTCCACGTCAAACGAGTCCGCGCCTCCGACCGGATCGTGCCGGCGCGACCTCAAGATCACCCGTACCTCGTCGGACGCGGCGTCCAAAACCGGCCCAGTGCCGACCGCCTTGGCGGAGATGCGCAGGTTGGTGTTGTGACTCCCGTACTGCTTCATCCAGGAGGTGATGGGCATGAATGCATAATTGTCCAGACTCTGTCCCATCACCTTGCCTTTTTTCTTTCCGACGCCGATGATGCGGTACACCCAGCCATCCACACGAATTTCTTTTCCGATCGGATCGACGCCCGGCATCAGGGTCTCTTCGATGTCGGTGCCAACGACCACTACGGGCGCGTTATTTTCCAGATCCGACTCTCCCAGCATGCGCCCGGAATCGAGGTCGACGTCCTGCGTGACTGCCACCGACGGGGTCATCCCCTGCACGATGGTGTCGGTGAGAGCCTGCTCGCCATACTTCACGTCGCCGGTATTGTTGCGCGCATAAGCGCCCACGTACGAGCAAAGCTTGCAGCCTTCCCGCACCGCGCGGTAATCATCCATGGTCAGGTCTTTGCGTTTCTGGGCCTCGATGTAGTGGTCGATGTTGGTGACCGCCGGCGAAACCTTGAACATGATGAATACATCCGCGCCCAGATTGAAGATTCGCTCGGCCACGTAGGAATTGATGCCGTTCACGAATGTCACCACGGCGATCACGGCGGCAACTCCGATGACCACGCCGAGCAGGGTGAGCGCGGAGCGCAGTTTGTTCGCCCACAACGACAGCAACGCGATCTTGATGGCCTCGGAAATATTCATGGGCCGACGACTTCAGTATCGACGACTTCGGTATCGACAGATTCCGTGTCTCGCCGCAAGTTTACCGAACCGCGGGTGTAAAGCTCTACCAGGTGAGTTTATCAGGACGAGGCGCGTGGGCCCCCGTTGCCAGGCTAACTGACCGCCTTGCGGTGGAATTGCCGCAGCCCGAGCGTCAGAAACAGCGCGTCAAAAAATATTAGCCCGGGCAGCACGGCGAGCATGGGAAGGTGCGGGAACTGGGGCACGAGCGTTCCCCGCAGGCCTTCGCTCGCGTAGACGAGGGGATTCAACAGGACCAGCTTCTGCAGGATGGGGAAATGTCCGAGCGCGCTCCAGGGATAGTAGGTGCAGCCAAAAAAGATCATTGGAGTGAGGACCATGCTGAACATGAGGCCGATGTGAGTCTGATCGACGCTGCAACCAAGCGCCAGGCCGCCACAGGCCGAGAAAAGCGCCACCAGCAACGTAACGCAGGCAAAGCCGAAAGGAGAGTGCAGGTTGAATTCCACTCCCGGACGAAGCAGCAGCCACGCCATCGGGATCACGGCCAGACCGGCGACCAGGGCTTGCAGCGTGCCAAAGAATACTTTCTCGATGGCCAGCCAGGTGTTTTCGATCGGCGCCAGCAGGCGATCCTCGATTTCGCGCGTGAACTGAAATTCGCCGATCAACGGCATCGCGACCGCCCACACGCCGGTGAACACCATGCTGATGGCCATGATTCCGGGCAACAGCAGGCTTTTGTAGGCGGCGGGCATGTAGCCGCTCGAGACCATCACGCGGCCAAAGATAAACACGAACATCATCGGTTGCAGAAAGGTCTGCAGCAGCAAAGGAACGAAGTTGCGCCGAGCGACGTGGGCATCGCGCCCGAGCAGGGCGAGAAATGTCTTCCAGTTCATTCGCGCAAGCTCCTTCCGGTGTGGTGCAGGAAAAGATTCTCCAAGCTGGGCTCGGAGATGTGCACGTCGCACAATTCGACCGAGGCGCTCGAGGCAAGATTGGCAATCTCAGGAACCAGCGAGCCTCCGCGGTCCGCGTACACGTCGGCGGAATTGCCGTCCTCTGTGTCCGGGTCCGCACCGGTGCCCGCTTCAGGATGCGCACGTACTTCTCTCACGCCCGCCAGGGTCTTGAGACGTTCGAACAATTCCGAAGAGCGACGGCCGAAACGCAAGCGCAGCAGAAAGCCGCCAGGAACCGAGGCCTTCAACTCTGCCGGAGTGCCCAAGGCGATGTTTTTTCCATGATCGATGATGGCGAGGCGCTGACACAGGGCGTCAGCTTCTTCCATGTTGTGCGTGGTCAGAAGAATGGTCTTTCCGCGCTGGTTGTATTCACGAATAATTTCCCAGAGAAGCAGTCGGGTTTGCGGATCGAGGCCGGCGCTCGGCTCGTCCAGGAAAAGCACCTGGGGATCGTGCATCATGGCGCGGGCAATCGAAAGACGCTGCATCATCCCGCCGGAGAAGCCACGCACCATCTGATCGGCACGGTCGGTAAGCTTGAAGCGATCGAGCAGCGTCCCCGCACGCTCCGCTCGCTCGCGGGAATCGAGGCCGAAATACGCGCCATGGAAGAGAAGGATTTCGCGAGCGGTGAGAGAAAAATCAAGGTTCGGACGCTGCTGAACCACGCCGATCAGACGCTTGACTGCGACCTGTTCCGCCCATACGTCGTGCTCGCCAATCCACGCCTGGCCGCCGGTCGGCCGCACCCGGGTGGTCAGGATGCCAACCGTGGTCGACTTGCCTGCGCCGTTTGGCCCGAGCAACCCAAAAATCTCTCCGGGTGAAATCTCAAGCGAGAGGCCGTCGAGAGCGACAATTTTCGCTTTGGGCTGCTTGTTCGCCTTGCCGCGGGTTGCGCCGAAACCGAAGCCGGCGCCCGAGGCAAGCGGAGGCGGTGAGGTGTAGATCTTGGATAAATCGCGTGTCCGAATGCCAGTCAGCATGCCGAAGTCCTGCGGTCGAGCGGGTTCTTCGATGGAACCAGAGCGGCCTGGCGATTGTCAATTGCTGATTCCACACATTGCCGGTTCGACACAAGCCCGGAGGAGCAAAGTCAGTTGAGGTCGCATCGACGGCGCGCGGCGCGACCACAGCGCGACCGCACGGAGGCGCTCATCCGAAACTCGCGAATGAACGCCGGAGCCGGCCGGGTTGAAGCTGCCGGTTGCGGGCTGTAAGTTTCACTTGTGAGCACCGCAGTGAGCTCGGCGGCGATCGGCCACTGATCAGCACCAGTGAATCAGCGCGAGAGGAGAAACTCGACCTCCTGCTCAATTTCAGCAATGGTGATGGGAGAAACATCAGCCTCACGTAATTGCTGGTTCAGTTGCGCGAGTCGCGTATGCTTGAACTCGATCCACTCCGCCACGCTCGACTTCAGTTGTGGGCTTGACTCTTTGTAAAGCGCGATCGCTTGCGAAGGCGCGGTACGATCTCCGTTTTCGACAACTCGCAGAGCCGATGCCAGAGCCGTGTAGGCATCCTGCAGTCCGGAGCCTTCGGTCGCGTGTTCGTGATTCGCCAGAATCCTGGCGATTCCCGATTGAGCTTCCTCGAGCGCCGCCTTGAGGGTTGGGTTCTGCGCTCCCACTTTGTTTTGCTTCAGTTGCTGCTGGATGTCTGCAAGCTGTTTCTGAACCGAGACGATCTCGGCGAGGGCGCGGCGCGGTTCAATGCTTTCGGCAAATATCTGTTGGCCCAGTTGCAACTGGCGCGCGAGCACCTCGGCAGTCGCGGGCGAGCGCGGATCCATGACCACCTTGAGCGACTGAGTTTGCGTCTTTCCATCGACCGTCAGCCGGACCTGGTAGTCTCCCGGTACTGCCTTCGGCCCGCTGAGGCTGTGGGACTCGGCATCTTCGTCCGCGTCCGGGGCGGTGGAACTGTGCCAGGTAAGGTCCCAGACGAAACGGTGCATTCCGGCAGTCTTCTCGAGGACTTTAGGCTGGGAAAACCACCTCTCCGCGACCGGAAGCAGCGCACGCCGGACGGGGCTCGCGCCCTGCGAAGAAAATCGCCGGACCAGATTCTGTTGGGCATCAAAAATCTCCAGCCGAACCGTGCTCGCCCCGGACGGGAGGAAATAATCAATCATCGCCCCATTCGGTGGATTCTCGGCGGTCGGTTCCTCGGGTGGAAGCGGCGTGCCCGGAAAGGAATCGTTGTCGATGCGAACCGCTGTGGCCGGACGATAAAGCCAGGGATCGCTCGCTCGACCCGCCGCGAGCGTCCGCGCCTGGCGAAGCGGCGTGATGTTATCGAGAATCCAGAAAGAACGCCCGTGCGTGCCAATCACCAGGTCATCCCCGTGAATGGTGAGATCGCGCACGGAACTGACTGGCAGGTTCAATTGCAGGGACTGCCAGTGGTCTCCGTCATCGAACGATACGTAAACCCCGAATTCGGTACCCGCGAAAAGAAGCCCTCGCATCTGCGGGTCTTCGCGAATGGCGCGCAAGAATGCCGGAGCGCCAATGCCGTTCGTGACCGCCTGCCAGCTCGTTCCGTAGTCACGCGTTCGATAGAGATAAGGCGTCTGATCGTCGAGGCGGCTGCGATCGACGGCCGCATAGGCGACGGCGGAATCGAAATGCGACGCTTCGATCAGCGAGATTTTGCTCCAATCGCTCAGTCCAGGGGGACTGACATTTTTCCAGTGCTTTCCACCATCGCGGGTCAAGTGAATCAATCCCGTGTCGCTTCCCGCCCAGATCAGGTTGCGGTCGACGGGCGAGGGGGCAATCGTGAACACGACCCCGTAACCGGCGCGCTTGGCTTCCTCGAGGGTTGGCATACGGGGCGGCTTGTTTCCTTCTGTTTTATGCGCGCCCTGCGCATCCGCTCCGGTCGGACCGAGCGCTCCGGTTAAATCCGGGCTGATCGTCTCCCAGTGCAGTCCGCCATCGACTGTCGACATCACATACTGCGTCCCCAGAAAAAGCGTGGTCCGGTCGACCGGGGAAAGAACCAGCACGGGAGTCCAAGGGTCGCGATATTTTCGCTGATTGATCGGGGCATCGAATCTGGTCGCCGGCCACGGACTGATGTCTTGGCTGAGTGAAGTCCGTCTGTTGAAACGGGCGATGGTGCCATAGGTTCCGCTGAGATAAATGATGGTAGGGTCGGTCGGATCGACCACCATGTATCCGCTTTCGCTCTCTCCGGCAGGAAACCAGTCCCGCGGCGTAATCTGATCGTGATCGGTGCGGCTCTCAACTGCAACGCTGCCGCTATCCTGCTGCGTGCCATAGACGACGTAGGGAAACTGGTTGTCGGTGGTCACATGGTAGAGCTGTGCGGTCGGCTGGTTGTACCAACTGCTCCAGGTCTGGCCGCGGTTGAGGCTGATCGTGGTTCCCTGGTCCGTTCCAAGGACCATGCTGCGAGAATTGCGGGGATCGATCCAGAGCTGGTGATAGTCGTCGCCGCCCGGGGCGCCTCGGAGGACCGACACGGTCTTCCCGCCATCCTCGGATCGATAAAGAGCGACATTCGGGATATAGAGCACGTCGGGATTTTCGGGATCGATGGTGACGCGATTGAAGTACCATGCCCGGCTGGTAAGACGAGGATCGGAGTTCGCGAGCACCCAGGTGTTGCCGCCGTCATCGGAGCGATAGAGGCCGGATTTTTTTGGTTGGATCGTGGTCGAAACCTCGGTCTGGGTCTCGCTCTGAACAACGATGAGCGCGTAGACCCGCTTGCCGTCGGGCGCCACGTCAACCCCCACGCGTCCCCAATCGCCTTCAGGCAGACCGTGGCCCTCGAGACGGGACCAGGTTATCCCGGCATCCTGAGAACGGTAAAGTCCGCTGCCTGGCGACTCGATCGGAGCATACACGCTCCAGGGAGGGCGATGCGCATGCCAGGCGCCGGCAAACAGAAGCTGCGGTCGGGAAGAGCACATCGCCAGGTCGGAAACACCGATGTCTGGTCCGAGATCGAGAACCCGCGCCCAATGCGCTCCTCCATCGACGGATTTATAAACGCCGCGTTGCGGGCTGGAACTTGAAACGCCGGGATCGTATGCGTGTCCGAGCGCGCCGACGTAAACGATGTTCGGATTCTGCGGATCGATCATGATCCGGCTGATCTGGCGCGTGTCCTCGAGTCCGATGTGATTCCAGGTTGCGCCGCCATCGGTCGATTTGTAGACGCCATTGCCGGAGGAGAGGTCGGAACGAATGTCGCTCTCGCCGCTTCCGGCGTAAATCGTTTTGGTATCGGAGGAAGCGACCGCCAGTGCGCCGATCGAGCCTACCGGCTGGCTGTCAAAAATCGGCGTCCAGACAACTCCGGCATCGGTCGTTTTCCAGATCCCGCCGTTGACTGAACCAAAATAAAATGTGGTCAAATCGCCGGGCACGCCCGCGACCGCCACGACCCGTCCCCCGCGAAAAGGGCCGATCAAGCGCCATTTCAGTCCATTCTCGAGTTCCGGGGGAACCGACTGGGCAAGCACGGCGCTCGTCCGCAACCGAGAGATTAGCAACAGAAAGATTAGCAACAGAAAAGCGCACGTGAAGATGGGACGCGCGAAACGAGATCTGAATTTGTGCAAGTGCCTGGCCCTCGCTCGAATACTCGGTTGGTTGAGCTATTATGCCCGACTCTTCGACCGCGCATCTATCCCGCATCCTCCCGCATCCATCGACCGAGGACCGACGGGCTGTGGTTTCGAGCCCATGGCGCCGAACCCACGATGGTCGAACCCACGATTTGCTGAGCGTTCGGTCGTCGAGGTCTAATGTCCCATGCACCTGGATGAGGCTGCGTTTCTCCTGATTGTTCTGCTGGCGATGATTTTGCTGTTGCTCGTGCTTCTTCATCGCACTCGCCTGGGTCCGCTGATTCACGAGGGTATCGCCGATCGTCCTCGTCGCAGGCTGTTTCTTGCATCCGTCAGCTTCTTTCTCACCTTTGCCACCGTGCGCGGAATGGTTTATTGCATCCGCCACCAGATTCCACCCTTCCACTACATCATCGTGGACGGGCGCCACATCCACCACCTGGTTCCCGGAATTCTGATTCTGCTGGTCGTAGGTTATGGCTGGCTGTGCGAATTCGGCACGGGCAGCCATGCTTCCTCGCTTTTTGCCAGCCGCTTCATGTCAATCCTTTACGGGGTGGGTGCGGCACTGACGCTCGATGAATTTGCCCTCTGGCTCAATCTGAAAGATGTCTACTTCGTGCGCGAGGGACGATCGAGCTTCGACGCCGTCTTCCTGTTCGGCTCGCTGCTCGCAATCGGGGGATGGGGGGCGCCGCTGTTTGCCCACCTGGCAAAAGCCGTCACCAAGCAAGATCGGTAGCGGTGTTACCATCTAATTCTGTTTTAGCGACTTCCGATTCAGGCATAAACAGAATGACTCGATCCGAACGCTCGGTTCGCTCGCCCCGCGTGGTCTGCATCTCAGATTTCCGAGCGATTGCCCGGCGCCGCGTGCCAAAATCCGTCTTTGACTACCTCGACGGCGGCGCCGAGGGCGAAATTACTCTCCGCGAGAATTGCCGCGTCTACGAGGATGTTACTTTCCGCCCTCGCCACGCGGTCGCGTTCGCCGATTGCAACCTGCGCACCCGCGTTCTCGGCTTCGATCTCGCTCTCCCGTTCCTGCTCGCGCCGGTCGGCTACAGTCGCCTGATGCACCCGGTGGGCGAAGTGGGAGCCGCGCGCGCCGCCGGCAACGCGGGTACCGCCTACATTCTTTCCACCATCTCGGGACACAAACTGGAAAATGTAAAAGCCGCTTCGAGCGGACCCGTCTTCTATCAGCTTTATCTGATGGGCGGCCGCGGCGCGGCTGAGGCCGCGATTGAACGCGCCCGGGTGGCCGGATTTTCGGCGCTCGTGGTCACCATCGACACTCCCGTTTCCGGAGTTCGCGAACGCGATTTCCGCAACGGTATGAAGGAACTCGTCAGTGGCGGTGCCTTTGAAAAACTTCCCTACCTTCCGCAAATCCTATCGCGCCCCGGCTGGCTCGCCGGTTTTCTGCGCGATGGCGGCATCCCCGCGCTTCCGAACGTGGTCGTCCCTGGCAAAGGTCCCATGCCGCTCGTCGATGTCGCCGCCGCCCTCGCCGAATCGACCGTGACCTGGAGCGACCTCGGCTGGATTCGCGAACTGTGGCGCGGCCCGATCGTCGTCAAGGGCATCCTCACCGGGGACGACGCGCGTCGCGCGGTCGATGAAGGAGCGGCCGCGATTTCCGTTTCGAACCACGGCGGGCGCCAGCTTGACTGCGTGCCCTCGTCGTTGCGTGCTTTGCCGGAGGTGGTGAAGGCCGTCAACCGGAAGACCGAAATCCTGATGGACGGAGGCATTCGCCGCGGCACCGACATCGTCAAAGCGCTTGCGCTCGGCGCCCGCGCGGTGCTTTGCGGACGAGCCTATGCCTATGGCCTCGCCGCCGCCGGAGAAGCCGGCGTAAATCGCGCCATCGAGATTCTGCGCACGGACCTCGACCGCACCATGCGGCTGCTGGGTTGCGCGTCGGTTGCCGAATTAGATCGTTCGTATGTGAATGTCCCGCATAGCTGGGATGCGAACTGACGTTGTTCGGGAAATACGTGGCCATCATGATTAAGGAGGAAGCATGCCTTTGGTTCGAATCGATCTTCTTGAAGGCAAAACCCCGGAATATCGCATGCAGGTTGGCCAGGTTGTCTACCAAGCCATGCTGGATGTCTTAGCGGTCCCCAAAAACGACCGCTTTCAGGTCATCACCGAACATTCCCAAGCCGGTTTGCAGTTTGACCGGGATTATCTTGGTGTCCATCGATCGGAGGATTGCATTTTTTTGCAGATCACTCTGAACAGCGGCCGCACTCTCGAGATGAAGCAGCGCTTCTACAAAGCCGTTGCAGACCGTCTCCAAGAAACCCTGAAGCTACGGCGGGAGGATGTGTTCATCAATCTGGTTGAAGTGCCGAAGGAAAACTGGTCGTTCGGCAATGGCGAGGCACAGTACGCTTCCCCCACAAGTTAAAATCCGGTCGGAGCTGCACTCTGCATCGTCGCGACTTTAATCTCGGTATTCTCAACCTGTCCGCCGCGGCCCTGCTATTTCCGCGCCTGCTCAATCGAGCGCCCGATCGGGTGCCCGCGAGCTCAACCGACGACGCCCTGTCTTCGATCTCCGCACTCTACAAAAACACGATCGTCATCGACTCCCTCTGCGCCCCGCTCCTCGACATGGACGCGCCGCCGACCGCCGACATCCTCACCGCGGTGCGGCAAGCGGGTATCACGGCCATCAATTTCACCATTTCGGACCCCACCTTCGAGGGCACGGTCAGCAACCTCGCAGCACTCGAAGCGCTCGTCGAGCAGCATCCCGAAACCTTCCTCATCGTGCGCCGTCCGACGGACATCGTCCGCGCCAAGCGCGAAAACAAGATCGGGATCATGCCCGGGTTCCAGTACACCGCGTTTCTCGAAGAGAAGCCCGAGCGTATCGAAATTTTCCGCCAGCTCGGCGTGCGCATCATGCAGCTCACCTATAACAATCGCAGCCTGTTCGGCGACGGATGCCTCGAACCCGGCAACGCCGGCCTCAGCAAAGCAGGCATCGCCGCCGTCAAGAAGATGAACGACCTGGGAGTCGCCGTCGACCTCAGCCACAGCGGATACCGCACCACCGCCGAAGGCATCGCTCAATCCGCCCAGCCGGTTCTGATCACGCACGCCGGATGCGCCGCAGTTTACTCCCATCCTCGGAACAAGCCCGACGAAATTCTGAAGTCGCTCGCCGATCGCGGCGGCTATTTCGGCGTCTATCTGATGCCCTACCTGGTCGCTTCCCCCACCGTCCCTACCCGCGAACATGTGCTCGACCACATTCTCCACGCCCTCAATGTCTGCGGAGCGGATCACGTGGGCATCGGCTCGGATGGCTCAATCCAGAAAACAGTGCTCACCGCTGAACAGAAATCCGCCTTCGATCAGGACATCGCGCGCCGCAAGAAACTCGGCATTGGCGCGCCCGGCGAGGATCGCTACCCTTACGTTCCCGATCTCAACGGACCTGACCATATGGAAATCATCGCCCTCGAACTGGCCAAACGAGGCCAACCCGCGGCGGTGATCGAGAAAGTCTTGGGCGCAAATTTCGAGCGCGTCCTCGGTGAAATCTGGAGCGCGGCATAGCCCTGCACATTGTTGGCCGAACCTTGTTGGCCGAACCTTGTTGGCCGAACCTTGTTGGCCGAACCTTGCCGTGATATTAGTGGGGACGGAGAATTGAGAGGATGCCCGCCGCCAATGTCGGAGCGTTTTCAACTCCCCCATCCGGCAATGGCCGCTCTCGAACCTGGCTCCTCCTTCTATTTATTTTTCTGATTGCCTGGCAGATCGTTCTGGTGTGGATCTTCCCGCATTTTGCGAGCCAAGACGGTGCCTCCCACCTCTATAACGCGGCCCTGATTCGCGGTTTTCGCGATCCCGCCTGGCGCCGGGTGCCCGAGTTCTACCGGCTCAATTCGAGACTCGTGCCGAATTGGTTTACCTACGCTGTTCTGGCCGGCCTGGATCGCTTCTTTTCTCCCGCGACGGCGGAAAAAATCATCGTCAGCGGCTATTTCGTTTTGTTTCCGCTCTCGTTTGCGTACGTCGTTCGGACATTCACAAAGGAGGTGTGGCTGTTTGCCATCTGGGGCTTGGTCCTGGCAAACAATTTATTTATTGCCATGGGTTTCTACAATTTCTGTTACAGCTTAGTCTTTTTCTTGCTGTGTTTCGGATATTGGATGCGGGAGCGAGACGGTCTCGGGCCGAAGCGCCTGGCCGGGTTATGTGTCCTCGCATCGTTACTCTATTTCAGCCATGTTGTCGGGTTTTTCATGGCTGCATTTTTCATCGGCGTGGTTGCTTTGTGTTTCGGCCTCGCCGAGAGGCGATCGCTTGCGGAAAATGGGGACTCGGGGCCGGGTCACGCCACTTCTGCTTCCACCCTTTCCAGCCCCAACCTCTCCACGGTCCTGAAGCGCCTGCTGGTACCGCAGTTAGCCTTTCTCCCCTGCGTGGTCATTTTCTGCGTCTCCTCGATCGGATCACAACCGCCATTCGATCCCGGCAAGCAGAGCTTCTCACAGCGACTGCTGGTTTTCCGCGAGCTTCATGTTCTTGTGGACTCAAGGGGAGCGCAGGGAATCTTGAGAATGAGTTTGGTGGGGGTCTTCCTGGCGTGGGGATTCTACCGGGCGATCGCGAACGCGGTGGAACAACGCAGGCTGGCAGCGAGCGACGGTCTGGGCATACTGGCGGTGGTGTGCTTGTCGTTGTGTGTCGTTGTTCCTTGGTCGATTTCGGGCGGGGGAATGATCCCGGAGCGAATGGCGTGGTTCGCTCTTTGCGCAGCATTGCTTTGGTTGAGTTCGAGCTCTACCCGGTGGAGCATCCAGGCGCGACGCGCAGCGATCGGCGGAGCCACGCTGGTCGTCGTCCTCGGCCTGATTGGCCAGACCGGGTGGCGATATCAGCTTTCTCCGGTCGTCAACGCCTATGAGGAGGCCGGCCGCTTGCTGGCGCCGCAGAAAACCATCCTTTCGCTGTGCTACTGCAATCCCGAGGACAATTCAAACCCAGTCTTTAGCCGTCTGAGAATTCGGCCGCTGGAGCACGCCGGGGATATCGCCGCGCTCGAGGGGCGCGCTTTGTCACTCGACAATTACGAGGCGATGGGATCGGCTTTCCCGGTCGAATATCGTCCCCTGGTGAACCCCGCTCTGCACTCGGGCACCTTTTCGGCTTCTTCGGTTTCAAGTAAACCCCAAAACGCCGATATCGCCGGCTATGAGGCTCAGACGGGTAAGACGGTTGACTACGTCCTGCTCTGGGGAACTGGGCCTGGCGATTTGGCCGAGAGCGGCTCCATTCTCAACCGACAGCTCCGCTCGAACTATGAACAGATTCATACTTCTCCCCCTCCCGCCATGCTGCGTCTGTTTAAACGAAGGCAGACTCCGATCACGCAAAGCGGGAGTACACTAGGTGCCGTGTTTCGAAGGCCAGAAGGAGATTGCGGTCAGGAGGAATACGATGAACGCGCCCGCGAGATTTCGAATGTCGAGCCTTGCGGAGCAGAGCTCGAGGCATCGTTTGATCTCGCGTCAATGGCTGATGTCCTTTCTTGCTCTCGGGCTGACGAGTGCGCCGGCCCATGCCCAAAATGTGGCGGTCCTGGTCGGATCCGGATCGACTGTCCCGGCGCCTCTTTATAGCCGGATGGCACAGGAGTACAACAAACGCAACCCCAGTATTCAGATGCGATACGTTCCGTCGGGCACGAGCGAAGGGATCAAGCAGATCTCGCAGGGCATAGGCGATTTTGGCGCCGGGGAAGCTCAGCTTACCGAACAGGAGCGAAAACAGGGTAGTTTGATCGAACTGCCGGTCGTGCTCATCGGGATCGTTCCAATCTACAACCTTCCCGATGTCCATCAGAAACTTCGGCTTTCGGGGGAGGTGTTGGCCGAGATCTTCCTCGGAGAGGTGAAGATGTGGAACGCGCCCCAAGTCGTGAGGCTCAATCCCGAGATCGCTTTGCCGAATCTTCCCATCCAGGTGGTCAATCGCCCCGCGGGAAAGGGATCGAACTATGTCTTCACCGACTTTCTTTCCAAGATGAGTTCCAAGTTTCACGCGCAAGTTGGAGTCACACTTTCGCCCAAGTGGTCGGTTGGCATGCCGGCCGATCGCAGTTCCGATATGGCAGAGAAAGTGAAAAACAATCCCGGATCGATCGGCTACGTCGAGTATCAATACGCGGGAAACGGCGGTATTTCCCAAATTGCCGTGCTGAACGCCGCCGGCAAGTTTGTTGAAGCTTCCCCTGGGAGCATTGCTGCGGCGTGCAAGGCGGTCGAACAGCCGCGCTGGGATCGCTTCTCGGTCTCGTTAACGAACGCAGCCGGAGCGGACTCTTTTCCGATTGCCAGCTTCTCCTGGATTTACCTGCGGTCG
>Ga0302326_10001716_pt1 | contig 55055 bp, 35 predicted proteins | sample Palsa_T0_3_FD_202264 | JGI IMG/M metagenome (GOLD analysis project Ga0302326, IMG submission 202264) | Peat permafrost microbial communities from Stordalen Mire near Abisko, Sweden - Palsa_T0_3 | ecosystem: Environmental > Terrestrial > Soil > Palsa > Peat permafrost | place: Sweden: Abisko...
GATTACGTCGTAGTTCTCCAGCAAATCGAGATGCTCGACAACGCGGTAGTTAGCCAGCAGGCCGACATCCGCGTCACTCATCTCCTGTGGCATCTGGAGCTGATCGACGCCCGGCGCAGGCAGGCCGACGCCATGATGCATCATGATCGCGATCCCAAGTATTGCCGCCGCCGCCGCACTCATCGCGATCGATGGCCACCCGAAGCCGGCCAGCCGCCATCGTCCCGCCGCATCAACCCGTCCGGCCTCGACGGCGCGCATTTTGCGCCGTAGCTCGATCCGGTACTGAGTCCAATCGGGCGCGCGCACTTCATCGACGGCATGAGCGATTCGTGACAGCATCGCACCCGCTGACTCCATCGATTGACGGCACTGCGAACACTGCTCCAGATGCCGTTCGACCTGGCTGCGCTCCTCCGCGCTCAATCCTCCGCGCAGATAAGGCACCAGTTCGGTTTCTGGATGATAAGCGGCCATCTCGATAAGTCGTTTCCTGCTCGGTCGTTCCTTCAGCCAGTCTTCGATCGATTAGTCATTCTGCAGCAACTTCCTGAGCTGCATTATCCCGCGATGCACATGCACGCGCGCGGTATTCTCCGAACATTTCAGCACAGCCGCGATTTCGCGGCTCGTAAAGCCCTCCTGCGTCTGCAGTAAGACCGCGGCTCGTTGTTGCGGCGAAAGCTTGTCCAGCGCGGGACGCAGTTTGCCGATGGACTGGCTCAACATCGCGTCGCCCTCGGGGCCCGGCTCCTCCGACGGTGGATCGTATCCGCGATCATCCGGATCTTCGCCGGGACTCGTGAGCGGGGCCAGCCGCCGCCACCATCGATTACGCCGCTGATGGTCGATGCATAGGTTGACCAGGATTCGATAGAACCACGTCGAAAACCGCGACCTTCCATCGAACTTCCCAGCCGCTTCGTAAAGCCGGATGAATGCATCCTGCGAGACGTCGCGGGCGTCTGCCTCGTTGCCCAGCATCGAATACGCGAGCCGGTACGCACGCGCCTGATGGCGGTCAACCATGATCTCGAACGCATCCGCGTCGTGCTCCGCGATGCCCCGGCACAATTCCTCATCGGAACGCTCCACCTGTGTCAGTCCGCCCCTAAACCGTGGGGCAGCCACGGACCAGCCTCTATCACGGCCCAGCGGCTGACAATCCCGAACAGTCTCCGGCCCGATATTGCAAATTCCCGACCTGTTTGACGAAACCCGGCGGCCATTCGTTTACACGTTCTTGCACGTACTTCACTACCTGCAAACCTTTCCTTGCAGTGTAAACGAAACCGCTCGAGGCCGCGTCGAACCTTTGGAACACGCGGACCGGAAAACGCGAGAAGCAAATATCGGCGGCAACGCCCATTCATACACAAGAGGAGACGCGTCATGAAAAAGTGCGTTACAACATTCGCGGCGATGATTTTTGCGGGAGCCCTCGGCACTGCGGCTTACGCCGGTCCGGTTGCTCAATTCGACAACGGTTACCTCGACGAGCATCCCGAGGTGGCCCATCAGTTGGGCGCCAATCCTGCTCTGGCAGACAACCCGCAATTCCTGGCCACTCATCCCGGCCTCGATGAGTACCTTTCCAACCACCCCGAAGTGCGGCGGGATTTGCAGCAACACCCCTACCACTTCATGACCGACGAATGGCGGCGCGATATCTACGGCGGAAATGGCTACGGTATCACGCACAGCGAGGTTGCCCGGTTTGACAACGGCTACCTCGACGAGCATCCCGATGTAACCGAACAGCTATGCCGTGATCCGCGCCTGGTGGACAATCCGCAGTTTCTGGCCACTCATCCCGGCCTCGATGAGTACTTCAGGAATCATCCGGAAATCCGCTCCGAACTACGGGACCATCCCGATCGCTTCATGGCGCGGGAACACTACTATGACACCCATGGCCAACCCGGCGGTGCGCATCCCCTCGCGAGCACCGATCGTTACCTGGACTCGCATCCCGAGGTCGCACAGCAGCTGAACAAGGATCCTGCTCTGGTCGATAACCGTGCTTACGTTGATAGTCATCCGGGCCTGCATGATTATCTGAACGATCATCCGATCGCCCGCCGCGATTGGAAGTCCCAGCCCTTCGCGTATATGGGGGCTGAGCGCCACTACGATCGCAAGCACTAATCAACTAGCGCTAACACGAGATAGTTCGGCGGCACCGAGCGCTTACCACGCCCGGCGCCGCCGTTCCCTTGTTTAAAGGGTCTTAATTAACGATCTGAGGCCGCGATCGGTTTGCGGTTTTCCACCAAGTTAAAGCTCACGCCTCTCTGCCCATTCCCCGTCTCCATCTGAATACTCAGAGTTTCGCTGGGCGTCGTGAAGCGCCAGTCATAAAAGCAGGTCCTTCGACATGACCGGCGACATCTGAAAGGCCTTGGGAAAGCGGTACTGTTTTATCGCTCGTCTCAGGTTCATAAGAGTAGATAGGCCGCCTCCGGATCTTAGCTTTTTGTGAAATAATATTTAAATACTGAGAAATAATATAAGTTTCTGCCTGCTTTTTTCGCTTGTGTAAAAACAATGCCAAAAAATTGATTAAAACGAAAACTTCTTTAGAAATCCGAGAAGATGCAGCCGGCCCGGGACGACCTGTCACTTGCTTCAAAAGCGGCGCGCGACATAACTGTAAGTCGCTAGAAAATAAAAAATGAATTATCTTCTGAACGGGAAAAGCTGAATTACCAGAGGATTGAGTTTAATTGCGAGGATCTGACATATTTTCGTTTCTACCCTCAATTAAACGAATTAAACCAGATGCTCTCGGATACACTTGCGAAAGGACTCGAAAAATACGCGATTGGGGAGAAACTGAGGCGGCTCAGGCTAAGGAAGAAAATGGGACTCGTTGAGCTCGGTCACCATACCGGTCTTTCTGCCGCGATGCTCTCGAAGGTGGAGCGTGGCAGGCTCTTCCCCACGCTGCCGACCCTGCTCAGAATCGCGTTGGTCTTCAACGTCGGGCTCGAGCATTTTTTCACCGACGCCCGCCATACGATCGCTGTCGCACGCAAAAAAGACCGGCTCGTGTTTGAGGAAAGGTTCGATAGTAAGGAAGTCGTTTATTTCTTTCAATGTCTCGACTTTGGCGCTGCGAACCGCAAGCTCAATGCTTACTATGCGGAGTTTCCCAAGGTTGCCCTGGCTCGCGTTCGCACCCATGAGCATGACGGTGCAGAATTCATCTACGTGCTTTCAGGCACCCTCAGCGTCGTAATCGGCGAGGTAGAGAACGCGCTGCTCAAGGAAGATACGATCTATTTCGATTCAAGTATCCCTCATAGTTATCGGGCGGTTGGGAATGGGCCATGTTCGGCAGTGGTCGTGACGCTCCCATAGCTGAGCGCCAGTGAGAGACCAACCGGGCTGATTGCCTTTGGACCACCTGCTGCGCCGATCGCTCCCACTATTCTGTGGGAGAGGCAAGAGACTCACCTTTCGGCGGTCTGCTTGCCTCTCCAGGTCGCGCTTCAGAAGTGCCGGCCCTTAAGAGGTCCAGCTAGGCTTAATGCTTCGAAGCGGAGCTCGTAAGGGCTGATGCGATCTTACTCCCGTTGGGCGATCCCATTCCGGAGCACGCATCCCAACCGGCAGCAGCTGCATAGTCACCGTTGTTGCCAATGGTGATATCGTTGAACGCCGCCTGATTCTGATACAGCGTCGGGTTGACGTAGCCCATCGACTTGCCAGCCGCCGCGTTGATGCGGGTGATCAGGCCGGCCCACAGCGGAGCCACTGCACTGGTTCCTCCGATTACCGTGCCGCTGCCATCGACCAGCACGTCATATCCGGTGTTCTCGTCGGCATCGCCCGATACATCAGGAACGCCCCGCTTCGTAACGGGTTTGCTTCCCCCGGCGGTCAAGGCTGCGCTGAGTCCTTCCTGATACGGCGGCACCCCAAAGGTGGTACTGATACCGCCTCCCGACGCTCCTCCCTGGGCGCCGTCGTTCCATACCGTCTCACTGGTGATCGCACTGGCCGATGCCTTCACGCTGGTGCCGCCGCATGCGAGTGCGTATGGGCTCGACGCCGGAAAATCGACGTTGTCCGACCCGTCAGTAGCGCCATCGCTTGAGCCATTGTCGCCCGACGCAACGCATACCGTGATACCCATCGCCGCCGCGTCCTGGAACGCCTGGTCGAAGGCCGCCAATGACTGCTGTGTCCACGACGATTCCGGCCCACCCCAGCTAATCGAGATCACCGACGGCTTATTGGTCGTGTCATGAATCGCCGTGGTAACCGCGTCGAGAAATCCCTGATCGGTGTTAGGCGAAAAGTACACTGCGATATGCGCGGCAGGCGCGATCGCCCCTGCTACTTCGATGTCCAGCATCACTTCGCCGTCCGGCCCGTTAGGATCGCCCGTCGGATGGTTCTTGCCGTGGTCCACCGATACCGCTGTGACCTTCGGCTGCGCCACGCCGATCTCCTTGAAATACTTCTTCAAGTCCGCCGGCCGATAACCGCCGCCTAGCTCAATGATACCGATGCATTCGCCCTGGCCATTCCCCGCCGGGAAGTTGTACAACGACGCCAATTGGATCGGCGTGAACGAATTCGAGGTCGCGCGCCATTGAATGTTGCCTTGCAGCCGATTCCTGAAATGAGGCCTCGCCTGTTGACGATCGTCGAGTCCGAAGACCCCCTCGACTTTGTCCTTCAACTGGTCCGGTAGCTTCACCGCACCCGTCCGCCCGCGATACGAGCCGCCTTCGTGTTCGAAGCGCTCGAGCTCAACTCCAAACGCCTGATTGAACTGCGCGACCGTGCCCGCGAGAACTACCGTCCGCCGCGCCGGGCTTTCCTGTACCACGGTGAGGCCTTGCGCCTTCGCAAATTTCTTCACCTCTTCGAGGTCGCCCGCATCGGCGCCGAATTGTTGCGCGAAATCTTCGCGCTTCAGATGTTCCGGCTTATTGCTGGTCTTATGAAGCCCCTTCATTCGCTCATTCAGCGCGTCGCTGGCGCGATGTCGCAGCAGCATCGTGACTTCCAGCCGCTCGGCCGGGTCCGCCTTGCCTACCGCCTGCGCACCTTTGACTGGCTGGCGTTCGCTACCTTTAAGGACGTTGCTTGTCATTGCCTTACCCTCCTTGGATTTCCGCAAAATGCGTTCTCCTTACTCACCTTCAGCAACTCCAATGCCACTGGAAAAGATGAGCGTTTATCGGGTGATCGAATCCGTGCTGTCCGCTAAATGTTGCCAGCTGCCAGCTTTGATTGGCGCTCGCTGCCAACCTTGCATGGCGGCCATCGAGTTATGGCCTGGTCTGGCGGGTGAGTATCCGGGGTTTTCGCGAATGCGGCAGTGAGCGATACTTTTTGTTTCTATACTAGTTCGATGGACTCGTCACTTGGCCGCTTTGACTCGTCCACTTTTTATCGCTTTCAACAGCATATCATAATCGCGCTCGGTTTGTTCCGCATAGTCGGTCGCGAATTTTACTATCGAATCATCAAGCCTGTCGTTCCTTCCCAGGTAGCCCGCGATCATTGCGGGGTCGCCCGTGCGCGCATGCGCCAACGCCAGCGCCCAGCCGCTCGCGTCGGCGAAGTACGAAAGGTCTGCCGGGTCCTCCGCGTTCACCGGCATCGGAATCTTCATGTCGTGTAATTGCCGGATGTAAAACGCTCGGTCCGGTTCCAGCCCCACCGTCCAGCCGAGGAAGATGTCGCTCGCCGCCTGCATCAGCCGCTGGCCATAAACCACTCGTTCGCCATGCGTGGAAAATGCGCTCCGCCCGGCGTAGCGCTCCAGCACCGACGCGCGGGCTTCTTTGATCTGCAAAAACAGCCACGCCCCCTGTGCGTCCTTGAACAGTGCCACCTCGCAGAACGTGCCGACGCTGCCGATGCCCACGACCTTGAGCGCCACATCCAGTAATTCAAACCGATCGAACAGCACTCGATACGGCGCAGCGATCGAATCGCGGTAGCGCTTGAAGGTGGCTGCCGCGCGTCGCAGATAGGCTGCGGTCCGCTGCACCGCCTGATGATAAATCAGCGGTGGGTGGTCCTCGATTCTAGGTCGTTTCCCCGCGATTGCCGTGGGCAGTAAGTCGTTAGGTATCGTCTTTCGCTGCGTCCTTTCGGCGACTCTTATATCGCGCTTGCGCCGGCCGGTACGCGGCGCTTTATCGATCAGCTTCTCGAAGTCGATCTCTTGATACCACACCTCGATCGACGGCATCGTTGCGTACTCGTACAGATGCTCGCGATAGGAACGAACTGCCGCGCGAACTGCGTCCTCCCGATGCCGCGCCGTTGAGCCTGCTGTGCGCCCTGCAACTTCCAGACTCGCGGTCAGGCGCTTGACGTCCCACTCCCACGGCGCCGGAAGCGTTTCGTCGAAATCGTTGATGTCGAATATCAGGTTGCGCTCAGGGGTCGCAAACGCGCCGAAGTTCATGATGTGGCAGTCCCCGCACGCCTGTACGGTCAGCCCGGTGCGCGGCATCTGCGCCAGATCGTAGGCCATTATTGCCGCCGCCCCGCGCAGGAACGCAAACGGCGACTGTCGCATGCGCCCGTAGCGAATCGGCAACAGCTTGGGAATTCGTCCCGCGTCGGACTCGATCAGCAGATCGACCGGGTCGGGCCGCTTTGCCGATGGCGTCCAGCCCGCCTGACTCTTTCGCGCCACCTTCTCGCGCAGCCCGCGACCGGCCCGCAGCCGCTCCTCGATTGGAGCTTGAGTGTTCGTACGCATCAACGGCACTCCACCCCATTCGCATCATAGGTAAGGGTGCCGTCCTCAACAACTGAACCCGGTCTCTCGCCCGCGAGAATCCATCTTCGGCTGCGGCGCTGCCTTCCGTCGGTTCGGGCTGCGGTTTCGCCGGGGTCGCACCAAGGCTTTCTTCCGCACCTGAATCTCGGCGACAGAACGGCGACGCCGCACCAAAGCGCCCGCGAAACTGCGCTGGAAAAGTGGCTTTTGGGCTGACCCCGTCGCCGCTGGCCCCACCATCCCGATGGCCGCGTATTCTGAAATTGATTGATTTAAGCTTTGCCTTGGTTTACAACGCTGATCGAATGTTTGTCAGAATGCTTCTCCACGTGTGAGAGCGGGCGTTTGAGTACGAATGACAAGCGACTCCGATCGTCGCTGATGCAAGCGACGCAGTCGCGTCTAATGAAGGATTATCTTGATGAGAAACGCGCACATCGCAGCCCGGTCTCAGCGCTGCTTGCTGACGATCCTCGGTTTGCTTTTCGTTGGAACGTTGCTATGCGGACGAGCACTCGCCGATACGCTCCCCTGTGATGATTCGAAAAATGAACATCTGCAGCCGGGCAGCGCCACGACCGACCTCGAGGTCACCGGGCCTTGCGAAGTAAAAGCTGGTAACTACACCTATCGAAACGTCAACGTTTACAATCTGACAACCAATCCGGCCAACGGCGGCAGTCTCAACTTCGACGACGCGATTACCGACTTCTACGCCGAATCGATCGTCGTCGAAAAAGACGGCAAGATCATTGCGGGCAGCGCGGCCACCCCGATCGGCACCGCCGGCGGCATCGTTACCATTCATCTTTGGGGCGCTTCAGGAGACCCGGGAGTCCTCTGCAAGACCAACGCCGATTGCGGTGTGCCAACCACCCCTAATATTTGGAATTCCAACCCGCCTCCTCCCATGATGGGTCCTCCGACTCATCCCGCAAGTTGTCAAGAGTCCACCCTTCCAGGCGGGGTCCAAGACTGCTTCTATAAGTACGAAACGTTCGACATGGCGGACGGCACGGCCAAGGCCTATTTCGGACACAAGGTTCTAGCCGTTTCCTACGGCGGTACGTTGCAGCTCTTTGGCAAGGATGGTGCGACCTACAGCGGTCGCGAGGTTGCGAACGCATGTAAGGAAAACACCGCGTCGTGCGCAGGCACCAGTTGGGCCCGCCTCACCGCCTCTTTAAAGCCTGGTGACGCAACTCTCACCATCAACGCCGCAGTTGATTGGCAGGACGGCGACCATTTCGTCGTCACTACCACCGATTTTCTGCCCGGCCATTCCGAAGAGCTGATTGTCAGCGGCACCCCGGTGGTTTCCGGCAACACCACTACCATCAACTTCACCAACGCCGACGGCGTTACGACCGGCGTCAAATGGCCTCACAACGGCGTTCAATACACTTACGGCTCGACGGTCCCGGTGCGGGTCGGCTTGCCCGGCACCACCATTGAGAACCGCGCCTCCGTCGCCTTGCTCTCGCGCAGCATTCGCATCTTTTCTGCCGGCAACTCACCCACCGACCTCTTCACCGAAACGCCCGGCAATTACTTCGGCGGACACACGCTCGTTCGCCAGGGCTTTTTGAGTGTCCAGATCCAGGGCGTCCAGTTCCATCAACTCGGCCAGGGCGGCAGCATCATGCACTATCCCGTGCACTTCCATCTCGCCCGCCGCACTCCGCAGCCCGCGACGCCGTCCGATCCGGCAATCACCTTCGTCAAGGACTGCTCGATTGACGATTCGATGACGCGCTGGATAACGCTGCATGGCACCCAGGGCGTGCTGCTCGCGCGCAACGTCGGCTATAAGTCGATCGGCCACGGCTTTTACCTCGAAGACGGCACCGAAACCGACAACCGGCTCTACTCCAATATCGGTATTTTCGCGCGCGCCGCCGTTGATAACGCGCAAAATCCACGCCAGGTCCCGGGTATCCTCACCGCCACCACCCCGGCAGCCCCGTACGATAATCCGACGGCCTCCGGTTACGACAATTTTCCTTACTACTCGGACGCGAACCATCCCGCCGACTTCTGGATCATGAACGGCGACAATGACTTCGAGTACAACATGGCGGCCGGCGCCGGTACTTGTGGCGCATGCTACTGGTTCGTGCCCGGTGGCATCAGCGGCCCGTCCCAGAACGAAAAATGGTTCGGCTATGCCAGCGAGCAGACCGTCGGCCGCGAAGGCACTACCCCGCTCGAGAAATTCATCGGTAACTCATGCTCCTCGGCGATGAACGCGTTTACCGTCGTCGGTGACACCTCCGCCTGTAATGGCGTTAACAATATCAATCCGCCGGTGGTCAAAAACAGCATCCAAACTTCTCTCCGGATGCTGCCCTCCGATGGCGCCAAGCAGGCCTACTACATCAAGGATAAAAATCTGGTCATCGATCCCTACTACTGGCCTATCGTTAGTGGCGGTGGCCGCCTCGCCACCCGCTGCCCCGACGCGGACAATGGCGTACGCAACGCCGACTGCGGGAGTAATGTTACGGTGCCGATCTGTTCCGACGGCAAACATGGCAACTGCGACGTCACCGTCCTCGACGCCTTCACCACCTCCTTCAATTGGGCCCAGCAGAACTTCGCCGCCATCTGGATGAGGCCGTTCTGGTCGCTCGTGATCAATAGCGCCGTTACCGACGTCCTCAATGGCGGCATTAACTTTGTCACCAGCGGCGATTTCAGCCGGTCCTCGGTCATCACCGGTTTCTGGGCTCTCGCGCGGCATGACGTCCTCGTCGGCAGCACCCAATGGCATAATCCGCAACCCGCGAACGCCACCCTCAGCGACAATCCGCTGACCTCGAATGCCGGTGCGTTCAACCCGTTTGTCAGTAAGACCCTCAACGGTCCCGGCGGCGGTAAACTCGCCGGACTGGTCTGCGCACCCGACCCGAACAGTGGCAGTTACAATTCCTCTTACTGCCTCTCGGCTGACGAAGGGGTCGCCGTCCAGTTGAACAACTTCTCGACCTTCCAGCGCTTCTTCAGCGTCTATGACGGTCCGACCTACCAGGATTCCAATGCCTTCCTGGACATTCAGCCAACTTACCTGACCAGCGATGGCAACGTGCCATCCATGAACAACACCACCCTGTGCCAGCCCAATGCCATGGATGGTAATCCTTGCGTCTTCAAGGGCTTCATGAACAGCGGGCTGCCGGCGATCCTCGCCGACAACAAGAACAACGCCTGCTACTTTCCCAACGCGGCGATCGGATGGAAGCAGCCCAACGGCTTCTACTACGCTCCCGCCTTCCATTCCGCCAACCTCTTCTTCAATAACGTCGGCATTCGCCACTTCGTCACCGAGCCGTTGTTTCTCGATGGCACCTTCGACACCGATGTCGCTGCCACCAAGCAGCAGTACTGTTATTGGGGGACGAATCAGTCTCAGCCCGGTCTTTTCACCGGCTTTACCGATGTCGACCGGGAGACGGTGTTGAATGACGACGACGGCACCTTGACCGGCCTGACCAGCACCGTCGGTGCGCCGGACGTTGCCAAGACCGAGACCATTTCGGTCAACAAGGAGAACTTTTTCGACGCTCCCGTCGAGACCCCCGAATGCGCCTCCGACCTCGCCCTCAATACCAACAGCGACGCCAAGTGCGCGCCGAATACCGCCAAGACCAGTCCCTATGAATACGTCACCGCGGCGCTCTATCCCGAGTGCGCCCTGACCGTGCCGGATTCGAAAGTCGAAGTGCGCGTGTGTGCGGACCAGAACTGGGGCAGCGCCTGCACCACCTCGGCCCCGCAGTCAGGTGGATGTATCGGCGTACCGATCTATCGCCAGTACCTAGTTGACAACGAAATGCCCGGACTGGCGCAGCAAAAGCGCATGATGGGACAGAACACCTTCCAGCGCAGCGCCCTCACCGTCGATCACGGCAGCTACTACATCGACACGACCATCTCGAAGGCTACCCAGGTCGGCCTGAAGGCGCAGAGCGTCAACGTCTTTACCCAGCTGGGGAAGTACGATCTGTTCTTCGTCTATGCCAAGAAGAATACCCAGCAGATGTACAAGATATGGGTGGGCAGCGGCCGCGCCCCCAACCTCGGCACGAGTAACGTCAAGTTCGGCTACGTCAATATCGATACCGCCAAATACAAGTTCCAGGCTAAAGGCGATGGGTCGATGCCGGCCGGGTGGTCGGCCAAATATGTGGATCCCTACCTGGTCTTGAATGTCGATATGAATGGTATCGCCAGCGACTTCGACCTCACCCAGCCTAAGGGCTCGCCGCTGGGCGCAAAGATCTGCCAGCCCTCGACCATGTGCTCGTGGAGTAATAGTTCCAATACTTGTAACTGCAATCCAAGCAGCCCCTACTACAACTTGTGCACGCAGACCAACCCGAGCGGCCAGAACATCTGCAGTTGGTCGGTTAAAGACCTCGACTGTCCGACGCAGGGGTGTCCGGGCCTGCAGATCACGATGCCGGGCGGCTTCGCACCTGACGACGCCGCCGATCACCATCGGCCAACTCCTCAGGCGTTCTCGTTCGACCCGAACTACAACGCCAACTGGAACGTACCCTTTAACCTCGAAGACAGTGCGATCGCCGGCCAGCAATGCACCTATACTAGTCAGCCGCCGCTGACCTGCCCCTAACCCCGGGGCATCGTGGGCCAGCAGAGCACCGCTGCTGACTCTCTCCTAACCTCGAACCGGGGGGCAGTTCCGCTGCCCCCGGGAAGCTACCACGCCTTCCGCGAAGCGAAGAAAAAGCGAAAACAGACGAAAACTCTGTCTGTAGCGGGTGAAAGATTTCAGCGTTGACATCGAGCTGCCGCAGAGACCCTCTCATACAAAAGCGGCGGCCTATGCGGAGAGTATCGAGTCGGGCCAACGCTGGGTCTCGACGGACGACGCGTGAGATGCGCTCCAGTGGTCGAGGCGGCCTACGAGCAAACAACGGCGTATACGGCGAGCAATAGAGTCGAGGCGACGCTGCGTCTCGATAGACGACAGGCGAGTGTGTTCAGAGGGCGAGCCTCAAGGAGGACACGTGAAGTGCGCTCCAGAAGGTTCTGCGGATCGCCCCTTGCTCCACCGGCCTTGTTGGGGCAAAACATCAGCCCCGGACTCTACTCATAGATGCGCCTAAGTTAGGGTGCAGGCCAGGATTAGCCTGCCCGGTGGTCGTCACGTTGCCAAATGGATCGTAAGTATACTGCGTCTGCAGGCTGTTGGATGAATTCACCAGCCCGATCGTCGAGCCCAGCCTGTCATGGAGTGGAACGTAGGTGGTGGTGGTCGTGGTGAAGGCGAGCGTTCAGTGGCACCAAGCCATACAAGAGCGTGCCATGGCTTCGCAGTCTCCTGGTTCCTCTCTGTAGGACGTAAATATTCCTGCGGCGTCTCCAAGTGAGTTACTCCTCTCGCAATCACTCTTCTTCATCTGACAGCGCTCAGTACAAGTTGCAGGACGCATTGAGTCCGCAACTGTTTTATATTTTTCGTCCTCTTTGGCGGCTAGTTCGTCGAGAAGCGCGGGCGTTACTTCTTCCGGGCTTTTTGGGAGCATACCATAATCCATCAAATCCAGAATCCTAGGGTCTAGATGCCCGTCCAGCGATTCGAACAACGCGCGCGCCTTTGCGTCGTCGATTGGCACTCCTCGCCCATTGGCGTATAGGAATGCCAGCCTCAACATCGCAGTCTGCGCGACGCCATTTACTTGACTCATTCTGTCGATGGCCCTCTGGTAATATTGCGCCGCTGCGGGGTAGTCACCGTCTTTCTCTTCGTATACGCCGAGTTTTGTCGTCGCAAGCGCAAGGCTATCCCACATGCCATCGGCGTTTACTTTGTCCATAGAGTTGTTACTTTGCGATCGTGTGATTGCATCAGCCATGATGGAATCACCATTCACATCAATGAGGTTAAATTGACGGGCAGCCTCTAGATAATTGCCGCTTTTTTCAGCGGCGTTGCCGGCCAGGAAGGCGCGCTCTTCCATCCCTCGCAAACCCGGCTCGTGATCTCTCCGGCATTGGCTATACCGATCTCCGAACGGATCTACTTCTCTCGCTTCTATTCCTTTAATAACGCTCAATTTTTCTCGCTCATTTTCTTGGAAGTCGGAGCTGTTATCCGGAATGGATCGTACCAGCGAGGGCAAGCGCCGATCAAAATTTTGTACCGCTGAAAAGTATGCTACCCGCTCAGCCGCGCAGTCTGCGTCAGCTTCTGAAAAGCCGGGCTCCGTTTTGACGTTTGGTGATCCCTGGGTCTGACCGGAGGGTGTTGGAGCGCCGATCCCGCAGGCTTCCGCCAGGATTGCCACGCAAATCAATCCGACAAATGGTCGACGCATGGCAGCCTCCTCGTCCAGATTTTGAAACCCAGCAAGGCTGGGTCGTGCCTTTGTGGCGAAGCGCCGCCAGCCCGGGGTGCAAAGGCGCTTTATTGGGTTAGTCAGCTCTCAGGAGTTCCTGGTGTAAGTGGTGTTAGGGTGCCGTCAGCGCCGATCATCGGCGCGCAGCAGCCGCGAGCGAGTTCGCGTATGGAGTTCCCGAGATTCGGGCTGCGAGAATCGGAGCGTGCTTCCCAGCATTTGACAAACCAGCATTCTCACATCCGATTTCAAAGTTACAGATTGCTAGTCGCATCACATTACGGTCCGATCGCTATGCCGTAGGGTGCATAAAGTGCGGTGTTTGATTCTGTAGCCGTACCCTCAATCGTTGCGGAAGGCGTTGCGTTGCCGTCGCTGCCGGGCGGATAAACGGTGATCGAGCCGAATGTGTCCTCATCCAGATTCGTGACGTAGATGGTCCCACCCGAGTCAAGCGCAACACCAATGGGAAGACCCAAACCAGTGTCGGGTCCTTTGATTGCGGCCTTGGGCGCAACGTTTCCCTCGCTGCCGGCCGCATAAACCAAGATCGTTCCGTCGATTTCCGGGTCTAACGTGGCGACATAGATGTCACCGTTGACGGGGTTCAAAGCAATGCCATATGTCTCAGCGACAATCCCGGTGTTCGACCCTGCGATGACCGCTATTGGCGTAGCTGGACCGTTGCTGCCGGCTGCGTATTCCACCACACTGGGTCCGCCGCCTTCCCCATCCGCCGCCACAAAGATAATTCCGGAGGTCTGATCTACCGCTATGCCTGTCAGTTCGGTAGCAGATGGACTTTTGACGTTGGGATCGTAAATCGTGGCCGTCGGCGTGATATCACCGTTGCTACCAACCGGATACTTGGTGATGCAGCCCAGTCCGGTTGGTCCCCCGGTGAGGTTGGAGACGTATATATTGCCGGCGGCATCCAACGCGATACCAGACGGCCCGCTCAGCCCCGTATCGGGACCCGCTATAGTAGCGGTAGGAGCCACGTTTCCTTTACTGCCGGCTGCATAGACTGTGACGCTGCCGTTGCCGGAATTCCCGCCCGTCTCGTTCGCGACGTAGATATTGCCTTTGGAATCCACGGTAATATCCGAAGGTTCAAAAAGAGAGGGGTTGGATCCGCTGATGTTGATGCTAGGCGCGATGTTGCCGCTCCCGGTAACAGGATAAGCGGTAACCGAATCACCTATATTCAAGCTGGTGTTAGCGTCAAAGTTGGCGACAAAAATAAACTTCCCCGAGGCTGTAATCGCGCCCTTGGCGGAGCCCTTTAGTTTGACGGTTACGTCGGGTTTGCCCTTGGTTGCGTCGCTGCTGATTAAGATCGCGTCGCTGAAGCTGCCCGCACCGGTTGGCTCAAACTCAACGGTCACCGTCTCCGACCCCTTTGATCCGAGCATCGTGGAGCCCGCGCCCGCAATGACACTAAAATCCGAGGTGGCAGGACTGCCCACTGTCACCGATAAGGCCTCAGTGCCCAGGTTGGTAATTGTAAAGCTCTTCTCGGCGGTTGCTGTCTTCGCCAGGTTCAGGTCGGGGAACGACTGGGTGGGAACTGATAGCTTGACCTTTAATTCACTAAACGGCGCGACTGGCTTTATCGCGGGAGAGGTATCCTGAGCGAGGACGGATCGAGCCAGTCCGTTGATGGTGAGAGCCAAACCTACGACGGCAGTAGCTACGCGAGAGATAAGAGTTACGCGGCCCCGGTTCCAAAGCGTTTCTGACATCGCGACGCTCCCACAATTCGGTGGTGAGGATATTCTTGTGCTCAAGGCTCGGACATTTGCCAGTCTGTAGCTTTACCTAACAAAAGTCGGTATCGACTGTCAAAAGTAACATTTACTTATCTTTGACTACGTGAGATTTTCGTTCACGCGGGGCAGCCTATGCGGCGAGTTATCGAGTCGGGGCGATGCTGCGTCTCGATGGACGATGCGTGAGGTGCGCTTCAGACGGGTGAGGTCAAGGACGGGTCGGATCCTGAATGGAGGCGGGCGGCGTGCGTGATGCCCTTGTTACTCAAAGTCTCCCGCATTGAGCAGAGCAAGGGCATCACGGAGAGGACAGTTCTTACCGAGATTAAGGACGCTATGGTGAACCGAAGGTTAGTAACCAGTTAAGTTAGAACTGGTTGATCACACTGATGCCGACATTTTCGAATTTGGACATCTGTTCAAGCACGCCGAAAGCCTGATCCAGCGCGATGGTCTCGGTAACCAGTTGGCGAGGCTGTAGCCGTCCGCGCTCGACCATGTTGAGCAGTGCGGGATAGCGGAAGGACTGGATGGCGAGCGAGCCGGTGAACTGGATTTCCTTGAATACGATCTGATCGATCGGCAGCGCGACTTCGCCCTTTTCGCCCTGAGTGGTGAGGCCGATCTGGATGTGGCGGCCGCGTTTGCGCAGGCTCAAGACGGCATTGCGGCAGGTGACGGCGATGCCGAGCGCATCGACGCTGACGTCGGCGCCGCCGCGCGTCAGGTCCATCACAGCCTTGACCGGATCGGTGTTCTTACCGTTGATGACGTCGCTGGCGCCGGCCTGCCTGGCGAGTTCGAGCTTGCGATCGTCGAGGTCAACGGCAATCACGCGCGCGCCCAGGGCGGAAGCGATCTGGATCGCCGACAAGCCCACCCCGCCACATCCGTAAACGACTACGGTCTCGTCGGCCTTGACCTGGCCTTGATCGAGGATGCCGTGAAAGGCGGTGACGTAACGGCATCCCATGGAAGAGGCCTCGACGAAATCGATCTTGTCGGGCAGCGGAACGCAATTGAAGTCGGCATGGCTGAGCAGGCCGTAACGGGCATAACCGCCCATCCCCGCACCGAGGCAATGGTTGGAATGACCGGTGCGGCAGTCAACGCATACGCCGCATCCCTGGGCGAGCGGGACGACCACGCGGGTGCCGGGCTTGAGGGTCTTTACGTCCTTGCCGACCTCTTCAATCACGCCGGCGAATTCGTGACCGAGGATAGTTGGGAGGCGGGGCTTGAAACCGATCCATCCCCAGTCACCCTGCCATAGGTGCCAGTCGGAGCGGCAGATGCCGCTGCCTTCGACGCGGACGATAGCGCCGTCGGCGGGACATTTGGGTTCGGGCCAGTCGTTTTTGATGACCATCGGCTTGCCGATTTCTTCCAGTACGAGTGCTTTCATGAGTTGGGTACCTCTTTAAATTGGGATCTTTATCTGAGAAGGAAAAATTCCTGAAACCTTACCAAGGTTTCAGACTTCCCATTGGGTAAAAGATTGAAGCATTTTCGCTACTACGATTGCGTTCGGTGAAACATCGTTAACACGGTAAGTAGAGAACCTAGCAAGTCTGGCTCGGCTGGCAAGCTCTACAAAGATCTTTAAATGCACACGTCGCAGAGTCTCGGAGATTAATTTGAGCGCACGTCCAAGTGACGTAGAGTGCAGGGGACTTGATCCTTCCTGGGGGGAGCCTCATGAGCCGACATCCGGGCGCTCGCGAACTGAATCGATTTCGAGCCTGCGGCGGAGCTGCGCTGAGCCGTTGGTGCGCGGCGTGGAGCCGTTGGTGCGCGGCGATGGCGGTGGCGCTAATGTTCGCTGCGATAGTAGTTGTGCCGGCGATCGCGGCGGGCGTGCCGATGGTGACGAAGTTTTCGCCGCGCGGGACAGTGAAAGGAATCCGGCAGGTGACGGTGCGCTTCTCGCAGCCGATGGTTCCGCTCGGCGATCCGCGGGCGTCGGTGACACCGTTCGATATCGACTGCGCGCCCCAAGGGAGCGCGCGATGGATCGACAGCTTCAACTGGTCGTACGACTTCGCGAGCGACCTGCCGGCGGGAATTCGCTGCGTGTTCACGCTGCATAAGGGACTCAAGGCGCTGTCGGGGCAGACGGTCGCGGGCGCGCCGCCGTTCAGATTCGACACGGGAGGGCCGGCGGTGATCGAGGAGCGGCCGTGGTCGGACAGCGACAGTATCGACGAGCAGCAGGCCTTCGTACTGATGCTGGATACGGCGCCGGACCTGGCGTCGATAGCGGATCATGCGAGCTTCAGCGTCGAGGGAGTGGCTGAGACGATCGGCGCGACGGTGATGCAGGGGGCGGATCGGGAGGTGCTGGCGAAGCGCTTCGAGCGCGCGATCGACAAGCGGCCGTTCGTGATCCTGCAGGCGCGGCAGAGCTTTCCGGACGGGGCGGCGGTGACGCTGACGTGGGGCAAGGGAATCCGATCGCAGAGCGGAGTGGCTACGGCAGACGATCAGCAAATCAATTACAAGGTGCGCAAGGCGTTCGCGGTGAAGATCAGATGCGAGCGCGAAAATCCGCAGGCCGGATGTATTCCGCTGACGCCGATCCAGGTGCATTTTACGGCGGAGGTGGCGCGCGCGATCGCGCAGCAGGTGGCGTTGATCGCACCCGACGGGACGCGGATCGCGCCGGTAATCGACGATAGCGGCGGCGATATCCAGGATGTGAAATTTGCGGCGCCGTTTGCGGAATCGGCGACTTATAAGGTTGTGCTGCCGCCGAACTTCACGGACGAGACCGGCCGGTTGCCGATCAACGCGTCGAGCTTTCCCAACCCGGTCGCGACCGGCGAGTTTCCGCCGCTGGCGAAATTCTCTGCGCGCTTCGGAATTATCGAGGCGGCCGATCCGGTGCTGCCGATCACGGTGCGCAACCTCGAAGCGCAGATTCATGGCGGCGAACTCAAGCTGGAAAATCCCGCAATAGACGCAAGTGGAATCAAGGGACTGGTCACGCGGATTTACGCGTCGCTGTGGCGGATGCCGGCGCCGGATGCGAAATCGATCCTCGATTGGCTGAAGCGGGTGGCGGCGGCGAAGCGCAGAAAATCGGTTTTCGGTGACGCCGGGACGAGCGGCGAGAATTCGTTCGAGGTGCCGAAGCCCAACGGGCCCAACGCGTTTGAGGTGATGGGGATTCCGCTGAAAGGTCGCGGGCTGTATATCGTCGAGCTCAAGAGCGAACGGCTCGGGAAGGTGCTGCTGGGGGCGAATCAGCCGATGTATGTGCCGACGGCGGCGCTGGTAACGAACCTCGCGGTGCATTTCAAGCAGGGCAAGGCGAACTCGCTGGTGTGGGTGACGCAACTCGACAATGCGAGTCCGGTGGAGGGCGCGGACGTCACGATCGCGGATTGCCACGGCGACGAAATCTGGCGGGGACGGACCGATTCGCGCGGGATCGCGCTGACGCCGCATCTGGAGGCGTTGGAGAATCCGCCGCGCTGCGACGACAGTAATGACGAGAGCGCGACGGACGACCAGTCGGACCAGGCGGCGCTGAGCGATCTTTCGAGCGGAGTGATGGTCACGGCGCAGAGCGGCGACGATTTCAGCTTTGTGCATTCGAGCTGGAAGAACGGGCTGGAATCGTGGCGGTTCCATCTGCCGACTGACTATTCGTCGAACCCCTACCTGGCGCATACGGTTTTCGATCGCACGCTGCTGCGCGCGGGCGAGACCGTTCATATGAAGCATTTTGCGCGGACGGAAACACTCGACGGCTTCGGGCTGCTGCCAGCGGAAAAACTGCCGGACACGGTATCGATTCGATTCGGCGACACCGATCAGAAGTACGATTTTCCGCTGACGTGGAATGCCGACGGCACGGCGGTGACCGATTGGAATATCCCTAAGGAGGCGAAGCTCGGACAGTACCAGGTGGTGCTGACGCGGAAGGCGGTTAGCGCGACGCCGGCGCCGGACGGCAATACGGATACCGCGAGCGTGGAGGTTCAGTCGGGCACGTTTGAAGTCGAGGAGTTTCGCGTGCCGTTGATGAAGGCGGCGATCAAGATACCGGCGGAGGCGCAGGTGGGCGTGACGGAAATCCCGCTCGATATCAGCGCGGATTATCTGTCAGGGGGCGCGGCCAAGGGGCTGCCGATCGTCTTGCAGAGCCAGATCAACGCCACGATTTTTCCGAGCTTTCAGGACTTCGACGGATTCACGTTCGCCAACGGAGCGGTGAAGGAGGGCGTGCGGAATTCGGAGGACGCCGCGGGCGGCGACAATTCCGGAGAGAATCCGGGGGTGCATCAGCGGACGGATCTGACGCTGGATGACGCCGGCGGCGCGCGGACCTCGATCACGGATATCGCGCTCTCGAAGGTGCCGCAGGAGGTGCGCGCGGAGATCGAGTTTCGCGATCCGAACGGGGAAACGCAGACCGTCGCGAACACCGTGACGATCTGGCCGGGGCGGCTGCTGCCGGGAATCCGTATCGATGACTGGACGTCGGAGCCGGGGATTATTCGCGCGGAGATCGCGGTGGTGGACGACAACGGGAGGCCCGCGGCGCATGTGCCGGTGCAGGCGATCACGCTGAGCCGCAATTACTATAGCTATCGCAAGCGGCTGATCGGGGGGTTCTACGCGTACGAGAATACGGAGGAGGTCAAGCGCGTCGGGCCGCTGTGCAGCGGGGTCACCAACGGGCGCGGAATATTTTTCTGCGAGGGCAAGCCGGGATTCTCGGGCGAGGCGATCGTGCAGGTCGCGGTGACCGACAAGGCTGGGGACACGAGTGTCGCGAACACGTCGGCATATGTGGAGGGCGACACGCGGATGTGGTTTCCGGGGCGCGACGACGATCGCATGGAGGTGGTCGCGGAGCAGCCGGAGTATCAGCCGGGGGCGATCGCGCGGTTCCAGGTGCGGATGCCGTTCAGCGAGGCGACGGCGCTGGTGACGATCGAGCGCGAGGGGATTATCGCGGCGAGCGTGGTTCATCTGAGCGGCAAGAATCCGGTGGTGACGCTGCCGGTGCGCGACTACGCGCCCAACGTGTTCGTTTCGGTACTGGCGGTGCGGGGGAGGGTGGCGGGTATCCAGCCGACGGCGATGGTCGATCTGGGCAAGCCGACATTCAAACTCGGAATCGCGGCGATTCGCGTCGGCTGGCGCGAACATCAGATGAGGGTGACGGTCACGCCGTCGAGCCTGGTGTATCACGTGCGCGAAAAGGCTCGCGTGAAAATCTCGGCGCGCGCGCCCGACGGATCGGCGCCACCGCCGGATAGCAGCGTCACGGTCGCGGCGGTCGATGAAGGATTGCTCGAACTGAAGCCCAACGAGAGCTGGAAGCTGCTGGAAGCGATGATGGATCAGCGGCCGTACCAGGTGGAAACGTCAACCGCGGAGATGCAGGTCGTCGGCCGGCGGCATTATGGGCTCAAGGCGATACCGCCGGGCGGTGGCGGCGGCAAGCGGGTGACGCGCGAGCTGTTCGATACGCTGCTGTTGTGGAAGGCGACGGTGCCGCTCGATGCGAACGGCGACGCCGAAGTCGAGGTGCCGCTCAACGATTCGCTGACGAGTTTCAGGATCGTCGCGATCGCGGCGGCGGGCGATGGTGAGTTCGGGACCGGCGCGGCGACGATCCGATCGACGCAGGATTTGCAGCTATTTTCGGGAGTGTCGCCGATTGCGCGCACGGGCGATACGTTCGCCGCTGAATTCACTATCCGCAATGCTTCGGACCACGCGTTCGAGGCGAACCTGAGCGGAACGGTTGACGGTCTCGCGGCGCAACCGGCGCCGCAGCAGATCAGCCTCGGTCCTGGCGACGGCAAGACGGTGAGCTGGAATATCGCGGTGCCGCAAAACGTGACGGCGCTGAAGTACCGCGTCGATGCGGTGGTGCCGCATGGGCCGTCGGACCATCTGGCGATCACGCAGCAGGTGATCGCAACGGTACCGGTGCGGACGTGGCAGGCGACGCTGGTGCAACTGGACAAGCCGGTGTCGCAGCCGGTCGCGATTCCGGCGGAGGCGATTGTGGGGCAGGGCGGTATCGCGGTGCGGCTGAGCCCGTCACTGACCGCGGGGCTCGGCGGAATCGAGGCGTGGATGCGGGCGTATCCATATGTGTGCATGGAGCAGCGCGTGTCGCGGGCGGTGGCGTTGAAGGACCCGGCGTTGTGGAAGGGGATCGTCGGCGATCTGCCGTCGTACACCGACGCGGACGGGATGCTGAAATACTTTCCGTCGATGCAGGAAGGCAGCGACGTGCTGACGTCGTATGTGCTGGCGATCGCCAATGAATCGGGACTGACGATACCGCCTGATGCGCGGGCCTCGATGGAGTCGGCGCTGACGGATTTCATCGGCGGCAAACTCACGCGCGACGAACCGTTCGCTGTGGCCGACCTGCCGCTGCGGAAGCTGTCGGCGATCGAGGCGCTCTCACGATACGGGAAGGTCACGCCGTCGATGCTGACCAGCCTGCGGATCGAGCCGAATCTGTGGCCGGACTCGGCGGTGATCGACTGGATGAGCACGCTCGAGCGCACGGCGGCGATCCCGAAGCACGACGATCGCCTGGACGAGGCGCAGCGCATTCTCCAGGCGCGGCTGAATGTGCAGGGGACGGCGATGCATCTGGCGAGCGACCCGCGCAACGACTTGTGGTGGCTGATGGTCTCGCCTGCGAGCAACATGGTGCGGCTGACGCTGGCGCTGACGGACGCGAATCTGTGGCATGACGACGTGCCGAAGATCATGCAGGGGGCCTTGGCGCTGCAGCAGCGCGGCGCTTGGGAGGGAACGATTACGAACGCCTGGGGGGTGCTCGCGATCGAGAAATTCGCGGCGGCGTTCGAAGCGTCACGGGTGGCGGGAGTCACGACGGCGGCGCTTGGCGCGACGATCGACAAACTCGATTGGGCGCACGACCCTAACGGAGGCTCATTCGATTTTGCATGGCCGCCCGCGCAGAGCGATCTGACAACCTCGCACGCAGGCTCTGGAAGCCCATGGGCGGAGTTACGGGCGAGTGCGGCGATTCCGTTGAAGGCGCCATTTTCCAGCGGCTACACGATTGAGAAGACGCTAACGCCGGTTGACAGCGCGCATCAAGGGGGGTGGAAACAGGGCGACCTGGTGCGGGTGCATCTCAAGATCGACGCGCAGACGGACATGACGTGGGTGGTGGTTGACGATCCGATTCCGGCAGGGGCGTCGCATCTTGGGATCGGGCTTGGGCGCGAATCGCAAATCGCTACGGCGGGCGAGAACGAGAACAATCAGAGCTGGGTGTGGCCGTCATATACGGAGCGCGCGTTCAGCGGGTTTCGCGCGTATTACGATTACGTGCCGAAGGGTACGTTCGAGGTCGAGTACACGATCCGGCTGAATCAGATCGGGACGTTCGAGCTTCCGCCGACGCATGTCGAAGCGCTCTATGAGCCTGAGATGCTGGGCGAATTGCCTAATGCTCCGTTTACGGTGACGCCGTAATGCGACGCTACGGCATAGCGGCGGGAGCTGCGATAACTCTGGCGCTGTTGGTTGGATGGATCGTCAGTGCGCCGCAAGCGCCGCCGTCATTCGACGAAGTGAGGGCACAATGGCGCCCGTCGGATACGCTGTTACTGGATCGCAACGGCGATCCGCTTTACGAACGGCGCATCGATGTTGATGGCCGGCGGCTCGCGTGGACGGCGCTGGATGAAATCTCACCGGCGCTGGAGCGTGCGGTAATCGCGTCCGAGGATCGCCGCTTCCATGATCATTACGGGGTCGATCTGTATGCGATTGCGGGCGCATTACTGCGCGGCGCAACCAGCGGTCATCCGCGCGGGAGCAGCACGATCACGATGCAGCTCGCGGCGCTGATCGATCCTTCGATCGGGCGTGGGGGTCATCGGCGAACGATCGCGCAGAAGTTTCGGCAGATGCGAGCGGCGATCGCGCTCGAGCGGCGCTGGACGAAGGCGCAGATTCTTGAAGCCTACCTGAACCTGGTCACGTGGCGCGGCGAGCTTGAAGGAGTGGGAGCCGCCGCGCGCGTGATGTTCGCGAAAGCACCGCATGGAGTGACGGCGGGCGAGGCCGCGGTGATGGCGGCGTTGCTGCGCGCGCCGAATGCGCAGCGCGATGCAGTGGTGCGGCGTGCGGTAGCGCTGAGCCTGGCGATGGGAGCCGACGGGCCGTCGCGCGATGAGATCGATAGTGCGGCCGCGAGCGCATTCGGTCATCACGGGAGCGAATTTGCGCGGGCGAATCTCGCGCCTCATCTGGCCGAGCGCATGCTGACCGCGTCGCGAGTGGCGGTGCGATGCACGCTGGATCGGGATCTCCAACGGGTGGCGATCCAATCGCTCGAGGACCACGTTGCGGAGGTCAGTGATCGCGGCGTCAACGACGGGGCGGTGCTGGCGGTCGATAATGCGACGGGCGAAGTATGGGCGTACGTGGGCGGCGCGGGTGAGATTTCCGGCGCGGCGTGGGTGGACGGCGTGCGCGCCTCGCGGCAGCCGGGATCGGCGCTGAAGCCGTTTCTCTATGCGCTGGCGATCGATCGACATCTGTTGACGGCGGCGTCGATCGTGGAGGACACGCCGCTCGAAGTACCGGAGGAGCGCGGGTTGTATCGGCCGCTCGATTACGACCGCCAGTTTCGCGGCATGGTATCGATGCGCACGGCGCTGGCAGCCTCGCTCAACGTTCCGGCGGTGCGTACGGCGGAACTGGTCGGAGTGGAAGCCTTCACGTCTCATCTGCGGGGGCTGGGCGTGAGCGGCGTAGTTGAGGATGGGGATTTTTACGGCGCGGCGATCGCGCTGGGCTCGGTTGACGTTACGTTGTGGGACCTGGTCGGCGCGTACCGGGCGTTGGCGAATGGCGGCGTATGGTCGCCGCTCAGAGTCATCAGCGGGCCGAGCGGGAAGAATGAAACGCGGCGAATCTATTCGCCGGGGGCGGCGTTCATTGTTTCCGATGTACTTGCCGATCGCGCGAGCCGCAGCGAAACCTTCGGACTGGAGAACAGCCTCGCGACGCGGTTTTGGAGCGCGGTGAAGACGGGCACGAGCAAGGACATGCGCGACAACTGGTGCGTGGGCTATACCGATCGCTTCACGGTGGGCGTGTGGGTAGGGAACGTGACCGGCGCGCCGATGCGCGACGTCACCGGTATCACAGGCGCGGCGCCGGTGTGGCTGGACGTGATGAATTACCTGCATGAGCGCTATGGCAGCGGCGCGCCGCAAGCGCCCGCCGGGGTGGTCGCGCGGCGAGTTTCGTTTCCTCAGTCAGTGGAAGCCGACCGCAAGGAGTGGTTCATACGCGACACCGAACCAGCGTCCAGCATGGCCGTACTGAATGAAAACAAGCCGCAAATCGAAGCGCCGGCGGAAGGATCGATTATCGCGATCGATCCGGATATTCCGAGCGGCCTGCAGCGCGTGAGCTTCAAGGCCGGCAATGGCGCCGCTGGAGCGATATGGATCCTCGACGGGCGCGAACGCTGCGCCGCGTCGTCGCCGTGCATGTGGCAGCCGGTAGCGGGGACGCACACGCTCGCATTGGTAAGGGCCTCAGGCGGCACTATCGATCAAGTTACCTTCAAAGTTCGCGGCCAATCCGGGCAATGAGGACGTTGAGAGTGTTGACCTGCGCCGATTTGTAGCATCCCACCTATAAAGAGATTCCCGATCACTGGCTCGGCGCGAATGCGATGAGCATGGTTGATGGGCAATTGAGCCAGGCGCGGCTGCGCGCCTATTCAATCCCGGTCGCCATGCGGTCGGAACTTGCAGGAAAGGTCCAGACGAACAGGCCGTTTGCTACCGCAAAAGGCAGCAGCGAGAGACGGCCAGTTATGAGGCATGGCGCACAATCAGTCATTAGCGCTGATGGTGGGAGATCGCGTAGTCCGGATATGGGGCAAGCACGGGGTAATATTCCCGTGGCTCCAGGAACTTCGAGCGGATTCAGGAAATGACGCCGCGCATGCATGGCGCCTCATGCAGCGATTCAATACCAGATAGTGGAAACCGCGACTTAGCATAGCAAGCGCAGTGCGGCGATCGTGACGAGCCATCAGGCGGGTTTCCGCCGGCTTGGAACTGGAATTGCACTTACCTAGCAGCGAAGTCTAAACGTGTACCCGAAAAGGGGAAAGCACCATGAAACGAGCTGCAATGTTACTGTCGGGCGCCGCGCTGGCGTTCTCATTGGCGAGTGCCGGGCCGGCGCGCGCGGTGACGCCGCCGAACGGCGCGGTGCAGGGCACCTGGGCGTTCGGATCGTACGTAGCCGAAGATGACGAGAATGTTGCCAACGGGACACTCACCTTCGATGGAGATGGCGGCGTCACCGGGGTTCTGAACTATTTTACTGACGGTATTTACTGCACCGGCATGACCATGAGCGGCACTTACGTGGTCAACCCGGGCAAGCTGAGCGGCAGAGCCTCGATGACGGTCGCGTCGGTGAATAACGCCGCTTGTGACAATGCCGGGGACGGCGACACTCTGAGCATGGACTTTTACCTGTCCAACGGCCTCAAGACCCTCAGCTATGTTGAAACCGATCCCGATGCGGTGGGCTTCCTGCCGTATGATTTCGACGATGGGGTGCTGGCCGGCCCGGCGACGCACTTCTAGGCGTCTGGCGGAGACAGAAGCTGGAAGGCTCGAAGATTAACGCATTAACAGAAAGACTCAGGAAGTATTGTCATGAAGAAAACTACAATGATTGCGTCGATCGCGCTGATGGCGGGCGCCTTTGGCGGCATCAAGTCCGCGCCAGCCCAGGCCGCGCCATCCGAGCCCGCGCAACCGGTGACCTATACCGCGCTCAAAGGCAACTATGGATTTACCTCGCTCTCGAGCAGCGATGGGGAGTACCCAGCGGCAGGGACACTGACCTTCGATGGCAAGGGCCACGTCACCGGCGTCATGAGCGCGTCTGCTGATGACACCGTCTGCTCGGGCATGACCCTCGTGGGTACCTACTCGGTAAATCCGGGGCTGGCGAGCGGCTCCGCCACACTAGCACTGACCTCGGTGAATACGGCTAACTGCGGCCTCACGGGCAATGGCGAGACGCTGCCGGTGGCCCTTACGATTGCCGCCGGCGGAAATACCATCTACCTTGCGGAGATGGATTCTTATACTTTAGGCTTTTATTCGGTCACGTTCGGGCCATTTGGCGCTGTCGCGACTCATTACTAGGATAAATGCACTCACAGGATTTGCCGCGGGCGTCAGCGCAATGGCGCTGACGCCCGCCGCCCATGACGGAACTTAGCTCAGGGCCGGGTGGGCATCTCAACCGCACCGACCGCATAGGCGACCGCGGCAGATGAGGTAAGCAGGTCGGCGGTGCTTTGGATCATGGTATAGCGTGCACCGGCGAGGTCCCGTTCGGCGGTAAGCAGGTCAACGATGGTGACAAGGCCCTGGCGATAGGTATCGAGGTTCGCGGCATAGGCCTCCTGCGAGGCGGCCAGCAAGGCCTGCGCGTAGTCATACTTCTTCTGCGAAGCCTGGAATTCATAGTAAGCGCGCCACACGTCGGCGATGGCGCTGACCTCGCTGGATCTGAGTGCCGCGCCGGCCTCGGCTTGCTGGGCTTCAGCCTGACGAACCGTGTTCAGCCGCGAAAAGCCGGTGAAGATGTCCCACTTAAGTGTGAGCAAAGCGCCATACTGCGGTTGACTGGAACTCTGTGTGAAAGGTGAGTCAACGGTGTAACCCCACGACTGGTTGCCGTAGTAGCCATCGACGCCGACAGTCGGCATAAACTCAGCCTTGGCGCGGGCGACACTCGCCTCGGTGGCGCGCACGGTCGCGGCCTGCGCCGCTAGGTCAGGCCGCAGGCGGACGGCAGAATCGATCAGAGCGTCCACTTCGCTGCCCAGCGTGCGCGGCACCGATTGCTGGTCGAGGCTCTCGACGTCGAGGGCATCGTTGGCCGCTACTCCGGCCGCGACGGCGAGGTTGGCCTGGGCCTCACGCACCATCAGGCGCGCGTTGGCTAGATCGTACTCCGATTGCGCCACGCCCTGGCGTGACAGTAGCAGCGCCGGCTCGGTCGCAAGGCCGAGGTTCACGCGCTGCGCGACCGCCTCGTCGTCGGTCTTCGCAAGGTCGAAATTGCGCTCCGCGGCAATCACGGATGCCTTCGCCGCGGCCAGGGCATAGAAGCCTCGCTGCACGTTGAACACGACGTCCTGCAAGGCGCGGTTGAAGCCGAAGTTTGCCGCCGCGAGCTGCTGGCGAGCTGCCTCAGCGGAGGCGCTGCGCCGGCCGAAGTCGAGCAAGGTGTAAGTGAGCACCGCCATAGGAGTTATCTGCCACTGCCGCAGGACGGCCGTGTTGGTCGGTAGCTCGAAGAGTGTTCGCGAGTACCCGCCCGAGGCCTCAGCACTGATCACCGGATAAAAGGGCGCCTTGGAGATGCCATAGTTTGCGGCGGCGACACGAGCGGCCTCCCATATGCGACGGGTGTCGGGATTGTTGGTGAGCGCGAGGTCGATCAACGCCGGCATATCGTAAGGGCCATTTTGCTGCACCGACGCCGCGGGTGCGGTCTCCACTTCGAAGGACTGCGGCGAGGGACCGTAACCGCCGATAACCGAGGTGCGTGGCGGCTGCCATTCGCGATCGACGGCGGGAGGCGCGTAGCGGTCGGGAGTCAGCTCGGGCTGTTCGGCGACAGAGCCGCATCCAGCGAGTGTCGATGCGAGCGCGAACATCGCGTACGCAATAGCCCGAGAAGCACAGCACCCGGTCGGCCGGTAGCGAACTCGTGACGTCCCTGAAGCGCGTCTCGCGCGATGGAATCCGATGTCGGTTGGCATAGTGGCTCCCGATTTTACCCGCGATGAGCGGCAAGGGCACGGCATCTCAATTGACGAGGTCAACAGGAATGGGTAGTCAAATTGCCGTCTTTCCAGAGATCGAATCAGGCGGGTACAATCGTCGCCATGCGGGAGAGATCGATGGTGTCGGACCGGCTGCCGTTTCTGGTGATAGGACTGATCGCAATCCCCGGCTGCGATCCGATCGTCAATATCGCGGGGGCGAATTTTCCGGCGTGGCTGCTATGCGCAATTGGCGGCGCAACCCTCGCGGCGCTGTTCCGGCCGGTGTTCGTGTTGACGCGGATCGAAGCGTATTTGTGGCCAGTCGCAATCGTGTATGGCTGCCTGGGGTTTGTGCTGGCGTGCATATTATATCTCACCTTTTTTGGCCGGGTCTGACGTCGTTGCTCGCGTCGCGCGATGGCTGACACCACTCTACTTGGAAGACCGCCGCTCTGGTTCGCAGGGCGACTGCTGAGCGCGATAATAATCGTTCTGGCGGCCGTCTTCGGAGTATTGCTCGCGCGCCAATATTACAGATACCCGCGGACCGATGACGCCTATGTGCGCGCCAACATCGTGGGAGTTGCGCCGCACGTCAGCGGTCCGATCATCAAGCTGCCAGTTGTGGATAACCAGCACGTAAGGCAAGGCGAGCTGTTGTTTATTGTTGACCCGCGGCCCTACCAGGCTGTCCTCGACAACGCCGTCGCCAAGCTCCAGTTGACCGATCTCGATATCAAGGCGTACGGCGACGCGATCCGTGCCGCCGGTTCCGAGCAACAGCGGCGCGCGGCGAGCCTCGCGTACGCCAAGCAGTACCTGGCGCGAATCGAGCCCCTGTTGCCGAAGCACTTTGTCACCGCCAACGATGTGTTTGACGCGCGCAGCCGGGTTGATTCCGAAGCGGCAGGCGTCGAGAGCGCGCGCGCCGACGTCCTACGTTCGCAAAACCAGCTCGGCCAGCTTGGCGATATCAACGCGCGGCGCAAGGCCGCCGAGGCCGACGTCGAAAACGCGCGGCTCAATGTGGGCTACTGCTACGTGCGCGCGCCGTTCGATGGCCTGGTGACCAATCTCAATATCGCTGTTGGCCAGTACGCGAACGAGGGCCGTGACGTCCTCAGCCTGGTCGATAACCGCACCTGGTACGTGATCGCGAACTTCCGCGAAGAATTTCTCGGCAATATCCGTCCTGGGATGCCTGCAGAAGTCTATTTGCTGAGCTATCCGAACCATCGCTTTCACGGACGGGTGCAGGGGCTGGGATGGGCGCTTTACCAGCAGAACGGGGCGACGACCGAGGGCCTGCCCGACATCGAGGCGACGCTCAACTGGGTGCGCCTGTCGCAGCGCTTCCCGGTGCGGATCACGCTTGAGGATCCCGACCCGGATCATCCGTTCCGCATGGGTCTGACGTCGGTCGTTACGATTCAAGGTTCGCGTTGAGCGCCACGCCGTCGATCGCTTACGCACGCACTATCGATGTTCCTGCGGCGATGCGCCGGCGTACGAACTGGCTCGATTCGTTCGCCGCGCTGTTGGTTGAAGAGCTGACGCCGAGTCCTCGAAGATTGAAGCTTACGCTGCGGATGGCGCTGATCGGGACGGTGGGCGCGGCGTTGGTGACGAGCTGCCACGTGGACAATCAGCTGGGGACTTACCTGGTATGGATCATTGTCGGGCCGGTCGCGATGATGTCACTCCGCAAGGCCGTGACGAGTCTCGCGATTCTGACTCCGGTGCTGGTCGCCTCCGTACCGTTGGCGGGAATACTGGTCGAAACTCCGTGGTTGATGCTGGCGTTTCTTTTCACGTTCACCACCATCATCACCTATCTCAGCGTCAAGCTGAACCTGGGCGCGCTCGGCCTGATAATCCAGGTGGTAGTGCTCGACACCCTCTATGGCGCAGTCTTCGCGCCCGACGATTTCGGCTGGAGCGTAGCCGGCCTGTTCGGCGGATGTGTCATCGCATTCCTTCTCATCTCGCTCTTTGACGTCTGGATATGGCCCGATCCGGCGGAGAAGATCTTGCCCGAAATGATCGCGGCGAGCGTCGCACGTAATCGGACGCGCTTCGTCAGCGTCACCAGCTATTACCTCGGTGATCACGCTGGCAAGCGCCCGTCCGAACCACCCTTCACCTCCGGTATGCCGGCACAGATCGCGCTGCTGGAACGCGCTCGCGCCGAGGGCGTGCCGGCTGATCGGCGAGCGATTCTGCTGGCGGCGATTTCGCGCGAGGAACGCCTGCACATTCAGATTGACCGGCTGACAGTGGCGGCGCGGGAAGATGTACCGGGCGAGATGCGCAGGCTGTTTCAGCCTGAGAGCGAAGTGGCAGTGGCTGCAATTGCCGCCGCACTCGACGAACTTGAGCGGGAGGTTCTCACTGATATCCGCACCGGCCCGGACAATCCACCGTCGCCCGCAGCCGTGCGAGCGCGCGCGGCGCTGGACGCGCTGGACGCTCGCATGATCGAGTTGCGACCGACGTACATCGGCCGATTGAGCGTTGCCGAGGGCGCCAACTTCGGCGCATTCACTGAGAGCTTGCACGCGATGGTCCGCCTGATCGAGCGGCCGCTCGATAGGCCCCCGGCCACAGTCGCGTCGATGACTCCGGCCGATGCTACACCCGCGCTTTTGCAGAAACCCGATCCGGCGTTGAGCCGTTATGCTGCGAAGGTGGGGCTGTGCGTGATCGTCGGTTATGTTGTAGGTCTCACCACTCAGCAGCCCGGACTTACGACTATCCTGACCACTGTCGTCATAACCGCGCTCCCGACCTATGGAGCCTCGCTGCGCAAGATGATTCTGCGCGTGGTTGGCGCGATCATCGGGGGGATAATCACTCTCGTCGCTATCGTGATCGTCACGCCCAATTTCAGCACGCTGCCTTCGTACCTGCTGGTGACCTTTATCGTCTTGCTGGTTTCGGCATACGCGTCGCTCGCCAGCGGCCGCATCGCCTATGCGGGGAAGCAGATCGCGACGACGTTCCTGCTGGTGTTCGCTGGCCTGAGTCCCTCGGCCAACGTGTACGGGCCGCTGTGGCGTATCTGGGGAACCCTTCTGGGTACGTTCGTCGTGATGATCGTGTTTATCCTGCTGTGGCCCGAGTATGCGGGCAATTCGCTGCTGCCGCGTCTGCGCAAGGTTATTGGCGACGCCTTGGCGCTCGCGCCCGGGGGCCGGCCGGCCGCTCTCACGAGCGACGAGATCAATGCGCTCAACACCGAAAGCATGCATCTGTTAAGCGAGATCCTCGAGGTCGCGGAAGATGCGCGCATCGAAGGGCGGAGCAGCTCGATCGATCATGAGGCGCTGGTACAAGCCTCCGGCACACTCAGAAGAATAGCCAATCGATTTGCGGGACTCGCGGCCGAGCGCATCACGGCGCCGTTGCCGCGACTCGACGATCCTACCCAGGCGGCGCACGATGCAATCTTCGATGCGCTGCGCAGCCGGTTGGAGTCGTGGCTCGCTTTCTACGAGAGTAAGGATTGTCTCAATCGGGACGCGGCGATAGCGGTGGTAGCACGGCATTCAGCCACCGATATCGCGCAGCCGCGGGAAGCACTCAGCGCTGAACTCGAAGCTGACGGCTTCGCGCGAATCTCATCGTGGAGCCTCGACCAACGGCGGCAGATACTCGCCGAATTGCAATCACTCCAAAGGCTGGAATTCCTGATGGGCGAACTCGACGACTACCTATCGAGAGTGCCAGGCCGTGCGAAGTTGGCTGCTTAAGCTTTAAGATCCGTTCCTGCTGCAGCGAAGGCGACCCTTCCCTGAGAAGGAAGAGGAAGGGGTGCCAGGACACTTATTCAAGAATGAATCCTTCGTAACCGTTGGCAGCAACTTCCGCTAACTTCAGACGGTAATTGGGAGCCGAGTTCGCATAGAGGAGGAAGGCGCGTTTTTTGCCCGGGATATTGGCGCCGACAAACCACGAGTTACCCTTCATGATGAACGAGTCTTCGACCAGCGAATTGGAGTGATCAACCCAGGCATCTTCCGATTCGACAGTCGGTGCGATGCGCTCATATCCGTTCTTGTGCACGTAGCCGATCGTGTCGGAAATCCATTCCACAACCATCTCGGAACATCGCGGTATGTTGCAGAACGAGGCAGCGTTGGCGATGAAGAAATTCGGAAAGCCCGCGGTCAGAAGCCCAAGGTAGCTGCGCGGTCCGTCGGCCCACTTTTCCTTGAGCGACTGGCCGCCCTCGCCGCGGATATCGATCCTGGTCAATGAGCCGGTCACGGCGTCGAAACCGGTGGCGAGAATGATGATGTCGAACTCGTACTCGGCGTCACTGGTCTTGATACCCTTTGGGGTGAAACGTTCGATCGGGGTTTCCTTGATGCTGACGAGCTTGACGTTGGGCCGGTTGAACTGTTCGTAGTATCCGCTCTCGAGGGGGACGCGCTTCGCACCGAACGGATAATCCGTAGGCACGAGCAGTTTCGCGACGGCAGGATCGTTGATGCGCGCGCGAATCTTGTTGCGGACGAATTCGGCGTAAATCTCGTTGGCCTTGGGATCGGTCATGATGTCGCGGAAATTACCGAGCCATTTGCCGAAGCCGGGCTCGGCCCACAACTTTTCGAACATCGCCAGGCGCTCTTCCTCGGAGACCTCGAAGACCGAACGCGGGTCGAAGTCGTGGATGAATGCGGCGGTGGTTTCGTTACACTTCTTGAAGATTTCCGGGTAGCTCGCCTTGATCTTCGCCTGGGTCTCCGCGTCAATCTCGGAGTTGCGCAATGGTGAGCAATAATTCGGCGTGCGCTGGAAAACGGTTAGCTGGCCGCATTCCTTGGCGATTTCCGTGATCAGCTGGACGGCGGTAGCGCCGGTGCCGATGACGGCGACGCGCTTACCAGTGAAATCCACCTTCTCCTTGGGCCAGCGGCCGGTGTGGAACCGGGTGCCCTTGAAGGTTTCGAAACCGGGAATTTCGGGCAGGAAGTGCGCGGACAGGATGCCGACCGCAGCGACCAGGAATTGCGTACGGACGTGGCGGCCGTCCTCGAACTTGACGTCCCAACGGTTGTCGTCCTCGTTATAGATGGCGGAGGCGACGCGGGAGTTGAGCTGGATGTCGCGGCGCAGGTCGAACTTGTCGGCGACGTAATTGAGGTAGCGCTCGTTTTCCGGTTGCCCGGAGAAATGTTCCTTCCAGTCCCATTCCTGGAGCAATTCCTCGGAGAAGGAATAGCCGTAAGTGTAGCTCTCAGAGTCGAAGCGCGCGCCCGGATAGCGGTTCCAATACCAGGTGCCACCTACGCCACTGCCGTCGTCAAAGAGGCGTACCGAGATGCCGAGTTGCCGCAGGCGGTGGAGCTCATACAGGCCGGTAACGCCTGCACCGATGATAACGGCGTCATACTGTTCGAGTGGCGCCGCAGTGGCGGTTGGCGTGGACTGAGGAGAGGTTGCCATAGCTTTATTCCTTCAGGCGCTGGTCTTTTAAAAAAGACGGAGAAGGCAGGCGCCCTCTCCGTCCCGGCGGTGAAAAACATACACTGCGAGCTACAATTCGCGATCGAGCTTATTGAAGCATGAATCCTTCGTAGCCATTAGCCGCCACCTCGAGCACCTTCTTGCGGTAATTTGGAGCGGTGTTGGCGTAAAGGAGGAGGACCGGCTTCTTGCCCGGGATATTGGAACCCATAAACCAGGACTTCGCCCCGCTCAGGAAGGTGTGACTGGCCAACTCGGCGGCGTGCTCGATCCATGCCTGCTCGGCTTCTGGAGTGGGCGCAATTCGGGAGTACCCCTTCTCGCGCATATGGCGGATGCAATCGGCAATCCATTCCACGAGCATCTCAGCGCAGACCGGGTAATTGCAGAACGCGGAGTTGGTAGCGATGAAGAAATTTGGGAAGCCCACCGTTTGCACACCCAGGTAAGTGCGCGGTCCGTCGGCCCAGGTGTCCTTAAAGGTGCGGCCATCTTCACCGCGGATATCGATGCGGGTTAGTGCGCCGCTGACGGCGTCGAAGCCGGTGGCCCAGATGATGATGTCGAACTCGTATTCCTTCTCGCTGGTCTTGATGCCCTTGGGCGTGATCCGTTCGATGGGAGTCGCGCGGACGTCAACCAGCTTGACGTTGTCGCGGTTGAACTGCTCGTAGTAGCCGCTCTCGAGCGGGATGCGCTTGGAGCCGAAGGGGTGATCCTTGGGCACGAGCATCTCGGCGACGACAGGGTCCTTGACGCGTTCGCGGATTTTGCCGCGGACAAACTCGGCGAAATCCTCGTTGGCGTCGAGGTCGGTCATGATGTCGCGGAAATTGGCGAGCCACTTGGAGAACCCGGGCATCGCCCAGAGCTTCTCGTAGAGGGCGAGGCGTTCTTCGCGGGGAACCGACAGGGCCGGGCGCGGATCGAAATCGTACATGAAGCCGGCGGGGGTTTCGCGAATCGTTTTGTGGATGGTGTCGTAGTTTTCCTTGAAGCGGCGCTGGGTCTCGGGGGCAACGGGGCCGTTGCGCAACGGCGCACAGTAATTCGGGGTGCGCTGGAAGACGGTGAGCTGGCCGCATTCCTTGGCGATTTCGGTGATGAGCTGGACGCCGGTAGGGCCGGTGCCGATGACGGCGACGCGCTTGCCGGTGAAGTCCACCTTTTCCTTGGGCCATTTGCCGGTGTGATAGGTAGTGCCCTTGAAGCTATCGACGCCCTCGAACGGGGGAGTGAAATGCGCAGACAGGATGCCGACGGCGCCGATCAGGAATTGGGCACGGGCACGCTGGCCGTTGTTGATGACGACTTCCCACTGATCGGCCTCCTTGTCGTAGATTGCCGAGGTGACGCGGGAATTGAGCTGAATGTCACCGCGCAGATCAAATTTGTCGGCGACGTAATTCAGGTAGCGCTCGTTTTCCGGCTGTCCCGAATAGTGCTCCTTCCAGTCCCATTCCTGGAGGAGTTCCTTGGAGAACGAGTAGCCGTAGGTTTCGCTCTCGGAGTCGAAGCGGCAGCCGGGGTAGCGGTTCCAGTACCAGGTGCCGCCGACGCCGCTGCCGTCCTCGAAGAGGCGGACCGAAATTCCGAGCTGGCGGAGCCGGTGGAGTTGATACAAGCCGGTAACGCCGGCGCCGATGATAATGGCGTCATACTGTTCGACCGGCCCCGCACTTGTGGTGGGGGTGGAGGACTGTGGAGAAGTTGCCATTTTTACCTCGTTAGTGAATCCGCATTTACTTGAAGTATATGGCACTGAACGCGTCGAATGTCGAGAATTCCGAGGGTGCCCCGATTAAGAGGCGGAACCGATCGGGCGGAAAATCGTTAAAATGAAACGGCGTGGGGTAAGCGACGCCCGTGGTCAGAGTCAACGGCGGCCGAAACCGGCGACGTTGATTGATTCGGCCGATGCCCCCGGCTGCTGACGCCCGCGCCGTGGAGAGGGCAGCTTTTTTCCAACCCGGGCGGCGCGTTCGACCAGCACCTCGGCGTGATGGCGCAGCAGGCGCCCGGCAGCTTTGGTGTCGCCGTGGGCCACGGCGTCGGCGATTTCAAGATGCTCTTCGGCAACCGCGATCATGTCCCCGGAGGTGCGCGAGGCGCGGATGCGAGCACCGACGGTGAAACCGAGCGACTCCCAGGTCTGGCGCAGTACGGTGTTGCCGGCGGCGTCGATAATCATCTGGTGGAAGCGAACGTTGTGATGGAGATAGCGGACGACGTCGCCGCGGTGGGCCGCGGCCATGGCAGCGCCGGCCTCGGCGCGCAACTCCTTGATTTGGCCGCGCAGGGCGGCGGCGCCGAGCTGCATCGCCAACTCCTCGAGGACCGCGCGAACCTGGTAGGCCTCGCGGCATTCGCGTTCGCCGATCTGACGCACACGCGTTCCGCGGTAGGGGGCCGTTTCAACGAAGCGCGCCGCTTCGAGGGAGCAGAAGGCCTCGCGCACCGGGGCCTGGCTGATATTGAGCTCGCGCGCGATCTGCATCTCGACGAGGCGGGTGCCGGGGGCATAAGTGCCGTCGATGATGCGTTCCATCAGAATCTGATGGACGCGGTCGGCGAGGGACGCCCGGGCGATATCGACGGGTTTCGCTTTCACTCTTGACTGCAATCTATCGATTATCGATAATCGATGCTTGTTGTCAAGCGGATTATTACCGTCAGATTGCGTTCGCCTTTGGCCAAAAGAAAAGGTTGGGGAACGCCGTTTTTCAAGAGACGCGGAACTCCGGGGCGGGCATGAATTATGCTCGCCTTTCCCAGTAAGCTAGGAGCAAGCCAGCGACCCGGGACCGACTGTCCACCGGGTGCCGGCGGTGTGTAAGAGATTAGACGATCATGATGTGGCTGGTTCGACTCGCGCTGCGCCGCCCGTTGTCGGTGGCGGTCATGGCCTTGCTGATGCTGGTCCTCGGCACGTTATCGTTCGAGCTGATGAACGTGGACATTTTCCCGGCCATCGATATCCCGGTGGTGATGGTGGTGTGGAACTACCCGGGGCTATCGGCGATTGATATGGAGCGCCGGCTGGTGATCATCAGCGAGCGCGCCTACTCGACGACGGTTGACGGGATCGAACATATCGAGTCGGAATCGCTGACCGGAATCGGGTTGTTGAAGATTTACTTCCAGCCCGGGTCGGATATCGGCGGGGCGATCGCGCAGATCAACGCTGTTTCGGAGACCATCCTGCGGCAGGCGCCGCTGGGGACGACGCCACCGCAGATCATCTCGTATAACGCCGCGAACGTCCCGGTCGCACAACTGAACATCTTCAGCGACACGTTGTCGGGGCAGCAATTGTTCGATTACGGGCTTAACTTCGTGCGGCTGCAGCTCTTTACGATACCCGGTTTTTCGTCGCCAGCGCCGCTCGGCGGGGTGCAGCGCGCGGTGGTAGTTAATCTCGATCCGAAGGCTTTGTACGCCGACGATCTTTCGCCGGTTGACGTCGGCAACGCGCTCGCCACCACCAACGTGGTGATCCCGTCGGGCACGGCGCGGATGGGGAACTACGAGTACAACATCGATCTCAACATGAGTCCGTCGAAGGTCGCGGACTTCAACCGGCTGCCGATCCGTTTCATCAACGGTGCGCCGATCTTCCTGGGCGACGTGGCGCCGGTAAGCGACACGCATCAGCCGCAAACCAACGTGGTGCGCGTTGATGGGCGTCCGGGAACTTTCCTGCTGGTGATCAAGCATGCGGCAGCGTCCACGTTGAGCGTGGTTGACGCGGTGCGCGCGCGCATTCCGGACATCATGGCGGTAGCGCCGCACGGGATGAAAATCTCGCTGACGTTCGACCAGTCGTCATTTGTGCGGGCGGCGCTGTGGGAGGTCGTGCGCGAGGCGGTGACGGCGGCGGCGCTGGTGGCGGTGATGGTGCTGATCTTCGTCGGATCGCCGCGCAGCATGTTCATCGTGATCACTTCGATCCCGCTGTCAATTCTGACTTCGATCGTTGCGTTGAAGCTGTCCGGACAGACCATCAATACGATGACGCTGGGCGGAATCGCGCTGGCGGTTGGAATGCTGGTTGATGACGCGACGGTCGAAATCGAAAACATCCATCGCAATCATGCGATGCATAAGCCGCTGCTCGCGGCGATCCTGGACGGGGCCTCGCAGATCGCGACGCCGACGTTGGTGGGCACGCTGTCGATTTGTATCGTGTTCTTTCCGGTGGTGCTGTTGACCGGCGTCGCCCGCTTCCTGTTCACGCCGCTAGCGCTGGCGGTGGTGTATGCGATGCTCACGTCGTACCTGCTCTCGCGCACGCTGGTGCCGACGATGGCGTCGTACCTGTTGCCGGAGAACCACGAGGAAAATCCGGGCACCGGGCTGTGGGGAGGATTCCTGCGTCACTTCGAGGCGGGCTTCGAGCGGGTACGCAGCGGCTATGCGGTGGCGCTCGGAACCTTCATTGCGCATCGGGCGATCTGTCTGGCGGCGGTGGCGCTGCTTATCGTCGGAACGCTGCCGCTGCTCTGGGTGGTAGGCGAGGATTTTTTTCCGACGGTTGACGCGGGCCTGATGAAGCTGCACGTAAGGGCGCCGACCGGAACGCGAATCGAGCGGACCGAATTGCTGACTGACGATATCGAGCGATCGATCCGGCAGATCATTCCGGCGGGCGAGCTACAGGGAATCAGCGATAATATCGACCTGCCGATTTCGTACGATCTCGCGTTCTACCCGACCGACAATATCGGGCCGCAGGATGCGGAGATCCTCATCCAGCTAAGCCCGAAGCATCGTCCAACGAGCCTTTACGAGCAACGCATCCGGCAGATGCTGCACACGGACTACCCATACGTCGTGGGCTATTTCCAGGCGGCGGATATCGTGAACGAGGTGCTTAATTTCGGACTGCCGTCGGCGATCGACGTGCAGATCTCGGGCAACGATCTGAACTCCGACTACCAGATTGCGTCGCGACTGCAGTCGATGATGGCGACCATCCCGGGCGTGGCCGATTCGCGCATCGCGGAGCCGCTCGACTACCCGGCCTTCAAGATCGACGTCGATCGCAACAAGGCGCTCCAACTGGGCATCACGCAGCAGCAGGTCGCGTCGGGGCTGCTCTCATCGTTGAGCGGCAACAGCCTGATTTCGCCCAATTACTGGCTCGATCCGGTAAACGGCGTCAACTACAACGTAGTGACCCAGGCGCCGATCGAGACGACTCAGTCGGTGGCGCAGATCGCGAACATTTCGTTGACCAACGGAACCGCGGCAAGTTCGAGCAGCGCGCCGACGGGCAACGGCGCTACGCCTCAGACGGCGCAATTTCTCGGCAACGTCGCGACGATAAGGCATACCAATGATCCCGCGGTAATCGCTCATTACACGGTGCAGCGAGTTATGGACGTCGATTGCGGCGTGCAGGGTCGCGACCTGGGCGGTACGGCGTCCGCGGTGCAGCGCGTGATCAACAAATTGGGGACGCTGCCTAAAGGCACCAAGGTGATCATCCGCGGCCAGAGCGCGGCGATGAACGCGTCGTTCATAACGATGGGATTGGGGCTCATCCTGGCGATCGTGCTGGTCTATCTGCTGATGGTCGCGAATTTTCAGTCGTGGCTGGAACCGTTCATCATCATGATGGCGATTCCAGGCGCGCTGGCCGGGGTGCTCTGGATGCTGGTGTTGACCGGCACCACGATCAACGTCGAGTCCTTGATGGGCGCGATCATGGCGGTGGGCGTCGGCGTGGCGAACGGCAACCTGCTCATCACGTTCGCGAATGAGATGCGCGAGGAAGGCATGGGTCCGGCTGAAGCGGCGATCGAGGCGGGATCGATCCGCTTTCGCCCGATTATCATGACGGCGCTGGCGATGATCCTGGGGATGCTGCCGATGGCGCTCGCGCTGGGGTCGGGATCGGAGCAGAACGCGCCATTGGGCCGGGCGGTAATCGGCGGGCTGTTCGCGGCGACATTGATGACGCTGTTCACAGTGCCGGCGGTCTATTCGATTTTCAGTCGCAAGCTGATCGGCAAACATCAGCGCGATGCGCGGATCAACGCTGTTTCGATGCCCGGAGCGTGATTGAAGGAGACTCCGTGGTGGAAGCGCAAGAGCAACCGAAAACCAAGCCGAGCGGGATTTTCTGGCTGGGCTGGATCATAGCGATCGTCGTCATCTTCTGCGCTTCGGCGGGTTTCGTCTTTGCGCGGCAGGAACTACTCGCGCATCAGACGGACGATCTTGAGAAGAATGTCGCGCAGGGCCCTCGCGTACTGGTGGTGCCGGTGATGAGCGCGAACACTCCGCGATCGATTCAGCTACCCGCCAGCGTGCACGGTTACATCGAGACGCCGGTTTACGCCAAGGTCGCGGGCTACATGAAGAGCATTGCGGTGGACAAGGGCGACCACGTTCGCAAGGGCGAGGTAATTGCCATTATCGATTCACCGGAAACTGACAAGCAGGTGGCGGACGCGCTCGCGAATTATCGGCTGCAGCTCGTGACCGACAAGCGCGATCGCTATCTGCTGAAGAATCAGGTCATCGCTCAGCAGGACGAGGACACGCAGCATGCGGCGATGCTGCAAGCAAAGGCGACCTACCAGCAACAACTGGCACTTCAGCGTTACGAGATTGTCACGGCACCCTTCGACGGGATCATCAGCGCGCGCTACGTCGATCCGGGCACCCTCATACCTGAATCAACCACGCCAACGACGGGCAATCCAATCGTTGCGATGGCGACGCTTTCACCACTGCGGATTTACGCGTACGTCCCGCAAAGTGTCGCGAGCTACGTCAGCGATGGTGATTCGGCAACGATCACGTTGAGCCAATTCCCGGGGCGCAAATTCGAGGGCAGCGTCACGCGTCATCCCGAGGCGCTGGATCAGAATACGCGCACGATGCTGGTGGAGGTTGACCTGCCCAATCAGGACCAGGCGCTGCTGCCCGGAATGTACGCAAACGTCAACATAACGGCACACGCGCCGACCGGCGGAATTCTGGTGCCCGACGACGCTCTGGTCTTTCGCGATAACAAAATTTACCTGCCGCTGGTGCGCAATGAGCATGTGCATCTGGCCGAGGTAACATTAGGCCGCGACGACGGTTACCGGGTTGAGGTGACGGGCGACGTCCAGCCGGGTGACATGGTGGCGATGAATCTCAGCCAGGCCGCTCGCGACAACGAATTGGTGCAGCCGGTGCAATCCCCGGGTAGTTGAGCGAAAAGATCGTCCCTGCACCCCAAAAATCGGTCAGTTGAAGTGGGGCAGGATCGCCTTGCCGTAGAGTTCGATCTGCGACATCACTTGCTCCGGCGGACAGGCGGGCCGCAGCACGAACTTGACGCATCCGGCCTCGACGAAACGATGCAGCTTCTCGATGCATTCCGCAGCGGAGCCGACGATGCTGCGCGCCGCGATGTCCTCGGGCGGCATCGGCAGGCCTCGTAACGACGGCGCGACTGTTCGCCACGCCGCCTCGCGATCCTCGTCGATGTGCGCGAGCAGCAGCACGCCCGACTCGCGCGGATTGATGGGCCGGCCCGCCTGCTCGCCAAACTCCATCAGCTTCGACATGTCGCGCTTGAATTCCTCGGGACTAGTCAGCGCCGGGAACCATCCGTCGCCGAGGCGCACGACGCGTTTGAGAATCGCGTCGCTCTTGCCGCCGATCCAGATATCGAGCGGGCCTTTGCGCGGCTTGGGTTCGATCGTCACATCGTCGAAGTTGTAGAACTGGCCGTGATGGGTCACGTGCGATTCGGTCCATAGGCGCCGCAGAATCGTAATCCCTTCATCGAGCCTTTTGCCGCGCTCTTCGGACGGCACTCCACTGGCAGCGAGGTCGCGCAGGTCGCTGCCGCTTCCGACCGCCATGATCATCCGGCCGCCGGAGAGATAGTCGAGCGTCGCGTAAGTTTTTGCGACATGCACCGGATGCCGTGCGGGCAGCGTCAGGACGCTCGGTCCCATCTTAATGCGGCGGGTGCGCCCGGCGATCATCGCGAAGAGGCAGGTGATATCGAGCGTCGGGTTGCGCGTTACGATGTGGTCGGAGAGCCAGAGCGAATCGAGGCCGATCGCCTCGGAGGCTTCCGCGTATTCGCAGAGCAACCCCGGCTCGGGCAGTCCATGACGCCATTGGCCGAAACCGATTCCTATTTTGACGCCGCTCATAATAATCCTTGCCGACCGTTGCGAGCGTTAACGATTTTTCTGTCTTTCCCGGTCCTTTTTGATTATCAGTAGATGCTCCTGTGTGCGAGCTTACATTACGCAAGTAAGCTGCGCTGGCCCGGCTACCGGCCATGAGTGTTCAGCCACCTGAGAGAGCAGTGCGTTCGCGAAACATCTGAAGGTCAGGAGGACCACATGGATATCGGACTGATGCACGTTACGCCTTACAGCAAGGCCGATCCCGCCAAGGTCGCGAAGCGCGCCGAAGAGTTGGGCTTCGAGTCCTACTGGGTCGGAGATCACACAATTGTTCCGGTGGAATCGAGCACGCCCTATCCCGGCGCGAAGCACGATGGCCGCGAACCCTACTATGTATCGGAGCTGCCCGATCCTTTGCTGGCCCTGGCGCGCGCGGGAGCGACTACCACCCGCATCAAACTTGGCACCGGTATCACCCTGGTTCCCGAGCGCAATCCGATTCTGACCGCCAAGCAGGTGGCTACGCTTGACGATGGTTGCGGCGGGCGCTTTCTGTTCGGCATCGGGGCGGGTTGGAATCGCGAAGAGTCCACGATTCTAGGCGGCGACTTCGACCATCGATGGAGCCAGGTCAAGGACTACATTGCGGCCATGAAGGTTTTGTGGCGGGACGAAATTTCCGAGTATCACGGTAAATACGTCGATTTTCCTCCAGTGCGCTGCCTTCCGAAGCCGGCTCGCAAACCTCATCCGCCGATTTTGATCGGCAGCGTCAGTAGTGCTCACGCCTTGAAGCGCGTGGTCGAGTGGGGCGACGGCTGGATGCCAGTGGTCAGCACCGTCGATCAATTCGCAGAGGGCGTCGCCTCGGTAAAGAAAATGGCTAAGGCGGCCGGCCGCGACCCGGACCGTTTCGATTTCACGGTGTTCGCACTCGAACGCCAGTGGCGTTCGAAGCCTGAGATACAGGCACTCCAGCAGGTTGGCGCGAATCGGGTCGTGCTTTGGATCCTCGGCGCAGATCTGAAGAGCATCCTTGAAGAGCTGGAGGATCTAGCGAAGAAGGTTCTCGGCTAACCGCTACAGCCGGTACCTTCGAGGTTTGCGCATCCGTGATGGACGTGTGAATAGGTACTACGTCACGCCCGTTCCGGACGGATCGAGCAGCGTAACCGCGCAGGCCGTCATCGATACGAACAGGTTCGCGGTGAGTCGGCTCGGAGCAATTACAAAGGAGAACTGATCATGGCTGGATTACTGCAAGGAAAAGTAGCGCTGGTAACGGGGGGCGGCTCGGGCATCGGGCGCGCGACCTCGCTGCGGCTCGCGAAGGAGGGGGCGAAGATCATGATCGCCGACTACGTTCCCGAGGGCGCGGAACGTACCGTAAAGATGATCAAGGAAGGCGGTGGCGAAGCGAGTTGTGTCGCCGCCGATGTCTCTTTCGCCAAGCAGGTCGAAATGATTGTCGATCAGACCGTCAAGACCTATGGGCGCATCGATTGCGCCTTCAACAATGCCGGCATCGAGGGCAAATTCTCTGACACCATTCTCTGCACCGAGGAGAACTTCGACCGCGTGATCGCGATCGATCTCAAAGCCGTGTGGCTGTGCATGAAGTACGAGATTCCGCAGATGCTCAAACAGGGCGGGGGCAGCATCGTGAACACTGCGTCGATCGCAGGTCTAGTCGGCTTCAACGGGATACCCGCCTATGTTGCGGCCAAGCACGGCGTCGTCGGTTTGACGCGCACTGCGGCGCTCGAATTCGCGCAGAAAAACATCCGGGTGAATTGCGTATGCCCTGGTGTGATTCGCACTCCGATGGTCGAGCGCGCCATCGACGGCGGTGGATTCACCGAAGCGGATGTGACAGCCGCGGAACCGATCGGCCGCCTCGGCAAACCTGAAGAAATCGCCGAAGGTGTGCTATGGCTGTTGTCCGACGCGTCGTCGTTCGTCACCGGCCATCCGCTTACTATCGATGGCGGCTGGGTCGCTCACTGAGCTTTGCCCTTCCGGCACGAGACGGGCGCGTGCGAGGCGCGCTCGGCCTCGCGCCTCATCAGAACCAATAGAATCAAGTCTGTTCCATAGGGCAGGAATTGCGCAGCGCTCTCGATTCGATGCCATTTATCACGCCGATGGAGCGCCCCGGGCAATCGCGATGCCGCGTTCCCTGGATAACTGCCGATCTTGTCATTCGCAACGTGCACAGGTGGATGCCGATACTCTCCCGGCACCCCAAGGCTTTGCGCTAACCTGTTCAGGGTCAATCAAGAAAGATAGCGGCCGATAAAGGCGACCGCGCTCCCCACGCCGTCCTCCAATTGGATCTTTCCGGCGAGACGAAGCGCGCGTTCACGAATGGCGGGTTCGCCCACCGCGGCGGCAATGGCAGATCCTAAGGCCTCAGCTGTCAGTTCCGAACGAGGCACCCACCTCGGTGCTACTCCGAGTCGATTGGTTGTTCTCGCCCAGAAGAACTGATCGGCGAAAAACGGAACGGCTACGGAAGGAACTCCGGCATTAAGAGCTGCGGCGGTGACGCCCGCGCCGCCATGATGCACAACCGCTGCGGTCCGCGGAAATAACCATCGATGATCGACTGCGTCCGCAACAAATATCGAGTCGGAGCTAGCTTTTGCCTTGAGTCCGCTCCAGCCACTGAGAATAATTCCACGGCATCCGACCCGCTTCAAAGCTTCGGTCACCGTCTCGGCGGTACGTTCAGGCTCCCGATCAACCATGCTGCCAAAACCAACGCACACCGGCGGCGGTCCTGCCTCCAGAAAGTCTATTAACGGACCGGGGGGCTGCCATTCCGAAATGCTGGGCGGAAACCAGTAGCCTGTTACATGGGTCCAGCTTTTCCACTGCCCAGGCCTTGGCAATACCGCGGGGCTGTAGCAATAGAGCATCGGCCCCTCTTCCTTTTGGATGCTTCTGAATGGTTCGACGGAATTTCTCGGGGGAAGGCTAAAAACGTCGCGACGCATACGATTCACGAGACGGCGCATCAACGTCGAACAACAAAGATGAAACGCGCGGTGAGATAGCCAATTGGAGGCGCCATTGGCAAAGTTCAAGGGTACAAATGCGTTGGCTATCGTTCGCGTTGGCGTGACCGGCATTGGAAATGCGGGAATGTGCCTGGCTCCCAGGCTCTCGGCGACATGAGGAGCGACGAGACTCGCTAAATTCGACGAAATGATCAGGTCGGTGCCTTTCGACTCGCGTAATGCATGAGCGGCGTAACGAGGCAGATTCCGCTGCATTATTTTCAGCGAAGAGGTGACCAGTTTGAGTGGATTCGAACTGCTCGAGAGCCAATCCTGACCAATGCTGCTGGAGAGTAAAGCTTCAGGATCCTCGTCAATTGCTCGGAAATCGGCAACGCGATTGCGCGCGGTTTCCTCAAACTTTTTTGCAGCGACGAAAGTAACTTGATATCCCGCCGACTCCAATCCCGCCGCCAGAGCGAAATAAGGCAACACGTCACCAACGGAGCCAAAGGCGAGTACCGTGATCTTGCGTAGTGCCATCGATTGTTATTTCTCTGCTCAAGCTTGAGTCAATGCAGACTGAAACTGACTATTCCCTAACTACTTATATTGCCTAAAGGTCTCATCCGCTGGAAGACGGTTAAAAGAATTAACAACATCTTAGTCAACGTGTTTTCCGGAGAGACGAAATACTGATTTGGAATCCCTTAGTAATGGTGCCATGTCTCATTCATCGCGGCGTGAGATGATGTCGAACCTGGAACCGCATGGGGCCGCTGGGACATTCAGCCATGAGAGCGCCCGCACGGACGAGAGCGGATTACCACGTTGAGATCACGCGCGGGCATGGGCGAATCGACATCGCCTCGAGCCTCACCTGCGAGGTTGCTCCGACGGCAAATAGCGCATAAATCTTTGGTTTCGTTACGCGGAGAGGTGGCCGAGTGGTCGAAGGCACCAGATTGCTAATCTGGCGTACTGGGTAACCGGTACCGAGGGTTCGAATCCCTCCCTCTCCGCCACCGACCCCGCCTCTGCCGATTCTCCTCTAAAATCGTTCAGTTAAGCGCGTTTACGGGCTTTGCGCGTGGGTGAAGTGGACCGGAGAAACGGTTGGCGATCGTCGATTGAGCGAATTAGTAAAATTCTCTCGATTGGCTTCGTTGGCGGTGGGTTGCTGCGGTGCAACATCAATCCTCTGCTCGTGACGCCGCTCGCTTCGATATTCAACTTGCACGAACGTGCGCGCTGGTGGTGCGATACCGATCGCATTCTAGGAATAATGGCCTGGCGCATCTGGTCCATCCCCCGCTCGTCGAGCCAGACGATAGCCGGACGGACCGGCTCACCGTGCTCGCCAAAGAGGCCGAAGGTCTCGCGCTGGTTCGAGATCGCCACGCCCGCGATGCGCGCAGGCTCGACCTTTGCCGTGAGCTCGCGCAGCGCCAGAGATGTCGAGCACCATCAGTCTTCGGGATCTTGTTCGAAATAGCGCGGGTGAGCTGGGCGAGCGGGATTGCGGCACGCCCTTCAGCCACAGGCGCGCCGGTCCGATCCCACGCAATCGCCTTGGTGGCTGTGGTCGCGGAATCGATTCCGATGACAAGGTCGCGCGCCATACAAGGGCTCAGCAACAGTCTAAACTTGAATCAAATTGAAGACGTGAAAACGCATGCTCATCGCCATGGCCGTTAAAGTAGCTATCAGCCGTGCGGTCGTCTCCGGCGCCTGATAGACATGCCGAGTAACTGAATCTTCCTTCTTTCGGGAAGTCCTAGTAAGTTCACTGTATATCGACGGGCTCGGAGCTGGCGACTTTAAGTTTCCAGTTGGAAATCTCAGTGTATTTATTCACGTCCAATTCGTTCGTGAACTTGACCAGTCTCGCCGTGTCCGGGCCATGACCGTCCTGGGCGCGCTGGCGCAGATAGTACGGAGGAATGCTTTGATAGTACAAAGTGGCCTGGACCTTTGCCGCGTTCGTAAGTTGTCCCGTGAGCGGTAGCTGATAACGGACCATGCTGCAGCCGCATCCATTTTGATAGCTCGGGTCAGCGCCGGTGCCCACCGGAGCAGTGATATCGGCGTTTGGCCCGCTGGAAGACCTGCCCTGAGGCTGAATTCGATTGTCCTTAACCTTATCGTCGAGACTGAGAAAACTGGTGGTCAGTTGTCCCTGGGGATCAAGTATCATCTCCTCGTAGATCTCTACCTGTTGGTCGCTCGTAATCGGATTGCCAGTCCAGAAGTGCGGTTGATAGGTCTGCTGCTTCGAGCTGAAGAATTCGGTAGGCAGCGGGTTGCCGGCAGTGTCAGTAATCACGCCGTCAGCGTTGGTGCCACCAGATTCCCACAGGACATTGCCTTGAGCATCGAGCACCTGGAAATCCAGGAAGGCGCGGCGAAAACTCACTCCCGAAGGGAGGTTGTGACCCGCCAGATTCTGGATGCGAACGTCTGCCTGAAGCTGTCCGCCACTGTTGGTTGCGGAAACACTCACTTGGGCGGTTGACGTTTGCGCCTCAGTGACCGCTCCATCAACCGCATTTTTCTGGCCGTTATATGCGCCCCGCAAGGGGTCGGGTAACAACCCATCTGTCGCGTACAGTCCCAGGTCGGTCCGAAATTGATCGAACATCTCTAGCGCGAACAGGTTGATGCCAAGAAGTTGATGACGCGCATAGAATGTCCGGGGTTGGAGAATCAATTGGTCAGGCGGCAAAGTTGTAGGTGTGCCAGTCTCGGGTACCACCGGGAACGTGCTGTCCTCGATGTTAGCGACCTGGAACTCCAGCTTTGTACCCTTGAAATTGTCAGGCATATGGCAGTTCTGGCACGTCTGGTTTTGGTTTCCAAAGGAGCTGTTGAGCCACTCGAAGTAGGTAGTCTGCTCGAAGTCGGTCTTGGGAGCGCCACCCTCCATAACCTGATTGCCCTTGGCGTCGTAGACCGGGAGCACGATCGTGTGACAAGAGGCGCACAGTTTTGCCTGCCCGACCTGAGTTCCAAATACCGGTAGTATTCCCACCGAGTTTACCATCGGCACCCGAATTACATTGTCGCCAACCTTCACGTCGGAATCGCCGGACGGATAGGGACCATAGACTTCGTTGGCGGGGCCAAGGAGAAACTTCCCGGTGTAGGTTGAGGGAGCGTCGAGGTCTTGGTTGGCCATGCCATGGCATACTGCGCAGGAGACACCGTCGCGCGCCAATGCGGCATATCGTGAATTCGGATCGTTCAATTGAGCGCGTGTGAATTGTGTGAAGGGTGCATTTCCCTTGTCGAGATGGTACTGGCGTTGTCCCATCACTCCGTGGCAGCCAAGACATGTATCCTGAATGAACCCGGGAGGGTTGAACTTGCCTCTGAGATTGGAATGTACGGTCGATTCGGTATCCAATTGGGCGAAGAAGATAGGATCGCGGCCCGCCAGTCCCATCATCGAATAGCGCCATTCGCCATACGTTGACAGGTTGACCGGAGTCGATGCTCCGGGTGGCGTATAAAGCATGTGGGTGGGCATTGGGGTGTTATCGGTAGCGTCGTGGCAACTGGCGCATTGATTCGAAGTTACGAACCGCGAAGGCCCCCCCACCTTGGCAGGTTTCGAGGCAACCAAATCCGCTGACTCGGGCACCATACAGGGTATCCTGCCGTTCGAGGCAGGGAGCACTCTCACGTTGGCGAATACCGAACCCGGTAGCTGGCCGGTGAATCCGGGGACCGGATTGAGAGGGGCTGGCGTTTGGATCGGTGGAAAGAAGAGTGGAAGCGTCGCGGTCACGTTCCCCAGGGTCGCCGGGGTCACGAACATCGGGGTGGAGAAGGTTCCGGCTCCAGGGTTGCCTGAGCCTGACGAGGAGCCTGAGATTGCCGAGGCGTGGCAGCCTATGCAGTTGATACTAGTCGGTCCATTAACGGAAAACTGCGGTTCGGCGCAGCCATTCGTCGTGGAGGACGCAGTAATGGAAGCCGCGGATGCGCTGCCTGTGACTTCGGTTCCAACGACCTCCCAATCCCAGCCGTCCCACCAAAGGCTCGAATCCTTTATCATCCCGCTCCAGAAGAGAATCGGAGAATTCGGATTAGTATCCGCATACTCTTCCTTGATGACTACCGAGCCGTCCGGTATCGGACCTTGTCGCTTCCACAGAGTCATCCACCTGTAAAGCTGGGGCGAGTACCACAGTTTCACGTAGGGAGCGTGAAGGCCCTCGCTGCTGCGCCGGTCCGCTTCGTGCGGCCACTGCTGCTTTTGGTAGCACAGCCCCATGACGAACTGATCGAACCGATCTTTAAAGTTCGGCCAGGCAGGCGGTGGTAATGGTCCGCAAGCAGCCGTCAGGACCGGGTTGTTCGTATTGGCGCTGCTATCGCGGCCACAGATTAAACCCGCCGCCAAAATTACTAGAACAATGAACAGTAGTTTCATTCTGTCCGAAATCGAGCGCAACAACCCGAATATGCCCACGAGATCTCCCCGCTCCGCGCCTAAGTTTGCTTGAGCAAGTTACAAGCCGTCGTAACGGACACAGTCGCAGAAGCCTCGAGTCCTTGCAAACGGAAATTTACGCATGTTATGAGTCGATAATACTACTATAGTATGCTTTAATTATCTATATTGTTATTACTCGCCGCTTGCTGATTGTTAGTGTCAGTGACGACAGCTATCGACTGGATGACAAGCGCAAAGCGGGAGTGCTTTCATCCTCCTGACCCGCTTCCTGACATGAATCCCAGGCGATTCAGACAGGGTTCGTTCGTAGGGGGATCTTTACTCAATCTGACGATAATTTTATAGTTATTAAACTATGAAGAAGTCAGTGGTGATCGACGCGCTCGGAGCTCTGGCACAGGAGACCCGGCTCGACATCTTTCGTCTGCTCGTGCAGAAAGGCCCCGAAGGGTTGCCGGCCGGTGAGATCGGCTCGCGGCTGGGGCAGCCCTCGCCCACGATGTCGTTTCACCTGGGTCAACTCAGATTCGCGGGCCTCATCAGCTCGCGGCGCGAGAGCCGATCGATCATTTACAGCGCCGACTTCAAGACAATGAACGATTTAATCGCCTACCTGACCGAGAACTGCTGCGGCGGGCGGCCGGAACTGTGCAAACCCGGGGCGGCGACCGGGTGCGCATCTGAGTGTGCACCCCAGCAGGCTATCACCACAAAGAAGAATCGGAGGGTATCCATATGAAACGATTTCATGCTCTCGTCAGGGTCGATAACCTGGAGTCCTCGGTACGCTTTTATTCGACGCTGTTCGGTGCTCAGCCGGCAATGCTCAAAGCCGATTACGCGAAGTGGATGCTCGACGATCCGCGAGTCAATTTTGCGATCACCGCGGGATCGACCGCGACCAGACTCGATCATCTTGGGCTGCAGGTCGAATCGGATGAAGACCTCGTGATAATCGGGGCACGGCTCGACGCCGCGGGTCAATCCGTGCTGAAACAGGAAAACGCGGCGTGCTGCTACGCGCGCGGCAATAAGAGATGGGTGTCCGACCCAAGCGGCATCTCGTGGGAGACCTTCCACACCTTCGGCGATAGCACAGTGTACGGCAACGACATTGCTCCGCGTCCGACAAAAGCCATCGACTCTGATTCATGCTGCACGCCAGCTCAGTCTCCGACCAGTGCGTGCTGCTCCGCATCGAAAGCGCAGTAGTGTGCCGAAGTCTCGCCGGATGATCGCAGCATGGCCAATCGTGAATATAACGTCCTGTTCTTATGCACCGGAAATTCAGCGCGCAGCATCATGGCCGAGTGCGCTATTAATCGCTGGGGCAAACAAAACTTCCGGGGCTTCAGTGCCGGAAGCCATCCCAGACGGGCGGTTCATCGGTCCGATCTTGATGTTCGCCTTGGCGATCATTTTCTTGCGCGATCGGCCCGAGTACATGGTCGGGCTTATCTTGATCGGCTTCGTTGTTTTACATTAATTCCTTCCTGTCGGTAATCACTACTCCCTCATTTGCCAGTAGTCACAATACGGTGAGGATCGGCGGGAGTCTCAATTACCTCGTGTACATCTTCCGCTCCGCCCGTTGCCAGAAACTTCATAGCCCGGGCGCGTTCCTCATTATTTCGCGTATAAACAGAAATCAGGGTATTTCCCTCGCGCACACTTTCTTCGTACTCCTTGGCGCGGTGCTCCGGAATCCGCATTCCGATCAGTGCGCCTGCGATCACTCCCGCGGCTCCTCCTGCTGCAGCATCGGTTAAAGCGGCCGCAATGGGACCGGCAACGATGATGACGCCAAGGCCAGGAATGGCGAGGGTGGCCAGCCCAATCAGACCACCAAGAGCTCCTAATATGAGTCCACCTGATACCGCCCCGATGGTCACACCTATTAGTTTATCGGCGCCGTCTCGGGGCTTTTCGTCGGCAGGGTCGTCACCCGGTTCATGATCGAGCGCGATTTTAGGGTCATGTTTTGATACATCGCCTGGAGCTATCACCGATATGTCATAGTCAGAAAAGCCCGCTCGCTCCAGTATTCCAACCAGCCGTCCCGCCTGATCGTGTGTTTTCACGGAACCCACAGCGAGGGTTGCATTTCTTTCTTCACATTGCGCTTCTGACATAACTGATCCTCCTTCTGGCTACAACGCTAATGCCTGTTCCTAGACTCGGGCATGCTAGTCCGTAACTTACAGACGCCCTGACGCTCGGAGGGTGCTGCTTTCCGGCCTGATAGAATGCCTATCGATGTTACTGTTACTGAGGCAGAAGCCGTCATTTCAGACTTGACCGCAAGCTTGCCGCGATCGATTTTACGCTCAACTGCCTTCGTTATTATGATCTCAGACTCGGATTTCCTATCTTAACAAAATATTGAATTGAATAGTTTCCTGAGAGGCCGCTCGCGGCCTCGGAATCGCGAGGTTCGGTTATATGGAGCACGCATATGACGGAATGACAGCCATACCATCACGGCGAGTCTGGTACATTGAAGGAATGAACGAAGGACGGGCCGCCGAAATTCGCCACTTGTGCGGACTAAGGAACATTTCGTGGCTTTCGTCTCGGCCACTCAATCGTCTTGCCGCTGTGCTCTCGGCGCGTACTTCTAGGATTTGAACGTGGCTTAATAGTCAGTGCGAGGCTGGAACCTTGGGCAACCGAACGGTAAAGGTTGTGCCTCCCGATTCGGTGGAAACGACTTCCACCGTGCCTTCGTGTCCAATCACTATTTCTTTCACAATGAACAGACCGAGACCGAGTCCCTTTTTGTTGGTTGCAGATGCCGTGTCGGTATGTACAAAGGGGTCGAACATCGAATGCTGTGTCTCAAGAGGAATCGGCGTACCGTGATTTGTTACACGGAGCACCACTTCGGATTCCGAGCCTTCAGCACTGATATGGACCCGTTTCGCGGCTGCGTGAGTTACGGCATTTGTCACGAGATTGAAAATGACTTGCCCTAGTCGCTCTCGATCCCAATTTCCCGTCAGGTCTCCAATTTTGTCTAACTCAAGAATGGCGTCGCTGGGCGACGCTTTGACCTCTTCCAGGGCCAGCTCGCAAATCTCACCAAGATCGGATTTGGTCCGCGTGAGAGGGAACGGAACTCGCATTCGGCTACGTACCAGGATGGACAAGTCACTCACCAGTCTATCAATACTGCCAACGCCTCTAAGAATTCGCTCTACTCGGCGGGATTGCGCCTCGTCAAGCTGGGAAGTCTTCAAGGTTTCGCCAGAAAGCCTGATGACATTGAGCGGATTGCGAACTTCGTGAGTGAGAACGCCAAGGAAAACGTCACTGTAATGTTCTGACTTGTCGGCAAAACGTCTGATTACTTCAGCGATAGCCTGATCGATGGTCTCGTTAAACCGGGTTACTTCCGCAAGGATCACGTCGGCGTCCTTCGGTTCCGTTTGCATCCATAACAATAAGACGCTCGAGCGAAGCGCCCGATACTCGGAAATCGCCTGTTCGAGGTTGAATCCCGAGTTCAGCCGGACGCGCGCATGTAGAGCACTTGTCTGATCGAGTGAGCCACCTCGAATCTTTTTGCCCTGACCCTTTTCGGCTTGCTCTTCCGGGCTCTGCGGGCTTTCCATATCGTCCGCGATGGCCAATAGGATTTCGCGCAAATGGTCTCGCAAAGACCATACGCTCAGGGCGGGGCCAGCGGGCGATATTGCTTTCGCGAAGTTTTCCCACTCCGATTCGATTTCAATGGGATGGGTTCGGATAAACTGGGCTACTCGCATGCCATATTCCTATGAGCAGCTGTCGCGGCAACCGATGGATTTGCGCGGCGTACCGTCAAGCGAGCGCTATCTTATCGATTTTGCGTTTTGACCGCCATCGCCTTCGATTTTGGCGGTAGATATGAGCTGGACCGCTCCGTATCGACGAAGAAAGGAACTCAGATCTGGAAAAGCAAGCGGCCCGGTATCGAGCGGTTAGGCCGATCAGCCACACAGGATGGGAAGAATCTAACTACGCGGACACCAGGAATTCCTCGATGACTGGCAGCAGTTCCCGCGATCCGAAAGGCTTACGCATTACATTTGCTGCACCCGCCGCCTTGGCCCGGTCCGCTATTCCCGGCGATCCAGACATTACCACCACAGGAATTAGACTGATTAGGGGATTTCGGGATCGTTCGAGGAGAAAGCCCCAGCCATCAAGAACCGGCATCACAAGGTCGAGAAAGATTAATCCAGGATAGGTCTCACCTGCTTTGAACCACTCGATTGCAGCTCTGCCGTTGGCCACACAGTGAACTATGTGTCCTTGGAGAACGAGAAAATCCGTGAGCGATTCGCGTAAATCGCGATCATCGTCAACAACCAACAACATTCAAATATCTCCATTGATTGAGTTTTGAGCGCGCAAGGATCATGCCGCACCAAAAAAGGAAGAGATATAAGACTTACCGGGCAGATTATGTGACAGACACTTCTGATGCTCACGCCCTCGGGAAGTTATTACCGAGATGCTCAGGGCCATTTGACCGGAATTTAGATTTTGCGATGCGCAGCGCTCAAGCTCCGGTTTCGAATTATGGGGACTGGACGATTCGATCGACCGAATGAGTTAATATGGTCGGGGCTAAGAGGCGAAAGGTCGGCCGTCACTCATCCGTATATTCCCGCCTCTCCTAAGTGGAGAATTCCGTCGGATCCCATGGGCAGTGCGAACAGTCTGCGAGCAGGTTCCACGACATTGCTGATGCGCACGCGGGGATTTCGATGAACGCAAACGCCTACCGGACAGCACGATAGGAAGAGGAACATGACAAGGGAGTCGGGATGAAATCGCCAAGTCCGGGAGCCCTGGATGACAAATCCCAAGAGCGGTATTGAAGTCATCACCGCAGCGACCGACTGGTTCGAGGATCGCGAGCCGGTGCGGGATTGGCGCAGGATGCTCGAGTACAACCGGACGGGGGAGTCTGCCGCGCCTGAATCCTGGGGGCGGTCTTAGTGGTGATGGGAAACACTAAGGCTCCTGACCGGGTTTCGATGCCATCTATCCCACGAAGCGCGAACTGTTTCCCGATCATATTTCTCCATGGTCTTTGGTCAGCGCCATACCGGCATGCGCATCACCTCGAAATGATGGTCGTAGGTCCCTACTTTTGCCAGTTGAGTAATGTTTCCCTCGCAAAATCCTCATATCGGCGAGGCGCGTGGCCGAGGAGCTCTGTCAACGTCTCGACATCTCCGACCTCCGCAACGAAGCCACGTTCAAGATATCCTTGAAACATCATGCGGATGTCGAATGATGACCAGGATGGAGCCCGCCTCCGCATCTGCTCCTCGAACGCATCCATGTTGTCCCCGGTGTAACGGACCTCCTTGCCAAACAGCCCGCTCCAAATCGATGCCAGCTTCGGGCCACTTAGCACCTCCGGACCGTTAAGATTGTAGGTCTTGCCATAGTGTCTCTCGGAGAGCAGCGCAATCGCTGCGGCCTCAGCAATATCCCGTATGTCAACTGCCGAGATGCCTACCAAGCCGAGAGGCGTCGGGTACAATCCAGTTTTCATTAGCGGGTCTTTCAACGATACATCGTTCTGGAAAAAATAGTTCGGACGGATGATCGTGAAGGGGACGTCGAACTCGCGCATAGCGCTCTCAATAGCAAATTTTGACGCGAAGTGTGGGACATCTTTGAAGTGTTCAACGCGAAAGACCGAATGATAGACGACGTGTTTGAGTTTCAGCCTTTTAGCCAAATCGTAGGCGATAAGACCCTGTGTCAGTTCATCGGGAGTGACGGCGTTCAGTAGGTAGAGCTTATCCACTCCGTCGAGCGCCTGTTGCACGGAAACCGGATCGAGCAGATCGCCGACGGCAACCTCGACACCTTCTGGAGAAGGCGTCTCCCGTTTGCGTACGAGAATGCGAACATCCGCATTGCGCTTCTTAAGTTCCCTTACGACCGCTGAGCCGACGTTACCGGTGCCACCGATTGCAAGAATTTTCATTTTCGAGATCCTCTCGATTGCCGCATGTTTTTATACGTGTCGTTCGTTTTAGAAGTCTGCTTCAACGCTTCGCCTTGCCGGCGTCCACGTCATAGATGGGAGCGATCATTCCGCGCTCACCGGTGCCGCTTTGGGGTCATTCTTCTTGAGTAGCAGTGCGAGCGGGACCATGACCATGGAAATGACGGCGAGCAGCCATGCCACGTCGATGTACGAAAGCACCGTGGCCT
>Ga0302326_10001717_pt1 | contig 55047 bp, 48 predicted proteins | sample Palsa_T0_3_FD_202264 | JGI IMG/M metagenome (GOLD analysis project Ga0302326, IMG submission 202264) | Peat permafrost microbial communities from Stordalen Mire near Abisko, Sweden - Palsa_T0_3 | ecosystem: Environmental > Terrestrial > Soil > Palsa > Peat permafrost | place: Sweden: Abisko...
GACCGTAGAGATGGAGCACAAAGGCTCCGGGCGGCGTGAACTCCCCTTTGTTCGTGAGGCGCTGGTCGATGAACGAAAGCTCACTGAGGTTTTCACCGCGTCCATGACACCAGAAATCCAGACGGCGTGGCGTATTCTCGCCGGGTTTCCAATCATCCGGGATGACCATGCCGTACGGCTGCACGGAACCGTCGATCTTTGAAAGGTACCCGCGCGGGACGAGTCCCGTGGCGCTGATCCACGACGGTTTACCCGATTTCAATTCGCTCAGCCGCTGATTGCCGAGTTCGAGCAACTTCTTGGCCGTGGCGACCTGCTTGACATCGAAAAACTCATCGTAGCGCAGCGCCCAATCCACGGCCTTGTGGAAGATCATGATGTCGGGCAGCAGCGCGAACATTTCCGGCTTGGACTGAAGGTTGTGGCGCAGGACGGTGATGTCTTTGCCGAGCGCCATCACGCCGGCCTCCAATTCCGCCCGATCGCCTCCGGGAATCTTCACGCCAGGTGGTGGCACCGGCCGGACCGGTGCGGGTGTGGACGAGGGATTTTGGGCGAGTGCCTGGCCGGCGAGAAGTGCCGCCGCGACAAAGAGACAGAGAGGCCGTGAGGCGTGGGGAACGGGGGTCATGGAGCTGCGAGTTGTATCAATCCCCAACCACCGGGCACGCTTTTTCCTTAGCGTTGGGGGTGGCCTGGAGGATGAAGAAGAAGAACCAGAAAACGAAAAAGAGAGCTGCGAGCGGCCAGCCCGTTGCATTTCCCGACTCGAACGTCTACCATGGCCCCAGATGTCCTGCAGCAAGATCGATCCCGCGCTTCATCAGGCGAAAAAGCCTGATTGGATCAAGGTGCGGCTGCCCACCAATCCGGTGTTCTTTTCGACCAAGGCGCTGATCTCCGATCTGCGGCTGCATACGGTGTGCGAAGAGGCGCAATGCCCCAATCGCTGGGAGTGCTGGAGCGCGGGCACGGCGACGTTTATGATCGCGGGTGAACGTTGCACGCGGGCTTGCGGATTTTGCGCAGTGACCACGGCCAAACCCTTCGCTCTCGAAGCCGATGAGCCCGAGCGAGTCGCCCAGGCGGTGAAGCGGATGAAGCTCAAGCACGTGGTCGTTACGGCGGTGGCGCGGGACGACCTGAAGGACGGCGGCGCAGAGCATTTCGCACGGACGATCGAGGCCATTCGCGCGGCGCAGCCGGAGATTGCCATCGAAGTCCTCGCGCCGGATTTCCATGCGCAGCGGGAGTGCCTGCGCCTGGTCGCAGCGGCGCGGCCGCATATCTTCAATCACAACGTCGAGACCGTGGAACGGCTCACGCCCGTGGTGCGTTCGCGGGCGAAGTACCGTCTTTCGCTCGAGGTGCTCCGGCGCATGAAGGAGATCGCGCCGGAAATCGTAACCAAGAGCGGGATCATGCTCGGCTTGGGCGAGACGGAGCCGGAGATTTTTCAGACGATGGATGACCTGCGCGAAGCCGGCGTGCAGGTGCTGACCATGGGTCAGTACTTGCGGCCGACGCCGCAGCATTTGCCGGTGGTGGAGTACGTGCACCCGGACACTTTCAAGCTCTACAAGGAGATCGCGGAAAAGAAGGGTTTCGAGCATGTGGCGTCGGGCCCGCTGGTGCGGAGCTCGTACCATGCGGCGGATTTTAATCCACTCGCGCGGTGATTGGTGGAACCTCCGACTCCCAACGGCGCACGTGCGCAGTTCATGGATCTTAGCCTCACCGGGAATGCTTCGATGAGATTCGGCAAAAGGCACGGACTTCTCGCCGCCGCGGTGGTGATTGTTTCCGCTATCGCGGCCAGCTATTTCGGGCGGGCTGAGGAGAGCGGCCCGATGTTGCGATGGACGACGAAGGACGGGCACTCCTTTCAGGCGAAGTTCGTCAGGCTGCAAGACGGCGCGATCGTGGTGGCGAGGGATGGGTTCGAATTCACAGTATCCATATTCGCCCTTTCTTCCATGAGCCTGGAACTGGCCAGACGCCAGATGATCCCGGGGCCATTGGCGTTGCGGGCCACGCCGGTCGCACCGGTCGCTCCGGTCGTTCGGGCTGTTCCGGTTGTTCGGGCTGTTCCAGTTGTTCGGGCTGATCCGGTTGCTCCGGTCGCCTCGTTCTCTTTCGGCCCATCGGTTCTCGCTTTTTGCCACGACAAAGTCGGACAAAAAATCGGAAACGGACAATGCGCTGCTCTTGCTGCAGCGGCGCTCAAAAATGCCGGGGCCGCCGTGCGAGCGGGTGCGGACTCGCCTGGGGAAGGAGATTATGTTTGGGGCGAGTCGGTCGCCTTTATCAAAGCGGGATTTTTGAGCGTCAAGGGCGTCAAGGAGCTGGCTCAGGTGGAGGCGGGGGACATCGTGCAATTCCACAACACCCGGTTCTCGGGTTACAACCATGCGGAGGACGGGGTTTATCAATTTGGGGCACGGCACCACACCGCGATCGTTGAAAGCGTGAACCCCGCCCGCAAGACGCTCAGCGTCCTGCATCAAAACTGGAATGGCCACCAGTTCGTCCGCCGGCAGACGTTGTATCTCCGTGGAATGACCAACGGCTGGCTGCGGTTTTATCGCCCAATCCCCGCGGCCCAGGAAGGGCCCGCGGCGGTCCAGTTCCGGTCATTGCGCATGGGTGGGCAGTTCCATCAATTGCGGCCAAGGTGCGATTTCGGGCTTCCACGAGAGCGCGTCTCCACCTAGGTTCCCGCCTCCCGTGATCGACCGCACCAACGTCGCCGCTCTTATTCCCTGCTATTTCGAGGCCAAACACATCCGCGACGTGGCCGCGCGGGTGAAGGAGCAACTCGTGAACGTCCTGGTCGTGGATGACGGCTCGACCGACGCGACCGAGAGCGAGGCGAAGGCCGCGGGGGTGGAGGTGATGCGTCATCCGGTCAATCAAGGGAAGGGAGCGGCGATCAAGACGGGTCTGCGGATGCTGGCGGAACGGCCAGGGATGGCCTACGCGATGATTCTCGACGGAGACGGTCAGCATGCGCCCGAGGAGATTCCGCGCTTTCTCGCGGCGGCGAATGAGACCCAAGCGCCGATGCTGGTCGGCAACCGGATGAGTGACACGCGGAAGATGCCTTTTGTGCGGAAGATGACCAACCGCTTCATGTCCTCGCAGATCAGCAAGGTGTGCGGCCAATGGGTGCCGGATACGCAGTGCGGTTTCCGGATGATCCAGCGCGAGCTGCTCCCGGCGATGGTGGCGATCGCAACCACGAAGTTCGACTACGAGACGGAGATGCTGGTGGTGGCGTCACTCCGCGGTTGCCGGATTGAGGCCGTCCCGATCAGCACGATCTACGGCGACGAAAAGAGCAAAATCCACCCGGTGCGGGATACCGTTCGCTTCCTGGAGATGATGGCCCGCTTCAAACGGGAGGCGAGGAAGTAGTCCCCGAGGAAGTCAGGGCTTCGTAGGGGTGGACGGGGCCGACGGCGCGGAGGTCTGGATGGTCTGCGACGATGCGGAGGGAGTACCTTCGGCGGCAAATTCGCTCCGGAGACGGTTGATCAGCTCACGGACGAGCGGTCTGCGCTTTTCGCCCATTTCCTTGCGCAACTGCTCTTCGATGAGCCGGCGGCCTTCCGCATAGCGTTTCATAAACTGTTCGCGGCGTTCCGGGTCCAGCTGGAGACCGCTTTCCTGGAGCGCGGTGTTGGTTTCTTCCTCGATCACTTGCTTGCGCACCTCTTCGCGTTCGCGGAGGGCTTTCTTCTCTTCGGGAGGAAGGTTCGCCCAACGGACAAGGTTTTCCTGGAACCGCTTGCGTTGCTCGGGAGTGAGAGCCTCCAGCGCCTTGCGGACGTTTTCGAAGGCCGGACCGTTGGCACCGCCCTCGCCGGGACGACCGGCCAGCCAGGGACGCTTGCCCTCTCTCGGCAAGCCGCCCGGCTCAGGGGTTTGCGCGAGGACGGTAGCGACGCTGCCCACGAGGGCCAGCAGGGCAGGGACCCAGCGCCTCATTTCTCCAGCCATACCGACGTCTCCTCCGAAGCCAGCAACTCGTCGAGATGGTTGATCACCTGATAATCCGGACTGGTGGAAACCTGTTGGGCGAGGACGATGACCTGGTCAGCTTGCGCCTGCTGTGGCGGTTGAGTGCTGCGGTGGAAGGCGAGACCGGAGACGACCAGCAGGATACAGGCGCTGGCGCTCAGGAGCGCCCACCGCCAGGTGTCCGATTGGCCTGACCGCCCAAAGAGTCGCCAGAAAATGCCGGCCCTCTCCTGTTTTTCTTCGCGAATGGCCCGGAGGACATTGCGGGAGAAGAATGGGGAGACGGAGGGCGCTTTGGCGTTACCCAAAAGGCGCCAGAGGTCATCTTGCTCTTCAGTTTTCATGGCTAAACGGTTAAACTCAGCGTGGATGTGAAAGTTGCGATTTTATGTAACGCCGGCGCTGAAAGGGCCAGTCTAAAGAAGATAATTTTCTCTGGAGACTGAACTTTCGAGCATTGGAGCGGCTCAAGGAAGAAAGCACGGGACCTGCCCTGGCGCTCGTGGAATCGCGAGGGCGATCGGGTTTGACCTGAGGCGCTCCGATGCAGCTCGACGGACACCGACCCATTCGTCCCGCAGTGCACGGGATCAGGGCGGGTTCCGCAGCGTCCTGGCGCAGAGGGCGTGCGGTTGTTACGTTTCGGTGGCTTCGAGGAAGCCCTCGAGCTGCCGGATGCGCGTCGGGTGGCGCATTTTGCGCAAGGCCTTGGCTTCGATTTGGCGGATGCGCTCGCGGGTGACTTTGAATTGACGGCCCACTTCCTCGAGGGTGCGGCTGTAGCCGTCGACGAGGCCGAAGCGCTGCTCCAGGACCTGGCGCTCGCGCTCGGTGAGCGTCTCGAGCACGTCCTTGATCTTCTCCTTGAGGAGCACGATCGCGGTCATGTCGGACGGATTCTCCGCTCCCTTGTCCTCGATGAAATCGCCAAAACTGGTGTCGTCGCTCTCGCCCACGGGCGACTGGAGGGAAATCGGCTGCTGGGCCATCTTGAGCACGGCACGGACGCGCTCGACGGGGAGCTGAATTTCGTCGGCGACTTCCTCCGGAGTGGGCTCACGGCCATAGTCCTGCACGAGCTGCTTTTGCACGCGCATGAGCTTGTTGATCGTCTCGATCATGTGCACCGGGATGCGGATGGTGCGAGCCTGGTCGGCAATGGAGCGGGTGATGGCCTGCCGGATCCACCACGTGGCGTAGGTCGAGAACTTGTAGCCTCGGCGATACTCGAACTTCTCGACCGCCTTCATCAGGCCCATGTTGCCTTCCTGGATGAGATCGAGAAAGGACAGGCCGCGATTGGTGTACTTCTTGGCGATGGAAATGACGAGGCGGAGATTGGCCTCGACCATCTCGGTCTTGGCCTTGAGCGCCTTTTTCAGCCACACCTTGAGTTCCTTGTACTGGTCGAGGAATTCCTCCGGACTCAACCACATGCGCATCTGCTGTTCCTTGAGCTTGGCCCCGTAATCGATCGGGCCGGAGCCGTGCGCATGCCCGTGGCCGGAGGCCTTTTTCTTCGGCTTGTTCAACTCCTCGCTCCACTGGGTGATGAGCCGGTTCGCTTCATCGGCGAGGTGGACAAATTCCTCGGTCACCTTCTGTTTGAAAAAGAACTTCGGATAAATGCGCTGGATGGACTCGTGGGTCTTCTTGAAATCGTGGTAGGACTTGGTTTCGTGATTGCGGCCGCCGTGTGCGACGTAGTGCCGGTAAGTGGTCAGGCAATTGTGGGCAGCCTGCTCCAGATGGGCGCAGAGCTTCGGCAGCGCTTTCATGTAGCGCTCGCGGCTTTCAATCTTTTTGTCGAGGATGACGCGGTCGAAGCGCTCGCGGCCTTCCTGGAGCTTGCGGGCGAGGTCGAGGTAGGCGCGGGCAATGAAGCCGAAACGATTGATGTGCTTCTGGACATTGAGTTCCGCGTCCTCGATGCGCTTGGAGATTTCCACTTCCTGCTCGCGCGTGAGCAGCGGGACCTGGCCCATTTGCTTGAGGTACATCCGCACCGGGTCGTCGAGGATATCGAGCTTGGCCTCCGGCTTTTCCTCTTCCTCCTCCTGGTCCTCGGCCTTCTTGCCGTCCTTGAATCGATCGACATCGGAGGCTTCAATAATCTCGATCTCCATCGACCGGAGCCGATTCATGATCGTCTCCATCTCATCCGGATCATTGACATTGTCCGGGAGGGCTTCGTTGAGATCGTCGAAGGTGAGGTAACCCTGTTCCTTGGCCAGCTTGATCAGTTCGCGCAGCTTCTCCTGCACGTCGGGATGATCGATGACGCTGATGAGCGCGGCAAGATTCGCCGCGCCTTTCCCAGTGGCCGCTTTCGGTCCCCCGGTCGCGGGGTTATTCACCGGCTTGAGCGACTTCCCATTTTTCCCATGAGCGTGCGCCGGGTCCGGCCTGGCAACGTGCTTGGCGGGCGATTTCGAGGATTTGGCGGCCGCTGGCCTGACCACCGCGAGGACCTTCTGTTCTCTGGACTCGTGGCCTGGCTTGGTCTTTTTCGCGGCCGGCTTGGGCACTCTTTTCTCTTTCCTGGGGCTGTGCGGTTTTTTGGCAGCGGACTTCGACGGTTTGAAAACTTTCTTGGTGGTTTTGGACATACCGCGCTGTGGATAGAGACTGTTTGTCCCCGCCACTGGGAACACTCGATGCATTCAGAGGGGCGGGGACAAAGGCGGCGGAATATCGGAGAGTCGTTTTTGCAGGTCAAGGATTTCTTTTTGCATTTTCGCCATTATTTCTTCGGGAAGGTTTTCCCGCCGTAAGTACGCTTCCCATTCCTTTTTCTCGGCATTCAATCGGTTTCTAATTTCCTCGCGCAGAGCAACTTGTTGTTCCTCGGCCAGCCCGGGTGCGGAAAGCCTGGCCTCAGCGATTACACGGAGGGTCGAATTGAGATCGAGTCGCAACTGCTGCATTTCGTCAAACTCCACGTCGCCTCCCTGGAGACGGCTCCGAATGACGTTCTCCGCGCGTTTGAGCTCGTCCAGTTCGAACGGAATCCAGGACTGGGCGACATTTTCCGACGGCGGGAGAGTTCGTTGCCTGAGGAAGACCGAGATGGCGGCCTCTTCGGCATCGGTCAACGATCCAGAGAGTTGCGCAAAGCTGCTGGGATTATTGGGGTCGATCTCCGCTTCCAGGATTTTCCGGATCAAGTCCGCTTCGTCGGTGCCGTGGAGATGTTTCCTCCAATCGCGGGAAAGGAGCCACTTTCGCGCCTCTTGGTCGCGCAACGCGTAGAGGCAGACCAGGGACCCATCGATGCTGAGTTCGACCGGTTTGATGTGGGCGATATCGGGGGTCTCGCGAAGATCCGGCGGCTTCGCCGAATTCAGCAAGGCTCGAAAGTCGGAAGGCGAGAGCGATAGTCTGGTGGTCACACGGCCGGTGACCGCTTCTTTCGTGACCTGATCTTTGATCAGGCTGACGAAAAAGGCGAGCTTCCGCACCGTCTGGACGCGGCCGCGAGTGGTCGCATATTCCGGCCGCTTGGTCTGCCGGTCGATTTGGAAGTCGAAGAAGTCCTTGGCGGCGGTGATCCGTTCGATGAAGGCGCCCGCGCCTTTGCCGCGGATCATGGAATCGGGATCTTCGCCCGGCGGCATTTCGGCGACGCGCACCAGGAGGTTTTCCGCGAGAAGCGAGGTGAGCGAGGCGTCGGTGGCCTTCTCCCCCGCGGCGTCGGCATCGAAACACAGCACCACCTCGTCCACAAAGCGCCGGAGAATGTGCGCCTGCCTGCTGGTGAACGCTGTGCCCTGTGGCGCGATGACGTTTTGTACGCCGTGCTCAAAGGAGGTGATCAAATCGAGCTGGCCTTCACACATGATCGCCGACTTGGCGTTGATGAGGGCGCGCTTGGACTTGTTCAGGCCGAAGAGGACCGAGCCCTTGGTAAAGAGGATGGTCTCCGGCGAATTGATGTACTTGGCCGCTTTGGCGTCGGCCTGGAGCACCCGCCCGCTGAAGGCAATGATTTCATCGGTGTCTTTGCTGATTGGGAACATGACCCGCCCGCGGAAGCGGTCGTAATAGGAGGTGGGAGTCTGGAGATCGGAGTTCGGATTTCCTTCTTCTTCACGCGGTTTTACGAGGCCGCTGGCGATGAGTTCTTCGTCGGAAAAACCCTGCGTCCGGCCGAACTCGCGCATGGCGTCCCATTCGTCCGGGGCGTAGCCAAGCTTCCAGGACCTGGCGATTTCCGAGCCGACGCCGCGGCTTTTCAGGTAGTCGCGAGCCATCTGCGCCGAGGGCTTCTTCATGAGCTGCCAGTGGAAAAACTCGGCGGCCTCGGCATGCAAGGCGAGCAACCGGCGCTGCAGGGAATAGCGGGCGGCGTCTTCGGCGCTCAGTTCGCTTTGCTCGATCTTGATCCCCGCGCGCTCCGCCAGCTTCTTCGCCGCCCCGACGAAGTCGAGGTTCTCGTAATTCATGACAAAGCGAATGACCGACCCGCCCGCGCCACAGCCGAAGCACTTGAAGATCTGCCGCTGCGGATTGACCGTAAACGACGGTGTGCGCTCCTGGTGAAATGGGCAGTGCGCCTTGTAAACCGCCCCGGCACGCTTGAGCGGAAAGTAGGTTTCAATCACCTCGACGATGTCATTCGCCGCGGTGATCTGCTCGATGATTTCGGGCGGGATGAGGCTCACGGGGGCGGGAAAGTTGCTGGTTGAGAGTTGATAGTTGATAGATGGTCGCGTGGCCAGCGCGCGATCGCCTGGCCACGCAACTTTTCGAATTCACCACGGAGCGGAGCGCCGCAAAATCGGCTCGCAGGGCGGACCGTCAACCATCAACGATCAACGATCAACTTTCCCAGGATCAGCCGCCAGCCGGTGCGGCGGGCGCTTGGAACGTCATCCGCGTGATCGAAAGCGCGTCGATGAAGTTCTTATTTCCGATTCGCCACGACGTAGTCGTGGATCGTATTCACCGAGGCCAGGGCCCGCCGGGCGGTCTCAGAATTGGCGACGCTCACGCCAAATTTTTTCTCCAGCGAAACGACCAGTTCCAGGGCATCAATAGAGTCGAGCCCGAGGCTGCCGGGACCGAAAAGCGGCAGATCGTCTGCGATCTCCTCCTTCGTCACCTTCAGCATCAGGTTCTCGACCATCATTTCCTTGATCTCCTCGCGGAGGTTGTCTTCGGGCATGGCGGGGCGGTGTATTTCTTTGGAAAATGATTCGGATTCAAGCCTTTTCACGGATTCACTCTCCGCGAGAGCTGAAACTTGAGACCTCAAACCTGAAAAGGCCTGCCCGCGCGCCGAGGTCCCGGCGGTCAGCCCGAAACCTGAAACCCGAAGCCAGAAACTTGAGCGCCGCGAAACTCCGCCTCGACCAACTCCTTGTCGCCCGCGGTTACTTTGCATCGCGGGAGAGGGCGCAACGCGCGATTATGGCCGGGAGCGTGCGCATCGGGGAACAGCGGGTCGACAAGCCCGGGACCCGCGTCTCCGAGGATGCCGACCTCCACGTTAGGACGGGCGAACGTTATGTGGGCCGCGGTGGCTTGAAGCTGGAGGCCGCCCTGGACCAGTTTGGGATCGATCCCACCGGCGCGATCTGCCTGGATATCGGCGCCAGCACCGGAGGGTTTACCGATTGCCTGCTCCAGCACGGAGCGGCCAGGGTCTTTGCCATCGACGTCGGCCATTCCCAGCTCGATTGGAAAATCCGCTGCGACCCGCGCGTGGTCGTTCGCGAAAAACTCAACGCGCGCTACCTCACGCGTGCCGACATCCCCGATCCGATCCAGATCTGCGTCATCGACGTGTCGTTCATTTCACTGACTTTGATCTTGCCTCCGGCTGCCGCGCTGCTGAGCAATGGCGGGGTGATCATCCCATTGATCAAACCGCAATTCGAACTCCGCAAGGAGGACGTGGGCAGAGGCGGCGTCGTCCGCGAACCAGCACTGCACGAGCAGGCCGTCGAGAAGATTCGCGCCTTTGTGGCGGCGCAGGCCGGACTCCGGTGGGGTGGTTTGATTGCGTCACCCATCCTGGGCGGCGAGGGTAACAAGGAATTCCTGGCATGTCTTCACGCTGCATCGGTCTAATCGCCAATCACGGAAAGGCCGGGGCGGCCGACCTGGTGCGCGAGATCGTCGCCACCTGTGAAAGCCGGTCCCTGCCGCTCATCATCGAGGCCCGGACCGCCGAGGCTGTCGGCGCATCCTCCGGCGCCACGCACCGCGACCTGGTACGCGATTGCGACCTCTTGCTCGTCCTCGGCGGCGACGGCACCATACTTCAGGTGCTGCACGAGCTCTGCGACGACTTTCTCCCGATCCTCGGCATCAACCTCGGAACCCTCGGTTTTCTGACCTGTGTGAGCGCGTCGGCGTGGCCGGAAGCCATCGAGGCGGCCGCCACGGGCACGTACTGCTTGAGCGAGCGGACCCTACTCGACGTCGAGGTCGTCCGCGACGGCCAGCGGTTCAGCCGTTACATCGCCCTCAACGATGCGGTCATCAGCCGCGGCGAATTGTCCCGGCTGATCAAACTCAACGTCACCGTCGATGACACCACGCTCAGTGAGTACAACGCCGACGGCTTGATCGTGGCTACGCCCACCGGCTCGACCGCGTACTCCTTGAGCGCCGGCGGCCCGGTGCTCTCGCCCGACAGCGGCGTCTTCGTCGTCACGCCGATCTGCCCGCACGTTCTGACGATGCGCCCGGTCCTCGTCAGCGACAGCTCCCGGATCGAAATTACGCCGTCGCCGCAGCAGCCCGAGATATTTCTGACGCTCGACGGCCAGACTTCCACGCCCATCCTGGCGGGTGACGTGATCCGTATTACCAAGGCTCCGCAGCGACTGCCGCTGGCGATGCTGCCGGGCATGTCCTTTTTCGAAGTGCTGCGCCAGAAACTCAAATGGAGCGGGACCGCCATATGATCACCATCGACCATCTCCTTCACCCCGAGCACGTGGCCCTCCAGTTGCGCGCCACCGAGGCCAGGGCGGCAATCGACGAAGTGGCCGCCCTCTTGAAGAAGGTGCCGGCCGTGCGCGACTGGAACGCCCTGCTGAAAGGCGTGCACGCGTCGGCTCCGTGCCTGCCGGAGCAGGGCGGCGGCTTTGCGCTCTGCATTCCCCACACGCGTGGCGAATGCGTCAGCGGCATGGTCATGGCTGCTGGCCGGTCCCCGGCTGGCCTCGTCTTTCCGGGCGTCGAGCTGCCGGTGCGCTACATCTTCTGCATCGCCGTCCCGCGCGCCCTCGCGGGCGATTACCTGCGCATTGTCGGCCTGCTCGCGCGCGTCTTCAAAGACCGCGGCGCCGAAGCCGAGCTCTGCGCCGCTGCCACCGGGGCGGAATTTGTCGAACTCCTCTCGCGACGCGAGGCGAAACTGTAGGACAAGTGTCCGCTCAAGAGTGGGACAAATGTCCCGGTTGCTCTGCGCCGCGACTGGGGAACAGCCGCACGGTGACCACTCGATCGCCACGAAACCGCCACGAAACCGCCACGAAACCGCCACGAAACCGCCACGAAACCGCCACGAAACCAACCGCGAACGCGACCACGAATGCAACCACTATAATAAGTACTCTGAATAAGTACTCTTAAGGAGGCGGAGGTACTCTTAATAGCAACGTCTCAATGACGATATCAAACCGAGAAACCGCCGCCGCCGCCTGTTTCAGTCATCAGTTCGCCGCCGTCTTCGATTCGCTCACCGGGATGCTGAGGAGGCGTTTGGCTTCGCCGAGGAGCCATTGGGCGTCGCGGAAGGGCTCGAAGCTGATGTTTTGCCAGCGGACTTCGCCGTGGCCGTCGATGAGGAAAAGCCCGTGGAGAGGCGCGCCTTCAAAATCATCGTAGGCGCGGTAGGCTTTGAAGGCACCCAAGGAAGTGTCGGAGACAACCGGGAAGGGGAAGCCTTGGGATTCTTTGGCCAAGTCGAAGGTGTGCTGGAGGCCGTCGGGCGAATCGCGGCTGATGGCGACGATGGAGATGCCCGCGGCGGCATAGTCCGAGGTCAGCGGGGCGAGGATATTGAGCTGCTCGATGCAGCGGGAGCATCCGCTGCCGAGGTAAAAGACGACGAGCACGGGGCGGCCACGATAAGCCGCGAGCGACTGGAGTTGGCCGTGCTCGTCGGGAAGGGCCCACGGAGGCGCCGCGTACGGATGCCAGCGGAACGGGCCGAGGGACGCGAGATCGGGGCGGACGCCGGCATCCGGGGCGACCGCCGCGGGCGCACGCCAGTCGGTGGGCAGCTTGCGGTCGGCGACCAGCGGGGCCAGTCGCTGGAAGACGGGGAGGTCGAGGTCGACGGTGGAGGAGAGCGGGCGCAGCTTCTCGAAGGTCTCCTTTGCGGCGTCGGCCTGTTTCGCCTGCCAAAGGACGCCGGCGAGATTGGCCAGCGGCTGCACCTGCGCCGGATCGGCGTCGGAGGCTTCGCGCGCCATCTTCACCGCGCCGGTTTCGTCGCCAAGGGCGAGAAGCAGGCGTGCGCGCCGCTCGGACGGGAGATCGCGGGCCTTGGCGAGCAGTGCCCTGGCGTCGCCCGGTTGGCCGTTGGCGAGGGCCTGATAAATCTGCACCTCGGCGAGGGCCGCGTCCGCCGTCGAAATCCGATAGGCAAAGTTCCGCATGGCGTCGGCCATGGCCCGGGCAATTTGATCCTCGGTTTTCTTCTCGTTCGTCGCTTTGGACTCGGCGGCATCGGCGGCGGCGAGGCGCGCCGCTCGAGCTTGCTGAAGCGTCGTTCTCAGGGAGGTGAGCATCTCGTTTCCGTGGGCGGTGTCGCCGCGCTGGAAGTAAGCGACACCCAAGGCCGCGAGCCGATGGGTTTCCGCTACGGGATCGTCGGCCGGCGCCAGATACATGCTGTCGCGCAAGGCGATGAGATCGTCCCACAACTCAAAGGTCTCGAGCGTCGCAAGCAGCCGCTCGCGGCCCATATCGCAGGCGCGGGTCTGCTTGGGGCCGAGCCGGGGCAGCTCGATCATATTCTTCGCCAGATCGATGGCGTCGTGCGCGCGGCCGACATAGCCGAGGTTCTTCACCAGCCAGTCATTGTTGTGCGCGTAATTGTGGATCTGCTCGGGCATGATCCGCGCCGCCGCCATGTAGGCATGATCGACGCGCGCGGAGGCTTCCTGCTGCCAGGCGGCGTCGGCATAGCGGTGCAGGGCGGAAAAGGTGTGGCCGGACATGTGCCACATGTGGGCGATGGCTGGCGCGGCCTGGCCGCAGCGCGCGGCGTCGGCAATGGCGTGTTTGTCGCCGTCCGCGCTATTCCATAAATGGATGAGGTAGTGGTGGATCGGGTGCATCGGATTGACCGCGAGCACCTGTTGCGCGAGAGCGTCGACGGCCTGCCGGCTGGGAATGACCAGGCCGTGGTCGGTATTTTCCCAGAGCTGAAAGACCTGGAAGGCTTTGGCCTCGAGGTCGTCGGGAAATTGGTAACTCAACTCCTCGAGGGCGTGGACCAAGGCCTTGCGCCGGGCGCTTTCGTCCGGCTTGGTCCCACCGTAATAGCTGGCGTAGCTGTCAATCCACATTTGCTCGCGCCGGGTGGCAGTGGATTTCTTCGCGACGGCCAGCTTCATAAAATCCGCGGCGCGCTTGGGATTGTTGATATTGGCCATGGCCATGCCCCAGTAGGCCATGGCGCAGTCGGGATCGAGCGCGGCGACCTGCCGAAACGAGCGCTCGGCCTCGAAGTACCAAAAGCCGTGCAATTGTCCGACGCCTTGGGTGAAGAATTTCTGCGCCAGCGGATTCGACGTGGCGACCGGGAAATTCACGTCACCGGTGCCGGTCATCAGGACGGCGGCCTGGCGTGGGCCCTCGTTGAAGGCCTCGCCATTCATGGAATGGCCGGGGATGAGCCTGGTGTCCTCCTGGGAAGCGGCTGGCTTTTCGGCGACGGTGATGCCAAGGCACTCGTCGATCTGTTTCTTGTCGGCCCCGGCGGTGGCAGGCTCTGCGGCGACGGCGAGGCTTCCGAAGGAAAGCGCGGCTGAGCAAACGAGGGAACAGTGGAGGACGGTGGAGAAATTCACGGAAACGCCGGGTTTTGGAGAGGATAGCGTAGAACGGCGCGCGGGGGAGGAGATTTCTGTCGTTGCTTTAATGCCCCTGCTTTTTACACCATCGCTGAGACTCGAACGCGTCTCCCACGCGGTTACGCCTCCTCCAGGATTATGGGTTTTGGCATCTATTCTTTCTATCACCTCCTCCAGCCGCGTTTCCGCGAGAATCGCATGCAACTCTTTCTGAATGAGTTTCAGCCGGACGGTACGACTTCGATTCTCGACGTCGGCGGGAACGTTAATGACTGGCAGGACGCGGTACCCATTTCTTCTCCGATTACGATTCTCAACGTTGCGCCGGTGGATCCTTCTCCCGAATACCCGGCGCGCTTTACTTATAGGACGGGCGATGGCCGCAAGTTGCCGTTTCCCGACCAAAGCTTCGATATCGTCTACTCGAACAGTGTGATCGAGCACCTCGGCGCGCAGGATGATCAGCGAAGTTTTGCCCGGGAGGCGCTGCGGGTCGGCCGCAGTGTTTTTGTCCAGACTCCCAACCGGTGGTTCCCGATCGAACCGCACTTCGTGACATTATTTCTCCACTACCTGCCGAAGCGACTGCAACGTTTCTTCCTGCCGCGCTTATCGCTGCGCGGTTTGTTTCGTTCGGGCGATAACGTCGAGTTGAAACCGCTCTTTGACGAACTGCGCTTGCTCTCGTGCGGTGAGATGAAGGACCTCTTTCCCGGCTGCACGATTCACAAAGAGCACCTGTTTGGACTCACCAAAAGCCTCATTGCGATCCGCAAGAGCAGCTAGCACCCCAGCCTGTCCGGGACGCTGGCCATGTTCCCGGCTCGACCAAAGGCGGCGGATGGCGGATGGTTTTGCCGCCTTGAACTACGTCCGTCTCATCATCCAGGTCTGCAGAGGGATCATCCGCTCGCATCACGTGCGGCGGACGCTGATGTTCTACGATGTCCTCGTCGTGCTCCTGCTCCTGTTCGTCGGGTCGACCTTTTTGTGGGAGTGGCTGCGCGTGCACCCACTGGTTTTCCTGGGCTATTGGGCGGCTTGTGGGTGGCTGACGATTCTCGCCGCGGTGCTGGCCATTTACGACATGATTCGGGTGCGCCTCGAAGCCAGGCGCGGAGACCAGCAACTGCGCGAGGACTATTTTCCCGAGAAGAAGAATCCGGACCCGCCTCATGATTCGAACCCGCACTGAAAAGGAACAGTGGGAGCGGGAGACGCTGGCGCCGCATGCTCAGAAGTCCGGCGACTCGGCCGGTCGCGTCCATGCCGAGCCGCCGCATCCACACCGCACCGCCTACGAGCGGGACCGCGCGCGGATCATCCATTCGCGGGCGTTTCGGCGGCTGGAGTACAAGACGCAGGTCTTCCTGAGTGGCACGGGGGACCACTTGCGGACCCGGCTCACCCATACCATCGAGGTGGCCTCGATCAGCCGCACGATCGCGCGAGCGCTGGGCCTGAATGAAGATCTGGCCGAGGCCATCGCCCTGGCGCATGATCTCGGCCATGCGCCCTTCGGCCATTCCGGCGAAGCGGTGCTGGACGAATTGATGCGCGGCCACGGCGGCTTTGAGCACAACATCCAGAGCTTGCGCATCGTCGAACTGATCGAGCGCAAGTACCCGCGCTTTGCCGGATTGAATCTTTCGTGGGAAGTGCGCGAGGGGTTGCAAAAGCACCAGAAGTTTTACGATCCGCCGATGCCGGGCGGGCGGCAGAAGTACACCAGTCCATCGTTGGAGGCGCAAATCGCGAACCTTGCCGATGAGATCACCTACTACAGTCACGATCTCGACGACGGTCTCGATTTTCAGCTCATCACGCCCAAGCTGCTCGAGGAACTGGAAGTCTGGCAGCACAGTCATCAGGAAGTGCGCCGGCATTTTCCGCGGCTCCGCGGCAAGGAGCTCCACAGCTACGTGATCCGGTGCATTATCGACCGGCAGGTGCAGGATGTCATCACCACCAGCGACGAATTTCTGCGGGACGCCGGTGTGCGCAGTGCCGAGGAAGTGCGCCGGCAGAAAAAGCCGCTGATCCGCTACAGCCTCTCGCTGCTCAAGGCGAACCAGGCGCTGCGCAAATTCCTCTACAAGAATCTCTACTACCACCCGCGCGTGGCGACGGCGAACCGGCGGGCCTGTGGACTCCTGAAGAATGTCTTCCAGCTTTACTTGAAGAAGCCGTCGCTGCTCGGCGAGACCACGGCGAAGCGCGTCCGCAAGGACGGATTGCACCGGACGGTATGCGATTATCTGTCCGGCATGACCGACCGCTATCTGCTGGAAGAGCACGAGCGGTTGTTTGCCGACGAAGACGCCGCCGCTTCCGTCCCGAAGCTGTTGGACCTCGGGCGAAAGCGGCGGAACGAGTGAAGGACGAAGGCTGAGGGGTGGGGGATGAAGGATGAAGAGTGTGGCGCTGGCGCGGTCTGGAGGGCGCCGTCCCGAACAGATGGGGCTTGGATGGGCGGAATCGGCGGTGCCGATCGGCGAACGGGGACGGCGTCGATGTCGCCTGGACGCAGCACGAGCACTTTCTTCTACTTGCGTGATGCGGTTCAATTGCTAGAGTGGGCCGCCGTGAAAGCACCCGCAGCGATGTCCCACGTCGCGCCGTTTGCGGTTACCAGTGGCCGATGTCAATCCACCCGCCGTTTCGCTCCTCGAGCGAAGCTCCGAAACGGTGTGCACCCATGAGCGACACCATTACCCGACCATCCAGCCGACGATCGTTTCGGGCATTTCTGACCGGCGGAATCGCGTGTACGGTTCTTGGTGTCGCCGCCGTGGCCATCCTGAATCCCGACCTGATTAAACGAGCGGTTGGCTGGGTCCGCCACGGGAAATCCCAGGCGGAGGTTTCGCTCGCCGGTGCGAATGGCGTCGACTATGCGCGGGATGTCCGGCCGATCCTGAATGAGAATTGTGTGAAGTGTCATGGGCCGGAGAAGCAGAAGGGTGGCCTCCGATTTGATCTGAAGGAAGCGGCGCTCAAGCAGGGCGAGTCGGGCGAGCTGGCCATCGTGCCCGGAAATACGGCCAAGAGTGGTCTGCTCCACCGCATCGTCTCACATGACCCCGATGAGCAAATGCCGCCCAAAGGCGAGCGTCTGCCAGCAGCGTCGGTGGCTGTTCTCGAGCAGTGGATTGCCGGAGGGGCTCCCTGGCCCGATGCGAGCGCCCCGGGCGGAGGTTCGCAAGCGGTGGCTCCTGGAAAGAGCAAGCATTGGGCTTTCCAGCCGCTGGCGAAGGTCACGGTCCCGCAAGTCCGGGAGACGAGTTGGGCGGTGACGCCAATCGACCGGCTGATCCTGGCCGCGCAGGAGTCGAAGGAACTGCACCCGAACGCCGAGGCGCCGCGCCGCACGCTCATCCGCCGCGTCTATTTCGATCTGCTGGGGCTGCCTCCCACGCCGGAGGAGATCGACGCCTTCGAGCGCGATCCGTCGCCGGCGGCGTACGAGCACCTCGTGGACAAGTTGCTGGCCGATCCGCATTTCGGCGAGCGCTGGGGGCGGCACTGGCTGGATGCCGCGCGCTATGCCGACAGCAACGGCTATGAGGAAGATCGTCCCCGGCCCAATGCCTACGCTTATCGCGACTTCGTCATTCGCGCCTTGAACGACGATCTCCCGTACGACCGCTTTATTCAGTGGCAGATTGCCGGCGATCTGCTCGAGCCGCACAGAGTGCAAGCGGTCGCGGCCGCGGGTTTCATCGCCGCGGCGCCCAACGTCCGGAGCGATTTCACCAATTATCGCGAAAAAGATCGCTGGGATGAACTGGATAATGTCGTTTCCACGACCGGCAGCGCGGTCCTGGGTCTCACCCTCGGTTGCGCCCGTTGCCACGACCACAAATTCGATCCGATTTCATCGGCGGACTACTATCATTTGACGGCGTTTTTTATGAGCACGGAGCGGGTCGAGTCTCCCATCGATGAGCGCCAGGGAAAGGAATACGACCGGGCCATGGCGCACTTCGATGAAAAACGCCTGAGCAAGATCAAAAGTGAAGAGAAGGAGTGGAAGGAGGCAAAACGGGCGTTGGCGCGCAAGGCGAAGATGGAGTCGCTTCCGGTGACCGCGGAGGAAAAGGCCATGATGCAGGCGCCCGTGGACGCCAACAACAAGAGACAATATGAACTGCTGAACCAGTTCGCCACCGAATTGCAGATCAGCGATGGCGACCTCCGCAAAACCCTGGACAAGCAGGATCTCGCAAAATGGGTGGCATTTGACAAAGCGGAGGACGAAATCGAGGCGACAAAACCCCGGCCGATTCCACGGATGCTAACGATCAAGGAAGGCTCCTCCAAAAGGTCGTACGTCCTGGTGCGTGGGAATCCCGACCAAAAAGGGCCGGAGACGAACTCCGACTTTCTTTCGGTTTTTACGGCGCCGTCCGGGTTCTCGTATCTCCAGCGATTCTCTCTGTTCCGAAAGAATCGCGCGGACCTGGCGCGCTGGTTGACCGACGTGAACCACGGAGCGGGAGCGCTGACCGCGCGAGTCGCCGTCAATCGTCTCTGGCAGCATCATTTTGGCCGCGGGATCGTCGAGACGCCCGGCGATTTCGGTATCCGCGGCGATCCTCCCACCAATCCCGAATTGCTCGACTGGCTCGCGGGCGAGTTGATCCGCGGCGGGTGGCGGATGAAGCCGCTGCACAAAATGATTTTGATGAGCGCGGTTTATCGTCAGGACGATACCTCCGATGCCACCCGCCTGGCGATCGATCCGGCCAACCGGCTTTGGTGGCGGCGCGAACCGCGGCGGATGGAGGCCGAGATTCTCCGCGATTCCATCCTGGCGGTGAGCGGCTGTCTCAATCCCCAGTTTTTTGGTCCGGCGGTCAAGCCGCGGATGAACCCCGAGGCGATTTCGGTGACCAACCCGGAGAAGAAATATGACGAGTGGCCGGCGAAAGTCATCGACGGTCCCGAGACCTGGCGCCGCAGCATTTATATTTTTGCCAAGCGCGCGAATCTTTTCCCGTTCCTCCAGATTTTCGACGCTTCGGATGCGATCGGGAGTTGCACCCGCCGCAACCCGACGACCGTCGCTCCACAGGCGCTCACGCTCCTGAACGATCCATTTGTCCGCGAACAGGCGCGGGCATTTGCGGCGCGGTTGTCCCCGCTGGCCTCCCGGGACGCCCGCGTGCGCACCGCCTTCGACCTCGCTCTTGGCAGAGACCCGAGCCCGGAGGAAACGGCCGGCGCCCTGCGCTTCCTCGAGCGTCAGGCGAACGACTGCCCGGCCGCGTCCAGCAGGGCAGCCGCCGAAGCGAATGCGATCACCGATTTTTGCCAGGGATTGATGGCGCTCAACGAATTCTGCTATATTGATTAACCCGCACTGATGAACACCCGCGACTCATTCTATCCATCAGGCGACCCGCATACCCGCCGCGGATACCAGAACCGCCGGCAATTCCTGCAAAAGGCGGGCGCCGGTTTTGGTGGGGTGGCGCTGGCGGCCTTGCTCGATCAGCTTGGCTTGACCAAGGCGCGCGCCGGAGTGACGCCCGTCACGGACAGTTTCATGCTGCCGAAGCCGCCCCATTTCGCACCGCGTGCGAAAGCGGTCATCTGGTGTTTCATGAACGGCGGCCCGAGCGCCATTGACCTTTTCGATCCGAAGCCGGAACTCGACCGCAGCGATGGCAAGCAGATGAACAAGGGCCCCATCACAACCTTCAGCAAAAAGGTGGGACCGCTGATGAAATCCCCGTTCAGCTTCGAGCGCTATGGGGACAGCGGTCACTCGGTTTCCGAACTCTTTACCAACGTGGCCCGGCATGTGGATGACATTGCCTTCATCAAGGCGTGCCACGTCGAGGGCAATGTGCACGACCAGGCCTTGTTCCAATCGAACACGGGCTTCAGCCGTCTCGGCTACCCCAGCGCGGGCTCCTGGCTGACCTATGGTTTGGGCAGCGAAAATCAAAACCTCCCAGGTTTCATTGTCATGCACGATACCCGGGGCATGCCGATCGGCGGACCGCCGCTGTGGTCTTCCGGATTTCTGCCCAACGCTTACCAGGGGACGGTTTTCGGCGAGGGTGCGTGTCCGATCATGGACCTGAAGCGGCCGGCGGAAATGACCGACAACGCCCAACGACGCCAGCTCGATTTCATCGCCGAAATGAATTCCCGGCATCAGGCCCAGCACCCGGCGGAGGCGGAACTAGTCGGGAGAATCTCGAGTTTTGAACTGGCCTATCGCATGCAGATGGCCGCACCCGACGCAGTGGACGTGTCGCAAGAATCGCGTGCGACCAGGCGGCTCTATGGGATGGACCGTCCAGAGACGCGGGCCTACGGATCGCAATTGCTCATGGCCCGTCGTCTGGTCGAGCGCGGGGTACGCTTCATCCAGGCCTACAGCGGCGCCGCGCCCGAAGATTGGGATGCGCACCAAACGCTGGCCGCGAACCATCGCAAGCGCTGTCTCGAAACCGACGTCCCCATTGCGGGTCTTCTGGCCGATCTGAAACAGCGCGGGCTGCTTGACTCCACGCTCGTCATTTGGGGAGGCGAATTTGGGCGCCTGCCGATTACGGAAACCAATGGCGGCCGCGACCACAATCCTTACGGCTTTCTGCTGTGGATGGCCGGTGGTGGCGTCAAAGGTGGAACCAGTATTGGCGAGACCGACGAACTTGGCTACCGGGCCGCGAGAGATCCGGTGTCCGTCCACGACGTGCATGCCACGATCCTGGCTTTGTTCGGACTGGACCACACCAAGTTGACCTACTTCCACGACGGTCGCGAATTCCGCCTCACGGATGTCTCGGGCGAGGTGATCCGCGGTATCATGGCCTAGGTGTGATCCCAGCCGGTTTCGTGAGTTCTCCGCTTTCCGGCAACGATTCCTCCGCCCTCATGCGCTTTCCGCCGGAAAGCAGTTTATCGATGCCGGATGAAGCGGATGGCGAAGATGCGGGCGCTTCGGTGCGTCCCACGGGCGGTTCTTTTCGCGGCCGGCCACACTTGGTGGCGGTCCTGATGATCGCGGCCGCGCTCGCTGTCGCTCTCGTAGTCCTGGAGTTGTGCGTCGATCGCCTCGAAACAAATTACGTTCACACGCTGCTCGCTTCCGGCAAGGATGTGAAGGCGCTGCGGAGCCTGGCGCTGCAACGCCGCGCCTTTGAGCAGCCCGACCTGCTGCCGCTCTATGGCAGTTCGGAATTGATCAAACCCGTGCCGAACCGGGCGATGGATTTCTTTCACACCTATCCGACGGGATTCAACATTTTTCCCGTCGGCAAAGCCGGCACTTATCCGCTCATTATGCTCCAGCATTTTGTCGGCGTCGGGCCGGAGATCCGCGGGCGCAAGGTGGCCATTTCGATCTCCGCGGGTTGGTTTCGCGAAAGTGAAGTGATCCCCGATCAATACCGCGGCAATTTTCTTTTGCCGACGGCCCGTGAGTTTCTCTTCAGTACGCACGTCAATTACGCTCTGCGGCGGGCGGTGGCGCGCCGCATCGCCACCTTCCAGGAGACCTACGAGAGCGATTCCGTGGTCACATTTGCCATCCGTCACCTTTCCTCCGATTCCGCGTTCGACCGGGTGGCCTACTGGGCGGCGTGGCCGCTGGGCCGGTTGCAGATCCTCGTTTCGCGGTGGCAGGATCACTTTGAAATCGTGGTCGCGGCGTTGCGCCTGCGAATGAGCCCCGCGTCGATCCAGCGCACGCCCCAGGAACTCGATTGGCCGAAGTTGATCGAGAGGGCGGGCGGTGGTGGGGACCCTCCCGGAGACGCCGCCGATCCTCCGATACTGACCGCGAGGAATCGCGATGCCGACGCGGAGTTTCTGGCCATGGTTCGGAACTCGCCGGCATGGGGCGATCTCGATCTGCTGTTGCAAAGCCTGGAAGCGTTGGGAGCGCGCCCCCTTTTGCTCTGCACCCCGATGAACGGCCGCGACCTCGCCGGGAATGGCGTTTCCCGGGCCGCGCGCGACGTCTTTTATCGCCGGATGGCCGAAGCGGTGGCCCGCTCTCACGTGGCCTTTTGCCAGTTCGCCGATCACGACGCCGACAGGAACTTCGTTTACGACCGCAGTGATCACCTGAGCGGGAAAGGCTGGATGTACTACAATCGGGCTCTGGATGATTTCGTGCACGATCGATTGAAGGACGAGTCCCGGTAGACGGCGCGTCGCGCCGTCCTCGGAGGAAGCCGCGCACGCGGCTGAAGCCGGCAGTGCATGTGCAGTTTCATGAGAGGACGCCGGCCCATTCGTCCCGCAGTCGCGGGATCAGGGCAGGCTCGCGGCATCCCTGCACGGATCGCGAAGCTGGCTTTAAACTCCTAGATGTTTCGTGAGCAGCGCGACGCGGCGGACGACGTCAAGTTCCTCGAAGACGGCCTGCCGGACCTCGGGATCGTCGAGACACGCATGCGCGAGGACGTCGGAGAGGATGGAGGGATCGTCGACCTGCTCGAGCTGTTCTTCGAGCCCGGCCGGCAATTTTGGCTTGCCGGCGAAGAGCCGGGTGCAAAGTGTGTGCAGGCTTCCCGCGAGCGGTTCGCGTTCCGCCGGCGTTGGCGGCCGCGAGGCCAGTTCCCGAAGTTCGGCGATGCGAAACGGCGCGTCTTGCAGGAAACCGACGATCTGCATCCGCGCGAGCCCCTGGAGAACGAGGTGCGAGGTGCCATTGTCCCGCCCGACGCACGCGCGGACCAGGCCCAGGCCGACGACATGGTAAAAATCGTCCGCCGTTCGCGCTTCCGAGATGCCCGGCTTCATCGGCGCGATGCAAAACATGCGATCCTGCTGGAGGCTCCAGGACAGCATTTCGCGGTAGCGGGGCTCGAAGATGAAGAGTGGCAGCAGGGCGTGCGGAAAGAGCTGCGTTCCGGGCAGCACCATGATGGGTGCATGTCCGGGTAGATTCAGTGGTTGCTGACCGATGCTTTTCACGTGTCTTTCAAGGATACGCTAGCACAGGCCCGGCAGATGGGGGTAATTTCGCCGCGTGCTGCTCGATCACACCTCCGAGGATTTTGAAATCGTGACCGTGCAATCTGGTGATCGCAGTGTGCGGTCGCGCAAGTTTGGGGAGATCTTTCATCCGGTCGTCGGCCCGATGGCTGAAGCCGTGGGATTGCATGTCCGGCAGCAGGGTTTGGTCGAGCGCGCGGCGCGGGCCGGCGGCAGATTTGTCATCTGGGACGTGGGTTTGGGCGCGGCCGCGAATGCCATCGCCGTCATCGAAGCATTTGCCGGCTGGGCCGACCTGCGAGCCAGAATCGAGTTGCACAGTTTTGACCTGTCCGACGGCGCGCTTCGCTTCGCCCTGGCCCACGCGAACGAACTCGGCTACCTCGCTCGCCACGCCGTGGCGGTGCATTCACTGATCGGGCAGGGCGCCTGGGCGGAGACACCACTGCAGTGGAGATTTCATCCCGGGTCTTTCCGCGAGACGATGCCGCTTGCGCCCGCTCCACACGCGATCCTCTACGACCCATATTCCCCGCAATCAAACCCGGACATGTGGACGCTCGATCACTTTACGCGGTTGCACGGCTGCCTTTTCGCCGAATTGCCATGTCTCCTCACCAATTATACCCGTTCGACCGCAGTGCGGGTCACCCTGTTGCTGGCGGGATTCTTTGTCGGGCGCGGTCACGCCACCGGGGAAAAGGACGAAACGACGATCGCGGCCAATGATCTTGCGCTTCTGGAAACACCGCTCGGTCTGGATTGGCTGGCGGGGTTGCGCCGATCGACGAACGCCGCGCCCTTGCGAGCCGGCATCTCGGGGCCGGCGGCGATATCGCCCGAAGATTGGTCGCGGCTCGCGGCGCATCCGCAATTCGCGGGCTGAGCACCCGTCCGGGGCACCAACGAGGGCCTTGGATGCCCTCTTGGAGATTTGTCGTTTATCGAAGGATTTTGGCCCGCGAATTACCCAGATCACTCGAATGAAATGCTCCCCATTCGCGTTATTCGAGTGATTCGCGGACCTCTCCCTTTCGCGCGATTCCTTCATTTCGTCCTTTTCCAGTCGTTGAGGCGCCACGCTTGCCCCATCGTCCGATTATTTCCCGCGCGCCGCTTGACCCGCTTCCGGGGCACGCTAGTCTCGCGCTTCGCCCGTCCCGCGTGAAGCACCATAAACCCACCCATGAGTGCGGCGTTTTCGCCGTTTTCGGCCATCCGAACGCTGCCGTCCTGACGTACTACGGTCTGTTTGCGCTCCAGCATCGCGGCCAGGAAAGCGCGGGGATCGTGACGGCCACGGGACCGAACACGCCTTTTGTGCGCCACGTGGATATGGGCCTGGTGGCACAGGTATTTTCGGCGGGCGATCTCGACCGGCTCAAGGGGACGCGGGCGATCGGCCACGTCCGCTATTCGACCACCGGTTCGAGCATGCTCGTCAACGCCCAGCCGCTGGTCTTCAATACCGGCCGCGGACAGATCGCCATTGGACACAATGGCAATCTCGTGAACGCCGCCGTGCTGCGCGATGAACTCGAACGCCGCGGCTCGATCTTCCAGACCTCGGTGGACAGCGAGATTATCCTGCATCTGCTGGCCCAGCCGAACGGGACGAGCAACGTCTTCGCCGCGCTGCGGCGCATTCAGGGCGCATTTTCCCTCGTCATGATGAGCGAGCGCGAGATCATCGGTGTCCGCGACCCTTTCGGCTTCCGCCCGCTCGCCCTCGGCAAGCTCGAAGGCGCCTGGGTGCTCGCGAGCGAGACCTGCGCGTTCGACTTGATCCACGCGGAATTCGTGCGCGAGATTCAGCCCGGTGAAGTCGTGATTATCGATGAGAAGGGCCCGCGCTTTGAACGCCCGTTCAATGAGGAAGGCGGGGCGTTCTGTATGTTCGAGTACGTGTATTTCGCGCGGCCCGATTCGATCATTAACAACATCAACGTGGCGCGCGTCCGCACGGCCATGGGCCGCGAACTGGCCCGCCTGCACCCGGTCGAGGCTGACATCGTGGTGCCCGTCCCCGACTCCGGAAACTACGCCGCGCTCGGCTTCGCCGAGGAACTGGATATCCCCTACAACCACGCTTTCGTGCGCAACCACTACATCGGGCGCACCTTCCTTCAGCCGACGCAACTCATCCGCGACTTCAACGTGCGGGTGAAGCTGAATCTCATCAAGGAAGCCGTCGCCGGAAAGCGCGTGGTCGTGGTGGACGATTCCATCGTGCGTGGGACGACGGCCCGGGCGCGCGTGGTCAATCTGCGCGAGGCGGGCGCGCGGGAGGTGCATATGCGCATCTCGTGCCCGCCGCACAAGCACGCCTGCCATTACGGCATCGATTTTCCCGATCCGGAGAAGCTCATCGCCAATCAGCACACCATCGAGGAAATTCGCGATTACCTCGGCGCGGACAGCATCGGCTATCTCGATGTGGCTGGCATGGTGCGCGCCACCGGCCAGGACAAAGACGGCTTCTGCCTGGCCTGCTTCAACGGCCGCTATCCCGTCCCGGTCGACCCGACGCTCGACAAATACATCATGGAACGCCGGGCCAACCGCGCCAACCTGCTCGTCGAGGAGGAACATCCGGAACTGTTCGACAAAGTCTCGTGATGTCGGAAGTCCTTAGTTCTCAGTTCTCAGTGCCCAATTTCGAGTAAGGCGTCGCTGGTGAAACCCCGAAACCAGAAACTAGAAACCCGACGGTGAGCCGCAGCATGGCTGAAAATCGAAAGTCAAAAATCGAGAATCGAAAATCCAAAAAGGCGTACGCCGCCGCCGGTGTGGACGTGGACCTCGGCAACCGGGTGAAGAGCGGCATCCACGCACTCGTGAAGGGAACGCACGGGCCCGAGGTGCTGGGAAAAATCGGTGGATTCGGCGGGCTTTTCCGTGCGGATTTCAAAGGCCTGAAGGATCCGGTGCTCGTCTCGAGTGTCGATGGCGTTGGCACCAAACTGAAGCTGGCTTTTGCGGCCAACCGCCATGACACCGTCGGGCAGGACCTGGTCAATCATTGCGTGAATGATATCGCCGTGGTCGGTGCGCGGCCCCTTTTCTTCCTGGATTACATCGGCGCCGAGCGGCTCGATCCGCCGGTCTTCGCGCAACTCATCAAGGGCTTCGCCAAGGCCTGCAAGGAAGCGAATTGCGCCCTCATCGGCGGGGAAACCGCCCAGATGCCCGGGATGTATCAGCGGGGCGAATATGATCTCGCTGGGACCATCGTTGGCGTGGTCGACCGCGCGCAGGCCCTGGACGGTTCGCGCATCAAGTCGGGTGACATCATCATCGGCCTCGCCTCGAATGGCCTGCACACCAATGGCTATTCGCTTGCCCGCAAGGTCCTCTTCGAACAAATGGGCCTGGCGCTGTCGAGCAAGTTGCCCGGTGTCGCCAGGACGGTGGGTGACGAACTGCTGCGCGTGCACCGGAACTATCAGCCGCTGCTCGCAACTCTTCCGCAAGGCATGGTCAAAGGTCTCGCGCATATCACCGGCGGCGGCCTCATTGACAATCTGCCCCGGGTCCTGCCGAAGACCGTTGACGCGGTCATCGAGACGAATTCGTGGAAAGTCCCGGCGATCTTCGAGCACATCCGCGAGGGCGGAAAGATCGACCGCACCGAGATGTACCAGGTCTTCAACATGGGCATCGGCATGACCGTCATCGCCTCCGCCGCCGATTGCGAGAAATCGCTGAAGCTCACGAAGGGCCGCGTCATCGGCCGGATCGAAAAGGGCGCGGGCCTGGTGCGATTGGCATTTTAAATATTCCCGCCATGCGTCTTTACGGCGGGGCGGGAGGGGTGGAGAATCCTGTTCCAGCCGTCATGTTCGAGTTTCCCCTTTCCTGATTTCGCCATTCGTCATTGATTTCTCTCCCATGAGCCAGCCCTCGGTTTCGATTCACCCCTATTTCAAAGTGCACCTCGGTAAAATGGACGCGGCGCGGGCGTTGGTGCCCCAGTTTATCGCGAAGACCACCACGGAAGCGAAGTGCCTCTATTATGAGTTCACGGTCAATGGCGATGTGGTCTTTTGCCGCGAAGCCTATGCGGATGCCGAGGGAGTGCTGGCGCATCTCGCGAATGTGGGCGATCTCCTCGGCGAGATGATCAAGGTGTCCGATGTGATCCGGCTCGAACTCCACGGGCCGGCCGCGGAACTCGAAAAGCTCAAGGCGCCGCTGGCGGATTACAAACCCGATTGGTTCATCTTTGAGGCGGGGCTAAAGAAATGAGCGTGATCCGCCGGAGCTTGACGGGCGCAACCCCTGCGTATCTTCCGGGAAATGCCTGACACCCCGCCACTGTCCCCGGAACAGGTCACCCGCTTTCGCGAGGACGGCTTTCTCGCGCTGGACTCGATCGCGCCGGCGGAGGAAGTGGAACAGTTGCGGGAGATTTTTCATCGCTTATTTACGGGCGGGGCCGGCTGGAGGCAGGGGGCGCAATTTGACCTGGCTGGCGCCGATGACGGCCAGCGACCGGCGGCACTCCCCCAGCTTCTCAACCCGGCCGAATTTGCCCCCGAACTGCGCGGGACGCGCTTTCGCGCCAATGCCCTGGCGATCGCGCGGCAACTCCTTGGCGCCACGGTCGAGCCGTGGTTTGAGCACGCCATTTTGAAGCCCGCGCAGATTGGGGCAGCGACGCCCTGGCACCAGGACGAGGCGCATCGCGACGACCCCGGCACGGACTACGAGCAGATCAGCATCTGGATGCCCTTGCAGGAGGCCACGGAGGCGAATGGTTGCATGCGTTACATCGCCGGGAGCCATCGCGGGCCGGTGCTCGAACATCGGTCGCCGAATAACGATCCGCGGATCACAGCCCTGGAATGTATCGGGCGCTTTGATTCGGGTCTGGCGGTTCATTGTCCACTCCCGGCCGGCGGCGCCGCGCTGCATCATTGCCGCACTCTGCACAGCGCCGGCCCGAATCAATCCAACCTGCCGAGGTGCGCCTACGTTCTGGCGTTTCGCGGGCCGGAGCGGCCAAACCCGGATTTCCGCGGTTATCCATGGAACGCCGAGAAACACACCGCCGCGCAGGAACGGCGCGATTCGTGGGAAAACCGTGGTGGCAGGGTGGGGCGCGCCGTCCGTGGAGCAGGCGAAGCCATCCGGCGAAAAGCTGGCGCCGCGCGGGTCCGCCTCCGGCGCTGGCTGCGGTAGCTCGGATCCTCGCATCCCGCCGCTTCCCTGGAATTTGGCCGATCCGGAAACAAGAACGCCAAGGGCGTTCCAGCGCTCAGCCCAGGGTTGCGAGGAACGAGCTACCCTGGGGATCCGATCGGACGCAGCGTCAACCCTGAAAGGGTTGCATCAATGCCAGACATAACGTTCGTCGAATTCAATCTCGTACCGCCGCAGCAATCCTCGGAATTCGTCCTGAAAAGAAATCCTCCGGTGATGTTTTTCCTGGCCAACGATATACGCGCGGGCAGCCTCAATTTGCGAATAGCCGATCGAGAAAGCGCCATAACCATTTTGCCAGGCAAATTCCGACAAGCCTTTCGCTTTTTTCTTTAGCCAGAGTGCCGAGCCACGCTTCAGTTCCTTCACAACGTCGGCAAAAGTGTCCGTGCGGGAAAAGGCGAAGAGCAGATGAACATGATCCTCGACGCCGCCGGTGGTGATGGGCTGGCAATGGTGATTGTCGAGAATGCCGCCAAAGTAGCGATAAAGTTCTTCCCTCAATGGCTTTTCGCGCAGGTAAGGGAGGCGTTCCTTCGTGGAAAAAACGAGGTGCACAAGAATCTTTGCGAGTGATTGCGGCATGGCATCAGGCTGAGCGAATTACTCCACCGATTCAACTCCTTCAGAGTTGATGCGCGCCGGTGTCGCGGGTCCCAGGGTAGCTCGTTCCTCGCAACCCTGGGCTGAGCGATGGAACGCCGTTGGCGTTCAACGCGAATCGCAGCTTCGCCCCGAAGTTGCACTTCGGAACGAGGGGCGGAGTGGCATCCTGCCGCTTCCGCCATGCAGATCAGCGGCTGGGAAGCCGCTGCCACATCAACCCGGTTGCACCGCCAAAGCCACGGCGGCGTCGAGGCTGAGGGTGCGGCCTTCGCGGCGGGCGTTGTCGACCGCGGGGCCGTGAAAATCGGTGGCCGCGGCCAGGATGGCTCGCAGGGCCGGGTGCTCAGCAGCTTGCGGGACAAGACCGGCCCGGTTCCGGTGGGCTTCAGCCGCGCCGAACAAGCGCGCCGCGCGTTCGTACTGGTGCTGGGCCACGGCGAGGGTTGCAATAGCTTCCAGCGGATATGACGTGCCCCATCGGTTGCCGAGATCAAGGCCGACCTTGAGACAGTTGCTCAGGTGTGTGTGGGCATCGGCAAAGCGGCCAAGGACGGTCGCGTTCACGCCGAGGTTCCAGGCGACGATGATGGACAGCCAAGTGTCACCGATTTGCTGGTAAATCGCGAGGCTTTCCTGCGCGTGATCGTAGGAGCGGGCAAAATCCAGATCGGCCGCGGCGATGACACCCTGGATGTGATTGACATGGGAGGTGAGTCGCGAGTCGCCCAAAGGGGCGGCGAGCGCGGCGGCCTGGTCGAGGAGTTCTTTGGCGCGAGGGATATCGCGGGCGTCAAGGGCGTGAAAGGCCAGATCGGCGAGCGCCTGGGCGACGCCGCGGTTATCACCCAGTTCGCGGTAGATCTCCATCGCTTCGGTATGCAGGGCGAGCGTGGCCGGCATGTCGTCGGCCACCCAGGCGAGGCGTCCGGCGGCGGCCAGCCCGCGGGCGCGGATGGCGTCCCGCGCCGCGGCATCCGGATGGCCGAGCACCTTGAGATAATGCTCGCGCGCTTCCTTGAAGAGTCCGCGCACCTCCACATAACGCTGTAAAGCGGTCATGAGGCGCAATCCCTTGATCAGTTCGCCGGGCACTTCGAGACAGGTCTCGATGGCAAAGCGAACGTTCATCTCTTCGGGTTCGACTTTTTCCAGCCATTCCTTTTGCTGCGGGCCGCGCAACTGCGGGCTGATCTTTTCCGCGTAGGTACTGAAATAGCCGAGATGGCGCACGCGATAGGTATCCGCTTCGCCGGCGGCAGCGAGCCTCTCGTTGGCGTATTCCCAGATGGATTCGAGCATGTAATAACGTGCACCCGTAGACGGCCCCTTCTCGACAAAGATGAGGGACTTGTCGACGAGCTGTGTGACAAGGTCCACGACCTGCCAGGTCTCGAGGTCTCCCCCGGAACAAACCGCTTCGATGGAATCGAGCGTGCGGCCGCGGGCGAAGACCGCCAGGCGGCGGAGGAGAACCCGTTCGGGGTCGCTGAGCAAGTCGTGGCTCCAGTCGATGAGCGAACGCAGGGTCTGCTGCCGCGGCACCGCCGTGCGGCTGCCAGTGGTGAGAAGGTGAAAGCGATCATCGAGCCGTTCGACAATTTGCTGGAGCGTGAGCACGCGGATGCGCGCGGCGGCCAGTTCGATGGCCAGGGCGATGCCGTCGAGGCGCCAGCAGATTTGCGCGATGATCGCGACATTCTCGTTGCTCGCCTGGAAGGCAGGGCGGGCGAGCACAGCGCGGTCGATGAAAAGACGCACGGCTTCGTACTCGGAGAGCCGTTCGAGCGCATCGGACCCGTCGGCGATGTCGCGCCAGTGATTGGGCAGGGAGAGCGGGGGCAGCGGCCAAGCCGTTTCGCCGGCGATGCCCAGCGGTTCGCGGCTGCTGGAGAGAATGCGCAGTTGTGGACACGAGCGCAGAAGGGTCTCGGCGAGGCGGGCGCAGGCCGCGACGACGTGCTCGCAATTGTCGAGGATGAGCAGGAGCGTCTTGCTGCGAAGAAAGCCGCCGAGAGTGGTGACCAGCGAACGCTCGGGTTCCTGGCGCAGGTCGAGCGTGGCGGCGACGGTTTCCGCGACGAGCGCGCCGTCTTCGATCGTCCCAAACTCCACGAACCAGATGCCATCGGGGAATTGATCGAGCAACTCCGCGCCGACTTGCAGCGAGAGCCGCGTCTTGCCGGTGCCGCCGCTGCCCGTGAGCGTCAGGAGCCGGGTGCTGGCCAGCAGGCGCTTGACTTCGCCCAGTTCGCGTTCACGGCCAATAAAGCTCGTGAGTTGGACGGGCAGGTTGTTGGGCACGCTCTCCAGGGAGCGCAGGGCGGGGAATTGCGACGGGAGGTCCGGAGTGACAAGCTGGAAGAGTTGCTCGGGCCGGGCAAGGTCGCGGAGGCGATGCTCGCCAAGGGCGCGCAATTGCACGCCGGGCGGCAGGCCGTCGCGCACCAGTTCCTCGGTGGGCAGCGAAAAGAGGACCTGCCCGCCGTGCGCCGAAGCGAGGATGCGGGCGACGCGATTGAGCGACTGGCCGAAGTAATCGCCATCGCGGTGTTCCGCGGCGCCGGTGTGCAGCGCCATGCGCACTTTCAACGGCTCGATGTCCTGCCAGGCCGTATGGTAGAGGGCGCGCTGGGCTTCGAGGGCTCCGACGAGCGCCTGCTGGGCGGTGTCAAAGGCCACGCAGAACGCATCGCCAATCGTCTTGAACACATAACCGCCTTGCGCCTCGAGGGCCTCGCGCATCATGCGATCGTGCGCGGCGAGCGCCACACGCATCGCGTCGGGATACCGTTCCCACTTTTTGGAACTGCCTTCGATGTCCGAAAAGAGAAAGGTAATGGTGCCGATCGGCAAAGTAGCCATGGTCGTTGAATGTGTTCGAGCATGGAGCGGCAGGCAATAGTGTTTCGGATGACCGCCCCTCCGTGCGTTTGTGGCTCGACTCCTGAAATGAGCGCCAGCGCCCCGCTTGCGACCGCGGCCAGGGCGAGCCTTACGCTCGCGCCACGTTGAACCTACGGCAGGGGCAGCATTCGGCCCGTGCTGTAAATTTGAAATACGTGCGGGTAATCGTGGAGGTTGAATTGCGGCATGATGAGGCCGCCGGCGGTGTTGTTCTCGTCGTAGTCGCTCTGGCCCGCGCCCATCGGGCTGCAAAGAATGGAGGCCTGCGGTGGAAAATAGGCGGCGATACGCAGTTTGTGGGTTGCATCCCGCTGGAGCAGGCCATTTTCGAGAGAAGCAAATTCGAAGGCCAGAGTGCCATCGTGCATCAAATTGCGCGAGGCTGGTGATGCTAGGAGAAAGAACCGCCCGTGATCTTGTGTCAGGCTGGAACCATCGAGGCAGGCATAGCCGAGGTCTTTCGCGTCCTGGCCGGTGGTGAGCGTGCTCACGCATTGCCACGTTTTTGCGTGGTCGCGCGACCGGAGCAGGACGATCCGATCTGGCCCGAACAGCCACAAATTGGTCAGACTGAGATAAAGCACGCCCTCGTGAGCAAGTGCTCCGGGTTCGGAATAGGCGGCGCTGCCCTTCAGGTCCGGGGACAGGGCATTGAGATCGATGCGTGTCTGGTGGTACGGCGAAGGCGGGTTGCGGCCGGCGCCAAAGAGAGGGATTTCCTCTGACCATGCCCCGTCCGGGTCATGCGCCGTCCGCATGACGATCCAGCCGTAGGCCGGCAGGCGGTCCTTCTTCGCGTTCCAGAAATATTTGTGGACGAAGAGCTTCCAGTCGCCCTCGGGCGCGCCATCGTCGCGGACGAGGGTGGCTACTTCGTAGCGCCACGCACCGGATAACGTCCGGCCTTCGCCCAGGTCGAGAGTGCCATCGGCGGACGTATTGATCCGCGCGACGTACGACCAGGTGGCTCCATGGTCGGTGCTCTTCGCCAGGCAGGTGTGGACGTACGGCCCGACCGGTTTGAAATCGCCGGTGATCGAAGAGTAGAGCAGCCAGCCGGTGCCGCCGTCGCGGCTATATTTGATGCTGGGGTCGTAAATCCCACCGTCACTGTGGTCACCGGCGATGATCAGCCGTCGATAAGTCGCTTCGCCAAGCGCCTGCTTCAGCGGCGCGATCGGTCCGCGCGCCGGATTGGGCTCGGTGATTCGGTAATAGAGCCAGCCGCCGGCGGGGACTATTGCCAGACCGACAGCAACGGCGAGAAGCTTTCTTTTCACCCGTGCGGTCGCTGGCGACGAATGGGCACCGGTCAGGGTTTCGGTTTGGCGTCGGTCAGGGAGGAAAGCAGCGCATCGAGCTCTCGCTCGGCTTCCAGCGGCTTATTGTCCTGGACGGTTTTCTGAATCTCCCGTGCTTTGGCGACCAGCTCCTCCGGCGGTTGGCCACCAGCCGCGCGTGCCTCGATGGCGGCCCGAAGTTTTTCGAACTTCGCCTGGAGGCGCTGCGGCAAGCCATCAGTGGGTTTGCTCGAGGCGGCGTATTGCGGGCGTAATTGGCGGGCTTTTTCCACCTGCTCAGGTGTGAGCTTGTTGCGGAGGTTCACCATGAGCCGCACTTGCAGGATCTTCATTTCGTTTTCCGGCGCCAGGACTGCGCGGAGTTTTTCTTCCGCTTCCGCAACGTCGGGTTTGACGGTATGCAAGTTCTCCTGGAAGGCTGCCGTTCGCTGCCCAAGCTGCCCAAGGAGGTTCTCGTATTTTGGCTGCACTTCCTGCACGAGGGCCTGCATGTCCTGGAGCTGGGATTCACTCAGACCGAGAGCCTCGCGTTGCTAAAACAGGAAATCCGGCGGGAACAATTCCAGTTCCATGGGATTGATGGTGGTATGGCCGGTGTACGGGCTGACCTTTTCGGGCGGGGGATCGGCGAAGGTGCGCGCGCCGGTGAAAACGAGAAGTGCAAACCAGCAGATGGTGATTTTCATGGAGTTTCGGAATGGACGGGTTGGAGGAGAAAGTCGGTCGGCGATTGCCAGGCCGTCAGGTCGCTTCGCGCGGCGAGGTTCTTCTGCAGCGCGGCATCGATCCGCACAAGCTCACGCATCGCGGCCTCGCGCCGGGCCGCGGCCGAAGCCATCTCGCGATGGTGAATTGTGCCGGCCACGGCGAAGCCGAGCAGGAGCGCTGCGGCGGCGGAGGAGGCCCACCGCCACATGACGGCCGAGCTGGGCGGAACGGCCGCGCCGGCTTCCAGCGCGCGTGCGCGCATCGCCCGAAAGTCCGGCATGCGTTCGCGATCCCTGGCACGCTGGCAGACGAAGAGCGCGGCCAGTTCTTCCTCGGAAAGCGGGTCATTCATGAGGCATCCTCTGGGCTTGCAGGATTTCCCGCAGGCGCCGCTTGCCGCGGTCGTAATGCTGGCGGGCAGAGCCGACGGTGATCCGCAGGACCTCCGCGGCCTCGCTCAAGCTGAGCCCTTGGTAAAAGGCCAGGTGCAGGACTTCGCGCTGGCGCTCGGACAACAGGGGCAGGGCGGCGGCCAGCATGGCCAGCTCGGCGTCGTCTCCAGTGTCGGCCGGGGTGGCTTCCTCCACCGCGGGTTCCGCCTGCCATCGGTCGAGGAACGCCAGCCAGCGCCGGGACCGGCGGGCTTCCTCGAGCGCGGTGAAGCGAATGACGCCAAACCACCATGTTTTCAAGCTGGCGCGGGCCTCGAAACGAATACCGCCGCGCACCACTTTGACGTAGGCTGCCTGGAGCACGTCCTCGCCGCGGTGCCAGTCGCCCGAGCAGCAGTTCACCGCCCAGCCGAAGGCGTCGTGGTGCAGGGCTTCGAGTTGGGAGAGGATTTCGCGGCTTTCCATTTCTCATGGGCGTGAATGAGTGACACGCTGGGGGAGATTGTATGACACTGCGGCGAAAATTACGACCGATCCGAAATCGGTCGGCTGGCGAAATCAGAGAATGGGACAATCGGGCGATCAGACAATCAGAGAGAGCGATTCGCCGCCGTCCCCTGGTCTGATTGCTAATTGTCTCCCTGTCTCCTTGCTTCGAGCACGCCGCTCATTACGCTATAGACAGCCATCCGATCGTTGCCGTGACACTACCCGCCATTCTTCGCGCGTCGCTTCTTTCGATATTCCTCGGTCCGCCGCTCCTTGCCGAAACACCCGCGGAGTGGGCGGACAAACACTTGCGCGAACAGGTGAAAGGCGACATGCCCGGGGTCGCGGTGCTGGTGGCGAGCGATGGGCGGATTCTCTTTCAAGGGGGTTACGGCTTCGCCGACGTGGAGAAGAAAACGCCGATCACGCCGGAGACCCGGTTTCGCATCGGCTCGGTCACGAAGCAGTTCACCGCGGCGGCGATTCTGAAGCTGGCGGAGGAGGGGAAGCTCGCGATTGGCGATCCCTTGGCAAAATATTTCCCGGACGTTCCGAACGCCCAGTCGATCACCCTGCGCCACCTGCTGACGCATACGAGCGGGCTGCACAGTTACACCGATCGTCCCGATTTCTCTTCCGAAGTGACCACGCCGATTGCGCCCGCGGATCTGATTGCGTCGATCCAGAAGGACACGCCCGAATTTGCGCCGGGAACGAACTTCAAGTACTGCAATTCGGGTTATTTCCTGCTGGGGGAAATCGTCGCAAAAGTATCCGGAAAATCGCTGGCGGATTATTTGCGCACCACCTTTTTTGAGCCGCTCGGGCTGAAGAATACCGGCATTTATGTGAATGCCACGCCACCCCCTGGCGTGGCTCTTGGATATGCCGTGACCAATGGCCTCGCTACGCCTGCGCTCGATTGGGACATGTCCTGGGCCGGCGGCGCGGGCGCCATTGATTCCACCGTCGGCGACCTTTTTCGCTGGACCGAGGCGTTGCACGGCGGGCGGGTCGTCAATGCCGGGTCGCTGAAGGCGATGACCACGCCAAATCCACTGCCACCTGGAGTCAATGGCTTGAACTACGGCTTCGGCCTGGTGGTGTCGGAGTTTCAGCGCCTGCCGGCGATCTGGCACAATGGTGGCTTGGAGGGGTGGTCAAGCAACCTGGTCTGGCTGCCTGATCAAAAAGTGACCCTCGTCGCTCTGGCCAATGCCCGGCCGCCGGCGCCAGGGCTCTTGCCGGCCGTGATCACCCAGGAATTCACGGAGCATTTTCTGGCCGGGGAGATCGCCAAATTAGCGCCGCCCGTCGAAGACAAAAGCGTCGACCCCAAGAGCTATCCCGCCTATGCTGGCCGTTACGATTACCGGGACGCCATTCTCGCGGTGACGGTCCAGGACGACCGGCTCTACGCCCAGCTCACCGGACAGGCCAAATACGAGATTTTTCCGAGAGCGGCGGATGAATTCTTTTGGAAAGTCACCGACGCCAGTGTGCGCTTTCTGCGCAATGACAAAGGTGAAGTAATCGCCGCCCAGCACTCGCAAGGTGGCAACACCTTCCGCGCGGCGCGCTTGGGATTGGACGGCGTCAAGCTCACGGCCGACCAACTCGATGCCTACGTCGGCCAATATAGCTACGGGCCGCTTGCCGTCCTCACCGTGAAGCGCGACGACGAGCAACTCTTCGCCCAGCTTACGGGGCAGCCGCCTTTTCCGATCTTTCCGACCGCGCCAGACAGCTTCGAGTGGCGTGTGGTCAAGGCCAGTGTGCGCTTTGTGAAGGGTGACGATGGCAAGGTCATCAAAGCGGTCCACACCCAGAATGGCGCGACCTTCGACGCGCCGAAAATCAAGTAGCATTTCCAATCCCATTCCGCCCCTTCGGTGAATCTCTCCCTGCTTTTTCGCGCTTCCGTTCTTTTCCTCCTGATCCTGCCACGGCTATGCGCGGAAACTCCGTCGGAGCGTACCGAAAAGTATCTTCGTGAGGAGACGCATGGCGAAGTTCCAGGAGTGGCGGTGCTCGTCGCGCGCGACGGGCATGTCCTTTTTCAGGGCGGCTATGGCCTCGCCGATGTGGAAAAGAAAACGCCGATCACGCCGGAGACGAAATTCCGGATCGGCGCGGTGACGATGCAATTCACCGCCGCCGCCATTCTGAAGCTGGCCGAGCAGGGGAAACTCGCGCTTGGCGATTCGCTGGCGAACTATTTTCCCAATCTCCCCCATGCCTGGGCGATCACCCTGCGCCATTTGCTCACGCACACGAGCGGCTTGCACAGCTACACGGTTCGCCCCGACTACTCCGCCGACGTCGTCAAGCCGATCGCCTCCGCGGAGCTGATTGCCTCCATGGAAAAGGATCCGCCGGATTTCGCGCCGGGCACGAATTTTCAATATTGCGACACCGGCTACTTTCTCCTCGGCGAGATTGTCGCCAAAGTTTCCCGCCGACCCCTTGCTGATTATCTGCGCACGACGTTCTTCGAACCGCTCGGGATGAAAGATACGGGCATTTTCGTCAATGCCACGCCGCCGCCGGGCGCGGCGCTCGGCTATTCGATGACCGACGGCAAGGGTACGCTCGCGCCGGATTGGGACATGTCGTGGGAGGGGGGCGCGGGGGCGATTTATTCCACGGTGGGCGATCTCATGCGCTGGACGGAGGCGCTGCACGGCGGCTGGGTGGTGAATGCCGCGTCGCTCACGGCCATGACGACGCCGAACCCTCTGCCCCCTGGAGCCGACGGCCCGAACTACGGCTTTGGCCTGGTGATGTCCGAGGTCCAGCGTCTGCCGGCGATCTGGCACAATGGCGCGTTGCCGGGCTGGTCCAGCGAACTGCTCTGGCTGCCGCAACAAAAGGTCACCGTCGTGGCCCTGTCCAATGCCATGCCGGCGCCGCCCGGCCTTGAACTAGGCGCCTTGACGCATGAACTTGTGAAACATTTTCTCGGCGACGAAATCGCCAACCTTCCGCCTCCTGCGGAGGACAAGTCTGTCGATCCCAGGACCTACGGCGCGTATGTCGGCCGCTACAACTATCCAACCGGCTTATTCACCGTCAGCGTTGAGAACGATCGTCTCTACGGTCGATTCACCGGGCAGCCGAGATACGAGATTCTTCCCAAAGGGGGAGACGAGTTTTTCTGGAAGGGTACTGACGCGAGTGTACGTTTCCTGCGCAACGAAAAGGGGGAAGTCATGGCGGCCCAGCACCTGGAAAATGGCAGTGCGTTCCGCGCGTCACGCCTGGCAGAGGATGCGGTGAAACTCACCGCCGAGCAGCTCGAAGCCTATGTCGGCGAATATCGCCACGTCTCGCAAGCCGTGTTCACCGTGACACGGGATGAGGAGCAACTCTTCGCCGGACTTTCCGGCCAGCCGGCGTTACCGATCTTTCCGACGGGAGAGGACAACTTCGAGTGGCGAGTGGGAACGGCCACTGTGCATTTCGTGAAGGGCGGCGATGGCAAGGTGGTCAAAGCCGTCCTCGTACAGAACGGCCACACCTTCGAAGTGCCGAAGGTCAAGTGATGGTCCTGGGAGGGCGCACTGGTCTCAGCGCGCCGTTTATCAAGGAGCGGAAGGCTTACGGCGAGCCGATTTTCGATTCTCCGAGGTCGACGTCCAAGTGCAAATGACCTACTTGCAAATGAGCGGCTTTGCCAATCTGGCATCGGGTGATCACGCCCGAAACTGTGGGCTCCGAGCCAGACGTCAGTTTGTCCGCGGCCGGCTTAACTCCCTCCGGGAATTTCACCCAGAGCCACGCCGTCAGGCTGACGCCGTTCCAATTCGTCGCCGGATGGTCCGACACGTGGACGAGAAATCTGCTTTCGGTGCTGATGTCCGGTCGCGTCTGATCGATATTCACGTGCAAGCGCGCGGGCCGGCCCTTCACGCTCCTGCCGAGGTATTGATCGATTTCAGCGACGCCCTCGTCGAGAGTGGCTTCATTTTGCACTTTCAGAAGTGCAGCCGCCGGAGCGGAGTTGATGATCTGCTCCAGCGACGCAAAAGTGCCCGGGGGCACGCTGGGTGAAGGCGGTTGATTTGTCGGCGGGAGAGGAGCGGCTGGGACGAGTGGTGCAGGCGGCTTGACGAAGGCGATGGGCGGCAAAGGCTTCGGTGTCGGGACCGGCGTAGCGGAAGGTGGAGGGACGGGCTCGGGAGGCTCGTTTTGGACCACCTTGCTGGGTTCACGCACCTCGACGTCATCGATCTGGATCTGGCCGTTGCCCAGGAGCGTCGCAATGTTCAATTCCCGGAGATCGTTGGCGGCGGTCGTGCGAGTGTAGACGACGCGGAACTCCCGCCAACTGCCATCTTGTGGAAGGTCCCTGTTCCAAATGAGGGAGCCGCCGCCGTGCTGATGAATGGAAATGCGGATGCCCGGGCCGGTATAATCGATCGATCGGGCGCGAAACAAGATCTCCACTTGCTGAAGTTGCCCCAGGTGGAACTCCTGCTTGAGATCTTTCATCCGGCTCTTGGAGGCCTCGATCTCGCAGACGCGATTGCCATCGGGCAGCAGCACGATCTTGCCGTCGCCCTTCCAGATTTGCATGCCCGCCTCGAAGCCGCCGTTGGCGACGAGATTGTCTGGAGCATCCGCCGCCAGGGAACCGAGAACGCTGAGGGCAAATGCTGCACCGGAGATCAGGCAATGAGCGGAACAGGTTCTAACCATAACTGGAGAAGTTTTGGGGGACTGTTTCTGGAAGCCGCCCGCTACGCTAATACGTGCGAAACCGAAGTGTCAAAGCCAATCCTGATCGGGCGCTCCCGCCAAGGGAAAGGCGGAGTTGCCTCGGAGGGCCGCCGCTGGCAGCTTTAGGCATGGCCCAAACCTCGCCTGCCATTCAAGAAGAGCCTATTCCTTACCGCTTCACGGTCAAAGAATGGCATCGCCTCGGAGAGGCGGGATTTTTTGACGAGGAAAAACGCCTGGAGCTGCTTGACGGAGAAATCATCGTTATGTCCTCCATCGGAAACCGCCACGCGGCTGCTGTTTATAATCTGACTGATTTCTTTGGGGAGAAGAATCTGCGGCGCTACTTGATCGGGGTGGGCAATCCTATGGAGGCGGACAATTTTTCCGAGCCGCTGCCGGATTTCATGCTTCTTTCCCGTTCGCAGAAAGTGGCGAGGCGTCACCCGTTCACGCACGATGCGTTCCTGATCGTCGAAGTCGCGGACAGCAGCCTGGCACACGACCGCAATCGCAAGCTGCGTAAATACGCCAAATCGGGCGTGGCGGAATATTGGATCGTCAATTTGCAGGAGGATGTCATCGAGATCTATCGCTCACCCCACGGTGAAGAATATCTCGATCTTTCTGTAGCCAGGGACGGCGACATCATCGCTGCACAAGCGTTTCCCGACACGGCAGTGCCGGTCAGTGAAATCATTCCAGCGCGTTGAACGCGCGTCATCACGCGTTTTCGCTTTTTCCCTCATTCCCCTCTTTCCCAATCCCGCGCCCGCGGGATTCGAAACCAGTCCAGGTGGCTCCAGCGCTACTGATTTTTCCCGCGCCGCACAATGATGATGCAAACCATCGGCCCTGCGTTTAGATAGCCGGGCGTGAGTTCCTTCCAGAAGACCCTATTCGTCAATCCACCGTCCTGGCAGGGCTTTGATGGCGGAGCTGGCTCGCGGTACCAGGCGAAGCGCGAGGTGCGGTCGTTTTGGTTTCCGACGTGGCTGGCGCAGCCGGCGGCTCTCATCGATGGGGCGCGGCTGGTGGATGCGCCTCCGCATGATCAGAGGCGCGAGGATGTGCTGCGGATCGCGCGCGACTACGAACTGGTCATCCTGCACACCAGCGCGCCGACCTTGCGCGGCGATGCGGAACTGGCCGAGGCGCTCAAGTCGCAGAACCCGAACGTGCGGGTGGGGTTGGTCGGCGCGCATGCGGCGGTGCTCCCGGAGGAGACTTTGCGCGCGAGCGAGGCGATTGATTTCGTGGGACGCAAGGAGTTCGATTTTACCTGCCGCGACGTGGCGCTCGGCAATCCGCTGGCGGCGATTGAGGGGCTTTCCTTCCGGCGGGACGGAAAGATCGTGCACAATGCGGAGCGCGCCTTGATCGAGGACTTTGATGAGTTGCCGAGCGTGATGGACGTGTATGCGCGCGACCTCGAGATCGAGCGTTATTTCATTGGCTATCTGAAGCATCCCTATGTGTCGCATTACACCGGTCGCGGATGTCCGGCGCAGTGTACGTTTTGCCTCTGGCCGCAGACGGTTGGCGGGCACCGCTACCGCGCGAAATCCCCAACCGGCGTGGCGCGCGAGATGGCGCATGCGCGGAAGCTTTTCCCGCAGGTGAAGGAGTTTTTCTTCGACGACGACACCTTCACGGCCTATCAGCCGCGGGCGCGCGAGATTGCGAAGGAACTGGGCAAACTGGGGATGACCTGGAGCTGCAATGCGCGGGCGAATGTGAATTACGAGACGCTGAAGACCATGCGCGAGCACGGACTCCGGCTTTTGCTCGTTGGTTACGAGAGCGGGGTGCAGCGCATCCTGGATAACATCAAGAAGGGTATTCGGATCGAGGAGGCGCGCGAGTTTACCGCCAATTGCCGCAAACTGGGCATTACCATCCATGGCACGTTCATTCTTGGATTGCCGGGAGAGACGCCGGAAACCATTCGTGAGACGATCGAGTTTGCGAAGTCGCTCGATGTGTTTTCGATCCAGGTGAGCCTGGCCGCGCCGTATCCGGGCACGGAACTCTACCGGCAGGCGAAGGAAAATGGATGGTTCGCCGGGGATGCGCATCTGGTCGATGATTCCGGCCAGCAAACCGCGGCGCTGGAGTACGACGGGCTTGCGCGGGACGAGATTTTCCGCGCGGTGGAGCATTTCTACAAAGCGTACTATTTCCGGCCCCGGCCCATCATGCGAATGGTGGGGGAGATGATCGGCGATTGGGAGACGATGAAGCGGCGCCTGCGCGAAGGGGCGGAGTTTTTGCGGTTCCTCCGTCTGCGGAGTGCGGGAGCGTAATATCGATTTTGACCGGTGGGCCGTAATAGCGTGGCTGCGTGTGGAAGAGGTAGACATCGAGGCACGCCACCGTGCGGGAGGCGAGTTCGCGGGTGCGGACTTTCTTGGAGCGCCAATAGGGAACGCGTTCGGAGGGGAAGCCGACGACGTCCAGGCCGAGCGAACGCGCGAGGAAAACGCAACGCGCCTGGTGAAAGTCGTCGCTGATGATGGTGAACCGGTGCAGGCCGAAGACGGCTTTCGCCCGGGCCATGGTGTCGAGCGTCCGGAAACCCGCGTAATCGAGAGTAATGGCGGAGTTGGGAACGCCGCGCGCGATGAGGGCGTCGCGCATCCAGGTGGGTTCGTCGTAGCCTGCGTGACCGTTGTCGCCGCTCACGAGGAGGTGGTGCACTTTGCCTTCACGGTAGAGGCGCGCGGCGGTGTTCATGCGGCCTTGGAAGAAAGGATTTCCGCTGAAGCCGTCGGCATTGAAGCGCGAAGTGCCGAGCACCAGGCCGACATCGTTGACGGGCAACTGCGCGAGGTCGGTCACGATCGCGAACCGGGTGCTGTGCAGTACCCAGTAATTGGCGATGGCGGCGATACTGAGGACAAGAAGGAGGAGGAGCGCGGGGCAGAGAAGAGCGACGCGGTACTTTGCCAGGAGAGGGTGGAATGCCATGCGGTGGAGGGGAACATCCGACATTCAACGCCCAATGGGGAAGTGCTTAGTTCTCAGTGCTTGGATCTCAGTAAGCGCTCCGCTGCGGAAGAGCAGACCCGTGTCCGCGGGACGCCCCAGGCGCAGTGGAGGTAAATCAGAAACGCTTTGGAGCCGCGAATTCCAACCTCCCATGGAGATTCCTCCTTTCCGGCTTGCGTGCATTGGCGTGGCTGGCGGACAAGGAGCGTATGACCCCTCCCCGCTTCCGCCTTTCGCGGCGTCTTGCTCCCGTTCTTTTGGCATTTGCGCTCGCCAGTATTGCGCGATCTGCCCGCGCGGAAATGATGGTGAAATCCGGCGATAAGGTTGCGTTTATGGGTGATTCGATCACGGCCCAAGGCTGGGGAAATGCCGCTGGCTACGTGAAGCTGGTCGTTGCCGGATTGGCGGCGAATGGCGTGGAGGTGACGCCGATTCCGGCCGGCAACAGCGGGAATAAATCGAATGATATGCTGGCGCGGCTCGACCGCGATGTGCTGAGCAAGAAGCCGCAGTGGATGACGCTGAGTTGTGGAGTGAATGATGTGGGGCACGGCAAGCGGGGCGTGCCGCTCGACGATGCCCAGGCCGCGGCGCAGACCTACGACAAGAACAATGCGAAGGAGCCCGACAAGGGGACTTACGAGAAGAACATCGCGCAGATCGTCGATCAGGTGCAGGCCGCCGGGGTAAAACTCGTGGTCCTCACGGCGACGGTGATCCAGGAGGATTTGGGAAATACCGAAAACCAGAGGCTCGCGCCCTACAACGATTTCCTGCGCAAGCTGGCGAAGGAGAAGAGTCTTCCGCTGGCCGACCTCAACGCCCTGTTCCAGGCGCAAATCAAGGCGGCAAATCAACCAGGCAAAAAACTCTTCACCGTGGATGGGGTGCACATGAATACGGAGGGCAACAAGATCATGGCGGCTGGTGTGCTTCAGGCATTCGGTTTCGACGCGGAACAAATCAAAAAAGCGCGGGAAGCATGGGCGCCGCTCGAAGTCCAGGCCGCGGAGAACGCGCAGAAGGCCACGGAGGCGAAAGCCAGGGCGGACGCCGAAAAGGCTGCGGCGGCCACGCCGGTGCCGAAATAGCCGCCCGCGCATGAGAGTCGGACTCATCGGGCTCGGCGCCATGGGGCGCGTGCATTTCGAATGCTGGCGCAAGAGTGCCGTGGCGCAATTGGTGGCGGTGAGCGATCGCGACCCGAAAAAACTCGCGGGCCAATGGGCGGGCAGGGAGTTCAATATCGGCGCGCAGGCGCAGGAGAACGTAGATCTCAGCGCACTGGGCACCTACCGGCGGGCCGAGGACTTGATTGCCGACCCGCGGGTCGACACCGTGGATATTTGCATGCCGACGCGGCTGCACGCGCCGCTGGCCGTGGCGGCGTTACACGCTGGCAAGCATGTCTTCTGCGAGAAACCGATGGCGCTCAGCGTCGTGGACTGCGTGGCGATGGAGGAGGCGGCGAAGGCTTCAGGCCGTCACTTGATGATCGGCCATTGCCTGCGATTTTGGCCGCAATATGTGAAAGCTGGCGAGCTCTTGCAGGGGGGCGAGTATGGGCGAACGATCTATGCCGATCTGCATCGCGTGAGTCCGGCACCGGTCTGGAGCGACAGTGATTGGTACATGAAGCGCGAGGAGAGCGGGGGCGTTCTGGACATGCATATTCACGATGTCGATGTCGCGCTGTGGTGGTTTGGACTTCCGCAGGCCACCGTCACCGGCGGGTGCGCGCCGCAGGGATTGCCCATGATTATCGATACCGCCTGGCGCTATGAAGACGGGCCCGTGGTGCACATGCACGCCAGTTGGGATCGCAACGGAGGCACGTTCCGCCACGCGTTTCGGGTGGTGATGGAGAAGGGCACGCTGGTTCACGATCTCGCGGTCGATCCGCAGGCCCTGCGGCTGCTTGCCGGGGGGCAGGAGACGCTCATTCCCGTGGGAAGCGAATCGGCGTACCAAGCCGAACTGGAGTACTTCGCCACGGAGATTGCGGTGGGTCGGACGCCGATGCGGTCGACCGCGTCGGCCGGCCGCGCGGCGGTGGAATTGGCGCTCGAGGAGATCCGGCAACTCGAGGCTTGGACGCCCTTTGGTGACGGCTTTATGCCGGCGTCGTCGGCGTGAAGCGCGGCAGGCGGCGGACGGCCTCGAGGAAGGATTGCGGGCTTCCACCGGCGGCGCCGTAACGCAGCTCGATGTAGAGGCCCGAGACCCGTTCGATGATCTCCGCCTGCGCGGGGAAATGCCGCGCGGCGCGTGCGGCAAAATGTTGCGGACCTTCCCAAGGCTCGCGCGGCAGACCGGCCCGCGCGAGCGTGGAACAAAATCCGGCGTAACCGCGACTGACCTTGTCGCCCGCGGCCACAGGGTGTCGCTGCCACAGACCGAGCGCGGCGACAAACGCTGCCGCCGCGACGAGAATCCAGATGAATATTTCAGTCCATGAAGTGGAGCCCAGGCCGAGTGCCAGGAGGAAGCTGTGCTGCGCCTCCTGGTCGAAATTGAGCACGCGCAAGTCCCATTGATAATTGACCGTGTCCCAAGCCAGTTGCAGCTCATGCTGAAGCTCGCGCCAGCCCGTGGCCGTGCTCGCGCGTTGCGCGGCGGTTGGGTCGCTCTGGGCCGCGTGTGATTCCAGATAGGAACTGAGGGTCGAAGTAATGCGGTCCGGGGCGATCATTTCCGTGGGATCGACCCGCCGCCAGCCGACGCCCTTGATCCAGACCTCGCACCACGCGTGTGAATCGGCCTGCCGCACGATGACGTATTTGCCCAGGGAATTGTATTCGCCGCCGTGGTAACCGATGACGATGCGGGAGGGAACGCCGGCGACGCGCATGAGCGTGGCAAACGCCGCCGCATAGTGCTCGCAAAAGCCCTGGCGGCGCTCAAAAAGGAACTCCTCGAGCGCGCGCGAATCGTTGTATGCGCCCGGCTGCACGGTATAGACGAAGGGTTCGGAGCGAAAGTAGTGGCGCGCGGCGTCGATGATGGCCTGGGGGCCGGGGTTTTCCGCCTTCCAGCTATCAACAAGCGCCTGCACTCGCGGTGGAACGTGCGAAGGCAGGCGCGTTGCCGCCACGCGTTGGTCGGCGGGCAGCACGGTTTCGTGGTCTTCGGGTTTGGAAAACACCTCGTAGCGCAGCCGGCTGGTGACCGCATGCTTACTCTGGAGGACGTTTCCGGCCAGGTAGTAGGCGTCGTGCACGTCGCTGGCGGGATGGTCCAGGGCGAAAAGCCAGTGTTCGCCATGGGGTTGGAGGCTGATGCGCTGTGGGACGCTGCGGCCGGTGAGTTGTTTGGGGCGCAGTTCGCGCGAGAGTTGCGGGCCCTGCAGCCAGGTGAGCCCGTCCCCGTACCAAAGCACGCCGCCGCGCCAGTACATCTCGGCGATCGGTGGCATCGCGCCATCAGGGAAATCCGCCCGAAACACGACCTGATCGCTCAGGGCGATCGAGGAAATGCTGCCGGGTGACAAGCGGTCCGACATGCCGCCTGAATTCAAAAGCGACTGGCTGAATTGAAACCGAAAGCCGCCGTAGACGCGCGGGAAAAATACGAAGAGGAGCAGCGCAATGGGCAGGGCCTGAACGAGCAAAGTGCCGGCGAGCGCCGCCGAGCTCCCATAGCCGGGCGCGTCCTTGCCGCGATGAAAACGAACCAGGGTCGCGAGGAGGAGCAACAGGATCGCCGCGACGTAAATCCAGCGGATCAGGTCCTGCGAGGAGAACAGGTCGCAGAGCGCCAGAAAAAAGGCGAGCAACGCCAGCACGTGAAAATCACGCGGCCCATTGGCCTCGATCAGTTTTAACGAAACGAGGACCGCGAGGATGCTGAAGCCGGGTTCGATGCCCAGAGGCGAGCCGTAGGTCACGATCACGCCTCCGACACCGCCGGCAAAGAGCAGCAGCTTGATGGGCAGCGAGGGCAGGCGGAAGCCTGGACGATTGAGGTAGATGCGGGTCGCGCAGACGGCGAAAAATCCCACCAGGACCCAGCCGGCGATTTTTTCGGCCAGAGGAAGGATCGTGAGAACCAGGACCAGGCTCATGCCGAGCAGGGGCGCCATGGCGACATTGCTCAACCGGCCGGACCGGCGAAACGGGTTCATGGAATCGGCTCCGTGGCAGGTTCGGCGAACGCCGCCAGGGCGCGCAGGCATTCGTGATAGTGCCGGTCGCCCCGCGCCGGTCGAATCGTCTTGCCCGGCAATCGCAGTTCGTAGGTCTCGGAACTGTGCTCCGCGGCGATGATCCATTTGGCGAGCTGGCTGAGACGCGCCTCGGAATCGAGCGGTGGGAGGGACGCCCAGTCGAAGCGCAGGATTTCATCGACCTCGCCGGTCCACTGCTTGGTCAGGAGCACTGGTGCGCGGGCTGCGGCCTTCCAGTCGATATGCCGTTGTGATTCGCCGCTGCGCCACGGCCGGGAGCCCCCGAAATCGTCGCCTTCGTGCTGGGTGCCGTCGCGCGGCTGGGGTGTCGCGGCGAGTGTGCGCGGCCACGGTGCGGCGCCGCGCGGGGCCGGATAAACGTCGTAGTCGTGCGCCACGGTCAGGAGCTGGCGCGCGGTCAGAAACCCGAGTGGGTAATCGCTGGCGATCTCCAGCTCCAGGTGGTGGTAACGTCCCCGCTTCCCGGCAGGCAGACGCAGTTCGATCGGCAAAGCAGCGCCGGGTTTGGCCAGGCACTCGCCCACCGGCGGCGCGCCGCGCGTCGCGAAGATTCGGAGGCCAAAGTGGGTGCGCCCATTCGTCGCTGTGACGATTGCGCGCACGATCACTTCCTCGCCGGCGAAGACCGGGGCGATGGCTTTCACGGAGACTGCGAGGCCGTGCAGGTTACTCCAGGCGTGCACGAGAGAAACCACGACCAGGCTGGTGAGCAGGAAGCAGAGCAGATAGGCGGCCCCATTTCCCTGGCTGGCGCCCGCGTAGCACATCGCCACGAGCACGGCGAAGAGGCCCAGGGTGCGACCGGTCGGGACGACCCAGACGTGGCCGGATTTCGAATTTCGCATTTAGGACTGCTCGTTACGGGATTGGAACCTCGCGAATGAGGCTATGGGCGAGAGATCGGCCGGAGGTTTCGGTAGACTCGAGATCCTGTCCAAGCCGGTGGGCCATGACCGCGACGCCGACGGCTTGAATATCCTCGGGCAAAACCAGTTCGCGCCCTTGCATGAAGGCCCAGGCCTGCGCGGCGTGGAGCAGCGCGAGGCCGGCGCGCGGAGAGAGTCCGGTCCGATGGCGGCGCCGGCTGGCCTCGAGCAGGTCTTGCAAATAATCGAGGAGCGCGGGTGAAGCGTGCACCGCGCGGACCTGTTCCTGTACCTCCTTCAAGTCTTCGATCGCCATCACGGGCTTGAATTCCTGGAGCAGGACACGCCGATCCTGGCCCAGGAGCATGGTGCGTTCGGCGGCGCGGTCGGGCACGCCGAGCTCGATCCGCATGAGGAATCGGTCGAGCTGCGATTCGGGCAGCGGAAAGGTGCCGATCTGATACTGGGGATTCTGAGTCGCGATGACGAAAAAGGGCGTGGGCAGGGGATGCGTGACTCCATCGACCGTCACGTGGGCTTCTTCCATGGCCTCGAGGAGCGCGCTTTGGGTCTTCGGTGTGGCGCGGTTGACTTCGTCGATCAGGACGAGTTGCGAAAACAGCGGCCCCGCGTGGAAGATGAAGCGTTGTTGCTCGCGGTCGAAGATGGAGTTGCCCACGATGTCTGCCGGGAGGAGGTCGCTGGTGAATTGCAACCGGCGAAAGTGAAGGCCGAGGGAGTGGGCAAGGGTGTGGGCCAGGGTCGTTTTGCCGACGCCGGGGATATCCTCGATGAGCAGGTGTCCGCGGGCGAGCAGGCAGGCCGCGGCCAGGCGCACGGCGCCATCCTTGCCGACGATAATTCGGCCGACTTGCGACACGAGCGTTTCAATCCTGCTTCTCATTCGGGATTCACTGTCGGGGTGTTGGCGGGCATTGTCCAGAGTGGGACGCCGCAAGATGTGTTCCACCAGACCCAGGCCCGATTTGGACACCACGAGAGTCGAGGAGGAGAACCTCTTATTCTGATTCTGCCGACCAGTGCCAGAGGACAGTAGGAATACGAACAACAGAAAGAGGATTTCCAAAACGCTGATTTCCAAAAATCGGCCACGCGCTATACGTTGGGCGCCGATGCCCGTCCCCCAATTTCGAACGATCCCCGCCATGCTGCTTTGCACGCTCGCACTCACCGGTTTCGGCCGCGCCGACGGGCAGAGCCAGTGGGTGTATCCCGGCGCCGGCGGCAAGCTGACTTATCGCACACTGCCGGCGGGGGATCGGATCATGGACTTTTCCTACGCCGGGTACGGTGGCGGTGGCGTGGCCGTCCCGGATGTTCCTGTCAAAGCCACAGTCCAACCCGGCGGCGATGATCCGGCGAACATCCAAAAGGCGCTGGATGAAGTCGCGCGCCTGCCTCTGGCCGACGGCCACCGGGGTGCGGTGCTCCTCGCCGCCGGGACCTATCGCTGCGACAAGCCACTGAACATCACCGTCGACGGTGTCGTCCTGCGCGGCGCCAGCGGCGCGATTCTCGAACTCACCGGACAGCCCCACGTCGCCATCGTGGTCAGTGGCCGGCAGGGCGTTGCCGAGGAAGGAAAATCGACCGCCATCACGGACCCGTATGTTCCTTCCGGAGCCGATTCCTTCAATATCGCCAGCACCGCGGGTCTGAAGGTCGGAGACACGGTCCGCATTACCCGTCCCGTCACGGATGCCTGGGTGGCCTTCATGGGGATGAATAATCTGCTTCGCACCGGGGTCGACGAGCATTGGGTGAGCGGCGCCTTGCCCGCGGAGCGGAGCATTCGCGCCATCTCTGGAAATCGGCTCACCGTCGAGCCGCCACTCAGCGACAATTACGATGCGAAATACCTGAATCCGCCCGGTTCGACGGTCGTGAAGGCCCGGGTGTCGGGGACGATCTCGCAAATCGGCATCGAGGGCCTGCGCATCGAATGCCCGCCGCAGCCGGTCGAGATCAGCGTGCCGCTCTACCAGGCGATTAAATTCGATAGCGTGGTCGATTCCTGGATGCAGAATTTGGAGACGCACGACACCGTGAACACGCTGGGTGTGGACGGGAAATCGAGCCGTATCACCATCCGAAAAGTGCGCATGATGCACACGGTGGCCACCAAAGGAGCGGCCAAGCCTTTTGACATTGCCATCACCGGCACCCAGGTCCTCGTCGATCAATGCTCCGGGCAGGGCGACGGTCTTTTTTACTGCGCCACGATGGGACGCACGCAGGGGCCGAACGTCATCCTGCATTGCGCCTTCCAGGGCGCAGGCAGCATCCAGCCCCACATGCGCTGGTCCACCGGGCTGCTGATCGATAGCTGCCAGGTTCCATCCGGTGGCATCGATCTGATGAATCGCGGCGTCATGGGCAGCGGCCACGGCTGGGCCATCGGCTGGGGTGTCGCCTGGAACTGCCAGGCCAAAACGTTTCTGGTTCAGCAGCCGCCCGGCTCGGCCAATTGGGCCATTGGTTGCAAAGGCACCGAGACCAGCAGAGCCATGCCTGGCGGAGATTCCAGGAAGATTCTGCCCAATGGTATTTTTGATTCCGCTCAACGATCCGTCGCCCCGGCCAGCTTGTACCTCGCGCAACTGCGCGAAAGGCTGGGGGACCAGGCGCTTAGAAACGTTGGATATGGAGGGGGAAACGCTCCATGACGACTGCACCTCCCGCCTCCGCCGGCACGCCCATCTCCGAGCGGTTTGCCCTCATCGCCGTGGCGATAGAGCGCTACGTGCTGCCTTGGGTTTTCTTCCTCCTCGCCTGGTCCGAGATCAAAAGCATTTACGCACACTACGAGCAATACCGGATGATGGTTCGTCGCGGGTACCATCTGGCTTCCTGGCCGCTCTTCCTGGCGGAGTCGACGCGGTACGTTCTGCTTTCCTGTCTCCTGACCTTTTTCGGGCTCACCCTGCTCATCAGCCGGCGTCCCACCCACCTGCCGAAAAAGCTCGTTCACGTGACGGTGCCGCTGGCGATGAGCTACTATTTCTTTATCTATCGCGGCTTGGAATATTTGCCGCGAACTTGGCAGATGAACCTGCTGCCGATTGACTGGCAGATACCCGCCGCTGCGGTGGCCGTGTTTCTGGCCGTGATTGGATATGCGGTGGCCCTGTGGGGGATCTCCTATCTGCGCCGTTCCTTTGCGCTGCTGGTGGCCGTGCGAGAAGTGGTTTCCGGGGGTCCCTATGCCTATGTCCGGCATCCGATGTATCTGGGCTACATCTTCGAACTCAGCGGACTGGTGCTGTCCTCCTGTTGCCTCGGCATGCTGGCCGCTGCCGCCGGCTTCCTCGCGCTCATGGTCCTGCGGGCCCGCCTTGAGGAGGCCCGGTTGGTCGAAGCCTGCCCGGCGTACCGCGATTACATGCAGCGCACGGGATTTCTTTTTCCACGCCTGCGCCGGCCAGCCGCCGCGCCGGCCACCACCTCCGACGGCGAGGTGCGGGCGGGGCAGTAGCAACTTTGATCTTCATGCCTTTCGTGGGCTGAAAGCTTCCCCGACCCCATTTTGAGGCGACCGTCACGGCGTGGTCGTCGTAGTCGGCGTGGCGCGTTTGTTCAAGGCCACCATGGCAAGAAACCGGCCGAGTTCCTCCGAGAGCACGGTGCGATATTCGCGGCAGACGAGGACTTCGCAGGCCATGAGGTACTGGATCGGGCCGCGTTCCGGGTCCCACGCGACCAGGCAGACGTGACCGGGCATCCCCGGCTGCTCCCGGAGGATGACCGGATGCGGAAACCCCGCCTCGCGCAAATGTTGCTCAACGAACTCGACGCCGGCGATCGGAAGCACCGTGACGAAGTTGAGGAGGGAGAACATAAGGCCTGGGCCGCGATTCTGCCGGGATGCCGGCTTCCGCTGCAATCATGAATCGAAGTTCGCCCGTCATTTAGACGTCCTTGAAGCCTTCTCCTGGCCGGAAAAAATTCTGGCGTTGTTGGGAACCGGTCTTTATTGGAAGCGCATGCTTCTACGCCTATTTGTCTGTGCGCTGATCTTGTCCTCGGCTGCGGCCTGCAACTCCCTCAACACGCCGTACAAAAAAAAGGATGAGGAAGAGAAAAAGCCGATGAAGGACCAGAGCAGCGACCAGGCGTTCATGGCTTTTCTCGGGCGGCTGCGGATTGCCGTGGGAAAGCGCGACCGGGCGATGCTCGGCTCCATGATGACCAGCGATTTCGGCTACCGCTGGGATACTCCTGCGCCCGGCGAAACACCGTTTGATTATTGGGATCAACAGAATACCTGGGGAGATCTGCAGAACATTGTGAAGCAGAGGTTTCTGCCCAACGGCATGTACATGGTGGCCCCGCCACAAGTGGTTCTGGATTCGAAGTATGCCGGCTTCCGCGTCGGCTTGCGGACGGTCGGTGGAAGCTGGAAATTTGCCTATTTCGTGCCGGCGGAAGTCAAAGCGCAGTGAAGGGAACCGATCCCATCGCCTACGGCCTGCCGCATCGCGAACCGTTCCTTTTCATCGACGCCGTTCGGGAGGTGCGGCCGGGTGAGTCGGCCGTTTGTGAAAAAACATTCGTGCCGGAGGAGCCCCTCTTTCGCGGGCATTTTCCGGGCGAACCGCTGGTGCCGGGGGTGATCCTGACGGAGGCGCTCGCCCAAACGGCGGGGATTGCGGCCGGGCAGGAGGGACGGGGCTTTCGGCTTACGGCGATCAAGGGCATGAAATTTCTGCGGGCGGCGCGACCCGGTGACGTGCTCGTGCTGACGGCGCGCAAGATTGCCGCCGTCGGAGGTTTGTGGCAATTCGACGTCAACGCCTGCGTTGGCGGGGAGAAGGTGGCCGAGGGGGTGATTGTGCTGAGCGAAACCGGGAGATAAGGCGCGGCTTGCTATGCACGTGGCAAGTTCGCTAGCGTGCCTGGCCATGAATCGACGTGTGTTCTTCTCGCTGCTCGGAGTTGCCGCTTTGGGGCTGGCGAGTTGCCAGAAAACTTCGACCGATGAAATCCCCGTGGGCGAATTTGCTTCGCTGACGGGCAAGGAAGCGACGTTCGGGCAATCGTCTCACGAAGGCACGCAGCTCGCCGTCGAGGAGATCAATGCCGCGGGCGGCGTCCTCGGGAAGAAGATAAAGCTGCTGACCGAGGACAACGGCTCGAAGCCCGGCGAATCGGCCAATGCGGTGAACAAGCTCATCGCCAAGGATGGGGTGGCGGCGATTCTCGGTGAAGTGGCGTCGTCGCGCTCGATGGAGGCGGCGCCGATCTGCCAGAGCAACAAGATCCCGATGATCTCGCCGAGCTCGACCAACCCGAAGGTGACCGAGACAGGCGATTTCATTTTTCGGGTGTGCTTTATCGACCCATTCCAGGGCACGGTGATGGCCAACTTCGCCAGGAACACGCTCAAGGAGCAAAAGGTGGCGATCTTCACCGACGTAAAGAGTGACTACTCGAAGGGCCTGGCGAAGTTCTTCAAGGAAGCGTTCCTCAAGGGGGGTGGCCAGATCGTGGCCGAGCTCGATTACAACGGCGGCGACAAGGATTTCAAAGGACAGCTCACGGCGATCAAAGCGGCGAATCCCGAGGGTGTGTTTGTGCCGGGCTACTACACCGACGCGGCGCTCATCTGCATCCAGGCGAAGGAAGTCGGCCTGTCTGTGCCCATCTACGGTGGCGACGGCTGGGAGAGCGAGAAGCTCACCGAGATCGGCAAGGATGCGGTCGAGGGCACCTATTTTAGCACCCACTATTCGCCCGATGCCGGCAGTGACAAGGCCAGGGCTTTCGTGGAGGCATATAAGAAGCGCTACAACGCGAAGTCGCCCGACGCCATGGCGGCGCTCGGGTACGATTCGGCGATGATCCTCTTCGACGCCATGAAGCGGGCCGGCGGCACGGATGGGCAAAAGGTGCGCGACGCCCTGGCGGCGACGAAGGATTTCGAAGCCGTGACGGGCCGGATTACGATCAACGCGCAACGCGATGCCGACAAGGCCGCGGTGATCCTCCAGGTCAAGGACGGAAAGTTTAAGTACATCGAGACGATCGCTCCCTGAGCGGCGGAACCACGCTGACGCTCCGCATTCGGGATGGATTGGTTTCTCCAGCAACTCATCAACGGCCTCGCCCTGGGGGCGATCTACGCGCTCATCGCGCTGGGCTACACCATGGTCTATGGGGTGTTGCGCTTCATTAATTTCGCCCACTCCGACGTGCTCATGCTGGGCGCGTTTGCGGCCTATTATCTCGCACCGATGGTCGCGCGGGTCCTTGGCGCCGCGTCGGTGCCAACGGCGCTCGTGGTGATGGTGCTGTCCGCGGCCATTTGCGCGGTGATCGGGATGACCATTGAGTTCCTGGCCTACCGGCCGCTGCGCCATCGACCGCGGCTCACGGTGCTGATCACGGCCATCGGCGTTTCGCTTTTTATCGAGTACACGGGACAGCACGAGAAGGTCTTCGGGGCGGCGACCAAGCCATTCCCGGAGCTGTTGCCGAAGAAGGAGATTATCATGGGCGCCATGCGGTGTTCGAGCAATGACCTCGTGGTGCTGGCGCTCACGGCGGTCCTGCTGGCGGCCATGTGGTTTATCGTGCAGCGGACGAAGATCGGCATGGCCATGCGCGCGGTTTCCTTCAATGAGCAGGCCGCGTCCCTCATGGGCGTGAACGTGAACGCGATTATTTCCTTCACCTTTGCCATCGGCTCGGCCCTGGCCGCGATCGGCGGGATTTTTTACTCGATGCGGGCCCCGGGCATCGAGCCCCTCATGGGTGTGCAACCGGGGCTGCGTGCCTTTATCGCGGCGGTGCTCGGCGGGATTGGCAACCTGCCGGGCGCGGCGCTCGGCGGGCTTGTACTCGGTTTGATCGAGACTTTTTTCGGCGGCATGCCGGGTCTGTCGGACTATCGCGACGGCATCGCCTTTGCCCTGCTCATCTTGATCCTGTTGTTCCGTCCGGCGGGGCTTTTGGGAAAACTGCAAATGGAGAAAGTCTGAAATGCGCGGAAAAGAAAAGTTGTTCCTGCTCCTGGCCGTCGTCGCGGCGGTCGGCGTTTCCATGGCCTCCAGCCTCTTCAACCGTTATTATCTGGGCGTGGCTGTCGATGTGGGCATCAACGTCATCCTCGCGGTTTCGCTGAATTTGATCAACGGGCACACCGGCCAGTTCAGCCTCGGTCACGCCGGATTCATGGCCGTGGGCGGATACCTCGCGGCCAAGCTCACGCTGGTCTTTGGACCGCATCTGCCGCCGGCGGTGCAGCCGTTTCTGTTTGCGGGCGCGCTGCTCGTCGGTGGTGTGTCGGCGGCGCTGGCCGGGCTGGCGGTCGGCGTTCCAACGCTCCGGTTGAGGGGCGATTACCTGGCCATCGTCACGCTCGGTTTCGGCGAAATCATCCGCGTGATTTTCCAGACCAGCGAGCCATTCGGCGCCGCGACTGGACTGACGGGCATCGCCAAACTGACCAATTTCGGCTGGGCGTGGGGACTCGCCGCGGTGACCGTCTACGTCGTGGCATGCCTCGTCAACTCGACCTACGGGCGCGGATTCATCGCCGTGCACGACGACGAAATTGCGGCCAGCGCCATGGGGATCAACCCCGTCCGTTATAAGGTCACGGCTTTCGTCGTCGGAGCCTTT
>Ga0302326_10001718_pt1 | contig 55027 bp, 45 predicted proteins | sample Palsa_T0_3_FD_202264 | JGI IMG/M metagenome (GOLD analysis project Ga0302326, IMG submission 202264) | Peat permafrost microbial communities from Stordalen Mire near Abisko, Sweden - Palsa_T0_3 | ecosystem: Environmental > Terrestrial > Soil > Palsa > Peat permafrost | place: Sweden: Abisko...
CCTTGGCTTCACGCCGAAATCGTTCGAGTGCTTGGCCGTCGTTCACAAAGTCTTCGGGTAAGAACTTCAACGCGACATACCGATCCAACCGCGTGTCCTGCGCTTTGTAGACAACGCCCATTCCCCCTCCGCCAATTCTCTCGAGAATGCGGTAGTGCGACAGACTACTTCCGAGAAGCGGGTCGGAATCGGACATCGGCGCTGATGTTAAGGCTCTTTGATTTTCAAGTCAACCTGAGCACGGATCAAGGGCGAATCAAGGAAATCGAAGTTACTGCACGGATGACGGACAACCAGGAAGTAATTGTTGAACAGGCGATTACGCTCACCGAGAATCGCCCTGACTTTCGGTCTTGGGTCAAAACGCGCTATGGGGATGTTACGCCAACTGGCTAACCGACTCATTGCTTGACACTAACGGCCATTCAGCCTAGGGTCTTTGCGTGCAAGTCAACTCAGTCAAAGAACTCTATGCATCGAAGACGGACGAAGAACTGCTGTCACTAGCTGCCGAGAAGGAGTCCTTGACCGAGAGCGCTTGGCTTGCCCTTACCGACGAACTCCTTCGCCGACGACTTCCTGTTGTGTCGGCACCAGCACAAAAGATCGATCCAGCAGAGGCCGGTGCGCAGCCGGAGGAGAGACGACGCTCGGGCAGTCGGTCCGTGCTGATGTGGCTGGGACTGTTTCTTGTTAATACCCTCGTGGTCTATGCCTGCGCTATGCACTTGTCCACGATGCTGGTAGGAAGATGGTTTGCTTGGATCGCTCCAATTGTGGGTTTTCCAACCGGAGTTGCGCCAGCGGATTGGTATTTGAGGCATCTAGAGCTGGTGACCATCATCCCCGCCTTGATTGCAGGCTACATCGATCCGGGACGGTTTCTCCCCGCAACGGTGGGGAAGCGGATCGGCGAATGGCGCTCTGGCTCAGCTGGGACGTGGGCTTGGACTGTTCCTTCCGCCGTGCTCATCTACAAAATGCTGATCTTGCATACCCCGTCATCGGTACTCTTGAGCACTTCCAATGTCAGCCTTCAAATACTTCTTTGATATTCAGCAGGTCATGCCTACGCTGGAAAATTCGCTTGCCACCGATCCAGTACGCGTATTGGCGCAGATGTCGGTGACTGCCCCGTCTTACGCCGGGTTGGCATACAGTTTGGGCGAGCTCGCCTGGAATCGTGGGCTTTTGGCGGCACTTTTCAAACTTGAGAAACACCATTCTCAGACAATTCCATAGTCACCGGTCGTCTGTGAATGTTGACGTTAGCAGGCCATTTCACTCATTGACCCGCGCCTCCGTGAGGGGTGCCAGACTTCACCGCCCGCCGCGGCGCCCGGTTGCCGCTGCCGCCGAAGAAGCAGGCTAGACCGAACAGGTAGCCGAAGTTGTACCAAGCGCCGTTGTTGTGGACCTCGTAGATACTGAGGTCTCTCCGGAACAGCGAGACCACGAACACAAGGGGCGCAATAAAGCCTTGCCAGAGGCCGAGCCAGAAGCCCGCAACTCCACCGTGCTCGCTGGCCGTTCCTTTTGACGGGTTAGGACCGGACGCGCATCCGGCCAGAACGCCCAGCACCAGGAGGACAACCACAAGCAAGGTCAAAAAGGGTTTCATCGGCAATACCTCCCGCTCATACGTATTACGAAGCAGGGGCATGAAAAGTCTCAGAAGGGCCTGCAGCGTTTAACACTCGGGAACTCGTAGCTGCTGTAAACAGGCGATTACGCTCACCGAGAATCGGCCGACTTTCGGTCAAGGGTCAAAACGCGTAATCGTCATATTTCAACAATCATCCCTTTGAGCTACCGCCAACTCCATCGCTTTCATTGACTTGCCTTTCGCTCGCACCTAACATATCTGGCAAATGTCCACGCCCTCCCAACCCGTGGGGCAGACGATTTCCCACTACCGCATCCTGCGCAGGATCGGCGGCGGCGGGATGGGTGTGGTCTACCAAGCTGAAGACGTAAAACTCGGCCGGTTCGTAGCGCTCAAGTTCCTGCCTGACGACGTAGCCAAAGACCCGCAAGCACTAGCCCGTTTTCAGCGCGAGGCCAAAGCTGCGTCGGCGCTGAATCATCCCAACATCTGCACAATCTACGAAATTGATGACCAGCACGGCGAAGCCTTCATCGCCATGGAGTTCCTAGACGGGATGACGATGAAGCATCGCATCGCGGGTCACGCGTTGGAAACTGAAATCCTGTTGTCGCTCGCAATCGAGATTGCCGATGCGCTCGACGCCGCCCACGCCAAGGGGATCGTTCATCGCGACATCAAACCGGCAAACATTTTCGTCACCGAACGCGGGCACGCCAAGATTCTGGATTTCGGGCTCGCCAAGATCACCCCCCCAGAAGGTTCCTCGCGCCAGAAGATTGCGTCAGAAAATACCTTGACGGCAGCGATCGACGAGCAGCATCTGACCAGCCCCGGTTCTACGCTCGGCACTGCTGCCTACATGTCGCCGGAACAGGCGCGCGCGAAAGATTTGGATGCACGCACGGATATGTTCTCCTTCGGAGCCGTCCTCTATGAAATGGCCACCGGCCAGTTGCCGTTCCGGGGCGACAGCACTGCAACTCTCTTCGATTCGATCCTGAACCGGACTCCGGTAGCGCCTGTCCGGCTGAATCCCGACGTGCCCGCCGAACTGGAACGGATCATCAACAAGGCTCTGGAGAAAGACCGTAACCTGCGCTATCAGGGTGCGGCGGAAATGCGAGCCGACCTGCAACGGCTGAAGCGGGACAAGGACTCCCACCCCCCATCGCCACCCGCCAACCGCACCGGCGATGATAGGAGCGGGGGTTCGAGGGGGGCTGCCCTCGGCGGCCCAGGCCGAGCAAAGCTCGGCGCCTATGTTGCGACCGCAATCTTGATCGCTCTGCTTCTCGCGGGAGTGTTCCACTTCCGCTCCCGTCAGATGGCCCACCGCCTGACCGATAAGGACACCATCGTTCTGGCCGACTTCGCCAACAGCACGGGCGACTCGGTGTTCGACGACACGCTGAAGACGGCGCTCAACGTCTCCCTTCGGCAATCGCCCTTCCTGAATGTGCTCTCCGACAGCGAGGTTGCGAAGACCTTGCAGCAGATGACTCGTCCGGCCAGCACGAAGCTCACGCCCGAAATAGCCCGCGAACTTTGCCAGAGGGCAGACAGCAAGGCTTACCTCGCTGGTTCGATTGGCAGCCTGGGGAGTGAATATGTACTGGGATTAAAGGCGGTGAATTGCCAGAACGGGGACACTCTGGCCGAAAAACAAGTCACGGCTGCGTCCAAGGAAAAGGTATTGGACACTTTGGGGGAGGCGGCATCCGAACTGCGCGGCGAATTGGGCGAATCGCTGGCTACGGTCCAGAAATTTGACGTTCCGCTTTACCAGGCCACCACCTCTTCGCTCGAAGCCCTTAAGGCGTATAGCTTGGGTATAAAGGCTTTGCAAGAAACCAGCCCGAGCGCCGCCATTCCGTTTTACGACCGTGCCATCGAGCTCGATCCCAACTTCGCGATGGCTTATACCAACCTCGGAATCGTGTATGGCGATCTCCTCGAGGAACCGGGCCGATCCGCGGACAATATCCGCAAGGCCTTTGAACTTCGCGAAAGAGTGAGTGAACGCGAAAAGTTCTACATCACCTTCAACTACTACGACAACGTCACCGGGGAACTGGACAAGGCGGCTCAGACGAGTGAGCAATGGACCCAAGCCTATCCAAGAGACGACAATGCGGACAATGCGATAGCGACGGTTTACGAATACCTGGGACAATATGACAAATTAGTCACGGAGGAGATCGAAACTGTCCGGCTGTTCCCTGGCGGCGCCATTGATCACTCCAATCTCATGGAGGGCTACATCGCTCTCGACCGTCTCGACGAGGCGAAAATCACGTTCCGCGAGGCGACCGATCGAAAGCTCGATGACCCCTTCCTCCACGATGATATGTATGCCGTAGCCTTTCTCGAAGGTGATGCGGAGGAGATGAAGCGCCAGGCTGCCTGGGCCGTCGGGAAGCCGGGAGCTGAAGACATTCTGCTGTCCGCTCAATCCGATACTGAAGCTTTCTACGGTCATCTGGCGAGAGCGAGAGAGCTTTCTCGCCGCGCCGTCGAATCCGCTCGAGACAGCGACAAGAAGGAGACTGCGGCGTTGTGGCAGTTGAATTCAGCCTTGCGTGAGGCCGAGTTCGGGAATCTGGAACGGGCTCGCGAGGAGGTCAAAGCAGGCCTGGCGATAGCCTCAACCCGGGATATCCAGGTTCTCGCGGCTTTGACGCTAGCTCGTACCGGCGATGCAGCTCGATCGCTCGCCATCGTGGAGGAACTGGAGAAGCAATTCCCGGTGAATACGCTGCTCAACCATTACTGGCTGCCGACCACTCGCGCCTATATTGAAATCCATCGCGGCAACCCAGCCCAGGCGTTGAAGCTTCTGGAGACAACGGCGACGCTTGACCTGGCCTTTCCCCAACCACAGTTCGAAGAAGCCGGACTCCTTTATCCGCCCTATGCACGCGGACAAGCGTACCTCCTTCTGCACAAGGGCAAAGAAGCTGCGAGTGAATTTCAGAAATTTCTCGATCACCGCGGTGCGGTCATAAACACTGTGCTAGCCTCGCCGGCGCGTTACCAGCTGGCCTGCGCGCTCGCCATGAACGGAGACACGTCGGGCGCACGCAAAGCCTATCAGGACTTCTTCGCCCTGTGGAAGGACGCCGATCCGGATATCCCTATTCTCAAAGAAGCCAAGGCAGAGTACGCGAAGCTGCAATAGCCGAGAAATCCTTCCGTCTCCCTTACTAGCTAGTCTAGCTATAGCTAGCGCTAACTGCTTAACAGGCGATACCGCTCAGCATGCCGGTCAGGCCGCGTCCTCCGCTAAGAATTCGGTGACAGAACGGGGATTGCCTTCAGCTTGTCCTCCCGCAAACCGCGCAGCTCTTCCTCGTTTTCGACCTCCTGCAGCTCTTCGACTAAGCCGGGTAGCAACGGTTTGGGCACGCAGACCCAGTCGCGTTGTATCGGTTGGGGACGTCGAAGATGGCGGAATGCGGAGAGCGCTCATAGTACGCTGCTGCACTGATGGTCACTGTTCCGGCAATCGGTTCGAATTCCGTTGGAGATTTCTAGTTATGCTGGTCCAAGGAGTTGGCGACAAACACAGCCGCGCAAGAAAAACTCGGGTCAAGCACAAGCGTCCCAGTTTTGTGGCTACCATTGCCTCTAAGCAGCACTTTTGGCGAGAAGCGATGTTTCCTTGGACAGAAACGTTGGTTTATGCGGCCTTTGAGACTGCAATCTGAACACGGAATGCCGGTATAATCGTGGCATGGCTGACCATGTGATCCACATCTCGGAAGCGGAAGCCGCCAATGACTTCGCTGGGCTGCTCGCGCGGGTGCGCGCAGGCACGGAAATTGTGATCGAGAGTGGGAAGGTGCCGGTGGCGGTGATCCATGCACCAGTCCCGCCGCGCCGGTCCATCTCGGAGTGCATCGCGTTGCTGCCCGAGGACTCGACGGCGACCATCGATCCTGACTTTGCTAGTGATGTGGAAGCGGCTGTCGAAAGTCATCGTGAGTCGCTCGCCCCCCCCGCATGGGACTAATCCTCGATTCCAGTGTACTGATAACAGCCGAGCGCCAGGGACAAAACGCGCGGCAGATGCTTTCCGCAATCTCGGGCAAGGCAGGGGATACCGATATCGCCGTCTCCGTGGTTACTCTGATCGAACTGGCCCACGGCGCAGCTCGTGCCGATACGTCGCTGCGAAAGGAGAAGCGGCAGCAGTTCATTCAGGAGCTTCTCAGGGCCCTACCTATGCACCCGGTAACGGTGTCTCTTGCCTTCGCGTCGGACAAATCGATGGCGAGAACCAAGCGAAAGGCATTCGTCTACCTCTCTCCGATCTGTTGATCGGGGTGACAGCCTTGGAACTCGGCTACAGCGTAGCCACGGGCAATCTCCGCCACTTCAAGATGATTCCCGGCTTGTCGGTCGTCCGGTTCTAGTCGCGGGTCTTCATGTGGATTCGACTCTTAGAGTTCCCTCATAGGCTATTTTTCAATGCACAATGATGGGAGCCTGCGGTAAAGACGGAGATTCGCAGGCTCGGCTACCAATTTAATTTTAATCAACCGTGATGAGCTGCGTGTTCCGACGATGTGGATGGTCGATTCGACCGGTGCTGTGGGTCGACCGAATCCGAGATCGTCGCTCTCAGGCGATCCTGGCGCGATATTTTTCCGAGAACAACCGGGACAGACACAAAAGGAAGAAAACGAGCAAGCACGAAGAACTGGTTTCACGCCAGGAGAACTGGAGACGAAATAATGACGAAAACGGAAACGAAACAATGCTGCATACGTGCATCTTGATTAATCCTCGAAGGTGTCGGGCATGATTGTAATCCCAGCGTCGCTGCGCTCCGACTTCACTCACATGGCCCGAATGACCATTCACATCGCGCATCCGACGGAAGCAACAACCACCGCAGAATCAGTGTGTTTACAAGACTATCGTCTGATAATGATTATTTGTTTACGAATGTAAACGCGAGAGTGCACGAAAAATCTAAATTGCTGATACGGCAGAGCTTGACGCAGGTAGGCGCGCGGGCTCGTCGAGTATCCTCACAGCTCCCGTTTGGGCTGAGGTGTCACCCTCCACCCGACGCCGAAGGCGGCGCGCTTTTGATCTTGCGATTAGCTGCTCATTTCCGGCGGGCGGGACGGGCAGGATGGCGGTCGTCATCGTCCGAATCGGTATCCGCCCTGGCGGGCAGGATTTCGGCCAACCGGTCCTCAACGTCCAGCTTGAACTCGGCGGCGATCTTCGCCACATGAACGCCGAAGGCCCCGCGCATTTCACCCAGGGCGCTGTAAAACGTCCAGCTCGCCCAGTGACCGTGTTGGTTGGCGTACAGGACCGTTTCCCCGCCATCCGTCCCGACCCGCTCCAGGAACGCCTGGCAGGCGGCTCGCATGGCCCGCAGGCAAACTCGGAGCCGGGCTCCAGCTTACCCAACTCGCCGATGAGGAATCGGCGGATGTCCCGAACCGAGTGGACGCAGTGAGAAGCGACTTCCATCCCCTTTGGAGCATAGAGCACGCGGCGATCTTCCAGGAACGCGATCACCCGGCGAGCGGCGCTCACCTCCAGATCGGTCGGCTGCCACGACACCCCGACCAACGGAGTCGAGATGCCCGTCAGCCGGTTCGCGATTTCAGAGAACTTCATGCGGGTTACTCCGTATCATGGGCACTGCTTCAGAGCGTCGTTGAGCTTTCCCTGGCTTTGCTTTTTCAGCAGGTCGTCGAGCTGCTGGGCCTTCGCGTCTGGCTTTTGCTGCAGGATTGCTTGGTAGGTCTTCAGAGCACTTTCCACGGCGGCTAGGTTGATCGCCTTCGTATCGGCAGCCTTGTCTGGATTCTCGATCAGGAACGCGGCGCTGGCCAGCATGTATTGCCGTGTGATCGTGTGCGAGTAAGTGTATTTCATTCCGTTGAACTCACTCAGCACTGTCGGGCACGGCGGCACGTGGATGTCGTGGGCATCACTGACTTGCTTCAGCGCCGACTCGCCTTGCCTGTTCACGCTTTCATCCAGCGGTGCGCTCTCTAGCTTGTCCGTGATCTCGACCCACTGCTTCCGCTCTTCCGGTAAGGAAGTCTCCTGCGCTGAGAACGGGTTGGCAGTCATGAACAATAGCCCAAACATCGACTATTCGGTTGTTTCTGTGGCTCAGTTCAATCTCCAGTCAAACCGCTGGTATCAGCCCGGTCTAGAGGCCATCCATTCGCCGACACCGATGACGAGAACCAAGAAAATAAGATTGAAGAGCGGCAGGATCATTGCCACGATCCACCATCTGGAACCTTTCACGACCGGAACCAGCGACAAAAGGAACGCCCCGCCCCACAGGGCCATGTGTGTCCCGATTCCCCAATGAACCAGTCGGACCCCTTGACCGAAAGCCCTGAAATAGAATGGGATCGTCTTGCGCCTGTATTCGCTATGCTCAAAAGTCTTACTTCTGAGCAAGCGGAACAATAGGATTATGGCGGGGGTCTAAACAAGTAGATGCGCCACAAGCCCGTGAGAGCGGCGAAGCTTTTTTGCAGTATAGATCGCACTCCATTTGTGGCCGTGAGTGCTACTTTCTTTGCAGTTTTCCTGTTCGCTCTCATCCTGACAGCTGGACGGCCCGGGTTCGGCCGTTCGGATTTGCCCAAGGTCAATAACCCGATCTGGGAGCCGGGCGCGAATGAAGAAGCCGCGATCGTTCTCACCGTTATGCGTAACGGCAGCGTTTTCTGGGGGCAAGATCCAATCTCGGTGGGTGACTTGCCACATAAACTTACCGATCGTGTGGAACGCACTCCGGAAGCCACGATATACCTGGCCGTTGATGCGCACGCCACTTACGGGAATGTCGCCAAGATATTGGGTGTTTTGCGCTCGGTTGGAGCAGCAAGGGTCGTCTTTCTGGTTGACCAGCGAAAGGCCCGGACCTCAGGCATCGATTATTCGCAGCCCCACGTTTGGGATCTTGTCGAAGTTTGCCGCTCGATGGACTGGCTGGAACGAGCAGATTTCATGCTGCTCGTGCTTATGCTGGCGAATACGTGTGCAATCATCTGCTTCCGCCTGTACCGTAACAACACGGCTCGACGTCAGTCCCGTACTTTCATCCGCGACGCCGCCTTGGCATTACGGGACGGCAAGTTCGACGAAGTAATCACGATTGCAGCGCGAAACAGCGAGAGTCACGTTGCAAGCATTGTTGCCGAGGGTTTAGCAGCCTATGCTTCGGTGTCGTCAGAGTTCACCAACACAGAAGCTATCGCAACCGCCCAACGCGCTTTTCAGCGCAGCAGCAAATCCCTCGCTGCACACTTGAAGGTTGGGCTTAACACCATTGTTACCATTGCGTCTTCCGCACCGTTCATCGGCTTTCTTGGCACGGTCGAAGGCATTCTGGAAGCTTTTCGTGGAACGACCGGACCGCCTTCTGCAGCCCTGGCAAGGTCGGCATCGGAGATCGCCCACGCATTGATCCTGGGTGCTATCGGACTGCTCGTGTCTATTCTTGCCGTGTGGTGCTTCAACTATCTGCACAGTCGTATAGAGGTGTTTGAGAGAGAGATGTCGAACGCAGAACTTGAAGCGGTCACATGCCTCGAGGCTCATCCACAATGGCGCAAACGATTTGACCAATCGTATCCGGCACGAAGGATTTTAGCGTTGACGGATGCCTCTGTCGTCCGCAACTGGGAAGCTCCGTACGACGGTCATCGTCCCTTGTTGCTGGCCGTGTGGTGCTGCGTTCTCTATCTGGTGTACGTTTTAGCTCGGAGCGTGTATGCAATGGAGATATTTCGCCACTGCATCGACACGTCAATGCGCCCTATCGCCACGTTCTCGCCAGTCAGGACAGATGGGGCTTCAGTTCCCGCGCTTTACTTTTGCGCCTCAGGTTCCGTCAACTGAATACCGAATCGGTCGTATTGCGACACGGCTTGCGCCGAGGAAGGAACTCAAAGGCCGTCCCTTCCTCGGACTCCATCCCGGCTTCAGCGGTGCCCCTCAGCGGTTCCTGCCAATCGCAATTCGGGCGCTGCCGTGCGCAACCGCTATGGGTAGGCGGCCACGGCATTGTCGTCACTGAACCAATCCAACTCAGGTTCGATTTACGCGTTTACGCGCCCTCCCACCAAACACACTGACGAGTTCTTACTACTTCCGACATTCCAACAAACATGCCCAGAGAAAACCAAATTCTCTGGGTCACAGGTCCAGTGGAACGGCTGCTTTGCTTTCGTTTTGCTGCGAATGATGCAGACGGGTGAGGAACCCGTCAAGGTTTCCCTTCGGCTCGCTGCGCTCGACCTATGACTGAACCCTCGCCCGTCTGCACAAAGCCTCTCCGCTAGAAAACGAAGGCACACAATCGAAGCCCCAAACCAAACTTCGATTGACATTCCGCGGCGGCTCATAGATGCCGGAACCGCGGAAAGGCCGGTAGCAGAGGAAAACATGGCAGCTAAGGACACGAGCGTTTCATTGATCGCTTCCAGTCAAACGGAAAACGAACGTCAATCCCCGTTTCGATTGGAGCCGTTGCGGGGAGAGCTGGCTGGGCTCCGACCCAATCCTCAAAATGTTTGCTGCCCGACGGAGTTTGAACCGCTCCTGTCAGAAATCGACGCCGGTAGACTCTTGGGATTGCATCCCAAAACCGTTCAACGCCTCGCCCGCAAGGGAGAACTTCCGGCTATTCGCGTTGGGCGTTATTGGCGTTTTCGGGCCAGTCGCCTGAATGCATGGATAGATGTACACTCGAACAGCCAACCCGTTTGCGTGGTCGAAAGGACAAAAGCATGAAACCACGTGCACGGTATCAGAACGGCAGTATCACGCGGGAAGCACGCACGCATGACTCGGACGTTTGGGTGTTGCGATGGCGAGAGATGAATCCAGACGGTAGTTGGATTCGTCGCAAGAGTGTCATCGGCACGGTAAAAGAACACCCCAGCAAGGCAGCGGCGTTCAAAGCTAGCGAGTTTCTCCGCTCAACCATAAACCGGGAAACCAGACCACCGCGTACGATCGCGGAACTGGTCGACCATTACGGGAAAAACGAATTGCCGAACAAGACTCCATACACGCAGGAGGTCTACACCGGGTTCATCACCCAGTGGATCACCCCGAAATGGGGAACGTCCCCGCTCTCGGACATCAAGACAGTGTCGGTGGAATCTTGGCTCGGTACTTTGAAACTGGCCAATGGAACACGAGCAAAAATACGCAACATCATGTCGGCGCTGTATTCACACGCGGTGCGATGGGAGTTTTTCGACCGTAACCCGATCACTATGGTCCGACAGTCGGCAAAGCGAGCTCGGACACCAGAGGTCCTGACTGCGGACGAGCTCAAAGCGTTGCTGGCAGAACTCGCGGGAGTCTATCGCGTCATGGTGTTTGTGGCCGCTACCACTGGCGTTCGAGTCTCGGAACTGCTGGGCTTGCGCTGGCTGGACTGTGACTTCGAAGACGGCGAAATCCACTTGACCCGTGGCATCGTGCGCCAGCACGAGACGGCCATGAAGACGGAAGCGAGCCGTAAGCCTGTTCCGATGGAAATGGGCTTGGCGGATGTCTTGAAAACCTGGAGAATGGAGTGTGGTTACAGCCAGCCATCAGACTACGTATTCGCGTCAGCCGACATGGACGGCAAACAACCACTCTGGCCGAACAGCGCGATGGAGAAGCATATCCGTCCCGCTGCGCTGCGTGCGAAGATCACGAAGCGCATCGGTTGGCATACGTTGCGTCACACGTTCGGGACGTTGCTCAACGCAAACGGTGCGGACTTGAAAACGATCCAAACCCTGATGCGCCACGCCAACGTCAGCGTCACGATGGACAAATACGTCCAAGCAGTGACCCCTGCAAAGCGGGAGGCACAGCGCGGAATCGTGGGCCTATTGGACCCAAATGGACCCACGAGAGTAGCACGGCAGCTTGCAAGTGATTGAAAAGATGGTGGGCGCTATAGGATTCGAACCTATGACTTCCACCGTGTGAATGAGTCTAGCGGCAGGAAACAATGCATTTACGAGTAACGCTCGGGAATGCTCGGAAACGTATAGTCAACGATTTACGCATTCAGCACCAACAAATGGCCCCAAATGTGGCCCCATCGAGTGAGCGACTGGCGATCCATGATCTCCACGATTCAGAAAATCGCTACAACGCTTTCGCCAGTGTGTCGCGACCCAGAGTTTACTGCTCGCCTCAAGAAGCTGGGGCGTAACTGTCGAGAACAGGATTACGCTCACCGAGAATCGCCCCGACCTTCGGTCTTGGGTCAAAAACGCGCTAGGGGGATGTTACGTCAAGCATCAAGGAACTAGGTTTGCCATGTCGCCTGAGTGGTCGTTGTCGTCGTCATGCGCTTTGTGAACGTCGATTCCTTCTAACAGTATGCTCAATCCATATAGAGCAAGCCCGGCAATCACAGCCAATCCAAAAATTAAACCGAGTTGCCGAGTGCAAGTTGCGTCGTCAATAAGAATCCGACCGTTTGCTCGAAATCGTAACTGCGTCGAATGGCAACGCCGAGGAATGAGAGCGTCAGGCCGAAAATAAACACGAGCCAAACAACGTTCATCCAACGCGGTATACGGTGCTTACTCATCAAAATCATGATACGCCGGGATGCCGCTTTCGCCTCGGGTGGCACTTGAGCGGCAAGGCTTTCGCATGTTGCGCCTGAACGCTACTGGACCTTTGTGTCGCAGGAATATAACTGCAGAGCTTCGATTTCGCGGATAATCTCACGACACGCCTCCATAAGGACGGGGCGCATGTCGCTAAGATATTTCGACACCTCGGCATCCAGCCGAGCTAAAAGCTCGGGCGCGTATCCCGATCTTCCGCTTCCGACGGGATAATCGTCCGTCTCGGACTCTACCGCCACGACCACGTCAAGCGCCTTGCTTGGAGGGATATCCGCATCGGCTCGCAACTGGACAAGACTTCGGCAACCGTCGATTAATTGAATTCTACCGTCCCGCATTCCGCAAGCGATTTCCAAGGCGGTCCTTCGGGCAGAGTCCCTCTTCCTTACTTTGTCGGTGTTTTCCGTCATCATTGGAATTTAGTCTTAAATTCGACAACTTCTCCCGTCTTGGAATTCCTGTAAGCGTGAGTTTCGAAGCTCGTTCCATCGGGTGCTTTGTGATTTGAACTGGCAACCTTAAAGGCGTGGTGCATCGCGTAGTGCCGTCTTTGTACCTGGTCCAGCGATCTCAGTTCCACAGCCCGAAGATATTTCTGACATCTGTTGTTCGCTGGCAAGTGACTTGTTCAAATTCAGTCCTCGGATTCCAATCGCCAAGTCCGCGCTCAACCAACCGCTCTCCGCGGTCTCATCTGCCAGTCGCCGAATCGCAGAAAGATGAAGATTGATCGTAGCAGCTGACAGAGAAAGCCCCTCAAGGAACGACCGGTACCGCACCACGACGGACCGGTTAAAGCCCAGTCGAGGCTCAGAACAATACCCGGTGATGAACTTTTCGATGGCGTGTTTATAGCTTCGACGGGAATGTGCAGACGCCAGCATATTGAGCACGGTCGCCTTCGATTGTTCTAGTTCAGGGACGGTGAACGCGCTATCTATCGAGTTAGAAAGTCAAACAGGGGAGTGAAAACGCTCACGAGCACGGATAGCGGCTTTGCTGGGCGTCTTCGAGCGCACGTGAGTCGTCACTTCCCAGATGCTCGTTCGTGGCTAACTTACCTGTAGCCAACGATGCAGCCCGCGACATTGGTTCGGGTCGAGGTCGTCGCCAACACCGGAGTGACTACGCTTGAAGCAACGTCTCCTAATTCCCCGTCCCGAGGCGTTCACCCCGGAACTCACTGCTATCCGTTCAGGACAAGAAGCGGCAGTGCGAAGCACGGACTACATAGGCCACGCGACGATGCTGGTGTTGGGATAGTAGTGTGCGAGGATCTGCCGGGAGGTCGCGCCATCCTGGGCCATGGCCTTGGCACCGGATTGGCAGAGTCCGATGCCGTGTCCTTGGCCGACGCCGGAGATGATGAAAAAGTCGCCCTCCTTTGTTTCGGTGAAGTCGTTACTCGGGACGGAGGCCCAGCCAAAGCGGCGAACAACGTTGAGGCGAGCAGGTTCATCGAGAGAGCGCAGGTGGGGGGCGTCAGAGATGCGGGTGGTCCAGCGAACCGGGTGAGCGCGGCAGTAAGGGCATTCGACGGAGTAATAATGATAGTTGGAGGACGGGAGGTGGAGTTCGGTTGGGGTATGCGTGCGTCCGCTGCAACTGCGGGTGTACATGGCGGCGTAGGGTTCGGAATCGTAAGCGAGGACGAGGCCGCGCGTGGCGGCGACAGCCTTGGCTGCAAGACTTGCGGGCGGAGGTGGTTCGCGCAGGAACTGGCAGTGCGTTGTGTCGCAGAAATCGAATTCGTGGTGGCGGGCGCGTCCGGCGACGAAGTAAGAACGAATCGCGATGGCTTCGGCCTTGAGGGCTTCGACGGGAGTGTCGCCAGTGGTTTCGGCGGCGAGCACGGAGGCGACGGCAGTTTCGCGATCCATGGTGACGATGGCGAGCAAACTTCCGGAGAATGGCCGGATCTCGAGCGTGCCGCGGTAGCGGCGGGTGAGCTTTTGCGGGACGGAGAGAAGCAACCCTGCAGGATCGGTGTTACGGCCGGTGATAGTGACGCGGGTGGCGCGGATGGTACGGGTGCCTGCGGTAAGGGTAATGGAATCGTTATCGAGGCGGAGAGTTGCGGAGTCCGTGCCCGAACTTTTCTCGAGGACGAGTTCCCCGAGGGTGGTGTGCAGGACGAGGGCTTGGCCGGGGGGAGCGGTGACCTTGAGGTGGTCTGGGTGGAACAGGCCCAGGACGCTAATCCGGACGGTTGGGACTGTGTCTTGGCTTCCGTGAGAGATTGGCGCAAAGGGGAGCAGCACGAGTGCGGCTAATGTTGCCAAGATCAGGGCGAATACGAGTCGTAAGAGGCGAGTTTTGCCGGGCTGCCCGTCCCTACTCGGCACGTAGTTGTCCGCACATTCGTCTTCCCTAAACGAGCATCCCGTCTGCATGAGACTAACCCTCGATTCGATGCAACATTTCGGCAGCAGTTCGGGCAGCGTGGGAGCCCGGGACTCCGTGGACGCGGACAAGGAGCAGCAATTGGGGATGATCCGCCGGTGTGAGAACGATGGCGAATCCGTCTCCGGGGCTGCCACGCCGGTGGGTGCAGGCGGCCGTACCGGTTTTGGCGAGAGCGCCGACCGAACGAAGCACGCCGTGAACTGCGGCGGCGGTTCCGTACCTTGCGGAATCCGCCATACCCGCGACGATCTGGTTGACGGCGAACTGGTCGCGATCACGGGTGAGTTCGACGTAGGCGCGGGCCATGCGCAGCGGCGAGGTGCGCCAGTGGTCGCCGAGGCCGATGAGTTGGGTGCCACTTGCGGTGCGTGGCGGAGGGTCAAGGCCGAAGCGAGTTGCCGTAGGAGAGACGTTGGAAGAGCTGAGATCGGCGGCCAACATGCGGAAGTAGGAGTTGCAGGACTGCGCGATGGCCGACGTCAGATTCATCCTGCCGTGTCCGCGTGGCAGCCAGCATCCGGCGGCCGTACCGCGTCAGGTGTGGGCGGGATATTGAAATTCGTGCTGCTCACCGTAGGCAAGAGCGGTGAAGGGCTTGAATAGAGATCCCATGGGGATGAGTGTGTCGGGATGATCCCAGCGCGAGGCGAGCACGCGGCCGGTAGAGGCGTTGAGGAGAAGGAAAGAGATGTCGCGGCTGGGAAAGTCGCGGTCGAGTGCTTCCGCGGCGGATTGGGCGAAGAGAGAGGCGTCGGGCGATTTAGCAAGACCGTCTTCTGGCTGTGATGAGTGCGCTCCCCCGCGGCTGCTCGACGGCGACAACGCCATCAGGGTCAGGGCAAACAGAAGCACGATGGGCCTTATTGCGACCATTCGTAGATGACCGATTGTCGCATGTTGCCTCCATCTTCGCGAACTTCAATTTTTTCAGAAGAAACGGCAGCCAGCGTGTTGCTGAGGCTCGCCATGTTGCCGGAGAAGAATTGGGGTTGGCGTTCCACGTTCTGCGGGTTGTCACTGACCATGCTGGGGCGGTCGATAAGTCCGGTGAAGCGGGCGAAGTTGGAGCGTTCGCGTTGATGATTGACTCTGGCGATGAACTCGGCGGGTTCGGAGGTGGATTTGCGATTGAAGTTAGCAAGCAGGGATTGCATGAGTGGCGGGTCGTCACTCAGGAGCAGGTCTTTTCCTCGGGTGGCGGCAAGTAGGGGCCAGAGGCCGTCGAGTTGCCGATAGCCATTCCTGGGCTGCCAGGCGACGCCGAGGTGGCCGGCGGTCAGGCCGACGCGGACAAAGTCAGCGAGCGCCGACTGGACGGTGGATTCATTCCAGTCGGAGGCGGCGGCGAGCACCACGGCGGAGCGCATGCGGATGAAAACTCCGGCTGGATCGCGCGAGGTGGATTGGAACTGGAGCGAGGCGAGGAGTGGAGTTTTGTCGAGCAGATCTTTCAACGCTGAGATGTTCTGCGTTGGGGCATGCTCGGCGGGAGCCTGATCGATGCGAGTTTCAAAATCGGAGGCTCCACCCTGTTCGCCGGAGGTGAGCTGAACTTGCGGAGCGGTTTGCGACGTGGTGGCAGGACCGAGATGGGGTGCCATGAGCTTGGTTTCGAGCAGTACGAAGGCTGAGTCGCCGGTAGGATTGGCGGCGGCTTCATATACTCCGGCATCGCCGGGCGCGAGGCGGGCGAGGTCGGCAGCGGCGGTGAATCCATCGGCGGAGGCCGGCTGATCCGGAGCCTTTTTGCGGATGAGCACGCGTTCTTCGCGGTATTCCTTGCTGGAACGGAAGAGATCGCACACGGCGGCGGAGTAGTGAGAGAGGTCGGTGATGTTCTGCTGTACCCAGTAGGTGCGGAAGTAGCCGTTGGGGACGAGTTTTTCGAGATCGAGGACGAGGCGGAGATCACCAGGTTCTACGGCTGCGGAGGTAGATTGCGCCCACCACTGCTCGTTTTCGACGGTGCGATCCTGTTTTCCAGACATTAGTTGAAGCGCGCCGGCCATGAGATCCTCCCGCGTGGCAAGAAGCAGGTAGTCGCCGGAAACAGCGAAGGCGACTTCGCGCTGCGACTGGGGATCACGACGGAGGTAGAAGTCGACGCCTCCGGCGGTGCGCGGCTCAAACTTGGCGCGCGAGTGGTAAAGGGTCGTCTCCATGGACTTGGCCGACGGGAGATATGTGATGTAGAGGAACTGCAGGTTGCCGATGTCGTAGAGGGCGAGAGCGCTGCGCCCGCCGGCGACCTGAGAAAGGAAATTCATGTCGGGCGGAAGCCCGGCAGCGGCGGCGAATTGGTCGCTGGCTCCGCTGAAGCGCAGAAAGAGGCGGGAGCGCGAAAAGACTTGGTAGCTGTCGCTCTGGAGCCATTGGCGCTTTTGAGGAGAGGAGTTCCAGTCGTCGAGCAGCGAGGAGAAATCTCTCGTTTCTAGATAGAGCAGCGGGCCGGAAGGGACGTACTTCGAAAGCGGCGTGGATGGGGCGACAGCCTGATGGGCGCCCCAGATGACTCCGGCAAATACGAGAGCGACCGAGACGGTGAGGGCCATGCGTTTCATTGCTTGACTGCTCCTTTCGCGGTAGCGGTTTTAACCGCGGGAGTGACCCGGGCGAGCAGACGCGGACGGACGACGCGATCCTGCTCCAGCGGTTCGTGGAGAAGCGGTTGGCGAGCGGCGTTGCGGTGCTGAATGCGGAGCGCGGCACGCACGTCGGAGAGTTTGTGCAGCAGAGTTCGTCGAACTGCGAATGCGGTTTCGAGGTTATGGGCCGTTTCGTAGTATTGAGCACCTTCGGAGAGACGATTGAGGCGGACCATGGTGTCGGCGATCATTTGGGCGATCTGGCCCTGCTCGGCGCGTGTGAGTTTGAGGGACGGAGCAGACGAAGTGGTTGCCCCTTCTTCGGCATCTTCCTCTTCTTCACCAGAGCTGATGATTTGCTCCTCCTCGCTCGCGGCTTGGTTGGGGTAACTCTTCAGAAAAGCGGTCTGGAAGAGCGGTTCGAGGACTCCAAGGGCATATTCGTCGGACTGGGCTGCGGTAGCGGCCTGGAAGAGCGGAATGCGAGCTTCGTCGCGACGGGGGAAATCGATAATGCAGTGGCTGAGAAGCTGGATCTTCGTTTCCGCGTCCGAGGTGTTCTGCGCGGCTTTCACGCGTGTTTCGTAGAAGTAGAACTTGTCGGCGGCTGCAGGGGTAATGGCGGCGGGCGCGCCAGCTAAGAGATTGAGTTCTCCGCTGCCGAGATCGGAGTGGACGCGTCCGGCGAGCGCGGAGGCGGATCTAAGACGAAGATCGTAGGCGGTTGACGGCGAGGAGGCGATGGTGGCGAGCGCGGCCTGGGCGTTTTCGATGTCGTTGTTGGCTGCGAGTTTGGCTTTGGCGAGACGTAGGCCGTAGGAAGGATCCCAGGGCGCAGACTTGACGAGTTGATCGAGGAACTCAATGGCCTCAGCGTTGTGGCCGATCTTTTCGAGCAACGCGGCGGCGGGATCGAGATTCTCGAACGGATTGCCGACGACCGCCACAAGGCGATGAAGAAGATCGAGGGCACCGGGGGTGTCACCGGAGGCGAGGCGGATTTCGGCGAGGCCCAGGAAGTTAGCGGCAACAAGTTTGTGCTCGGAGATTTCACGGGCGAAGACGAGTTCTAGGATCTTGCGGGCGGAGTGCTTGTCTCCGGCTTCGAAGAGCTTGCGCGCAGCGGCGCGGAGAATCTCGGCAGCGGGCGCACTTTCGGGCACGTTGCGGTAGCCGATGAGGATCGAGTCGAGCGTTCCGAGTTGCGCCGCAGCTTGCAGGTCGAAGGGAACGAGCGTCGCGGCCTGTGCGTCGCGAGTTTCTTTCGGCAATGCTGCGATGGCGGAGGCGGCAGCGGAGTATTGCTTTGTGCGGATGAGGTACTGCACCCAGCGCACCTGCCAGGAGGCAAGATCCTGATCGGCGTACTGGCGTTCGAGGCCGGTCAGCTTGGCGTTCGCGGTCTGCTTCGCTTCGAGGATGCGCTGGTAGATGGGAGCGCGCTGGGTTAGAGGAACCCAGGAGGCGGTGGCAATGTCGGCGAGGATCAGCGTGGGATCGTGCGCGGCAGAAGAGAGATCGATGATCCAGGCGGTGGCTGCGGCGGGATCGCCGATGGCGGCAAAGGCCGAGTGCAAAATGGCGTTGGAGCGGTAGTTGCCGTTGTGACGAAGGTAGGCGCGGATGATGGAGTCCGCGTCGGGCTCGAGATCGGCGAAAATGTGCCGTGAGGCGAGTTGGTCGCAGGTGCGTCCGAAGTCAGCCCAGAAAGTTTCTGGGAAGTGGGAACTGTTGAGCTGCGCAGAGAGCGTGGCGAAGGCCTGCTTCCACTTGGCAAGAGCGGCGGCGCGGTCTCCCTGCTTGTAGTAGGCGATCGCGAGATCGTCGTACACGTCGGGACGGTTGGGAGAAAGTTCCAGGGTATGGTTGTAGTCGTCGATGGCGTGCTTGGGGTCTCCGGCGCCGGCGTAATAATCGGCGAGGGTCAGATACCCCGAGGAAGTAGCAGGACTCTGCTCGACGACCGCGGGGAGAAAATCTTCCGGATGGCCAAGTTTGGTGACGCCCAGGTATTCGCCGTAGCGCGAGCCGTAGTAGAACCAGGTGTTGCCGGCGAGTTGCTGGTTGCGATCGACGGGTTGGGCGAGGCGGGCGCTGATGGGCTCGTCGCCCAGGGTGGAGAGGAAGGCGCTGTTTACGTCGGGCGTGGGCTCGGCAAAGTAGAGTCCGACAAGCGCGTCGTAGGACTTGTTCCACACGGGATTGCGAGCCTTGCCGCGAGATTGGACGACGGCGTGAGCCTGCGACGCGCTACCGTGGGCAACGACATAATCGGCAGCCTGCTCGGAGTAAGGCATGGGCCAATCGGCGGAGATGCGGATAAGCTGTTCCGGCCGGCTCGCCAAGAGGAGTTGGAAGAGACGCTGCAGGCGCGTGTTGTCGAGACCGTATCTGGAGTTGGAGAAGGTGGCCAGGAGCACGCGCAGTTCATTGGATTCGTCATCGGCGGAGCGGTATGCGTCAGCAGCGGCGAGAAACGCCTGCCCGCGCATGGTGACGGGCAACTCGCCGCCGAATTGCTCAATCTGGGTAGCTAGTTCGGTGAAGCGTCCGCGGCGGCGCTGCAGATCGACGAGCGGAGATGTGTTGGGATAGTGGCTGGGTAGGTGCGCCCCCTGTAGCAGCCACTCGAAACGCCAGCGAGCCTCCTGCTCGGCGAGAGCGGCGCTTTCGGCTAGCGGGATGGCGAATTTTTCCAGATCATAGGGATCCATGCCCACGCGTTTTGATTCAGCGAAGCGAGCAAAGGCGAGGCGTTCTTCCGGCGTGAAGTAAGTGTTGACGGTGCCGCCCATTTCCTGCAAGCACGCGGCCATGCCGTTGCGCGCCGTCGCGATGCGATTCTGGCGGACGTGCTCGCGCCACTGCGACTCTGTGAGACCGCCGAGTCCTTGCTTCTGGACTTGGTCTTCGAGGACGGGCAAGTTGGCCTTTGCATCGTCCAGAGCGTTCTCCAGCGTGGCGTAGGCGGCTTCCTGCTGGCGGAGGCGCGTCATGATGCGGGCGTAGGCACGGACGCCGATGAGATTATCGGAGGTAGCTAGCAGATCGGCGCCGGCTTTGTTAACGCCCTGCTCGGCGTAGGAGCGGGCCTGATCAAGCATGCCCCACGATTCAAGCCGACGGGCAACTTCAAAATAGTTACCAGGATTGTCAGGGCGTCCGTCGATCAAAGAGGCTTCCAGCGCGGCGACGACTTCTTCCGTCCTGCCCTGACGGGCGCGGACAGCGGCAACTTTCTCCATCCATTGTGGATCTTTGTAGGCGAGCTGGTAGATGCGCTGGTAGTCGGCGGCGGCTTCGTCGAAGCGCATGAGGCGCTCTTCGAGTCCGGCGCGGGCGATGTAGAGATCCGTGCGGTCGGGGCGAATGGCGATCGACTTGGCGTAGGTGTCGATTGCAGCGGGATAGTTTTCGAGATTGGTCTGGGTGCGGGCGAGCACCATGGACCAGCGATAGTCGCGCGGTGACTGGGCGACGGTCTTGGCGTAGAAATAAACGAGCTGCTGCTGGCGCTGGTAGCGGAGCGCGTAGAGAGCGGCTTCGGTAACGAGCGTGTCGTCTTCAGGGAAGTTGTTGATGAGCTCGATGTACTGATCGACCGCGCCTGAATAATTATTCATGCGGCTGAGCGCTGGGATGAGTCCTCGACGCAGGGTGGCGATTTGGGCCTTGCGCGCGTCGGCGGGGAGCGACGCTGTGCGAAAAAAAGCAATCTGTTGGTTGTAGAACTGTTCGAGGCCGTGGTCGTCGCCGGCCTGGGCATAAGTGTCGGCCATGGCGGCGAGGTATTCGCCGTTGTCGGGAGAGTCCTTTAGAAGTCGGGTCAGCAGGTCGCGAGCCTGCTGGAATTGCTTGGCTTCAGTTTCTTTGCGCGCAGCTTCGTAGGCGAACTGGGTGCTGAGCGCGGGATAGGCGTCTTTTGCCGCTTGCAGCAGGACGTCAATAGCCTGTTGCTGGAGCTTCATGCGCCAGTAAAAATCGACGGTGGAGCGAATGACGCCCAAGATCTTGGGATTCTCACGGTAGAGAGCTTCGACGTTTTTCTGGGCAGCGGGGAAATCCTTGCGGCTTTCGTAGAGGCGGATGAGGGCATAGCGCAGTTCGAGTCGGGTGACCGGATCGGTGGTAAGCTCGGCCTGTTTCCCGAGCGCGTGCTGGCGCACGGTTTCGAGGGATTTCTGCTGCGCGAGAGTTTCGATGTCTTCTGCCCGCTCGATGGAAGTGGTCGAGTTGGTGATCGAGTCGAGAAACGATTCCATCTCCCCCTTGCGGTTCTGGGTTTCCAAGATTTTCACGCGCAGGTTGACCGCCGACATGGGCGGATTGGGCAGAGGAGCGATGTTGGTGGTCGCTTGGTCGACGGCGTCGCGGAACCTGGGGCGGCGCGCGAGTGCGAGCAGGCGGAGTTCGGCGGAAGACTCAGGGGCACTGAGAGCTCCTTTGACGTATTCGCCGATGGCGCGCGGATAATCGCGCTGGCTTTCGTAGATGGCGCCGAGTTCGTAGGAATAAAGGTCTGAATCAGCGAGGTTGGCGCGGCCTTGGTTGAGCAGACGGATAGCGTTGGGGAAATCGAAGTAGTCCCAGTAGACGGTGGCGGCTTCGAGGTATCCGGCGGACTGGCCAGGAGCGACTTGCGGAATGCGCTCCCAGTAGGGTGCGGCCAGCGCGAACTGCTCGCGGTCGGCATAGATATCGCCGATGCGCGCCATGGCCTCTGTGTCGGTGGGGGAGGCCTGCAGCAGGTTGTCTTCGATTTTCGCGGCAATGGCGGTATCGGCGGGATCGAAGTAGGCGAGTGATCGGAAAATCGACGAAGCGGTGTGGCCCAGTTCGGCGTCGGCAGGATATTGCGCGGCCAGCAACTTCAGCGGCGCCGCACTATCTTCGTAATGCGAGCGCCAGAGGTTGGCGTTGGCGATGAAGTCAGCGGCGGCGGGGTTCTTCTCCCAACTGGCAGCATCAGGCGCGCTCTGGCGGATGGCGGCAAGTTCGGAGTCGAGCTTGCCCGTGCGGGAGAGGAATTCGAAGAACTCGTTGCGAAGATTGGTTTCTTCGAACCAGTGCTGGCGCAACAGGGCTTCCCAGGCGGCGAGGTCGCGGGTTTGAGGCGCTAGATAGGCGGATAAGAGATTGCGCACGAAGACCGGATTGTGTGGGAAGCGTTGGTGGGCGTACTGGTTCAGGCGCAGGTAGACTGCGGGGCTGCCATAGACGACGCTGGTGAAGTATCGCTCGAGTTCGCTTCCTTTGAAGCTGGCAACGGCGTCGCGGGTGAGTTGCTCGAATTCGGAATTGCGCTTGTAGCGCAGATAGAAGCGGGCCAGCTTGTCGTACCACGACTTATCAGAGAAGCGGGAGATGGCGCGGCGGTAGACTTCTTCCTGCTGCGAGCCCAGGCGGTTCTGGTCGAGAAAGACTGCAAGCCGCTCGTAGAGGCCAGGATCGTCGGGGTTGCGGTCGATCTCGCGGCTAAGAACAGTCAGCGCTGCGGGAATCTGTTTTTTCTGGACCAGGCGGGCGAGATAGCGTTCGAGAACCTGTGAGTATTCGGGCGAGCGCGGCCCAATCTGGCGAGTGGGCTGAGCCTGCTGGCCCAGTTGGAACGACTGGCTGGCACGATGCCGCGGCGTCGCGGATTCTTCGGGGGCCGCTTGCCCATTCTCTCCGCCCTCTTCTCCACCTTCCTCCGCTTCGGCGGTGTTGCTCGGGTTCTGGTTGGACGGGCGAGTGTAGTTGGCCGAGGATTCGTAGGCTGCGGAGGTTAAGCCGAGCGGGACGTTTTGCGCCTGAACGGCGAGTTCCTGCAGGACGGAGTCGTAGATGGCGAACTCACTCTGCGTGTCGTTCTCGCGGGCGAAGGCGTCGGCAATGACAAGAGCGACGGAGGTGCGCTGCAAGGCTTCGGAGAAGTTCGCAAGAAATTCGTGGCCGCCCTGAATGACGGCGTCACTCTCGCCGGAGCTGGCATAGAACTCGAGCAGTTTGGCGTGCAGTTCGGGACGGCGGGCAGCGTTGGGAAACCTTGTATCGAGCAGGGCAAGCAGTTCAGCAGCTCGCGCGCGGTGGAAGTACGGGACAGCGCGCTGTTCTTCGTCGGAATATTGAGAAGCGGGTTGGGTCGTGTTGAGAATCAGCGACAGGATTCCATTCAGGTAGCCGGGGCCCTGATCCATGGTGGCGATGTCGCGATACATGGAGAGTTCGCCCGAACCAAGGCGAATGGGAGTTTCGGGCGCGGTAAGGAGGAGATTGGTAAGGCCAGCGATGGCAGTCTCCTGCGCGTCAGGCAGATCCTTGCTGTTGTACAGGGCGAAGTAGTAGCGCGCGGATTCCGGATAGGCGTGAATGTCTTCGAGCAGCCGCGCGCAGACGTAGAGCTCCTGCGAGTTCCAAGGAGACTGGGCGGCTTCTTTGTGCACGCGAAGATCGGCGATGGCTTGCTGGGCGGCATCGGTTTTGCCCTGCTGCTGGTAGTAGTACTGGTAGTAGTAGAAGAGGCGCGCGGCGGCGTTGAGGTCTTCGGGATTTTTCACGAGCGCGGCGTGGGCGTCGTCGCGGAACCGGCGCAGGTTCTGCGTGTCACGCAGGAGATCGAAGTAACTCTTAACCAGTTGCGGATCCCAGAGCGGCTGGAAACTCTGTTCATAAACGTTTAGGCCCTCGCGAACCGAGCCGCGGCGATACTCGGCCATAGCTTTGGCGCGCACGGGGAAGATCTGGTCGTTGGGGAACTGCTTGTGGTAGTCGGCTACGAGTTGCGTGGCGGCGGAATATTCTTTTTCGGAGACGAGGAACTGCAGGAATTGCGCGTAGAGCGATCCCTCCTGAGGGTAGCGGGCGATCCAGGCGCGGTACTGGGCGATGGATACGTCCTTCGGCATGCCCTGGGCTGCGATCACGCCGAAGATGCGCTCGAAGGCTTGCCAGGAGCGCTGCTCGGCGGGCGGAGTGAGTTTCTCAGCAGAGATGGGCGGAGCGTTCGCGATCAGAGACAACGTTTTGATTTCGTCGGCAGGGCGGAGGTTGTGGTGATAAAAGTCGGCGAGCGCGAGTTCGGCGTTGATCTTGTCGGAGGAATTTTCGACATAGGCCTTCCAGTCGGACTCGGCGGCGGTAAAGTCCAGTTGCTGTTCGTCTTCGAGGGCGCGCAGGGAATAGAGCTCGGCATTGCGCGGCTGCGATTTGATCAGTTCCCCGAGGGCGGAGCGAGTTTCGTGCGGCGAACGGCGGAAGGCGACGGCGCCCGAGGGCAGCGACATCATGCGGAAGAAAACGCCTTCGAACGCAGTGCTCGCGTCGATGTTGCGAATCCACGAGGGCAGTTCGGCGACAGCAGAGACGGTGACGCCGATAGCGGCGACGAGAATGGCGAACACGATGAGCCGGATGCGGCGCGCCGGGGAATCAAGGAAGCACTTCAATCGGCACCTCCTGTGTAGCGATGTTGTGGGCAATGTCCTCGGCGGTCACCGTGAGCTTGTAGGTGCCGGGGATGGTCTGCTCGGGAATGGTGAGAGAGCCGGTATTGGCGGCGGCACGGGCGTCCCAGCGGAGCGCAACCGGGATCGCGCCCGCATCTTCCATACGGGCAACGAGAGTGCGCGTGTTCGCAGAGGCGCTGACCTTCAGGCCGATGGTCTGGCCGCGCAGGTAGCGCTTCTTGTCGAGCTTCACCTGCACGACGGGCGTCTTGCTGGCGATGACGAAGGTTTTGGACTCGCGATACGTGTGTCCCACTTTGTCGCGCAGGATCAGGCGCAACGTGTAGGTACCGTCACGCATGTCCGTAGGAGCAAGGAAACGCGTCTGCCAGATGTCTTCGGAGGAAAGGTAGCGGAGAGGCTGCACCAGTCCGAAGGGGAACAGGGCGATGACAGAAGTGATGGATTCGTCGGTTTTGACGCGGAGGACCGGATCGCCGGGACGGATGACGCGGGGCCGCAACAGGGCGCGGGGGACGGCAAGGAATGACGTGAATGGGGTGACAAATTTGTATTGACGCGCCAGACGGATGATCTCGTCGATGCTGGCCTGGTCTTCGCCCTCACGCTCGATTTTGTCGAGCAGGGCATCCACGCGGGCGCGGGCCCACAGGCGCGGGAGTTGGGGATGATCGAAGGATTCGCGCGACAAGTTGGTCTTGCCGGTCATCCGGACTTCGACGCCATCGCGCACGCCGTGGACGTTGAAGCTGACGTTATCCTGCGGCTTCTGGTAACGGCCAACCCAGGAGGCGAGCGAGCCGGAAAAGGTCGCGGATTGCAGTGGATAGACGGTATCGGCAACAGCTTCTGGGTTGACGGCAAGATCGAGCTGGCCGACAGGGCTGCGGCCGATCTTCGAAAGGAACGAGTTCAACTTGAATTCCATAGGCTCGGTGGAGAGGACCTGTTCGAGCAGGCCATCCTGGCGGGCGAGCATGCGGAAGAGCGGGAGGTTGGCGTCGTCGCCCACGGCGAAAATGTAGGTGCGGGGACGTTGCGTGTCGGGGAGTTGCTTCCACGCCGAGGCGTACCAGGCGGCGAGCCTGCCGTTTTGAATGAGGCCGCGAGTCGCGCCGCCATCGCTGAGGATGACAAGATAGGTGTTACTAGCTCCGGGCGCGGAGGCTTGTTGCAGGCCAGTTTGCAGCGCGAGTTGCAGGTCGGTGCCTCCACGAAGGCGGCTGGCGCGGACGGACTCGATGGCATGCTGAATGTTGGCGGGATCGGCTGAAGCCACCGGGATGACTTGCGTTTCGGTGTTGAAGAGGATCAGGCCGAAGTGGTCGGTGGGGCGCAGCGTGTGCAGGAGGGTTTCGAGGGCCTGATAGCTGCGCTCGAGTTTTTCCCACTGCATGGAAAGAGACGTGTCGAAGAGAACAATGACCTTTTTCGGCACGCCGCTAGGAGCGTCGCCTGTCGGGGCGGGAGCGCTGCCGAAGCCGAGCAGGGCTTCAGCTTCGAAGAATCCCGGCTCACTGGTGCTGCGGATGGGCGACATTTCTGTCGGCGAAGGCGGGCCGCTGACGGGGTTGCGGTAGGTCAGTAGTTGCAGCGAGTCGGAAGCGGCGGAATCGAGGTCGTAAGTGATGACGAGATCTTCCTCGAGATTGATGTTCTGGCCTTCGAAGTGGCCTTGGACGAGGTGAGCTGTGTTCTGGTCGAGTTGCAGCGGGAACGCTTTGGCCGGCGCCAGGAAGTTGCGCATTGCGTGGGCGGATTGCAATTCAAAGTTGATGCGGAAGTGGGCAGCGGCCTGGGCATGGTAGGCGTCGGGGCGAAGGGGAATCGCGAAATAGGATTTCAGATTTTCGACCGGGATCGCTTCGTGGTACTCGATCTCTAGGCGCTTCGTCCCCCACGCGGGAATGGGCACGATGCGCGCGCTGAAGACGTTGCTGCGTTTGGCTTCCTCAACGCCGCGTTCGCCCATCTGAAGCAGTCCGGGATCGATCGATTGCTGCTTAAGTTGGTTGTAGAGTTCTTCGGCGCGCTTGCGCTCAAGAATCACGGCGGGCAGACGCACCGGGCCGTCCCAGGTAGCGAAGTCGGAGATGGTGGCGTGGCTGGGGAGAGCGAAGATGTAGTTGCCTTCTTGAATTCCACCGGTGTGGTTGGCGAAAACCTGACGGACGAAAACGCGGGCGTCGCCGTTGTCGATGCGGATGGTGATCTCCATCTCTTCGAGCGACAGGATGGAAGAATCGGGCTGCTGCTTGTCGCGCGGGATGAGGACCCCCGCTTCGGCAATGAGAAGCGTAGGCGTGAGGAGAGCGAGGAGAACCGCGATGACTGCGTTTTTCATGAGTGCAGCTTCTGCTCTGGTATGCGGACCAGACCGTTATCTGTACCGATGTAGAAGTATCCGTTGGCGGAGGCGAGAGCGGTGACGTTCAGCGACGGCAGGCCATCGCGAATCACTGACCAGCGCCCGGACTGCCGATCATAAAGATAGAGCCCCTGGCCGAGAGTCCCGGCGAGAACGTAATTCGCGGTGATGAGCATGGCGTTGGGATTCACTTCAAACCGGCCGGAACCGGTTTCGAAGGATCGAAAGTGGCCAGAGCGATCAAGAACGAAGATGCCGGCGCCGTAGGTGCCTACCATCCACTCCTGGCCGACCGGGACGACGGCGGTAATCCAGTCGTGCTTCAGGTTGGAAGTTGCGGTGGTGAAGTTAGCGGTGACATCTCCTTTATTTAAAAGCGAAAGCCCGCCAAGGGTTCCGGCCAGGAGTTCGTCGCCGGAGACGCCGAGCGCATAGACGTGGTTGTTCACCAGGCCATGGAAGGCGTACATGCTGCGCGCGCCGGACGCGTCGATGAAGGTCAATCCGGCAGGAGTGGCGAGGGCGAGTCCGTCGCGGTAGCCAACGACATCGGTAACGTGGTCGGCAATGAGGCCGTCTGCGCGGGTGAGGACCTGCTGCTCGGAGCCCGAGTCGTCAAAGCGAACCAGGCCGTTGGCTGTCGCGACGTCGACGACGCCGGACCTCGCGTCTGGAAAGATGCGATTGATGCAGAAGACATGTTCATCTTCCATGTGTCGGGCCCGGGTGTTGTCAGAGGAAAGCAGGTCGAGGCCACGATCGAAGTATCCGACCCAGAGCCGGCCGGTTGAGTCGGCAGCGAGCGCGGAAATGTTGCGGTCGGTCAGGACGGACGTGGTGCTTTCGAGGACGCGCTGCCATCCGAAGGCGTGCGGGGCCATGCGATAGAGGCCGCTACGGGCGACGGCGAAGACGGCATTGTCGGAGGTGAAGAGTTGGTGAACTTCGGATAACTGGGCTCCGGGACCCAGGTTCGGGTTGGGATGGCGGCCTTCTAGCGGGATGGCGATCACGCCTTGATCTTCCGATCCGACGTAGAGTTGGGTGGGCGTGGCCAGGAGTGCGGTGGCGAGCACGCCGGAGGCGAGGAGGCGGGAAAAGCGTCCAGCAGAGAACACGGCGACGCCGGTGGCAGTGCCCACGTAGGTTGTGTCACCCGAAATGGCGAGCGACTGGACCTCGGGATCGGGCAGGCCTTCGGTTTCGGAAAAGGTGTCGGTCTGGCCGGCGTGAAAGTGCAGGACGCCGCGGTTAAGCGTGCCGATCCAGAGATCGGATTCGTTGCCAGCGAGCGCCGTGACGTAGACAGCGTCGAGCGCGGGATGGAGAACAGTGATCTGTTGTCCGTCGTAGATGAGGACGCCACGTTTCTTGGTGCCGAAGAGAAGATGTCCTGAGGCGACGGGCAGGATTGACGTGATGGCGCGGGCTTCGGCGGTGGCCGGGAGAATCTGGCGGAACCCACGTCCGTTGAAGGCGAGGAGGCCGTCGCTTTCGGTGGCGAGGATGAGTTCGGGCTGGTGCGAGTCGGAGAGAACCGCGGGAGCGAGGGCGACCAGCGGCGAGCCGGGAAGGTCGGCGCCGGCGGAGTATAGATGGAGCAGAGTGCCGGCGGTATCGTACTCCTCCAAGCCTGCGGGACCAGCCATATAAAGATGATCCTGGAATCGGGCAGCCTGCACGAAGACGGCAGGCGCGCTGACGGGTTCGAAGCCGTTGTTGAGCGAGGAAGGAAGTGCGCGCACGACGAAACGAAATTCGTGCTCGGAGCGAACATCTTCCGCGGCGGAGCGAAGGACACGCGAACTGCGCCACATCACAAACGCTGCCAACACGGCTGCGAGGCTAAGGCTGGCCGCGACGGCGACACGAACGGAGAGCAGAAACTTCCGCTTCATAACTCCTTTGGCCGGGACAGAGAACTATAAATGCTGAACTCGGCGCTGCAAAGCAAAGAAGCAAGAAAGGGACCATTCTCTTTTTTCAGAAAGTGCAGGAGAACGATGCACGCGCAGTGTGTGCGTTGGCGGACGGTGTATGTGGCGTGACACTGCAGTGGCCGTTTTTGGGGCCACAGCGAACCACGGACGAGGCGTGAGCCCCCATTTCTCTGCCGCCGCCGACAGGCCACGCAAGCGCCGCTGTAGGACATAATTTGGTTCTTGCTTCGTGGGCGATCAGCGCCGATTCGTCCTTGCCGCGATCAGTTGTGTCAGGAAACAAACTTTCAACGACAATGGCCAGAAGTCGGGCACTGGCGCGGAACAAGAGGTCATAGAGGACCTTCTTGTTCTGCAGCGCCAGTGGGGAGAGTTGGTGAGGCAGAGTAAAGACAACGTGGACATAGGAGACGGGCAGAAGTTCATTCTGCCGAGCCAGGATCCACCTGTCGCGAGCGCCACTCTGACACTTTGGGCAATGGCGATCACGGCAACTGTTATGGGAGGTCGCGCGATAGCCACAGCGCGGGCACTTGTCGCGATGCCCGCCGAGTGCCGCAGTACGGTAGCGCGCAATCGCGCGCAGAACTTTCCGATGGACCCAATGGACCCAGCGGAAGTTGCTGCGGATGAAGCGATCGCCTTGCGCGCGAACGATATCGGCCACTTCGAGGAGGGGCCGAGTCATTTTTTCGTAAGCCTCCGTGAACGTGGGACGCCGTCGAGGCTGGATATTTCCAGAGTATCGAGCGGATTGGGAACGGCATGCAGATGCTTGGATGAAAGATGCAGGTTAGACGAGAGTGTGCTCCAGTCGGGAATGACCGAGTAAGACCTGAATGGTGCGCAGGTCGGCGCCGGCATCGAGAAGGTGAGTAGCACAGGAGTGCCTCCTATGTCTCTGGGTACATAGTCGACACACGTTCGGTACGCTCCTCAAAGCGAACGGTGCGACGGTGCAAGCACTGATGCGCCATGCAAACGTCAGTGTCACCATGAACACGTACGTTTAGGCTGTGACCCCGGCGAAGCGCAAAGCGCAGCGAGGCATCATCAACCCATCAACCAGATTAGAGAAGTGGCCTCAGATGGCCCCACATTCAAATCTGAAATGCCCGCAAGTGCTTGAAAAGATGGTGGGCGCTATAGGATTCGACTTCCACCGTGTGAAAGTTGCAAGGTGCCCTGCAATCAGAGAGTTACGGGAAACGCCCGGGAGCGCTCAGGAATGCTCAGGAGCATATTTTTCAAAAACTTACGAATACGGGCCAGAAAGCTGGACCCATAAATGGACCCACGTCAAACCGGGTTGGCACCCAGTTTCTGTTTCGACTCGCTTTGCATTTTGACGGTGGCAGTCTTGCCAACTGGTGCGGACTTGTCTCTTCTTGCGCGTTGGCAACTGGACCCACTTCAACTGCCCCAAGTCAGCAACAATGAAAAAATGAGATGCTCTGCGGATTCTTACTCGAACAACAGAAAGCCGGGGCCGCGTGCGTGCGCGATGTGAGCCCTGGGAAAGTTTTCGAATCGTGATCTGCAGCACTCTTGCCCTGTTTCGGCACTTGGATCTTGGCCAGAGTGACGATAGAGAGTGGAACCGCTGTCACGGTTGATGACAGGAGATCTGGTGCTGGCCTCTAACTGTTATTTCGCACACCCCTTTTTCCAGTTCGGCAGGCCAGATGCAGATCCCAACCTAGGTTGTATTTCTGCTAAAGCAAGTCGTCGGGGGCCGTCGTCCAGGCATCAATGAACTCGCGAGGCGTCACAATTCGAGTCTCTTTCCAAACTTCAGGGAAATGGCGAATATTCCCGGTAACGAGGTAATGGACTTGCGCGGCCTCGGCGCATTCGAGGAATTGATTATCGTCGGTGTCGCTCGCCGCCGTGACGCGTACTGCTGGCGAGACCATGGAGACAGTTGCGAGGATCCTGGCCATTGCGTCTGCGGCTTTGACAGAATCGATTGCAAGCCGGGGACGTTGCAGCACTTCCTCGTATTCGGCGAGAACTGATTCAGAGGCAAACCACTGCACCTCGCCGGAAATGGCAAGATTGATGATGGCCTCCGGTAAGCCGCCGCTTGTCAATAATGCTGAAACCAAAACGTTGGTGTCGATAACAACCCGAATCATCGTCCGGGGCGCTGGCCGCGCTCACGCCGTGCTGCCGCAATTTCCGCGTCAATTTCTTCCATCGTGAGTTTATCGGTGCCCTTTGTCCTGGCGTCCTGCTGGATGGATGTAAGCCATTCTGGCGAAGCGGGCACCGTGCGCACGCTGACTTGCTCTCCTTCGGAAATGGGGCGACCGAGCAGGCTTTCGATAGCCAGCTTTTGGTCGGGTGACAGGTCTTTGACACTGTGAATCATGCTCTCATTCGCCTTTAAATTATCCTAGCGTGCGCCTCGGAGATTGTCACGGAAAAGCCGCACCAAGCAAGCCTAGCCATCTGGTTGATGCCGGTTTTTCGGGGATATCGTACCTGGATCGCCCATATCTGTCGTGTGAAGAAACCGAATGCTAGGCTCCGCATCAAGCACGCGATCTTGCCATGCTGGCGCAAAATAGGTAACCCAATCCTTTTCTGGCGCTACCATGCCAGAACCTGCTTCGATGGTGGCCGCCATCCGACTCATCGGATGCCGAAACGAATACCGCCATACGCTTCTCCAATCTCGGGAGCCCACAAAATAATGAGCGCACAAGAGACACAGCTAGTTCTATGCTGGCCACTTGGCGGCTTGCCGACTCTCCGGGAACTGGACGGCTCTACTCGGAACGCACACCCGTCTCCGGATGGTCAATCTGTTTTCATGTTTTCGAGTTTTCGTAGTACTCTCTGGGCGATGCGCATCCTTACTACCCTCTGCCTTTCAGTCGTGATTGCGTCCTATCTGCTACTAAAGCCGGTCAGCACTGCGCAATACAATCCTGCACCAGGCCCGACTGTGATCACGCACGCGACCGTCATCAATCCGGGTACGTCATCGGTTCAGAGAAATAAGACAGTTGTCATCACCGGCGATCGCATCACCTCTGTTTCTGATACGGAGAAATTCCTGTTGCCGAAGAACGCGCGGGTCATCGATGCCACTGGTCAATATCTTATCCCTGGGCTTTGGGACATGCATGTGCACTCCGCCTTCGGTGATTGGTTCCCCGGCGGACGCGAGATTATCCTGCCGCTTTTCATCGCCAACGGTGTCACTGGCGTGCGCGATATGGGAGGAGACATTCCGGTTCTCGTGGAGTGGCGCCAAGAGATCGCGTCCGGCCGAATCGTCGGCCCGCGCATGGTCATCTCTGGCCCCATGCTGGACGCATATCTACCGAATGGAAAATTGCGCTTCCCCAGCTCTATCGCTATTAACACTCCGGCCAGTGCGGTTGCTGCCGTGGACTCGCTCAAAGCGCAAGGCGTGGACTTCATCAAGGTCCAGTCTGTCATTTCGCGCGATGCCTACCTAGCCGCTGCCGCGGAAGCGCACAGGCAGGGCTTGCCCATCGTCGGCCATGTTCCTGATAAGGTTCGCATTCGGGAAGTTGTCGAAGCGGGGCAGAAGAGTATCGAGCACCTGATGGGCATCTTCGAAGGCTGTTCTACTGAAGAGGACAGATTCATCAAGGGCGAAGGCAGCCTGAAACTGCTGCTAACCACGCAGGACCGGCAAAGATGCGACTCGCTTATCACACTGCTCGCGCAGAACCAGACCTGGCAGGTACCCACGCTGGCTTGGCAACGTGGCGGAACATTTCTCGACCAGCGCGACCTGAAGCACGACCCACTCGACAAGTACGTTCCTGCTTACTGGCGCGATGTAACCTGGCGCCGCTTCAGCGATGAGATGATGCCCGATCTTCTACGCGATCCGCTGACGCTACGCCGGGAGTATTTCGCCGAGAATCTGCAAATGGTCGGCGCAATGCACCGTGCCGGAGTGCCGTTCATGGCCGGAACGGACACCGCCCCGGGCATTTACATCATGCCGGGCTTCAGCTTACACGACGAACTCGCCAATTTTGTCGAGGCCGGTTTCACACCCATGGAATCGCTTCAGACGGCGACCAGCAACCCGGCGAGATTTCTTGGGATGGAAGCGAGCCTTGGTTCGGTCGAAACCGGCAAGGTCGCGGATATGGTCTTACTGAGCGCAAACCCGCTCGAAGACATACGGAACACCCGAAAAATCAGCATGGTGGTCGCGAACGGCCAGTTTCTTGATCGTGCGGTGCTCAATCAGATCCTGATGCATGTTGTCGAGGCAGCGAAGCGGCAGCAGTAATCAGCTTCCTCGGCCCGCTGAGTACTGGAGCGGCAACTGCACGTGGTGCGGCAAGAATAGAATGGACTGCCTAAAGCGAGCCGATGATGGTGTTCATCGCCATCGCGGACCCGTCCCAATGTGCGAGGCTCTGGCGAAAACTCTCAACGAATTGCGCCAGCAAACCGAATACAGCACGGATGGGGACTTCGTGTTTGCCTCGCCGACTCTCGAGGGCAAAAGGCCGTTGTGGAGTCAGACCATGAACGCGAAGTTCGTCAAACCAGCCGCAATCGCTCTAGGGCCGGTGGCGGAAGAGGAGTCTTTTGGTTTTTTGGTTGGCACCGTTTCCGCCACAGTCTGAGCACTTGGGCGAACGAGATGACCAAGGACATCACGGTCAGTCAGACGATGCTGCGCCATGCGAAACCAGATACCACGGCGATCTACAGATCTACACGCACGGGAACTTTGGGAAGGCGTTGGACGCTCAGCGCGTGTACATGGAGCAACTGCTGCGGATGAAGCCCGCATCGACGTCAACCCAATGAAATCGTCTATTCATCGGGTTGGTCATCGGGTTGGAAATTTGGCGAGCGGAACAACCACCCACTTGCAAATGGTTGAATCATCGGAAGATAATGACGGCGGGCGCTATAGGATTCGAACCTATGACTTCCACCGTGTGAATCTGAGCGTACTAGGTTTTACAACGACTTACGAGACCGCGGGGACTGCCGAAGTTCGCGGAAGTCGTGTAAGTTATCAGATTTTGTGGGCTGGGTTGTGGGTTGGTTCTTGACCTCGTAATAAGAAGACGGGCGCCGGCCGTTCGTTACCCGCGACGGGCGGGTGCAACCCTTGGAAAGACGTGACAATGCCATTAAGACGCCCTAAACTAGCCTTTGAATAGGTTGAAACATCAGGTACGTTCATGACCCACAAAGCCAAAGATTTATCGCCGGACCAGAAGATCGCCATCGAAAGCCTGCTGGGCCGCTCCATCGCCGAGAACGAGGAGATCACCATCCGGACGACGACTCCGCCTTCCGCCCCGGAATGGCTCCGGGCGTCCTGGAAAAGCGCGAAGGAGCAAGGTCTGGATCAGCTCTCCATGGAAGAGATTGACGCGGAAATAGCGGCGGCACGGAAGGCCCGCCGTGAAAGTCGGACCTCGACGCGATGATTCGGGTCGTCCTCGACACGAATATACTGGTTTCCGCCTTGCTGCAACCACAGGGCTTGCCCGCCCGGACCTTTATGATGACGCTCTCCGGGACGAGAGCGCAGCTTTGCGTCAGCGGCGATATCTATGCAGAGTACGAAGAAGTAATACGGCGTGCCAAATTTAACCGCACCGAGGCGGCAATCGAGACCGCACTCGGCGCTATTCGGCAAAATGGGGTTTGGGTCAAGCCCTCCGAGAAGATGCATGCATGTTCCGACCCCGATGACGATATTTTTCTTGAGTGCGCCCAGGCCGCTCGCGCCCACTACATCGTGACCGGCAATCGGAAGCATTTTCCCGCGAAATGGACCGACGCCCAGATCGTATCCGCTCGTCAATTTCTCGATACCATGGCGGACATTAGTACCTATATAAACAAATCGTTGCCAAATTTGGCAGCAAATCTCAAGCTGCGGCAGCGGTGGAGAGTTGGGGGACGATGTGGAGTTCCTTGAGTTTGAGGCCGAGCGTCATGACCTGCTTGCCGAAGGAGGTGAGATAGTACTTGTAGGTCTTGCCTATCTTCTTGATCAGGCCGTGGAGCCGGAGGCGTTTCAGCAGGCGTGAAATCTGTCCACTGGTCTTGCCTTTCAGGCGACGTCGCAGATTTTTGCTTTGGAAGCCGCTAATGTTGAACTCGCCACGGAGAAGGGACTCGAACAATTCCTGGTCGTCCTCGTCAAAGAAGTTGAAGCCACGGTAGGAGCGGCCGTTTTCTTCCACCACGCGCGAGATCTTGTTGAGCTTATCGGTCCCCGCGGAATCGTCCTCGAGGGCGGAGAGGAATTCCAGGTAGCGACGATTGGCCGCGAGCAGTAGTTCTCGGAGTGCGGGCAGACTGTAGATGGTCTTCCGCATGTCGGCATATTTCATTTCTTTGCTTCCATCCCGGTGTTCTACCTCGCGGTAGTGCTTGAAAAAGGAAACATCATTGACCGTGGTCTCGATACGGAGAATTCGGCCGAACTTGTCGTACAGCTTGATCGAGATCGGCCCCATGGTGTGTTTGATCCGCGTCCCTTCAATGCGGATGTTATAACGATTGCCCATCTCATCCTGGTAGTTGCCGTGCAACTTCCTTCCCAAGAAGGTCGCGATGTTGTCGGGCTTGACGGTGTGGATGGCGGTTCGTGTCAGGTTGGCATAGAGGGGCTGAAGATCGGCCTGCCGATGGAAAACGATGTCGGTGGCGTATTCGGCTTGATCCAGGCTCCAGTGGTATTGCACGCCAAAGTGACGAAAAATGGGGCAAAACCGCTGAGCAAACTCGTCCAATTTCCTGTGGATCCGTTGGACGTTCCAATCGTCGGCAATCCGCTGCGCTTCGTTCCAATCCCCAATTTCTACGAAGGCATTGTCCAGCAGTTGGTAAGTGATTTTGCGCTTCCCCAGTTGAGCCGCTAACCAGTTGTGTCCGTTAAAGTAAACTTGCAAACGGCACGGCAACCAGGTGGGCACACGGACGTAGGTCAACCCCAGTTCTTCATCCAGGAAGTAGAAATAATAATGCAAGCACTTGCCGCCGTCCGGCTTCAAATAGGTCTTGCCGGTCTGCTTGTTGTGCCACGGTTGATAGCTCGGGCAGGCTTCCATCGCCGAGAAGATGGCGACCAGCCCGGGGTGCTGCCCCCGCTTGGCTAGCACGGCTTTCACGAGATCCTCTTTGCGGATGTTCTTTTTGCGGATGTGTTCGATCGCAATTCCACTCTCCCTGGCCAGCCGCTCCGCGTTCTCCTGCAGTTCTTCGCGGAATGGTTGGGCGAAGCGCGGGTAGTCAAAGATCCGCACTTTGTGCGCGTACAAGTACGAGGTCATCCCCTCGGCGAAACAGATATTCGGCAAGGTCCCAAATATCAGGATGCGGTCGTAGCAGGAAAGCATTCCAGCGATTCGATCGGCATGTCGTTCCGTCAGCAACGTCATTCCCATCCAGGCATAATAATCCATGACCTGTTTGGTTCCGGCTATGCCGGCTTAGGGAAGAGTCGCGTTAAGTTGCGTCAATCCTACGCGAGGGCTGCGGCGACCATGCAGGACAGCGAGCACCACAATCGGCTTTTCGTCCGGTGCGTAGGCGATGATGTAGTGATGTAGTTGCGTATTGTAGGAAACAATAGAGCGTTGAGCGGAGTCAATGCCCGTCGCAATCTCTAGCAGACAGCATCGCGGCGATTCCGCGTGCGATGAGCGCTGACGACCTCGCGGCACTTCTCAACGTCTCCCGATTGACCATATACCGTTGAGCGAAGCGCGGGAGGAATATTCCGTCGTTCCGAGTTGGTTCTTGTGCTCGATTCGATCCCGCAAACATCGCACGCTGGCTAGTCGAGATCGGTGTAAAACGGTCGAACCCATAGGCCGAGGCACGACAGTGCCGACGGTGCATGCGTGGGCAGTGGCCCAGAGCATGATGGATGAAGGGTTGGTGCTCCGATGGCTGACTCTCGAAGCGGTTACAAAAGACTGGACAGAAGACTCGCTCTAGCGGAATCCACTTTGTGGGATCACTGCGCCTTTATGGGACCACTCTTCACTACCGAAACAGAAACACCAAGGCACTTCTTCGGGATGAGGCGCAGCGTCTTCCCTGGTGCGTCGGGGGTGACATAGACAAATATGATCGGCGAGGAATGGTCATCGCCAATTCCAACGCCAAGCACCGACGGTTCGGGCATGAGCCTCTTCGAGAGTTCGTCCTTTGCCTCAAGAGCCTTGCTCGGGGTTGCCTTTTCCTGTTGTGCGGTTTCGCAAGAGCTTGGTGCAGAGGGATGATGTTCTTGTGCTTGCAATGCAGCAGAGAGCAGCAAAGCAACACCAAACGCGAGGACGGTAGTCGAAGTCATAGAAAATTCCTTCGGACAACTACCTTCCATTATTATGCTCCAAAACTACCGTCCTTACCAACTCGAACTCATTGCCGAGAGTTCCTGTCACTCTGGCAGAATGCTCTGATTGGATCGGTTCTAACGATAGTTGTTTTTTGCCCACGATACTCCGCGCCCTGTGCATTCACTGTGATGCCAAAGCTGCGCATGGCTGAGACAGGTATTTCCTTGTCTTTTTGGACATATAAGATCAATTCTGGTTCGTTTGATGTTCCGGCGGTTCCGATGCCGATGACGGCTGGTTCAGACATCAATGCAGAAACAAGCTTTCCCAAGTCCGCAAAGTTTTGAGCGCTGGCATGCGACTCGACTGCTTGAGCCGATTCGGCTTTGATACCCAAGTTGATATCCAAACCAAACCCTAGGGATGAACCCAATTTCTTTGACAGGCTTTCCAGAACCGCTTCGATTGGGTTGGCTACAGTCAGGGTTGAACTGCCTGCCACGAGTAGGCCAACGGGATTCTTATTCGTCGTTAAGATGAGAGAGCCAGAGTCCCCGTCAGTGCTGAAAGAGCCTGAGTTTCCGACAACAATGATCTGATTCTTATAGTCCACCAGCCCGACAGTTGCACTTTGACATCCACTGCTGTAGTTCACTTTTATTTCTGTTGGATAGCTTTGAATCACCCCTTGTGTTATGCCGGTGCTCCGTCCACTCTTGATGACCTGCATTTTAGGCGCAGGAATCGCGGTCTGTGGGGATGGAGTGCCGACACCCATGATCGTGCCTGCTGCATTCATAGTTCCGTCAATCAACTCTGCAATCGCCGCATCAACGTTGTCCGATATTGGAGACGCCACGGTGAAGTTGCCTACGCTACGAGGAATCTTACATTGCGTATCCACTAATCCGGGTTGAGAAATTGCCTCTCCCTGCACCGCGTTTCCCATGCGACCTATCACATGGTTGTTGCTCAGGATATATTTCTTCGTTCCGGCAAAGACCAGCGAACCCAACGTTCCCGAGCAACACTTGCTCTTAGCCGTGTCTTTCACGTTCCCGCCAGAACTTCCATACAAATCTGTTTGTTGCTTCGGGTCCGGCGAGCCTTGGCCCACGGCAGCAGCCAGAAACGAAAACACAGCGAGCGCGATGGGGGAGCATCTGAAGACCCCAGAACATAATTTCTTCATTGGCCCCCTCCGTTTGAATTTGAGCTATTGCCACTCTTTGAGTTCGAACTGCTCTTCTTCCCGATCTTGCTAATCAATGCGCTCACGGGAACTTCAACGCCATACATAGGCTTAAGAACACGATCGCCACGCAGAGCTGAGGAAAACTGAGCCGACGTGGCGGTAGCGCCTGGCGTAAGCCCCATTAGGACGGACTGCTTCATGTAAGCGATGCCCGCGTAAAAGCTCATCCGCACAGGAAAGCCCAGCTTCTCTAGTTTTGTCCAACTCGTCAAATTCTCCGCCAGCCCAAAATACGGTCGATAAAATGGCTGGCTAGTCAAAGGAATTCCGAAGTTGAAGTGGGGTATTCCTGACTCCTTGGTTAGGACTTTGGCTAGAGGGTAGATGTCGAACAGCCCGTACATGTCCGTGTGGGTCGTAACCTTCCTCTGAACAGTGCCACTTTTATCCGAGTACTGGGCTTCTCGCAGACCCGGTATCGTAACCCCTATTGAAACATCCCAATATTCTTTGTCATCGCTCCTGAATGTCTTCGTGAATGTGCATGGGGTCTTTGCGCCCGAGGCGGAGCAATCGATAGCGCCAGACTTGTTCGTACTACTCTTGGTCGTCGGGGTTTTAGGCGCGTTCGCAGTATCGCTTGCGGGGCCGTTCCGTCCCGCACCAGTTGCACCTAGTGACGCACTCTGACTATCAACCGCATCTGACGGGGCCTGATCGGGCTGCGTGGGATCATGAGAGCTTCCACCGTCCGTACTTTGTTTTGGGACAGAGAGCGAAAACGTAAGATTGATGTCGAAGGGCAGTTTGTCAGGACCATCCTTGCAACCTGCAGCCACGAAGACAGTGTGTGGCGACGTTGATGCATCACTCGCTTTGACCGCCAACCCCATCACGGCAGTAATCAGCTGTCCGAAAGCCACAACGTTTTCCGGCTGAACTTCAGTTGCACTAACCTTATAGTCGATAATTACTTTCTTTGTGTCCAACTGTTGTTTTTTGACTTCCGCTGTAGCCTTAGGGTCTAGTGGGAATTCATCAAAGAAGTTAATCCCCACCAAGAGCAGTCGCTTCATAGCGTACAAAAGCGGCGTGCCATCCGCCTTAAGCCTTGCCTGTACTAGAGTAGTGCTCTTCTTGCGGTTCCGGTAAGCGTACCACTCGCTGGATACCAACGAGTAAGTGGAGTCATCGTTTACGTGCCACTGAGCAACGTGAACAACGTAACCTCTGGTCGGGTCCGGCGTAAGACAATCTGCACCAACACCCCGTTGCTGTGCGAGTTGGTAGAGCTTATTCGAATTGTCCCAAGTGACGCTGGTCGGTATTTCTACAGTCGCGAATGCTGTTGCCGTTGACTCCTCCGGTGGAAGAACTCCTGTGGATGGAGATGCCTTAAATTGTGTGGTTACGGCGTCTTTTATTGGCGTCGCTCGCTTCGGTTGCTGAGCCCAAGCGAGTGTGGTGAGCAGGCCGATCACAGCACCTAGTGCTGCAATCTTGTGTGTCAATGCTAGCTTCACGTAGCGCTCCTAATGAGATGATTTGCACAGGGGCCCGTAGAAATACAAAGCGACGGCAGGGGGGGAAGGAGCGAAGATTAGCAGCGAGACTGAACAGACGGCACAATTATCGACATTTTGTTACGAAATCCGAACAAGGGCTTGCGACGCACAACTCTCCCTCTGCTCGTCTCTGCTCGGGAGAACTCTTTCTTAGTCGATTGGGGAAGCTGCACCGTGTGTTTTCGGGAGTTAACCGGCCAATCGCTGAAGTGAGGATGTAGAAGAGCGGCAGGGTTTATACTTTTTTCCTTTCACTTGAGGAGTCTTTGCTGGAAGGGAGGAAGAAGGCTCTCTGTGAGCTGCAGATCCCTAGCCAGGTTCCGCTCAGCGGGAGAGCCCTCCAAACAGTAACGGTTCTCTTTATCCCACTTTCTGCAGATCATTGCAACCCCGCATTTGACTGGGCGGCGGCAGCGGCGGAACAGTTCATCCGCCAGTGTCCCCTATGTTTGATGGGTTCGATCATCGGTCACGGCTGGCGGCGCAAACAAGCACATGACGACCGTCACGACTGGATCCGGTGCCGCCGTGGTCTCTGCAAGCTCTGCAAACTGACTTTCACGTTCCTCCCCGTTTTCTCCCTCCCCTACACCCATTACAGTCTGATCGCGCGCAGTGAGGCGCTGCGACGATACTTTCTTGACCGTGGTTCTTGGGAAAGTGCGGTGCCGGACTTCAAAGATCCGGATCGAGTCCCTGACTCTTCCACTCTGCGCCGCTGGTTCCGCGACCTAGATTCTTCGCGACCTGCGTTTTCCTTTCTGCGCCCCGCCCTGGAAGTCATGGGGCAATGGCAGACCCGCGGCGAGCCAGTGGAGTGCGGTTCCTTGCGCTTGTCCTGGCGGACCCTGTTCCCCTTTCTTCGAGTCTTCTGGCCGCTGCGACTCTGAGGGAAAGAGATTTTTTATGCTTGCCCACCATCCTTGCCTGGGAACTGCGGCTCGGAGCTTGTAGTTTGGGCTGCGGAGAATGAGGGCCGCTATGGGCGAGGATTTGGAACAGCTCAAACAGCGCATTCCACTGCTCGAGTACTTGCAACGGCACCACTGGATCGGACACCGCGCCGGCTCTCGCTCCGAGTTCGTCGGACTTTGTCCCCTGCATGAGGAAACCCATCCCTCCTTCTATGTCAACCCTTGCAAGAATCTGTTCTACTGCCACGGTTGTGGCCGAGGTGGGGACCTGATTCGCTTGGTGGAGCTTTCCCAGCATCTCTCCTTCCGCCAGAGCGTCACTTACTTGCTGGAAGAACTCGCACCCACATCCCAACTGCTCGAGCACACCTCTGGTTTTTATCAACTCGAACTGCACCGCTATCCCGAAGGCATTCATTACCTGGCGCAGCGTGGATTGCACGATCCCGCCTTGATCGAGGAACTCGGCATCGGCTATGCGCGCGGCGGAAACTTGCGCCCTCATCTCAGCGCTCTCGGCTATTCTCTGGAACGTCTCTTCGAAGCCGGCTTAATCGGCCAGCAGGGTCAAGATGCCTTCTGCCGCCGAGTGATCTTTCCTTGCCGCCAGTACCGTCGCATCGTCAACCTCTACGGTCGTAGTGTGGGCACCGCCTTTCCCCACCGTTTGCTACCGCGCTCCAAGGGCGGACTCTTTGCTTGGGAGTCAGTCCGTGATTTCGCCACCGTGATTCTGGTCGAAGGATTCTTGGATTTAGCCATCTTGTGGCAGGCCGGCTTTCGCAACACGACGTGCGCCATCGGAACCCAGTTGACCTCCGCTCAGTTGGCGCAGCTCTCCGCTCGGCCCGGCCGTTCCGTCTGCATCGTCTTCGACCAGGATGAAAATCAGGCCGGGCAGAAGGCTTCTCACCAACTCGCCCTTCGCCTGAAAAGCACTGGCATCGAAGCTCGCATCGTCCAGTTGCCACACGGGCACGACCCCAACAGTTACTTCGTTGCCGGCGCCACTGCCGCCGACTTCACCCAATGCCTGGAGCGGACGCAACCGTTATGAGGCTGGCCTTGGTCCATCCACTGCCCCCCGATGCTGCTGCCTGTCCTTATCGCCTGCTCGATGAGCAAGACCACGAGATTGTTTGGGTGAATGATTTTCTCGATGCCCAGCATATGCGGCAACTGTCGCCGCGGTCGCTGCGCGCCTACTCCTATGACTTGCTTCACTTCGCTCGTTGGTTTCAAAACCAGCATCAGACCCTGGCTGCCATCACCGAGTCCACCCTGCTGGACTATGTTCGTCATCAACTGAACCAACAGCCACGACCCACACCGCAAACCATTAATCATCGCTTGACCGTGATTCGTTGTTTGTATCGCTTCCATCACGGACAGGAGATTCCCGCCGGCCATTCCCATTTCCAGCGCCTCTATACCACACGCTGCCCAGTCGGCTACGGCCGCCCCCATCGCACCCTTGCCTTCGGTCTCCGTCTCAAGCAACCTCGACGTGTCGTTCAGCCCTTGTCGGCAGAGCAAGTCGCGAAGTTTTGGGCGAGCTTTCGCACCTTCCGCGATCTGGCCGTAGTGGGTCTGATGCTACTCGATGGCTTGCGTTCCTGCGAGATCCTGGGACTTCAACTCGAAGATCTGAAACTGGTCGATGCGCTCTTGCACGTTCTGGGCAAGGGCAACAAACAGCGTACCTTGCCCTTGACCAGCGAGATATTGGAAGTCCTGCAAAGCTACGTCCGCCTGGAACGGCCACTGACCAACTCCCCGTATTTATTCGTGTCGCTCAAAGGCCGTCGGCGCGGTCAGCCGGTCACGCCGGCAGGACTCCGCTCGCTGTTCCGCCATCATCGATTGCGCAGCCAGGTCCCATCCGCCAACCCACACCGCTTTCGCCACACTTTCGGAGCGGATATGGTGCGAGCGGGTATCTCCCTACCCGCTCTCCAGCACCTCATGGGACATTCGCAGATTCACACCACCATGCTTTATGTCGAACTTGCACCCCAGGACGTCTGGCGCGAATATGCCCGAGCAGTTGCGAACCGCGCGCGTTTGATCTCTCCGCGAATGCCATGAGTAAGCCCAAACAAAGTCTCGAACAGATTTTCGAAACGCAAGTCCAGACCCTCTCTGACCCTGCAACCGTACACCGTGGCCAAATATCGATGTGTTGCCGGGCGGTTCGTTAGCTATCTTCACGCCACCTTTCCCGAGGTCCGCCGACTCGCACAACTCCGCCGCGATCCCCATATGCTGGGCTGGTTCCGATGGCTTTGCGCGTTGCGTCCGCCCCTTGGCAACCATACGCGCGAGCAACTCCTGCTCTGTCTGCGCCGGCTGCTCGACGACCTGGCACTCCAGGGTCATCCCCTCCGACCCGGCCTTATCCTCCGCGAAGACTTTCCGGCCCGTCCGGAATATCTCCCCAGAGCCCTGTCTCCGGAAGATGATCGACGACTCCAGGAGGAACTGCGCCGTACAGATAGCCTGTATTCCAACGCTATCCTGTTGACTCGGCTCACCGGGATCCGCATTGGCGAATGCATTCACCTGCCCCTCGATTGTCTGCGAAACGTCAGCGATGAAAATCAACGATGGGCACTGCATGTACCCTTGGGAAAGCTTCATACCGAACGCATGGTGCCCCTCGATTCGGAAGGACTACCGACCACCGCACTCGGGATAGCAACCATGGTCCAGTTCACTGAAACTCACTACTGTCCGGCTAAATGTCGAAGAGAATCAATTGGTTAACGTTTTCAGCGAATTCTGCGTCTGCGTCGGGGGCCTGAAGAGCGCACAAAATGGGCGTTTTCTCGAAAAGTGTGACGCTCAGAATTTGTAGCGTTTGGTAAAGGCTGGCCGCCAGGCCCAGCCGCTTCCGTACGATCGCAACCAGCACATAAATTGACACCGCGATCCAGATCTGTGTCTTCACCGCATTCTCGCTGGTGCCGTAGAAGGCCTTAATGCGTAGATGCTGCTTGATCCACTTGCCTTGCGCTGACGAAACTTCGCCCACGGGAATAGCGATAGACACAGATCGATGGTCGTCGAATCCAGAGCGTACAGACTTTGATCGAGATCGACACCAATTTCGTCGTGCGCGTACAGCGGCCGGGCAATGCGAATCAATACCCGCGCGAAATCCGCAAAGATCCTCCAATCATGCGACTCGTTCGCGTCGGCCAGCGTCGAACGCGCCACCTTGCCGCGGAATCCCAGATGGTACAGCTTGCCTTCGACCGAATGCAGACACGCCTCGATGTCGCGAAGACTTTCTCGATAGGTGAGTTGTGCGAAAGCCATGGACAGATACTGATCCCAGCAGGAAAACCCGCGCAGCCGGCTGTCGCCTTGATAGCGCTCAACGCAACGGCGAAACTCTCGATCGGGAAGGAAGCTGATTAACTGCGAGAAGACAGCGCGCCCTTGATTCATGAGCCATTGTGCGCCGTCCGGACTGCCCAAACCTGTCTCGCCGCCGTCAAATCGCGGCAAGCCAAAAATAGCCTCAACTCCTTACCGATCCATCACTTGCCTACCTCACTTAGCGCGTTAGCCGGACAGCAGTGACTGAAACTATGGCCATCTACGATCAATTTTGTGAATTGAAGAACATTTCTACACGCGCGCGCTACTATGGTCGCTACCCGACCGAAGCTGAATTCAAGAACCAAGTGCTCACGGCGCTTCAGGACGTGCGCACGTCCATGATGAAATATTGTTAGCCGTTGTCGTTGCTCTTTCTGACCAACACAACTGTTCTATCAACGGATTCCATCCTGAAATCTCTGCATAGGCGGAGAAACAAAGTTTCGACGTAGGACGCGTCGCTCTGTAGGTAACCACGCTCCACGATTTCATCGAAGCCCTGCCCGGAGAACAATGATCGCGGCGATCGCGGCTAGAATACTACCTCCTCTCACCCGAATGACGTAGAATAGCGCCGGACCTTGGAGGGCAAATCGTGCTAGCATCTGCAACACGAACCTTCGCTGCCAATCTCTCAGCGCTTCGCGACTTTGTCCAACTAATCGGTTCTCTTCTAGCTAAGCGTCGGCAGGAACTGGCACACCAACACCGTAAGGACCTTGATTCCCTCCTATTCATATTGAATAAGATCGAGCCCTCTACAGCGATTTCAGAGCAGAAACTGAAGGCGCTAGAAAGTGAGTTTGGTGGGAACATACAGGTCGAGGTCCGCGAAAATGAGAAGCACGAGAAGACCTGGATGGTAAATGTTAGCGACGCAAAATGGGACCCCCGTCCGGTCGTGGATGCGTTCCTCACCGATACCAAGCACAGGGCCCTTCTGTACCGGAGTTCGCTAATTAGCCTTGTTAGTTCTGCGGAATGGTTCCTTTCTCAGGTGATTCGTGCATACTTTGATAAGATCCCCGGAGCATCGGGCACCGAAGTCAAAACGCTCAGCCTGGAAGAGCTCCAGTCTTTGGGATCAGTGGACGACGCCCGGCGATACTTAACCGACCTAAGAATCGACGAGATAATGTGGGGTAGCTTTGAAGACTGGATTAAGTTCCTGGTTGGCACCGCGAAACTCTCGGCGAAGTATCTCGATCCGCACAGGGCAGAATTGGTTGAGGTGTTCCAGCGTCGCAACGTAATGGTTCACAATAACGGGATCGTCCACTCAAGCTACATGAAAAAAGTTGATCCTGAATTGCGAAAAAATATCTCCCTCGGAGGCGCTTTGAGTGTCTCCCCTGAATATCTAGGGAAGGCGATTGATCTGGTGGAACGGAATTTTGTTTTAATTGCCGCAGAACTTTGGAAACGCTTGTCACCCGACGATGAGGAACGGGCGACCGTGATGAATCAGGTCGCATTCGAAAGGCTTAAGACGGACCGGTGGATGGTCTCGGAAGGGTTAAGCTTTTTCACCCTGAACGACAAGAAGATGTCCGAGCGAGACCGATTGATTGCACAGCTGAACTATTGGCAGAGTATTAAGTGGCAGGGCGGATTCGACGCAATTCGCAAGGAGGTGGAAGGCTCCGATTTCAGTGCCAAGGACGACCTATATCAGCTGGCCCGGCACGTCCTCTTGGATGACGCCGGCGCCTTCTTCAAATCTGTTCCCGAGTTGATTAAGAACAAGAAACTTACATACGAGACGCTAACAACCTGGCCTATTTTTAAGGAAATGCGCAAGGACGATCGGTTCAACCAATATAAGAAGAAGGCAACCAGCTCAAAGCCTAAAAAACGAGCACAGAAGAGTAGGCATCAGAGGAACACAGTAAACGTTAGAGGAAGCACACGGTTGACGAGTTGAATCCGCTTCCTGCTTCGCCGCGCTATGATGGTTTTGGGGCTACGCGCGGCCGGTCAAGGTCGCGGCTTCAGCAGCCATTTCCGGTGAACCCGATTTCATCCAACGATGGTCAGACAACAGGTTTCATGCAACTACCGCACAGTTTTCCTGCGGCGTTCTCAACGGCTTGCCACAGTAGCGACACGAAGGCCCATAGGCTTAAAGACGATGGTGGAATAGGGCATTCGGATTTGTCTCACGGATTCCGGTGAGACTAAGCGCGCCTCGCGGACGCAGCGTTTTCTCTGCGCCGCCGACCACCGGGAGTCGCAAAAGACGATCTGCTGGATGGGTGGCTTGGACTGCCCCGCGGAGGCACCGAGGTGAATGAAGCTGCGTTTGCACGCCAGAGCGTGACGCGACGGGCTTGGAAGTGAGTAGTACAATTGTGCCGCTATGCGAGCTTATGTCGCCGTGGTCGCTCTGTGTACCATCGCAGCGTTGCTCACCAGTGAGCCATGTTGCGGTTCCGGCGACGATCAGGAAGCCCCCGCAGTAAGCTGGCATAGCCCTACCCCAGCGGTCGGGACTGAAAAGAATCAAACCGAAGCTCAACAAGACAGAAAAAGCCTACAGTCGCCCGCCAAGCTGGTGTACAGCCCTCAAGAAGTCCGAGTGGTGGCTGGTAATCATTGCCGCTTTGACCGGATTCGCCATCGCGTATCAAGCTAGGGAGATGACCCGCGCTACGAACATAATCTACCATCCGCTCAAATATCCCACTCCCGCGGTCGCAGCGCTTCCGCAAAGGAACTGTGGGCGGGACAGAAGGCACAGGATGACGCCGATCCCGAAAAGGCAAAGACCCGCAGGACGGGGCACCTCGGCCCGATAGTTGATCCCGACTTGAAGTGTCGAAACAAGGTCTGTCCTTGTCAAGGGGAGAGCCCAGAAGCGGCAGAGGCGAGCGCAGGGCGGCTTTAATACGAATCCGGTACCCGATGAAAATCGCGTGCGGGGTGGTTCGCCCGATCTGCGATAATCAAGGAAAGTGCAGGCAGCCTTCGACAGAATGGGTTAATCATCATCCGGGAGCAAAAATCGAGGGATTTCTGTCCATAATTTGCGTCGCTTCTCTTGGAGTTCCCAACACCAATGAAAACGCCAACACTCGGCATATTTTTTCGCGATTGTCGGATTATGACGCGGCGGGTTTCTTTGCGGGACTCAGCGCGAGAAGAAACCATTTCCGCCACAACATTACATAGGACGCGAAGTAGATAAGGAAGCAAAGGCAGACTCCTGGACCGTATAACGCTCCAGAAAAGCAGCTTTTCAGCAGAGCTGCGATCACAAAGATTCCCGCAAACACAACATAGAACCAGAAGTACTCCCCAAAGGAGCTAAGGTTCGGATTAGCAAAGTCGGAGTCTCTTGGTGAGATTCGTTTTCGGATCCAAGACATCAAATTGTAGAGAGCATAGATGCCAACAACTACGGCCACCGTCCGCGCCCACATGGAGAGGGAATCAGAAGTCGTTAGGTTTCTGTCCGTACAGGCGCGGGCCAGAAACGCCTGGGTAATCACCGCGAGGAGATAAACGAATAACTTAGCGGCCTTAAAAAAAGCCACGCCAACCGAAATCTCCTCATCGCTTTGAGGCGACAGCCAAAGATAGGCCTCCTGCGCCGACCAGAAATAGAGAACGAGCGTAGGTGCGATGATCCAAAGCCGCAAGCGGCTCAGATCACGCCCCATGACAACGGGCACAAGGGCATCTTTGGTGACATCGGTGATCAATACCGAAAAGTAGACTGAAATGACGTACCACGCGGCTTGAAAGAGTCTGTTTGTCGAGATATTCATCGGCGGCCTCCGGGGTTTGAAAAGTAGCCAAGATGCCAAAAGTTGGCGCTAACCTACTAGGACTCTGTCGCTAGTGCTCAGGCGTGAAGATCTGCGCAATCCCTCACAGCATCTTGGCCTGAGCACTAGCGATAGAGTCTAGTAGGTTACCATTCTCCAAAAATTGACGGCGACAACCGAGCTGTGGCAGCCGCTTGCTTGCCGAGGCGAAGGCCTTGAACTACTCCGACGGTTTGCATCGAGAGCTTCGAAGTGCGCCTGCTTTCGCTCGCGGGCCGCGATTGCTTCATCGGGGTCGTCGCCGACATGTTCCCACGGGCGGGTGCCGTCAGCGAGCGAGTACCGCAAGAAACAGGGACCGGCAAAGGTCGGTGGGTCGCCGGTGCACTGCGCGCGCGTTTGCCGCCGATATTCGGGCTGGTGTTCCGGGCCGCAAGTCTCCGATATCGCATATCATGCGAGTCCAATTCCAAGACTATGGCCTTGCTCCTCTTCGGAGGGCCGCACTCCTCGCAAGGAAACTGGTTCGGTCTTCGGTGCAGCTGGCTGTTGTTCCACCTCTGCTGCCGTACGTTGCGAACTTTCGCGACTGAGGCTGTGGGAAAGCTTGCTGCCATCATTCGTGTAAATCTGGGCGTCGTGTTGGGCTCTTGAAACAGACACATAGGCGAAGCGGTTGTTAACCAAGAGTTCGCTTTTCTCTGTGTCCACGTGGATTAACACCCGCTCCGCGGTCTGTCCCTGGCTGCTGTGGCTGGTCACTGCGTATCCGTGGTCGAGGTGTGAGTGCTCTCGGATGTTGAATTGAACCTCGCGGCCCGAGTCCAGGCGGACACTAAGGTCACCCTCAGAGCTGACTCTCTCGATCGTGCCGAGTTCTCGGTTCGCGACCTTTAGTTCCTTCGATGGTGCCGTGAACTGGATGCGGTCGCCCTTGGAGAATTCATGCTCCACCTCGCGATGGACGGACACTCCGGACAGGCGTCGCGGATCGTAGGTCTGCAGTGTTCCCTTCTCGCGCTCGATCGTTATACGGTTTTCCTTCGGGCCCACATGACTGACTCGCGCGTACTCTCCTGCTCGGACGCTCAAGACTGTGCTTCCGCGCGAGTAGCGAATCACATCTCCAGGCTCATATTGCCCAGCCCACTGGCGATCTGCTCCCGTCATTTCCTGGCGCGACTCCAGAACCCGAAGTTTGTGCTCGTCTTTGCTCACGTCTCCTCGATTCTGCATTTCGCGATGGATCAGCGAATTCAATTCGCGTCGGGATTCATTGTCGGGCGAAATGACCAATGTCCCCTCCGGTTTTCGTGCATACTCTCGGGCAATTGCACCGAACCGTTCTTGGGGATTGACGATCTCGTGTACACGGCCCTGCTGTTCGAGGTTCGCAATGGCTTCACGAACGTCTCCGCGGGCGAGCCGCTCTACAGTCTCCTTGAGCATTGGGTCCTTCTGGCGCAAAATCTCATCCAACTTGGCCGTCTGCATGCCCGCCTCTTGTAGCTGTTTATATGGTCTGCCAGCTTCCACCGCCTCATGTTGCCGTGTATCGCCAACCAAAAGCACGCGGTCGGATGTGTGAAGGCGATGAAAAAACTCGTTCATTTGCTTCGTGCTTGCCAGGCTCGATTCATCGATAACAAAGAGCCGTTTCTGTCCATCCGTGGGTGCTTCGTGTCGAATGAGATGGCGTTGGAGCGTGCCTGACTCAATTCCTGATTCCGCCAATTTGTGGGCGGCACGCGACGTGGGAGCCAGTCCGATCACTTGGTAGCCTTCGCATTCCGCAGCTTCGCGGATCGCGGACAGCGAGGTTGTTTTCCCAGCCCCGGCCACGCCCTCAAGCCCTATGATCTTGTCGCGGCCAGACACGATCTGCTCAACGGCGGCGCGTTGGTTGGGGCTTAGGTGCGCGTGACTTTCCTGGACGTGCTGCCATGTTTGGGGGTTGACGAGAGGACCATTCTGGCCTTGTCCCCTTTGCATTTCGGCCACGTTATCGCGTTCGTACTGAATCATCCTCTCCGTGGTGAACGCGCGGCTTGGAGATTTGTTCTCAACTTCGATGAAATCACCTGACTGAATGCTCTTTTCAAATCTCTCTCTAATCTCGGCGAAGCTCGCTTCACCCATGGAACGCTTTAGCGCATCGCGCATCAGCTCACGCTCGTCCGCGACCGCCTGTCTCTCAAGATTCTTGTCCCTGGCATATGTCAGCGCTGATTCGAAATGTTGCCTGCCTGGACCGATTCTCTCGACCTCGTGTGCATGAGCTGCGCGGATGATCTGCTCTGGCTGATTGCCAAATCGCTCCGCCATTTCCTTATGCATCCGCTGCATCTCGGCATGGCTGATGGTTGCCAGTTTGCCGTCGCGCGTCTGATGAGCTGCGATCTGTGCCGCACCTGCACCTCTCAGGCCTTGTTGTTCGAGGTATGCCTGGATTTGTTGACTTCTCGGACTGGAAGCATCGAGGTACTCACGGGTATAGCCGGCGATCTCGGGCTGCCCGCTCTTTCCTTTTTCGATCTCATAGCCCTCACCCTTCAGGCGCAACGCAAGCTCGGAACGGTAGACTGCGGTAGCAAACTGCTGAGACCGGTACAATTCGTGCGGCTGTAGCGCCCGCACTTCTCCGTTCTGGGTTTCAGTGAGATTGAAGAACACGACGTGAGTATGCAACTGTGGCGCGGCATACCCGTTTACCGGGCGCGCACTGTCATGTTCGAAACTCGCGGCGATCCACTTACCCGTAGTTTCTGGCGGACGGTTTCCTCCCATGCGCGCCTGGACGAACTTCTCCATCTCGTTGAGCGCAACTTTCACACTATCCCGGTGAGCCTCGCGGACGGCCTCATCACCACCCACGAGGGCGGTCAACGACACGCTCTTCGGCGCCGAGAAAGTTGCATCCCAGCCGGCACGGTGCTCCATCGTGCTGACTGTTTCTCCGCGTCTGTTGACGTGTTCACGCGCAGTTTGATGCCGTACCAGTTGCTCACCCGTTATCGGGTGCTGCCCATTGGCGAGATGCTGGAAGTGCTCCTCCCGCACTTCGCCGGAAAGACCCCATTCCTGTGCCTGTCTGCCATGCCATTCGCCGCGTATCCGATCGCCCTCGGAGTAGTAGTTCTCCTGAGCGTTGGCGAATTCTTCCTTGTGATAGGTCTGCGCTTGGCCGGCGCTCAGCGGCTTGGAAATGGTGAGCATAATTCACCAGTCGACGTACGGTTCCCGCCCAGAAGCAATGCCTTTCGGCCCTTCTCCCAACCCTTGCGGACTGCTCTGTTGGCCGGCCGGAACTGCAGCTGGCTCAGGTGCACGCCTTTCGATTTCGACGACCCGAGGTGCGCTTCCTCTTGGTATAAATCCCGGCTGAGACTTCAGTGGCGCCAGGTAGGGGAAGCTGAACGGCACGACCAGATTGTCGACCTTGACCAACGCATGGCAGGCGTTCAAGGCCGCTGATTTCCGACGGAAGCACGAGAGGCTCCGTTCGCCTTTCTGTGTGATAGCTCCTCGATTTCGTATTCCGAAAGAACCGCCCGGTATTAACCGTCTCTTTCGTCCGCTGCATTTCTACTTCTCCAATGGTGTCCGAGATCCATTTGGCCGCGCGCGGCTCGCTGGTATGCAAGAAAATCTTCGTCGCTGGCTGCGACAACATGGCTTCGGCTTCATGCCCATACCGCACTTCCAGCTGGCTACGGCCCTGGAATCCGATTACGACCGGATTTCCGGACTTGCGATTCTCGGTCAGGGCAGTATGCAACTGCGGCAATCGCTGCAGGCTTGCGAGCTCGTCAAGAACGAACCACGCGTGGCGCATGGCGGGGTCGCCCTGGTTCATTAAGCGCAGCACCAGCGTGTCCAGCCACAGGCTGGTAAGAGGCAACAGCCGCTCGCGAAATCTCGGGGTTGAGGTCAGGAATAGCCAGCCCGTCTTTTGTCGTGCCCATTCCTCTGTCGTCCAACGTTGCTTTGCATCGTTTTTTCGCGGTAGGAGTTTCAAACTATCCGCTACCATGTTGAGCGCGCCTAGGACACCGCCGCGCTGCGGACCCGCAGCGCGATAGACAAATGTTTCGAGCTCTGTGCCTTTCACCAGCCGATCGAGTTCTTCCTCGTGGCCCATCCACCAGACCAACTCTTCCGGAGTGGGCTTGAGCGTGAGCAAGTGCGCAAAGATTTTCCGTGGACCTTCCACAAAGAACGTATTCTCGTGTGGTTTATCCGGGAACAGAGACGTTGCCAGCGTTAGCGCTTCTGCCTCATGGATGACCTCATCGGCAGGCGACCAGTAAGGGCATCGTACGTCAAGAGGATTGAGGACAAGGTCGCCGCGGGCGGCATTAAAAAACTGAGGTGTGTATTCGAGTGCCGGATCGTAGACAATCGCCGTTTCGCCACGCCCGGAGACCTGGGTGAGCACTCGCCTTTGAAGAACGCTCTTTCCTGCACCCGTGTCGCCCATGATCATGATGTGGCTACTTTCTAGCGACCGGGGGATGGAGAGCGTCTCCTTTGATTCAGTGGTCAGAAAGCTGATACCGTCCGCTCCACTCCACTCATTGAATTCTCTAACCGTGACCATCTGCGGACCCTTGAGCCTTCGCCCTTCCTCTGGGTCGCGCCGTCGGGCTCGGTCACGCGCGATGGCAAGTATCAGCCCGAGCACCAGCACGATCAGTGCACCAACCCAAGCCGGCCGAATCAGGTCATCCGGAGTCTGGCCTTCGTAAATCCGCTCCAAAAGCATCTGGTTCATTTGCGCACTTGTGTAATGCACAGTGTCCACCTTCAGCGTGACCCCCCTCTGCCGCGCTTTCGCCGTGAGGGCAAACGGAAACGGAGGCCACCCTTGCATCGGTCCCGGTACCACGTCGGCATCGACCGCCATCAGCTGCTTGCCGTAGGCGTCCACCGTTGTCAGCAGCTTGTAGTCGCCGTGCGCGGTGGGAAAGGATTTCGTATTGAGATATTGGACCCAGTACCACTGCTGCAACGGACTCCACATCTCGGTGTTGCAGTACGTGAAGATTCCGATTCCCACGACGGCGGCGATGAGCACCGCCCCGAGATTCGACACCGGCCACTTCGTCACCCAAGGCTGACGCTCGCCGCGACCCAACTCTTGGCTCATCACCGATGCCCCCCACCCATCTGATGGAACCCGAAACCACGAAGAAAAGATCAGGATTTTTCTTTCCGTGGCCCTTCCGACTCTTGCGCCTGCAAGAGCCGCTCCCTCGCCTTCCTCAACTTGTCCGAGTCGGCCCTGTCAACGAGCCGTTGCATCTCCTCGGCTGTCAGCCGCTCTCCGTTGGACTGTCTGAACAGCACGTTTAGCAGGATGGCCCTCAGCGCCGACAGCTCCGCCATGAGCGCCACCTGGCCGGTGCCGGCGCAACCAGTGGCGGCCCTCGGCTCCTGGCCGTTCACGCTTGCCAGCAGAGTCTCTCGCACCCACTCGCTCAGGTTCACCCCGTGCTCGGTGGCCTGGGCTTCCAGCCCGAAAAACTCTTCCTCAGTCACCTTGGTGGACACGGTGCGCGTGCGCAGGATCGGCTTGGCCTTCGCCATCGCGGAAACTCCCCTCCCTCTTTGCACGATAATGAAAGTAGCTATATGGCACAGGAATCGCGCAACTCCCGCCTTTTCAATGGTAGCCATAAAGCTACCCAAGGTAGCTCTGCAGCGCCCATTCTGGGGTGACGTGTCACTCCTCAGCCGCTGCGAAGCAGCGTTTCGAACAAAGTTGAGACGCCATCTGCTTGGAACCCCATCAACCTGACTCAGGTGCCTTCGGAAACCTGAGCTTGGGTATCAAGGAACCGGCGGAACTGGTCTACCGACTCAGGGGCAGGCGGCAGGTCATGGTCCTCACCGCCTGGGCTCATTAGCATCCCATCCACAAAAAAGCCTGCTGGGGCGTTCCATTGCCGAGAACGAGGAGATCAGCATCCGCACCACGACCTCGCCTTCCGCCCCGGAGTGGCTCCAGGCGTCCTGGAAAAGCGCGAAAGAGCAGGGACTGGATCGGCTCTCCATGGCTCCATGGAAGAGATGGATGCGGAGATAGCGACGGCGCGGAAGGCGCGCCGTGAAAGCCGGCCCTCGGAGCAATGATTCGGGTCGTCCTCGACACGAATATTCTCGTTTCCGCGGTGGCTACAACCACAGGGCTTGCCCACCCGGACCTTCTTGATAACACTCGCCGGGACCACCGCGCAGCTTTGCGTCAGCGGCGATATCTATGCCGAATCCGAAGAAGTGCTCCGGCGTGCCAAGTTTAACCGCAGCGAGGAGGTCATCGAGGGCGCACTGCGCGCTATTCGGCAAAATGGCTTCTGGGTCAAACCTTCCGAGAAGGTGCCTGCCTGTTCGGATGCCGATGATGATATTTTTCTGGAGTGCGCCCAGGCCGCGCGCGCCCATTACGTCGTGACCGGCAACATGAAGGACTTTCCCGCGAAATGGGCCAACGCTCAGATCGTAACGGCCCGTCAATTTCTCGACGCCCTGGCCGATATTCGGGAAGAGCCACGCTAATTGGGGCAAAACCCAACACTTTTGCTACCAGGGGCAAAGTAATGTTCAGATGGCAATCGCTTGGACAGGTTCCTGGTAAGCGCCTTCGACAGCGTCGGGTAAGAGGTGCTGATAAATTTCAAGGCTTTCTTGCTTTGGTGGCCAGAGATCAACCGCATCCGAGCGTCCGATAGCCCCTCTCCGCTTCGGCACTCGCCAGAAGTATCCCAGTAACGATTGTTTAGAGTGATCTGTATTGAGTACAAGATCGAGAACGCGGGCGGTGTGCTTTTGTCATCATCCGCGCCGTAGGCGCGTGCAGGTTGCTTG
>Ga0302326_10001720_pt1 | contig 54949 bp, 45 predicted proteins | sample Palsa_T0_3_FD_202264 | JGI IMG/M metagenome (GOLD analysis project Ga0302326, IMG submission 202264) | Peat permafrost microbial communities from Stordalen Mire near Abisko, Sweden - Palsa_T0_3 | ecosystem: Environmental > Terrestrial > Soil > Palsa > Peat permafrost | place: Sweden: Abisko...
TAGTCTGCGCCGCTTCGAAATTCGCGAAGGAAGCGGTCGGCGGCTGCGCCGTGGTAGTCAGAAGGGCTACCAGAGTTACGAAAGCTGCGAGGAACGCTACACGCGCTGAAACTAGTTTGGCCATTACCTTTCCCTCCATTCGCATATATTGGCGCGACCGGGCCAACGCACCGGAGCAATCCTTGACCAGACCATACTCCAAGCCCGCCCCCACAGTCAAGAAATATAGTGCAGTTCCAGTACTAGCCTTTCCAGGCGGTGAAGTTTGAGAGGGTTAGCGGCATGACTTGCCTGCCGGCTCTTAGATATTTTATGTTTTGATTACGTCTTGAGGGACCCGGCAACATTACTAAAGTTAGGTAAAGCAGGCGCGTGTGCTCGCTGCGCTCGCGGTGCTGGGTGTCAGGTGCTGGGTGCTGGCGTACTCGTCGCAGACGGGAGAACAGTTTGCCAGGACCCAGCACCCAGAACCCTTCTTCAGCAGCACCCTTCTTCAGAATGTCAGGCGGCTGCCAAGCTGGAATGCGCGCGGGCCGCCCGTGCCGAAGATGTTCGGCGTTCTTTGCGTGGCCTGGCCGAAGTTCGGCGCGTTCAGCACTTCGTTATAGTCGGTGAGGTTGGCAATGTTAAAGACATTGAAACATTCGCCGAAAACCGACAGCCGCACGCGCTCCTTGTACACCCGGAAAGTCTTGGTCACGCGAAGGTCCTGGGAATTGAAGCTGCGCGGCAGCGAGAAGTTGGCGGGCAGCGTGATGGTCGGGATCAGGTGCCCCAAGGGATCTGTTTTTCCAGCGTAGGTCTGGTTGAACTGGTTCACCAGTTGAATCAGGTCGCCTTTTCCCTCGCTGACGCCGAACTGGTTGAAGCCGCCGCCGGGCAAAGGCGGTCCGGGATACGGACTTTCGCCGGCGGAGGCGAACACGCCGTTGCCGTTCAAGTCGATACCCGTCAGGAACGGCTGGAAGGGGGTGGCGCTTTGAAATGAGGTGATACCCGATACCTGGATGCCCAAGGGCAGCACCACCACGATCGAGCCGCTGAACGTTTGATGACCGGCCTGCGGACCCCAGCTCGCGAAGTAATTGCTGTTATCGATCAGGCCGTTATAGCCGACCTGATCGGCATAGGCGTATGCCAGGGTTCCGGTGGTGCGGTGCGAAAAACGCTTGTCGAGCTTCATCAGCAGGCCTTTGTAGTGGGAGCGGCCCCCGTCGAGCTCGGTCTCTATGGGACCTACCGAGCATTCCACTCCTATCTCGATAGATTGCCCCGGCCCGCATTTGGGGATGACCGGGCCCCCCACACTGTTATAGTGGTTCAGGTCCGCATCGTTGATCAACTGGTGTATGTATTGCCGGAAGACAAAATCCGCGGTGAACACCATATCGCTGCGCAGCTCCCGCTGCACGCCAATACTGGCATGTTCGGAATAAGGCAGCTTGAAATTTTGCGGGATCAAACCCAGCGCGGTTTTAAACAAATCGACGTTAGGAACCGGGAGGCCGGCATTGAGCAGCCCCTCGGCTTTCGATACGAACAACGGAAAAAGGGTCTCGAATTCCGTCCCCGTGAAGGTGGTGGGTTGGCCGCTGAAATTGGTTGGCGGAGTCGGCGCCGGCCCGAGCAGCGAGGAGACGAACGGAAAGAAAGAAGTATCCGGCAGCGGGATGCGTCCGGTGCCCAGCGGACTCAGACTGACGCGCTCAATCAGCCGGTTGAAGATGTCCCAGGTGTCGTAGTAGATCGCGGAGCCGCCCCGGATCACGGTCTTGTTATCTTTCGTCACCGCCCAGGCAAAGCCCAGCATAGGGCTGAAATTGTGCGGCGAGTGCTGTTCATGCCCCAGCCCGTTGGCCCCGAAGATGGGCTCCAGGTACGCGGACTTGGTCAGATCGGAGTTGAGCGCATTGCTCTCGTACGACCAGGCTAAACCGTAGTTGAGACTGAAGCGCGGCCGGATTTTCCAGGTATCCTCGGCATACAGATGGAACATATTGTCATGATTGGCGTCGCCTCGCTGGTACAAAGGCGGCTGCGTCGGATTGCCGACGCCGATGGTAAACTCGTCCACCGGCAGCCTCAGCAGATTGGCCACGGTATTGAACGTGGAAGGGAGTGGAATCTGGTCGGCCCCATATCCCTCACTCGCAATTTTCTGATTGTAGCCCTGCACCAATTCCGGGGACCAGAGTTCTATGGCAGCGGGTTGGGCATAATCATAGGAGCCAGTTCCCTTTTGATATTCCCAGTAGCCGCCGAACTTGATCGAGTGAGTGCCTTTTTGGGAACTGACATTGTCGGCGAAGGTATGCCGCCTTACCAGGCGGCTCTGCGGCGTGGTGACGTACTCCCCCATAGCAAAATCGTTCACCCCGAGGACCGTGATCATGGGACCGTCTGAATTGGTGGCATAGTCCCACCCGAGGCAAGGCGCCGGGCACTGAGCCAGGGTGGGGGGCGCGTTGGTATTGGACCAGAAGGTGTAGGAATAGCGGAACTCGTTGGCGGTGGCCGGCGTCAGCACGCTAATCAGCGAAAAAACTCCGGAATCGGCCCAATTTTTATTCTCGGCCCAGTCCGACGGCAGATCCCCGACGCCGGGCGGCGCAAAGGAATTGTTGCCGTCATGCGAATACCGGAGAAAGGCGTTGTTCTTCGCGTTGATCCGCCAGTCCAGCCGCTCGGTGAGCTCGTTGGCGTGATAGGGACTGGGGGCATTGGTCCCAAGCGCCTGGAATGCCGGATCGCTCGGGTAGGAGCTGAACAGCGCGGTCTGGTCGATATGCTCCAGGCTGGTAAAGAAGAACAGCTTGTCTTTCTTGATGGGCCCGCCGAACCAGAAGCCTTCCTGCTTGCGGCCGAAGTAGGGACTGGACGGCTCGCCCGGCTCGTGCGCCAGGGTCGGAAAGGCCGACATGTTGTGATCGCGATAGAAGAAAAACGCGCTGCCGTGAAAGTCGTTACCGCCCGAGCGGGTGACCACATTGATGGCGCCGCCCGCGCCTATGCCCGTCGAGAGGTCGAAATTGGTGGAGGAAAGTTGGAATTCCTGCACCACTTCCTGGGAGAAGTTCTGCTGCGTGCCGCCGGTGATGGAGTCCTGCACGGTGGCGCCGTCCACGGTGATGCGCACCGAGTTGTTGGCGGAGCTGGCGCCTAAGATGGATACGTCAAACTGCTTGTTATACTCGCCGACGTTGTTGGGGGACACGCTGACACCCGGCTCCAGCATGGACAACTGCAGGAAGCTGCGGCCGTTCAGCGGCAGGTTTTGAATGTTTTCGTGGGTGATCACGCCCGAGATCTCGTGACTGTCGTAATTGAGCTGGGCGCCCTCGGCCTGGACGTTGATGACTTCCGCCTCGGCGCCCACCTGCATCTCCAGGTCGACCGAAGTGACCTGGCCGGTCTGCACGGTGGCGTTCTGTTCGAGCGTGCGGAAACCGGTGGCCACGGCCTTAACGCGGTAGTCGCCGGCCGGCAGGGATGCGGCGCTGAAGATGCCCTCGGCGGAGGTCGCCATCTGCCGCTCGAGGCCGGTATCTTTGTTGGTGACCGTGATGGACACGCCCGGCATTACGGCGCCGCTGGCATCATGCAGGGTGCCGGTAAGCGAACCCACCGGCGCTTGCGCCAGGCCCCCAATGGCGCCCAGGACCGCCAGACTGAAAAGCGACACACCCCGTCGCAGCCGATCGAACATTTACTTCCTCCATGCGGTACGCCGCTCAACAGACGTGTGTGGCGCTAGATTACGAATTCAGGAAAAGCCGTGGTCCAACAAGCAGTGAGACCCTTGCAGTGTCCGTTAGGACAGTTTACCATGCGGGTGATTTCCGCGGCACGGAGTGGGTACCGTTTCCTCCGGGACACCTAGTACTGCGGGGGCGAGCGATGCTGGCGAGGGGGCGAACCGCCCATACTGGACATTGGAAAACCGCTGGGCTACCGTATTAGGAATGCAACAGGAGTCTCTTGACGCGGAACCGGTCGTGAAACCGCTCACGGCGGCGGAAAAAAGCGAAAAAATCAGGCAGGCGCAGGAAATCGTCCAGGCGCACCATTTCGTGTTCCTGGGCGGGCTGCACCGGAGCGGCACCACGCTGCTGTTCCGGATGCTGCGCGAGCATCCCGCCATCAGCGGCTTTGCCAACAACCAGGACGCCAATGAATGGCTGGCCGCGGAAGATGAAGGCCAGTATTTGCAGTCGGTCTATCCGCAGGCCATTTATTGGGGAGGACCCGGCAAGTTCGCCTTTGCTCCCGAGGCGCACCTGACCGAGCAATCCGAGCTGTTGACGGTGGAGAATAAGGCGAAGTTGGCCGTACAGTGGTTTCCCTACTGGGACCTGTCGAAACACTTTCTGCTGGAGAAGTCACCCCCCAACCTGATCTGGACGCGTTTTTTGCAGAGCGCCTTCCCGAACTCCTCTTTTGTGATCATCGAGCGGCATCCGGTGGCCGTCTCGCTGGCTACGGAAAAGTGGAGCCCCACCGGCCTGCCGTCGCTGATCGAGCACTGGCTGGCGGCGCATGAGACCTTCGCGGCGGATCGTGCTCACCTGCGGCGCGTCATGACCATCAAGTATGAAACCCTGGTGTCGGAGCCGGTCCCCATGCTGCGCGAGATCTATGCGTTTCTGGGAGTCCCGCCGCACTCCACCAGCTTCGAGGCCACCACGGAACACAACCAGCGGTACTTTGCGCAGTGGTCCGAGCTCAAGAAGAATCCGGAGACCAGCGGTGTCATCGAGCAATGTATTGACCGATGGGAAGCCCGCGTGCGCGCGTTCGGATACAGTCTGCAAGATCTGGAAATACGCTAACCAGGCAATCTTTCGCAGAACCTTCGCTTCTGCTGTTTTCGGTCGCGCTTTGCTCGTGGTCCGCCGCCGCACAACCTGCATCCGACAATCTGCCCCGCCAGGAAATTGCCGTCCCCAACTTCGAGGCTAGCGGTTGGATCCTGGATTTGGGCGGCGGATGCAGAGGCACTATTGGGCCGGAGTGAGTCGCGCCCCCATGCTTTCAGCCACTCGACGCTCTGACTTACTACCTTCAACTGAAACAGCAACTCGACTTGATTCTGAGTCTATCTCCGAACCAAACTGCCGGCAGAAACCGTCGAGTATGGATACTCCATTGCTCGCTATGATCGCGTCTTGGACCCGTCATACTACGTCGCGCTGGCGAGGAGCAAGGCTCACCCGCAAAAACCTTCTTTTTGGAATTGCGCCGGCCCTGACCGTTCCATCGTGGCTGTTTAGTAAACTACGGATTAGGAGCGCGGCATGCGTCGATGGAGTTGGCTCGTTTCGAGCGTGGCCTTCATCGCAGTTCTTCCGGACTCGGCGCGGAGTCAGGTTCCTGGGCCGGAAACACCTGCTCAGATTCGGAAAGAGTTTGTGCTCGGTCAGCAGCTCGCCTTGGAGCTGGAGCGAAAAGACGGCCGCATCCATGATCCGGCAATCGTTGACTGCGTACAGCGCATTGCGAATCGATTGGCAGGTGCAACCGGCGGAAAAGCCATGGACGTTCGAATCACTCTGGGTTCGGACCGCTATGCTTACCTTCTGCCGCATGGCGTGCTCTACATCAGCGGGGCTCTTCTGGAACGCGTCGAGAGCGAAGCTGAGATCGCTGGCCTGTTGGCCCATCAGCTTGCGCATCTGCGCCAACCGCTTGCTCCATCGCAAGGTCCAGCCGGTAGCTCGGTGCTCCTGGAGCCGGCGTGCGTTCTTGCATCGCAGGCCGCCCCATTCAGATCGGTCGAAGACCGCCGTGAAGCGGAACTGCTGGCGACCAAAGCTGCGATCGAAACCCTGCGCTCTGCCGGTTATGAGCCGTCGGCCGTCTTAGATCTGCTTTCCAAACTTGCCTATGAGCACCCCGCTTGGGCAAAGGCAATTGTCCCCGAAGATCTTTTGAATCTCAGGTCAATCGTGGAGATCGATGTCCCGCCCCAAGCCGGTTACTTGATCGATAGCTCTCAATTCGCGCAGCTGCACGCAAGTGTGTTGGAGGCTCTTGGACACGCAGCGAGAAGACGTCCGTCCCCGCGTCCCACTTTAGTCCGGACCGGCTCCGACTTCCGATAATCTGACTAAGTCCCGAAGACGGTTTCCACCACCCGGCCGTCCCGCACCAGCGCGAAAGCCATGCCGCAGCGCTCCGCCAGGAGCCGGTCGCGCTGAGAGTCGCCGATCAGCAGAGAAGCGGCCAGATCGATATCCCACTTCTGTTGCGCTTCGACCACCAGCCCCGGCCGTGGCTTGCGGCAATCACAGGCGCCCTCCTGATGCGGGCAATAGAAAATGTCATCCAGGATGGCGCCCTGCGCCGCCAGCTCGTCGCGCATTCTTGCATGCAGAGCTAGCAGATCGGCGTGCGAGTACAGTCCCAGCGCGATGCCGCGCTGATTGGTGAGCACAATCGCGAGGTAGCCGGCGGCTTTGAACAGCCGTATCCAGGAGACCGCCTCCGGCAGCAGACGGAACTCTTCCCAGCGGTGGACATATTCGCCTTCGGGAGGCGCGGCGTTGATCACGCCGTCCCGGTCCAGGAACAGACAGCGCCGGGTCCCCGGTTTAGTCGGTGTGAACACGGCTGAGGCGTTCCGCAACGAGCTGGTGATCCTCCGAGGAGAGGCCGGCGTTTAATGCCGCCAGCATCTTCGTGCCGTCGTCATTCCAGAGCGCCGCCACATCGAGCCACAGTCCTGGAAAGACTTGCGATCGTAGAACGCCATCCGGAGGGATCTGTTGCGCAACATAGACGGCATTCTCAAGCTTGCGCCAGACGATACGCTTTCCGAAGATCTCAATGGTGATGTATTCCCGCACTCCAGCCCTCTGATAGAGCCTCAGCTTCGGCCCGAAGTCGACTTCGGTGGATGTCAGACAGATCTCCACAGCCAGCTCGGGTGCTCCGGCACAATAGCGCTTCTCGTCTCTGGACTGCCCGCCGCGCGAAGGTAGGACCCGCAGAAATGCATCGGGCTGCGGAGAACTATCCAGCATGAGCCACGTGACGTTGTTCCCAGCCTTGCATCCTGGCGTAGCGTGCGCATACTGCGTAAGCCACCAAAGGATCAGCGTGTCAAGGCTTCCGTGGTCGAGACTAAGCGGTGATGGCACGTAGACGATGCCATCAATCAGCTCTGCGTTTTTCAGGTACGGCAGCTCATCCCATCGGCACAGGAACTCTTCTACATCCATCCGCTCGCCAGTGATCAGTCCCGGCGGTGTCACTACCGGAGAGAGCATAATGGCGTTCCTCCTATTCCGAGTGTACCCGTTAAATACTCGCCATGCGGTATCCGCTGCGCTGCTGAAAAATGATCTTGCTGCCGTCCGGATCCAAAGCGATGGGCAGTTCCCGATAGGCCTCCATGGCCTTGCGCACCGCTTTGTGATGCGCCGGATCGCAGTACAGCAGCAGAAAACCGCCGCCGCCCGCGCCGCAGATTTTCCCGCCCGACGCGCCCGCGCCCAAAGCCAGGTCGTACATCTGTTCGATTTCCGGACTGCTGATCCCTTCGGCCAACTGCCGCTTGAGCTGCCAGCCGTCGTTCAGCACCCGCCCGATCTCCCAAAGCCGCAAGCGGTCGAGCGCTTCCACGCTGCGCGTCACCAGCGCCTTGAGGCAATGCAGGTGTTCGAGATTGGCCTCGGTGCGCCCGTCCTGCACGCTCAAAATGTTCCCCGCTTTGCGCGTGCGCCCGGTGTAGAACAGCATGATGTTGCGGGACAGGCCGTGGAACAGCTCCGCGGAGCGCTGGAAGGGCCGCACGTCCACGCTGTCGTCCTTGCGAAAACTGAAGTGGCAGATGCCCCCGTAGGCCGCAATGTATTGGTCCTGCTTGCCAATGGGCTTGCCGCAAATATCGATCTCGATCTCGCAGGCTTCCCGCGCCAGCTGCCCGGCGGTGACCAGCGTGCCCTTGTAGGTATATAAAGCGTGCAGCAGGCCCACGGTCACGCTGCTCGAAGAGCCCAGGCCGGAGCCTTCCGAGGGAACGTCGGCCAGTGTGGTGATCTCGACGCCGTTTTCCACTCCCGTGCGCAGCATAGCTTCGCGCACCAGCTCGTGCTGGAGATCCCGTACGTTTTCGACGGTCTCTTTCTTGGAATAGTTCACGATGATCAATTCGTCGAAGCGCGGCACCACCACGACAAACACATATTTATCGATGGCCGAGCTGACCACGGCGCCTTCATGCTCACGGTAGTAGCGCGCGAAATCCGTGCCGCCGCCGGCAAAGCTGACGCGCAATGGCGTTTGCGAAATAATCATATTGTTCCGTTGGCGCGGGCAGCGGCATAATCCGCCTGTGCGCTGTAATAATTTTCCAGCGTGCCTATATCGATGAAGTAGCCGCGGATGGGCAGCCCCATGGCGCTCCCCGCCAGCGCGGGCATGAGCGAGCGCCCAATGTCGGCGGGAAAATCGGCGGGCAAATACGGCCGGACTGCGCGACGAAAAACGTATAGGCCGGCATTGGCCAGGTTGCCCGGCGGATTCGTCGGCTTTTCCCAGAATCCGGTGATCAGGCCGTCCTCCCGCATCTCGACCACCCCACAGGCCGAAGGGTTGGGGGAGCGGAACAAGGCCACCGAAGCAATCTGCGCGTGCCGGGCATGGAACGCCGTTAACTCGGCCAGCGGGAAGGTGGTGAGATTATCGGCATACACCACTAGAAAAGATTCGTCGCCATCGACAAAGCTCCAATTCGCCGCAATGGTTCCAGCGCTTCCGAGCAGGGTCGGCTCGTAGGCCAATTGGATGGGCAGGCCCCGGCGCGCGGCGGCGAATTCCGCGACGCGCTCCGCCAGGTGGTGCGTATTGACCAGCACGGCTTCCACGCCGGCGCGCTCGCACTCCCGCAGCCAGAGCTCCAGCAGGGGGACGCCGTCAATCGGCACCAGACACTTCGGGGTAGTAGCGGTGAGGGGTCGCAAACGCGTCCCCAGCCCCGCGGCCAGGATGATCGCCTTCATGAGGGCAGAAACTCAATATTATCAAAGGGGATAGCTCGCGCGGTCATGAGACTACCCGCAGACGCGTCGAAGCGTAGCGCGGGATCTCACCATCGGTGGTCACCAGTTCCAGCTCTTCCGCCGTCGCTTGCGCGATCAGGATCCGGTCGAAGGGATCTTTATGGAGCGGCGGCAGCGTGTAAACCTCCGCCACGTGCTCCGGGCGCAGCGCGAGCGGGGTGGCGGCCAGTTGATCGAGGGCGTCGCGCCACCAAGTACGCGGGTCGCCCACCTTCAATCCTCCTTTCATGCTTTTGAGCAGAACTTCCCAATAGGAAACCACGCTGAGGACGTTGGGACCGGCGAGCAGTGCCGTGCGCACGGCGGTCGGGAGCCTGTCGGGATCGGTCAAGGCAATCAGCGCAGCGTTGGTATCGAGGAGATACCCGCTCACAGATCGCCTTCTAAAAAGCGGTCGAGATCGACGGGCGCATCCCAGCCGGGCAGGAGCTGAATGCGGTCCTTCATGCCGCCGAGGCGGACCTGACGGCGTTCCGGCGGTGGCGGGGCTAGTTGGGCAACGGGCTTGCCGTGACGGGTAATGACCACCCTTTCCCCATCCTCAACAGCGCGGATAAGCTCGGGGAGACGGTTCTTGGCTTCGACGATGGAGACGTCCATGGTGTCTTGATTATAGCCAGAAATTCTGGCCATTATCAGGGCGGCCAGCGGGCTCGCACAACGATAAAAGTATCTGATACATATCCTACATGCGGATGTCAAGTCAACGTTTTTAAAACTTACCACTTGACAACTTTGGTAATTGTACATATCATTGATGTATGAGGGGGGTAGATCCCTTCACTGCCAAGAAGACAGCGCTGTTGTGTGTTCTTTAAAAAGGCGGATTTCAAGAATCTTTTGTGAAATGCCGACCGCTGTGAACCGAGTCCGGAGTAAAAGCAACCAAGGATAGTCATTCGTTTGCTTAACAAAGGGCAGCGTGGCAGCGTGTGTCTTCTAGACTCGCAGAAAGGAGCAGGTTTACGTGGCAACAATGGCTTCCGCCGCTCTTGTTAAAAGAGTTAACTTCATTCTATCGGATAGGGCGCATGCAGAGTTGGTGGCCCTCTCCAAAGAGACGAACCGTTCAATGACCGAACTTTTTCGACTAGGTCTAGGGTTGGTCAAAATTGCTCTGGAGGCGGCCCGAAATGGTGACCGAATAGTTGTGACCCGCGACGGCCAGCCGGTCAAGGAAATCGTTATCCCAAGCTGAAGCATGTGGGGGGCTCGCAAAGGGCCCCCTAGAACAACATCAGTCAAGTCCTTCAATTTCAATAGTTTCAATATATTCATCTAAAATACAGCAACTCTGGAGACTCCTGGAGAAGGTTATTGAGGTTCAGCTTGTCCGCCAGGCCAGTACTGCGGATGAGATCCGGTATCAACTCTATGATTTCAAAGTAGTATTTCGTTAAGACTGTGCCCACCACTTTTGCCACCTTTCACCGGTACCAGACCCCATCGTATGCATAGTACCACACATGTATGCTAATGTCAATGTGCTACGTATTTACTGCGCGCGTATTAAAGCCTCAGCCCGGCGGGGGGTTTTCCGTCGCTTAAAACACCGACCGGGGGTTTATCCTGGGGAAGTTATGGCTGCACCAGAAGACGAGTGGCTAGAAAAACTTCAGATTGATGATATCCCGGAACTTGCTCGCCCCGTTGACGACCCCATAAAAAGGGAGCAAATGCGGCAGGCGAGCATTACATTCAACGCGGCTATTAGCATCGGTGCTATTGGAACCGTCGTCCTCTTAGCCGGAATACTGTCGTTGCTATTTTCGACTCTCCAAACGGACAAAGGGGGGCTGACGCTTGGCGCGGGCATTGTAATGGACTTGCTCAGCTTCTTCATGATCAAATTTCATCGGGAAACCAACAATAAGCTCGATGAGATCCGGCATGATGAGAACGCTATGAAGCTCGTTGAACAGATCACTGATCCGGTCACAAGAAATCAAGCCATTGCCGAACTTGTAAGGGCTTTCCGAAGATACACGCCTTGAATGAGAATCCCAACCGACCCAGAACTCCATGAACTTAGACCTTCAGCTTGATGCCCAGGTGGTCGCAGGGCGCGTCCGTCAAGTCCTGACTGACACCCAAGTAGCGTTCGGTGGTCTGAATCGACACATGCCCCAGGCTCAACTGGAATCTGTTCCAATGCAGCATGTACCCATATGCGCCAGCTTAGCGAACGTGCGGAGATCATGCGGCGCCAACCGGTCCGATCCGATCATCTCGCCGTAGCGGATGACGGCATCCATGACGTTTTGAGCCAGCAACGGATTGCCGGTAAGCTCGTGGCGGTTGTTCATGGCGCGGAACACCAGGCCATCGGTGATGCCGGCGGCTGTGGTCCAGCTATCAATGGCAGCCTTTGCCAACCAGATCGACCAACACCCAGCGGGCATCGCGCTGTTGAATGTGGTCGAACGTCATCGACGAAACCTCGGTGCGACGCAAGCCGCCAGCAAGGCGCGATCACTATTGCCCTTCAGCGTAGCGGCGTCGGGCGCGTTCAGCAGTTGTTCTGCTTGCGCCTTCGTGAGCCAGTTGCCGATGCGAACGCCGGCGCGTTTGATCCCCTTGATGCGTGCGATCCCTTGCGCCAGCAGAGGGTCCAGGAGGCCGTTGTCCATCGACTCCGCTGCCAATTTCTTTATCGCAGATAAGCGCAGATTGATCGTAGACGGGCTCAGACCTTTCGTCTGGAGGGAAGCCAACCACCGTTGCGCCACGGCCTTGCTGAAAACTTCGCCTGGCGCATTCTGCCGGTACCAGTCCAGGAAGCCGGTGAGGCATGGTCATAGGCGGCTTTGCTATGGGGGCTGTGCATGGCGTTGAGCACCAAGGCCACCATGAACTGGATGCGGCGGTGCAAGCCATCCTCGCCGATCGGGCGCGTAACGAGAGCAAGGGAAGGGCTCGCGGGCGCGGCTGGGCGTCGTGGTGCGGTCTGGCGCGGCGGTTTGGGCGGTTTTTTCATCGGCTTTATGATACGCACTTCAAGGGAAGCGTGAATTGGTCACGTTTGCAATCATAGGACGGGCAGGCGTATATTTAAGGAGGCTTGCCCCGGGCCGGTTTCCCGACCCGGGGCTTTGTATCGCTACTTGGAACGACGACGGCGTCGCGTAATGCGGCCCGGTTTCCACCCGGGCCGGCTTCGTTCAGACGCCAACAGCACGCCTACAAACGAACCAGCGCACCAGCGGAAATTTTATCGTACCACTGGCTTTTTATCGGATCGATAGGCTCCATCAAACCTAGCAAGGGGATAGCTCGCGGCGGAACAGGTGCGGTACCGTCAAGCCCTTGGAAACTGCGGGAACCTGCGCGGATGTTGGCTTCCATCGGCAACGCGTGCTATCGTAACAAGATCGGTCTATTAAGAAATATGCAGCAGGAACCTCAGAAGAAGAACGTCCCCGATCCGCCGGCCACGCCAGACCCGCCCGGCGTCCCGGAAGAACCCGTACAGGTGATCCGGCCGGAAGACGAGGCCATCGTTGTCGAGCGACTGCGGGAATTGGGCTATATCGACTAAAATTCGCCGGGGCGCCCTCCGGGTCCGGCGAGCGTTGGATGCATGCAGGCAAAACCCAATATTATTTTGATCACGGCGGATTCTCTGCGCGCCAACCACCTGGGATGCTATGGGTACCCCCTGCCGACCAGCCCGCATATCGATCGGCTGGCCTGCCAGGGAGTGCTCTTCGAAAAGATGTTTGCGCCGGGCATTCCCACGCAACCTTCCCATACCACCATCTTCACCGGGCTGCACCCGGTCACGCATGGCGTGGTGGCGCACGGCGGCAGAGCCAAACTGGCCCGCGGGACGCCTTTCCTGGCGGAAATGCTGCTCGACGAGGGTTACGCCACCTGTGCTGTGGACACCCTGTTTCGAGAGCGTATCTGGTTCGGGCGCGGCTATGAATACCTGATCGACCCGAGCCTGCACCATCTCTTTTACGCCTCCGTTACCCAGGAAGAGCTGAACGACCGGGCCTTTCAGTGGATCAAAACCGTTCCGAAAGGGCCCTTTTTCATGTTCATACACTACTGGGACGTGCACTATCCCTACGTCCCGCCGGAGCGTATGCGGGGCCTGTTCTACAACGGCGGCAACCCAACTGATCGGGACAACCACGCGCTCGACGAATGGTGGGATCATCCGGTCGGCGCCATGGCGCGGGATACCTGGCTGCGCACTCCCAGCGGGCTCATCACCGATCCCAACTACGTCACGGCGCTCTATGATCGCGAGCTACACTATCTGGACGAAGGCATCCAGGCGCTCGAGGACACCCTCGAAAAGCAGGGGATGGCCGAAGATACCATGATCGTGCTGCTGGCCGACCACGGCGAAAGCATGACCGACCACCGCATCTTCTACGATCACTACGGCCTCTACGATTGCACGGTGCGGGTCCCGCTGATAGTGCGCTGGCCGGGCGGCAAGCTGCGCACCGGTACCCGCATCGCGCCTTTCCGCCAGTTGTCCGACGTGATGCCTACGTTGCTCGAGGCGGCCGGCGTGGCGGCTCCCGAGGAACTGGACGGCAGCAGTTTTCTGAAACAGCTCACCGGGGAGGAAGAGCCCTCCGGATACGATCGCGTGATTGGCCTCGAATCCACCTGGCAGGCCAAGTACTATCTGCGCAACAATCGCTATAAATTCATTCTGGCGCGCCAGCCGGATCTGCTGGGGAATCCGGACCGGGAGCTCTACGACCTGGAGACCGACCCGGGGGAAACTCACAATATCGCCGCCGACGAGCCCAAGCTGGCGGCGGAGATGGAGACGGAAATAGAAACCTGGCTGGCGGAAAAACTGGAAGCTACCGGTCAGACTGAAGATCCCGTGCGGAAGGAAGGCGCGGTGGCCGTGGCTATCTGGGAACAACATCGAGTCTAAACGATATGGAAAATCAAGTCGTATCCCCTACTGATCTGAAGGCGCTCGCCGAATCCTACCTGGAGGCGTTTCACGCGCGGGACCTGGACCGCTGCATGGAGTTTTTCACTGACGACTCCAACGTGGATTTCAACATGACCATGTACACGGGGCGGCAGGCCATTACCGACTGGCATAAGGACCGCTTCGCCGCGGACCTGAAAATGGTCAAGAAAAATTCCATCTCAGTCGACGGCGACACGGTCACCATCGATGGCGCCATCACCTCCAAGCGGCTGTCCGCCTGGAGAGTCAAAGCGCTGAGTGGCAGGGTGACCATTCTCTTTGCGAACGGCAAGATCAAGAACGGCAAGCTGTCTCCGCGCATGACCAACCCCTTCAATATGATCCGAGAAGACATGGGCGCCTGGTAAGCAGGCGGCAGGGTTATTGAATGTCGAGGGTCACGGTGTTGAGCGGCACGGTGGCGCCGGGGGCCGTTGCAATCGTCAGCATCAGGTTCACCAGGCCGCTGCCAGCCAGGCTTTGCGGGAGCTGCACGTTGATCTGATCCAGGCCCAGAAACGTCGGCTGCGCCCCGGCGAACAGGACTGGCAGGGCTTGATTATTAATCGTGGCGCTGACCGCGGCCGCCGAAGACAGGTGGCGTAGACCGGTGCCGAAAAGCTCTACGGCCACCGTATCGGTGGATGAGCCCAGGCTGATGGGCGCCGGTACACAGCTCCCCGCCGTGCTGCCGCAGGTAGAGACATCCGCGCTCGATTGCGACCCATCGGCGTGCGTGGTAACCACGATGGCCGCCGCGACACCCTCGCCATTGGCATTGGCGGTATAGAGGCCAGGCGCTACCGTCTGGACCAGCACCACGCCCGTGGTCTGGACGCCGTCGCCGCTGGTCACTGTTACGACGGCCTTGCCGGTGTTTACCTTGCTGGGTATCAGGTAATTCACTTGCTGCGGCGATACCGAGTAGATCTGCGCGTTGTAAGTAGTGTTGGCGCTGTCTACGAGCGTAACCGAGGTGCCGCCCATGGAGGTGGGGTAACTCGACGACGCGGCCGTCGTCGTCGCCAGATCCGCGCCAAAGGCGCTCACCAGCCCATCGGGAGCCACCGTAGTCTCGGCATTACACGGGTCGCAATTAGGATTGTAAATACTGGGAATCGTCGCATAACTGGCATTGGAAAGACTGACGGCCTCTTTGATTCCCCACTGTTGACTCTGGCTAAGTAGAGCTGTAACGGTGGTGGTCGGAGTGGTAGTGGCGGTTAAGGCCGTAGTGGTCTGCCCCAGGGGGACGGCCTTTATCAACGCCATAATGTACGTCGGATTGGTGGCCTGAGTTACACCGCTGCTTACGTATAGAAACAACGTATTAGTCTGGAAATAGGTCATGGCCTCCATCCCGTTCGCGGAGCAAAACGCAGTCATGGCCGCTAACCACTGGGCGTCCAGCGGAGCGAACGCGGAGTAACCGGACCCGTAAACGGACATCGCTTCATCCGACTGGCTTTCCCAGTTCGGCGGCAGCGTACTCGGAAGGAACTGCGGCCGCGCGGTTTCCTCCATATACACTATCTTGTTGTTGGCATGGGCCATCTGCGCCCACTGCGCAAATTCGGCGATGCTGGCGGGGTCGTCCGCATAAACGTCCATGGTGGTAAAGTCCAGGTTGGGATCCACCACGAAAGCGGCATAATAGCCGGCTTCCACGCCGTTCCCCTGCCCGTTCGGCCGGGCGCCATAATAGTCTCCCGCGCCCACCAGGGTTGTCGGCGAAGCGGCCTTGACGATGGGGGCCAATGCGTCAACGAATCCAGTCCAATCCGCTACCGTCGTCTGCAGGCCCATCCGGCCGGCCTGGGTGCTGGGTTCGTGGACGATCACGAAACGGTCGGGCTGATAGCGGGCCGCCATTATCTTATAAGTCTGCGTTGCCAGGGCCTGAAAGGCCTGGAAAGAGCCGATGGCTGTCTCATTGATGCCGAATTGTGGATCGAGCGCCAGTTGCAGCCCCAACTCCCGGATATGCTGGACCAGAGCATCGTACTTCGCTTCTGACGCTGCATTGTTTACCGTGTCGATGGCCGGGTCGAGATCGATGCGCTGCGCGCCCGCGGCTTTCAAGCCGTCCACATAATCCAACAGCACCTGCGTATCTACGCCCTGCACGATGGCCCCATCCGCAAGATACACGTGCGCGCCTATGATTACCGGCGATTTCGCCGACGCCGGATACTGTGTCATGAGGCTGTCGATACTGGAAGTTAAGCTGGTCGAGTACGAGCTGAGTGACTGAGCCGCCAGAAAACGGACGCCCGTAACCAGCGGGATCAGGACCAAAAATGCTTTCCAAAACGGCCGCGAAAACCATCCACAGCTCATTCGTTTTTCTCCGTGCTGGCTGTAAAGTCGCCACATGCCCATTTTAAACACGGTTCCGCGGATTTACTCTCTCACTGCGCGATTTTCCCGACGCCTGGGCACGCGCGCATAGACCCCACGGTCGCCCTGCGCTATGAATAAGCGTGACGCCCCTACGTGATTGGCGGGAAATACATGCTGCTCATCTGCCAGGCGCGGTACTGTTCCGGACCTTCCAGGTTCAGCAGCACGCTAGGCGAGTCCGTAGCCGGAACGGGAGCCACTTCCATGGAGTAGCCCACTGTGGTCAGTTGTGGAGTGAGCACGATGGCCGGCTGGAAGAAGTAGTCGCCGTTGGACAGTAATTGCGCGCTCCCCATCGCCGCGGAGAAGTATCCCAGATCCGAGCTCAGGACCGCCGTAACCAAACAGGAGGTCGCCGTGCAGGCCGCTGGCGGGACCGACTCGGTGAAGGTCAGGGCCATGCCGCGGCTGTTGCAGTCGTAGGGCAGACAGCCGGGACTGCTCCCCAACCCGATGGGCGGCGGCGCTATGCGCGTATTCCCGTTGTCGAAGACCGTCATCACCCCGGAACCGTTCTTTTCGATACCCACCTCGTGCTGGTGCGAGAACCAGGGCCACGGATCGGCAGGGCCAACCCAGGTGAAGTCGCCTTCGTTCCCCATACGCCACAAGATCTCTCCGGTCGCACTGGGCGAGCCGTTCTCATAATCGACCTTCATGACCCAGTCCTGGTGTCGCGAGGACCAGATGATATCTTGAGAGGCGCCCCCGAAAGTGTCGGTCGGCCAATAGTAGAGGCTGTTGGCGTGCAGCCAGTCGTTGGCCAGCGGCGCGATCCCCGGCCCTAACAGTAAACCCTCCGGGCAGCCCGAGGTGTTGCCACCGCAGGTCTCACCCAGGACCGCCGGCCGGTTGATATCCAATTGACAGGGCCCCGTGGCGGGGGGCACGGGACAGCCGCCATCGTGTTGAAACGCGTCGAAATACCAAACCACATTCCAGTTCGAATCCAGCACGATGATCATATCGCCGATAATATCGACGGGCAGACCGGTGGTGTTGCCCTGCGTTCCAGGCGGAAGGATCTTTTCAATGTCCGCTATGACCGCGGTAAAGGGACCCGGCAGAGTACTACCCACTATAGGCGGCAGAGTCTGGATCGCATCATGGTTAAAATCGCCGAGACAGGCCGAGCCGATCGGCGCCGGTGAGGGAATCACGTTGCACGCCTGCGCGTCGGTGGCTCCCAGGGCCAGCAGTTCCTGCTGGAGCACGCCCGTGTTGGTTTCCCGTATGACGTTGCCCGCCAGGTCCACCTGGCGCAGGTATTGGCCGGCCGTGGCGGCCGGATTCCAGGCCGAGCCGTTTTCTATCGATAGGAAGGTGCCGTTCAGGAGGGGGCGCGTGAGAGTATCCGCGTGCAACTGGTCATTCGGATAGTAGTACCAGATAATATTACCTGCCAGATCGGTCGCTACGTCCGGGTAAACCGTGCCGCCTCCGAGCTGGATCAGATTGTGGATGATGACGGGCAGGGCCGTATCGTCGTTCGAGTTGGTCAGGAGCGTGAAGGTGGGCATAGGAATGGATGTCGGAAAAACTCCGGTCCGATAAGTCAGAGTGGGGCCATTCACGACTTTGCTCCCGGTACTGGTCTGCGAAAAGATCTTATACATCTTATTGGGATACACCCCGGCAATTTCGAAGTTCGAGGTGAGGGTGGGGTGGCAGGGCAACCAATTCGTGGTAGTCGCCGGCGGAGGGCTAGCGATATCTTCTTGAAAGCTGACCCGTACGGAACTCCCCGTCGCGCAGGCCGGCGTGCTGAAGAGGGACACCAGGGAGTTCGCCGTCGGCGCCACCACGGGCGCGCTCCCGGTTACCAGCGGAGTCACCTGAAACTTTACCGTCTTCGTAGCACTCTGGCCGGAGGTGAAGTCCTTAGCCACAACTTCGATGGTATAGACACCTTCGATCGGCTCGCAGGTGAACGCATCCACGCCGGCGGACGTCATGCTGATACACGCGGCTGGCAGCCAGGTGAACGGCACCGACGTCCAGGTGCCGGATTTAAGCGTACCCGGAAGGAAGTCCCGCACCATAAGCGCGGTGCCCCCAGGAGGGGTAACGTAGGTCCGGAAGGTCAGGGGTCCCGCACTCGTGTCGGATGCGGTTGCGGTCCAGGTGATGGTGGTCCCGATCACTTGCGGCGATGCAGGCGACGGCGTCATGGACAGAATCTGCACCGTGGCGGAAGCCGGCACGGACAACGCGGCCAGCAGGCCAATCAGATACAAGGAATTAGCGCTTGGAATTTTCATGGAATCTTGACAACCCATATCGCAGAGGGAGCATGCCCCTGGAATGCGCCCTCGATAGCATTCGATGTAAGGTACAACGCGCGGCAAGCTGCTGTCAAGTAAAGCGGTACTCTGTAAGGCGGTACTCCAGCCCTCCAGTCAATAGAGAAATAACAGGTTAGTGGGGCAGCCAGTATGTGGTGATGTCCGCCTGGTAGGAAGTCCCCAGGCTGGAAAACTGCCCGAGTCCCAGGGCCAGATCAGCGGCCGCGGATGCGGCGTTCAGGATGCTGGTATCACAGACCACGTTCTCCGTGCCCGAGCCAGGATAAATCGGCAGGCAAGGCAGCGCCGCGTACGGCTCGTAGGCAAAGAACAGATCGTCGTTGAAAGCCGACAGGTATTCGAGCGAGTTGTTGTTGGCCAGCTTGAACATCATCGGCATGAATTCCTGGTCGAGGTGGGCCCAGAAGGAGAAGGTGGTGCGAGCCTCGATATCGATATTGCTCTCGCCCACGATCAGCGACTTGTTCGGCCAGAACTCGGCGATGCTGACGAACTTCCCGGCTGCGTGTGCTGAGCTCATTATCTGCAGGGACACGTTCAGCTCGGCGTTCAAGCCGGATGAGCTCTGCTCCCCGGTCAGGTAGTAGATGTGGTTATCGATACCGTCCAGCCCGACGATTCCGAGCAATCCCGTATCGGTGCCCGGCGTGCCCAGATACTCCTCCCAGCTGGGTTGCCACGCTCCCATACCCGAGCCCAGCATGATGGTGGAATGCAGCCCTGGAATGTTGGCGTTCTCCAAGTTAGTCACGATCAGTTGCACCATAGCCACGTCCGTGGCGGGGGTGTTGAGTTCCGGACGGTAGCAATTGGCGGCATCCGTATCGGGCTCCGACTGCACCAGCAGGTAGTCCGGCTGCACGTATTGGGCGGTCGTCACGGTGTTGGCGCTGCGGCGCTGCTCGTAGGTCGTAAAACTCAGCGACTGATAGTAGCCGGTGGCATTCAGGGTGACGCCCGGGTTGTCTACGGTCAGCAAGGGGTTGGCCTCCACGATGATCCGCATGGGCTTGCCGTCGCTGTCCTTGCGGCCGTGGATGTCCTGGGCCACCAACTGGTAGAAGTTCTCATAGTTTTGGACGGTTTGCTGCGCCTGGGAGGCCGTCTGCCCGATGAATTCGTAGAAGTTCTGATCGAAGATCGGGAAGCCCAGCGACACCATTACCGCGTTGATGCCCAACGCTTGCAGCCCGTTGAGCTCCTGGTTCACCGCCGTCAGGTTGGTGAAGTTGGCGCGCAGGCCGCCGTTGTCGTTGACGCTCGTGAGGGTGGCCGAGTAGTTCACCGGGTACTTGACCCCGGTCCACTGGGCGTTTAACAGGGCCGTGTCCGTAGCGATGTTGCTCCGCAGCCCCTGGTAGAGCGCCTCGTAGGTGGCCGGCACGGCCAACGGAGTCGGCGCGAAGGTAGTGACAGCCATGGGCGGAGTCCGGGCGGAAGTGTTCTGGTAGGCGTCGAAAGCCGCCACTGCGTAAGTGTGGTAAGAAGCCGTCTCCAGTCCGCTGTCCTGGTAGGAATTCAGTCCGGTCACAGCGAGCTTCTCACCGTCGCGGTAGACATCGTATCCTGCCACCTGCATAAATGAGTCGCCGCCATTATGCCAGTTAAAGCTGACCGTGCCGAGACCGGTGGCCGCCACGCTCAGGTCTTCCGGCACATCCGGCGGCATAGTGTTGGGGGGCGGCGGGGTAGTGCCCTTGCCATAGACGGCATAGTTGACGTTCACCGAACCACTATTGGTAGCCTTGGGGACGGAGCCGCTGCCGCTCAGGGTAACCGTGCATGAGTAAGAGCCGCCTTGGGCCGGCACGCTTGCCGAGATACTCACCAGTACGGCACTCTGACCCACCAGAGTGCCCTGACCGGGGCGGACAGTGCAATAAGAAGCCCCGCTACCGGACACACTGGCAAGCCATTTCAGTGTGCTGTCGGCCACGGTGTTGTTCACCACAATGACCTGGGAAGCCGGGGCTGGCCCGTCCACCGCGGCGTCCATGTACAGGTTAGTCGGAGATACGTTGAAGGTAGGCGCGCTAGCCGCGTAAACACGCGGAAGCAGGAGCGCAGCGGCGCAAAAGAGTAGGGCATAGGTTCTCATAAGAGATGGGGCTGGGTTATATCCGTAAGGAAAATACGTCATACCCGGATCCGTTCCCTGCGTCGACCATGCGGTGTAGGACGCACGGATTGTGGTCCGTTCGCCGCCGGACGAGCCGAGGCCGGACACACGCTGGATTTCTGAGATACTCAATCGTTTATAGCATCTGTATGTGGGTTAAATCGGCTTATTGCTGGCGAATCTAACGAAACTCAATTGGGAAATCTGTCGAAACTCAGTTTTCTTGAAATTGAGCGAGTTCCGGATCGGGATCACCGCACAGAACCGATCTTGCAGCTTTAAATACCGCCCCATGAACAGTTTCCGCCGATTGCCCATCGCGGTGCTCGCTCAGTGCTCACACCAGGAAGCGCAAATAGCCCAGGCCGGAGTAGTTTCGGCCAAAAAGATCAACCGGCGGCCTTGGCAATGACTCAGCCACGGACGCGGTTCAGCCGAGTCCTAGTTCCGCCATCAACAGTCTTGGCGGCTCGTTTGAAGAGCATGGGCAGCAACAACTCGCCCGGTAGATCCCATGCACCAGTTCGGCAACGGTGATGGCTCAGAGCCGACTTCCCGCTCGCCGATCTTCCGGACAATCTGTTTGAGGAACTGGGCGATGTTGAGTTGCTGCCGTTCCGCCTCGATGACGACACTGGAATCGAGGATTACTCCCCGGACGGCGGATTCCATGGTTGGCTGCGGCTGGGGATGCCTTCTTCGGCGCCCTCCATAATACCCTGTTGCCACAATGCTTTCAACGGCGGGGCATTGGGACCAATCGAGAGTCGCCATGATCTACGCTCCTTCTTTGAGAATACCCTGCCAATCGGCGTAGCGACCCAGTTCGTAGCGAGCGCCCGGAAATCTTTTTCCTCAAAATGCCGGTCGTTGGTAAGAGCTTCGAGCAGTCCTTCCTTGCGCATCGTCTTCATCGCAGCAGCGGGATAGCTTTACAGGAACGGGTTACAATCTGTGGATACCGCTGTGCAAGCGTGTCCGGCCCTACTATACTGAAAAGAGCTACCCGTAGGCCGATGCTGGCGTCTTCCACGGCGAAGTCGCGGTAAAGGATCTGCAACATCATTCTACGTTCCAGGGCAGGTACGGCCTTTGGCGGGCGTCTGGAAGTATTTTCGCCTGCGGGGAACCTGAAGGGGCAACATGGCGGAACAGTTTGGATTCCTGATTTTGAATGCGCCGGAGCGCATACGGCAGCAGGGACGGGGTTGGTTCGGCGTCCGGATCGAGCCGGGTAGCGCTTTGGGCCCTGCCGCGCTGCCGCCTGAAGCCGAGTGCGTGATCGTGGCGGCGGCCGGTCGCGAGGGCTCGCCGGAGCTGCTACGGCTGGCGCACGCCCAAGGGTGCCGCGCGCTGCTGGAAGTGTCTTCCGCGGCAGAAGCCGTCAGGGCCGGCGAGTTGGGCTTCGACGGCGTGGTGTCCCGGTCTCCTCTGGATTCTCCCGTGCCGGTGTGGGGAGCGGGCGGCATCGGCCTGCATTCGGCCGCGGCATGGTATGCGGGCGGCGCAGCGGGCGTAGTGCTGGACTTTGCAGACGCTTCCTGGGCAGTGCTGGCGCGACAGTTCCGCACTGTGCCGGCCGTGGTGCGCGGGTTACGCGACGCCATCCGCCGGTATGTCGAACTGGCCAAGCAACACGCGCTCCTGGAGCCTCTGGCCAGCGCGCCTCCCGATACGCGTGTACTGGATACTTGGAATGATGAGAGCGTGGACGCGCTGCTCGCCGGCGGGGAAACCAGTGTCGCGCTTTCCGGTATCCACGACGCCCGTTCGGCGGCGATGGCGGCGGTGATGGTCGCGCCGCTGGCGGAAAAGGGCGTGCGCACAGGCATCCTGGCGGACGCCGCCTTAACGCAACAAGCGGCCCGCTGGATCGGTGAGTTGGCAGTGCCTTTCGCGGAGCTGCGGGTCGAGGAAATCCTGCCGCCGCTCAAGCCTTTTAACGTGGCCATCGTGGGCATGGGTTGCCTGCTGCCCAAAGCGCCTAATGTGCGCGCCTTCTGGGCCAATATCCTGAATAAGGTCGATGCCATTACCGACATTCCCAAGGAACGCTTCAACGTCGATCTGTATTACGATCCCGACCGCAAGGCGAAGGACAAAATCCATTCGCGCTGGGGCGGCTTCCTGGATGCGGTGCCGTTCGATCCCATGCGCTACGGCATTCCGCCCAACGCCCTGCCGTCGATCGACCCCTTGCAGTTGCTCGCGCTGGTGACTGTGGATCAGGCGCTGGCCGATGCCGGCTATCGCGATCGCGAGTTTCCGCGCCAGCGGACTTCGGTGATTCTGGGCCTGAGCGGCGGGCTGGGCGATGTGGGCCTGCAATATGCGGTGCGCTCCATGCTCCCGCAGTTCATCGCCAATCCGCCCGAGGAATTGCTGCGGGAGCTGCCCGAGTGGACCGAAGATTCCTTCGCCGGGCTGCTGCTCAACGTAGCCGCCGGGCGGGTGGCCAACCGCTTCGACCTGGGCGGCGTGAACTTCAGCGTGGACGCGGCCTGCGCCTCATCGCTCGCGGCCGTGTATCTCGCCGCGCGCGAGCTGGCGGATCATTCGAGCGACATGGCCATTGTGGGCGGCGTCGACACGGCGCAAAGCCCCTTCGGCTACCTGTGCTTCGCCAAGGCGCAGGCGCTCTCGGGCAGGGGCCGCTGCCGGACGTTCGATGAGACGGCCGACGGCATCGCCATCAGTGAAGGCGTCAGCATGATGGTGCTGAAGCGCGTGGAAGACGCCGAGCGGGATGGCGATCGCATCTATGCGGTCATTCAAGGCGTAGCCGGATCGAGCGACGGCAAGGGCCGCAGCATGACCGCGCCGCGCCTGGAAGGGCAGATATTGGCCCTGCAGCGGGCCTATGCGCGCGCGGGGATTCGTCCGTCGACGGTTGGTTTGATCGAAGCGCACGGCACCGGCACTACGCTGGGCGACGCGAGCGAGCTGGCGGCGGTGGACAACGTATTCCTGGCCGATGGAGCTGCGCCGCTAAGCTGCGCGATCGGCTCGATAAAATCCATGGTGGGCCATACCAAGTCGGCCGCGGGCGTAACGGGCCTGATGAAGGTGGCGCTGTCGCTCTACCACCAGGTGCTGCCGCCCACGCTGCATGTGCAGAAGCCCAATCCGAAGCTGCTCGAGCCGGGCACCCCGATGTACCTCAACACCGAGGCGCAGCCGTGGATTCCGCCGGCCGGGATACCGCGCCGCGGCGGCGTCAGCGCGTTCGGCTTCGGCGGCACCAATTTCCATGCCGTGCTGGAGGAATTTGCAGGCGACCTGAGCGACCCGGCCGATATAGCGCAAACCGAAGAGTGGCCGGCCGAGCTGTTCGTCTTGGGCGGCGCCACGCCGGCCGCCTTGGCCGAATTATCCGGCGCGCAGGGTACCCTGCGGGAACTGGCGAGCAAGACAGCGCAAAGCATTCGGGCCGATGGCCCGCGCCTGGCCATAGTCGCGACTTCCCTTGACGACCTCCGCGCCAAACTGACCAAAGCCAAAGCCGCGCTCGAAAACAAGCAGGTGTTAAACGATCCCCAGGGTGTCTATCTGGCCTTCGGTCCCGCGTTGGGTAAAGTCGCGTTCCTGTTCCCCGGTCAAGGCTCGCAAAAGACCGGCATGCTGCGCGATCTGGCGCTCTACTTCCCGGAATTCCGCAACAGCCTGGAGCAGGCCGAGCAGGTCCTGGCCGGGCGCTTCCCCAGGAAGCTCAGCGCCTATATCTATCCGCCCGCCGCATTCAGCCCCGCACAGGAAAAGCAGCAGAACCTGGAGCTTACCGATACGGTAGTCGCGCAACCGGCGCTGGGCGTGGTGGAGATCGCCTTGTGCCACGCTCTGGAACGTTTGGGTGTGCGCCCGGATATGACCGCGGGCCACAGCTATGGCGAATACGTGGCGCTGGCCGCGGCGGGCGTCATTTCCGATGGCGTGTTGTTCGATCTTTCCGAATCCCGCGGACGCGCCATCGCAGATACTACCCGGGAAGAAGCCGGGACCATGGCCGCCGTGCAGGCCGATGCCGAAGCGATTACCAAGGCGTTGGCGGGCATGGAAGGCATCACCCTGGCTAATCACAACAGCCCGCGCCAGACAGTGATTTCGGGCGCCAACGACGCTGTGCGCGCGGCCATAGCGAAGCTGGAGTCAGCCGGGATTACCGCGCGTTTGATCCCGGTGGCCTGCGCCTTCCACTCGCCGCTCATGGAAGCGGCGCGCGGCCGTTTCGCCGAAGCGCTGGCGCGGCAGACATTTTCGCGGCCGCTGGCGGAGGTTTTCTCCAATACGCTGGGCGGCCCGTATCCGGAAGAGGCGCGGGAAATCGCGGCGCTGCTCTCGAGCCACCTGGTGCGCCCGGTGAAGTTCGTGGACGAGATTCGGGCCATGTACGCGCGGGGCGCGCGCGTGTTTGTGGAAGTGGGACCGAAGGGTGTGCTCACTGGACTGGCGCGCCAGATTCTTGAAGGCCAGGCGGCGCGCTTCATTCAGATCGATAGCGATCGTGGGACCCCATGGGCCGGGCTGGTACAGCTGCTGCACGCGTTGGCGCAGTTGGCGGTGGAGGGCGTGGCAGTTGAGCCTGCGCAGCTTTTGCGAGGGCGGGCAGGCCAAGCCGAGCCTGAAGCGCGCGAGACAGGCTGGATGGTGAACGGCCTACGAGCCTTCCCGCGCAGCCGGCCGCCGCAGGTGGTTCAGCCGCTCGAGTTGGTGATGCCTTCGGCGCTACCCGTGCCTGCGGCTTTACCAGTGACGGTACCCGTGACAGTGCCAGTGCCTGTAGCGACGTTTAATGGCGATGCCGTGATGCTGCAATTCCAGCAGCTGATGAAACAGATCCTGCAAACGCAGACGACCATTATGACGGCGTATATGCAGGGCGGCGCACCGGTACCATTGCCCATAGCCGCGCCCGTCGCTGCGCCCGCGCCGATCGCTGCTCCGCCACCGCCGATTGCCGTAGCGCCCCCGCCGGTTGCCGCGCCGCCCGCGCCAGCCTCGCGCAGCTTTATCGAGGACCTGCGCCGCATCGCCGCCGAGCGCACCGGCTATCCACCGGAAATGCTGGATCTCGACGCGGCCATCGAAGCCGACCTGGGTATCGATTCCATCAAGCGCGTCGAAATTCTGACCGCCTTGCAAAAGCTCGGCACGCCCGAAGAACAGCACAGCGTGCAGGCCGTGTTGACCCAACTCACCAGCGCCCGCACCCTGCGCGAAATCGCCGACATCTGCACAGGTGCGACGCCAGCGAAGGCTGCACCGGCCGCTCCCGTTCCCGCCGGCCGCGACTTCATCGCCGAGCTGCGCCGCATTGCCGCCGAGCGTACCGGCTACCCTCCGGAAATGCTGGACCTCGATGCGGGCATTGAAGCCGACCTGGGCATCGACTCCATCAAGCGCGTCGAAATCCTGACAGCCTTGCAAAAGCTCGGCACGCCCGCGGAGCAGGAACGCACGCAGGGCGTCATGAACCAGCTCACTACCGCCCGCACCCTGCGGGAAATCGCGGACGTTCTGGCCTCTGGCGCTCCCGTATCGTCAACCGCCGCTCCCGCGCCACCACCCGCCGCTGTTCCCGCCGGCCGCGACTACCTCGCCGAGCTGGTCAGAATCTCCAGCGAGCGCACCGGCTATGAACCCGACATGCTGGACCTGGACGCCGGCATTGAGGCCGACCTGGGCATCGACTCCATCAAGCGCGTCGAAATCCTGACCGCGTTTCAGCAGCTCTCGACGCCCGCCGAGCAGACCCAGATCCAGGGCGTGATGGAAAAGCTCACCAGCGCCCGCACCCTGCGTGAGATAGCGGACCGCATCGCCGCCGTGCTGGGCACCGCCATTACGCCGCACAAGGCCGAGCCTTCCGGCCCGGCGCCGCGCGTGCCGCGCTACATCCTTACCGCTACGCCACAGCCGCGGCGTCAGTCCAAGCCGCAATACTTTCCGGGGCGCGTCTGCCTGATTACCGACGACGAAACCGGTATCGCCGCGGCTGTCGCCGATGAGCTGAACCGCGCCGGCGAGCACGCGCTGCTGTTGCGCCACAGCCCGGACGCGACTATCGACGATGGCGAAGTGTTCGGCGCAGACCTGACCGATCCCGCGGAGATTGAGTCGTTAGTCGCCGCCATCCGCCAGCAGCAAGGGCGGCCCATAGGCGCCATCATTCATCTGCTGCCGTTGCGCTCGAGCCAGCCCGCCGCGCAGTGTACCTTCGCCGAATGGCGTGACCTGATGCGCCTGGATGTACGCAGCCTGTACGCGCTGGCCCGCGCCGCCGAAAGCGATCTCAAGCAGACCGGCCGGGCGGGGGGCGCGCTGTTCGCCGCCGTCACCGCGCGCGGCGGAGATTTCGGGCTGCGTCCCAACGCCTCGATTCCCCCAACGCATTTCTCCGTGGCCGATTTCACTAAGACGCTCGCGCTCGAATTTTCCGGTGTGCTCTGCAAAGTGGTGGACCTGGATGCCACCGACCCCATCGTCATTCTGCAGAAGAAACTGCTGGAAGAGCTGACCTCGCCGGATGACACGCTGCAGGTGGGCCTGCCCGGCGACCGCCGTTTGACCGTGATGCCGCAAGTCGCGCCGGTGGATGGCCCCATCGTACGGCCGATCCAGAAAGACTGGGTGTTCCTGCTGACCGGCGGGGCGCGCGGCGTCACCGCCGAGATCGCCCGCCAACTGGCCGAGCGCTATCAGCCCACGCTGATCCTGGCCGCAGCCTCGCCGCTGCCTTCCGGACCGGAACCCGCCGATACCGCCGGCATTACCGAAACGGCGCGCCTCAAGGCTGTGCTGCTGGCCCGCCTGCGCGCCTCTTCCAGCATTTCCACCACGGTGAAGCCCGCCGCCGTGGAGGCCGCTTTGCAACGCCTGCTGAAGGACCGCGAAATCGGCCAGAGCATCGAAACCCTCCGCCGCGCCGGCGCCCGCGTAGAATACCATTCTCTGGACGTGCGCCGCGAAGATATCTTCGGCGAGCTCATCGACCGCATCTATCGCGAGCACGGCCGGCTGGACGTAGTTATTCACGGCGCCGGCATTATCGAAGACAAGCTCATACGCGACAAAACGCCGGAATCGTTCGACCGGGTGGTGCATACCAAGGCGGATTCGGCGTTTCTGCTGAGCCGCAAGCTGCGCCCGGAAAGCTTGCAATGCCTGCTGTTCATGTCCTCGGTCACGGCGGCCTTCGGCAACCGCGGCCAGGCGGATTATGCCGCCGCCAACGGCGCCATGAACGGCCTGGCGATCAATCTTTCGGCGCAGTGGCCAGCGCGCGTGGTGGCCATGAACTGGGGTCCCTGGGCGCAGAGCGGCATGGTTTCCGAAGAGGTCCGGCAGCAATTCCTTTCGCGCGGCATACAGATGATTCCGCTCGAGGGCGGCGCCCAGGCCGCGCTGCGCGAGATTGAGGCTGGGCCGCGAGAGGAAGCGGTAGCGGCGCTGGGCGAGGGTCCGTGGGGGGAAGTCGCGCTGCCCGCCGGTACGCCGCACGTCCAGGTGCATGCGTTCAGGAGCCAGATATGAAGCAAACACGCCAGGAAGCTCTCGATTACGTTCTTCAAATGGTGCAAGGGCTTTGCCAGGACTGGGACTATGCGGATCCGGTGGGGCCGGATTCACTGTTGTTCACGGGGCTAGGTCTCGAATCGCTCGACGCCGTAGTGCTGGGCACGGCCATTCAGGAACACTATCGCATCCAGATGCCCTTCGCCGAGCTGCTGGCGGATATCGGCGAGAAGCGGCGCGATCTCTCGATAGCGGAGCTGGCGGAATTTGTCAACCAGCATGTGAATGCGGCAGCGGCGAAGGAGGCTCCGACGGATCGGCAAGAAGTCGAAGTGGGCTCGCCGCGGCGCCCTGAAATTTGACACGCGCGAGGATACCATGGCCGGCTACTTTGACGAACTGGCACAAGTACGCAGGATGCTCGATGACCGCTATGACGACCTCAAGAGCGGCAAAGTCTGCCGATGGGGATTGTCCTCCGCGATGAATTCCCAAATCTCAGTGATGTCCCTTGCTGCTAGCGGATGAAGGTCAAAGCCCCCGTCGCTCATCTGGGCGAACGCTGTTTGAGCAATTCTTCATATCTGCCTTGGATGGCCTGATTGCCGCCACGGCCAGGCGGCATGGCCTTTATGTCATGACCAGAAACACGGCGGATTTCGAACCCACCGGCGCCTTGCTGCTCAATCCCTGGCAGAGCGCCCCCTAACCGAAGCCTCCGTCAACCCAGTAGAACTGTGTAGCCGGCGCCTGTGTGTGGCTTCCATGCGGCGGCTTCATGCAAGCGGCGGTGCGGGTCGCGCGGCAGAGTAATTATGGATCAAATGGAATCTTGTTGGATATTGAATCTCGTTCAGGCCCGGATTTCTTGGACCGGCTTTACAGGCACGATCCGTGCGACTCGTTGGCGGGATACATCCAGGGCTTTCGCCGCGGCCGTCACCGACAGGCCGACAGACGGCAGGATGTCTTTCTTGATAATCTCACCCGGATGGACGGGCGGCAGTCCGTTTTTTCTTTCCATAAGCTCTTCTCTAATGGTAGTCTTCAAGTGCGTAATGAATGGCAAGCCGGCGAGTCTTAGATTCGCGGCGAGGTCCCAGGCAGAGGCATAGATTCGACAGGCATCTGAACCCGTTCAATGGCCTGCGCGAGAGTGGTCACCACCTCAACGGCGAACGCCGCTTCCAGCCGTTGCTCGGCAGTGACTCCGCCCCCGGAGAAGTTCCACAGACCCACCACGATCCGCAGCTTCGGGAAGCTCACGCGCAAGCGTTTGCTTAACGATCGAGCGTTCATGAGGGCAAAGGGCGGCAATGCCGAGATGCAAACGATATCGCTCTGTTGTATGGAAAGCTCCGCTAATACATCCGTGTGGGAGGCCATGACGGGGAACGACACGGTCGCGTACCCAGCCAGTTCGAGAAGTTGCGCCAACATCCCAGCGGTAGTCTCGTCCGCCCTGTCACTGGCCGGGATGCACACGACTCGAATGTCCTGGCTTGGCGCCACCGGATCCTTGGATTGGTCCGCGAGCTCCGCAATAAATTCGTTGATACTCTGGATCAGGAAGTTCTCTCGCGCTTCATCGAGTACTCCCCGGTGCCGCTCTTCCTCCGCCATGCTTAAGGCTGGGATCACGACTGTGTCATAAAGCTCAACCAGCGATCGATCCTTAAGAAATAACTCAATTACCGTATGCGCCTCTCGTTGATCCATGGCCAAGAGGCGCTGATACAACTGAACTTCCGGCGATAAGACGGGTTCGTCGCCGAGTATGACGTAAAGAAATTCGAGCTGTGGAACGTATCTGCCTAAAACGACCAGACACACGGTGAGCGGCGTGGATAGCACCAGTCCAACCGGCCCCCAAAGCGCTGTCCAGAATGCGGCGGCGACGAGAATAGCCAAAGACGAAATCCCGGTGTGGGCGCCGTAGAGCCACGGCTCAATGATGTACGCGACGGTCACTTCTATGACGACGAAAAGGCCAAGACACAAGAGCGGCTGAACCCAGCTCGAGAAGACGGCCAGAGCCAAAAAGACCGGTAAACTGCCTCCAATGATAGGACCAATATAAGGAACAAAGCGCAAGAGACCCGCCAGAACTCCCCAGAGCAGGGCGGTCGGGACGCCAATAAAATAAAGCCCTACGGTCAGCAGCGAACCATACGCCGCGTTCACCACGAATTGCATACGCAGGTATCGGCTTACGCGCTGAGTAGCGTCATCGAAGGCCTGTGTAGCAACATTGAGCTGTCTCTGGCCCAGAAGCCGGAGCAGTCGATTCCGCAGGTCTTCACGCTTGACTAGCATCACGATGGAAAAAACCATGACGATCCCGGCGGTGCTGAGCGGGGCAAGCAGCGGGCCGAGCACGTTCCGCAGAGCCTGAAGGGCGCCCGGTGGAGGCTCTACGATCTCCACCGGAAGCGGACGCTCACTAGAGGGAAGGGAAGGCGCGGCCTTCCGTGTCTGCGTTCTGGCGGACCGCATCGGAACAGGTGGCGGCGGTTGGTTTGCCGGAGACGTAGATAGCTCTTTAGTCAGCTGCTGTACACTGTCGGTCGCTTTTGCGAGACTTCCGCCGTGGGGTCCATGAAGGGATTCCATTTTCTCGCGGATGTTGCTCGTATAATTCGGTAACTCGTTAATGACCTCGATCAATTGGTTGGCGACAATCCAGCCGACTGCGCCAATCAAGGAAAACGAAACGATCAACACCAGCGTCACCGAGGGTATGCGACCTAACCTCAGGCGTTCCAAACCAGTCACCAATGGAGTAAGCAGGAAGGCAAACAGCACCGCCAGAGCCAGCGGAACAAATATCTCTTTTGCAAAGTAGAGGGCCGCGATTGAGACGACAAAGGCAAGCAAAGGGAATGGACGGGATGAGGCGGAAACGGCGTTAGGGCGTTCCATCAGCTAGGTTAACTCTCGGTTACTATTGTGCCTTCTCGTAGAAAAGGCATCGCACGCGGAAAGGCGGGGCTAGTTTCCCGACACCACCCTCCGCGCTCGGTCCATGTCAGTGCTCAGATCGGTTTGAGATCGACGGCAGGACGATGGTTTAAGCTTTTATTCAAGCCGTGGTGGCGGCGCGCTTTATCAGGCCCGCGCCGATCGCGCGCAGTTTCTTTTCCGCGCCTTGCTCTTCAGCCAGGGACTTCTTCAGAAGCGTCACTACTTCGCCGGCGTTCATGCGTCCCGCCAGACTAATCGCAGTGAGATACCCGGCCATTTCATAATGCTCCACCCGGCTGCCCGCTCCTATGATGCCGAGATCGAGAATGGTTTCGTCTCCTTCTTCTTCGAGGGCTTCCGCGCCTTCCTGAATGACCCCTTCCATGCCCATGCATTTCTTTCCGCTCGGTTTGATTTCGAGCAGCCTGGCTACTTCTTCCAGTCGCGCCACTTGGCCCTCGGTTTCTTTAAGATGATCCCTGAACGCCGTCTGAAGCGCGGGGTCGTTAGACCCTTTAGCCATTTTAGGAATGGCTTTTGTCAGTTGTTTTTCAGCGGAGTAGAGATCTTTGATTTCGTCTTCCAGTAGGTCTTTCACTATTATTTTATCAGCCATATGTAACCTGTATCATGAAGCGAAATCGATTTACAAGTTGTTGGCTAGCTGGTTGGATCAATCCTCACTAATCCGGACGCCATGCCAGCACCGCTCCCTACGGTCAGGCCTGCCGGGGGCGCTTTCGAGCATGCTTATGGGTGACGCAGTTGGTAAGCCCGGCTAGTAGCTGAGCTCAAAGAGCGTCCCTGACAGGTTCGTTCCGCCTCCATTCGTGATGCCGTAAAGCAACTGATTCGCGCCCACTACGATTGCGTAGGGCAGAATTCCATTGGCAGGGGAAGTGGAAACGAAGTCATACAACACGGTCTCCGTCCAAGCGCCCCCAGTGGTTGCCGGTGGATCTAAGCTAAATACCGTACCGTCGGAAAGCACTCCTGTTGCGGAATAGAGGCCGGAGGTGGTGCCGAAGAATGCGCCTCCGGGGCCCGCCATGAGACCCGAGTAGGGAGTACTTCCATCGCTGTTGCCCTGGAAGGTATGCAGGATCTGTTCGGTCCAAGGGCCCTCGCGTGCCGGGGTCAGTTGATACAAAGTGCCGAAGCCGGTCTCGCCACCCCGGGCGCACGCGCCATATATAGCGCCGTCCTTTGCCTGAATCAGATTGCCGATCGGCCAAATGCCGTCATTTGCGCCGCTAAATCTGTAGAGCACAGACTTGGTCCAGGCTCCGCCCGGGGCAGGGGGTTTCAGCTCGAAAACCGTGCCGCCGTTGCTCTCTGATACCGGAAAAGTGGTGCCAATCAGGTCGCCGTTTTTGCCCGTTATGAGTGCGGTGGGATTGGCGCTATCCGCGCCGCCCTGAAACGCGTAAAGCACAGTCTCGGTCCAGGGAGCGCCTGCGGCCGCCGGTGGGCTCAATTGGAAAACCGTGCCGCAACCTGGCGTTTTGCGGCTGACACATGGCCCGTCGCCGCCATACAGCGTTATACCGTAGAAACCGCCATTGGCGGCTGGAACCAGCATCGATGGACCCGAGCCGTCCGCGCCACTAAAGGAATACAGAGTCTCTTTTGTCCAGGGGTCTCCTGGGGTGGCAGGCGGAGTCAATTTGAAGACAGCTCCGCAAGAGCTGCAAGCATCCCCGCCGGCGCTAGCGGCCCCATAAATAGCGCCCGACTGAATCAAAATCCCTCCAGGCTCATATGGCGCGCCTGGCGAGGTGTTAAAGGCGTAAAGGATGTTCTCGGTCCAGGCTCCGCCTGCGACAGCCGGGGGAATCATCTGGAACACAATCCCATCCTCGTACTGTGTTGTTCCAATCAGGGTACCCGCAGGACCCTTGATCAGTCCAATGGGAAACTGGTTCGCCCCGTCATTGGAAAAGTTGTACAACGTGGTCAATGTCTGGGCGGAACTGGAAGCCGCACTGACAAGCGCGGCCAGCGCCCCAACGAATATTAGCGATACTGTTCTTTTGGTCATATTTTGATCTTTCCCTGGCGTTTTTCCGTTCGTTTGATTGTCATCCTTGTGGTTCTGGTCGAGAGCGCCATTGATCCCATGCCGGCTAAAAGCCAAGGCATGTCAGCTTTGCCATGCAGAGCCCTCAATAGGAATGCGCAAAGCCGCCGCCAAATTTCCACGCGACACCGTATTATTGTGCGCTTTTTTATTTGAACCTGCCCGGGGGGTTAGGAGAAGGCACTCCGGCGCGCGGCTGGAACAAACGAGAAATGCGATACGTGTATTACGGCGCAACCGAGCGAGAGCGTCTTCTCGCAATTGTCGTGACGGAGCGCGACGACAAGATCCGTGTGACTATTGGGAGCGTCGCGCGAGAGAAGAGTGAAACGATGAAAAATCAAAACGTTGGAATTCCGAAATTCACGAATGAAGACGAGGAAGCGAAATGGTGGGCGAGCGCAGAGGGACGTGAGTTCCTCAAACGGCAGTCCGCTCAGAAAACGCCTAAAAACCAAAAGGGATCGCCACTCGTGAGGAAACTCAGCCGGTTCCAAACCCAGGTATCACCCAGCCAGCTCCTACCGCCGTTAGCGAAGCCGCCAAAGAGCACGACCGTACCGGTAGCTGCATCGAACGCCATCTGCTCGCTGTTGAATGCTCGTGCGGGCGGGGCTACCGGCGGAAACTGTTGGGTCCAGGTTGTTCCATCCCATGTCCACGTATCGTTCACGTAGACGAAGTTTCCGGGGTTGCCGCCAAAGAGCACCGCCGTCTTGGTTATTGGATCGTAAGCGAATCCCGGCCCCGAGGTCGGGGGTGGGGATGTAGCTGGAGAAAGCTGCGACCAACCCTGTTTAAGGGAGAAAAGCCATGTGTCGCCGTATGCAACTCCGTTGTAGCCGCCGCCAAACAGAACAGTTGAGAGCGTATCCGCGTCATAGGCCACGGCACCACAATACCTAGCGGAAGGCACGGACGATAGCGAAGGCTTGACCCATTCCACCGTTTGAGCAGGCGAGCGACTTATTAAGAGGGCGGAAAAAATCACACACCCCTAGAGGCATCTAGGAGCGTTTATTCGTGGGGAAAACATTTGCCGTACCTCGGCTCGAATGATATCACATAACCCGCGCTGCGCTTTCCTTTCTCATTTTATGGCCTTGTAATTTACAGGCCGCCGTGTGTCAGAAAGGGTGAGTTTTGAATCATCGCCGGAAGGGCCGCCAATCGCGGGGGTAGACGTATTCCAAAAATCAGTCTCAAAATGCCATGCCGCGCGGTGTGCTGTCATATAGAGTGTGATAACGTTCTCACTCCGGAAGAAACCCGCGAGCTACTCGACTCGATGGAGACCGATACCCTGATCGGCCCGCGCGATCGCGCCGTGATCGCGCTGCTGGTGTACAGTTTTTCGCGCGTAGGGGCGGCGGTCAAGATGCGGGTAGAGGATTTTTATACGCAGGGGCGCCGGGGCTGGGTCCGCCTGTACGAGAAAGGCGGCCAACGGCATGAGATGCCAGCGCATCACAATCTGGACAATTATCTGGAGGAGTACATCGCCGCCGCCGGCATCGCGGCGGAACGGAAAGGGCCGCTATTCCGCACGATGCGCGGAAAGACCGGCCAACTTACGCGCAACCCCATGCAGCAGGACGTGCACCGCATGATCCGGCAACGGGCGGCCGCCGCCGGCATCCGCACCCGCATTGGGTGCCACACTTTCCGGGCTACCGGTATCACGGCTTATCTGAAGAATGGCGGCAAGCTCGAAATCGCCCAGCAGATGGCCGCGCACGAATCCTTTCGAACCACCGGCCTTTATGACCGGCGCGGCGACGAAGTGAGCCTCGACGAAGTGGAGCGCATTGGGATTTAAGAAAGCGGTGAAGCGAAAGAACCGGGGTGTCGCACCTTCTGCCCGAAGGTCGCCTAAAGGGCGGGGTCACCGCTCGAAACCTTTCGATCTGTTTTTGGAGATGGATTTGTTTTTCTTGCGGAAAGCCTGCTTGGGGGCATACTCGGCAGCCTTGCGAATCTCTTGAACGTCGACCAGATCCCGCGCCCGACCGGAAGCAAGCTTGTTTTGTATCAAGTGTTCTCGGGAGATGACAAAGGTTGGGGTATCCCCTTCGATCACCGCCTGAACGCGGGATTGCCAGGCCTCCTCAAAAGTGACTCCGTCGATCTTCTGCAGGATATCGATGCGGTTGGGCGGCACTCCGATCTGCAGCCCGGTGCGGGCATCTTGTAGGTCTTGGACAGTGAGGCCGTGCAGGGGCGCTCCATACTCGGCGAGCGCCTTAAAAACCGCCGCGCTGTTGCGAGCATCGGAGCGGATAAACAGGTCGAGGTCTTTGGTGGCGCGGGGCTGTGCGTGTACGCCAAAGGCAAAGCCGCCGATGATCAGATATTCCACGCCGTTTGCATTGAAGGCGCGGATCAGTTCTTTCATGTCCTTGGTGAGCATCTCACCGAACTTTCTGGAGGGAGTACGCCGCTTCGGTCACCTCACAGACCGCTGCCAGCCTTTCTCCTGGGGGAAGGCTTTGCCAGTAGCGATAATTTTCGGCATCCTGGTCTCCAAGATTAATGATTTTGCGAATCATCCGGTTCGGATTTGGGCTTGTGACAGGCGTTCCCGTACAGCTAGGGATGTGTGCCCGCAATTTGCGTGCGCCGTATGGTGCGCCGCATTTTGGGCAGGGGCGCAAAACCTCTGTGCGGGGCGGGGTCTTCTGACGCGCGCGCATGCGGCGCGCGCTTTCAGCGAAGAGGACCCCGTCTGGAACGGTGCGCATGTCGAAGCGCGGGGTCCAATGTGTGCCGTCCTGTCCTTGGAGTTGATGGGTTCGCCGGCGTGAAGGAGCTTCTTCCACAACGCTGTTAGTGTAACACATTGCAGCAAAGTGCTTTCCATCCGGACATAACGTCCTTCTGTCCGGCTATGCGCGGGCAGATCGATACTGGTACAGATCGAAGCGGGGTTCACCAGGCGACTTCCTCAAGCCGCTCCTGCACGCACGCCCAGATCCACACCCGCCAGGTCCGCCGCATCCAGCGCCGCCACAGCCCCCGCGATGCCGGAATTCGCCATCGCCACCACCGGATTCACATGCAGCCGCTGTTTCCAGGCGCCCTCCACCACGGGCCGGCCGGAGGCATCCGCGAGGATCTCCACGTCGGCGGCGCATAATTGCTCGCCGCAGCGTTCCTGAATTAACATGCGCACAGCGTCTTTAGCGGCCGAGCGCCCCAGCAGCCAGTCATAGCGCCCGATGAGCGGCAGTTGTAAGTTTTCCCATAGCGCGCGCTCGCGGCGACTTAGTACCAGGTATGCCAGAGTCTTCAACCAGACGCCGTGCGAGGACTCCAGAAATTCCTGTGACAGACCCTCCACTCGGCAGCATGCCAGGCGCCGGCCGTTGAGCGCCGCGATGGGCTCCTTCCAGGGCGTGGATATATAGGTCCCACGCGGATCGATGCGCAGGCGCAGGAAGCGCGGCGGCTGCGGGAAGCGGCGCGTTTCCCAGTTCTCCAACCGGTAATAGACCTTGCCGGCGCGGTCGAGGACTTCGATGTCGGAATGAATCACCTTGTCGCTGGCGAACCGGCGCAGCACACGGCATTCCAGGCGCGTGCCGGTGGGGGGCGCGGCGGCGTAGCAATGGAAGCCGCCGACCCTGTAGGGGAAAAGATCGGTGCCCTTCTCGATGGCTTCCCAGAACCAGTAGGCTACGGCCTGCCCGGCCGCGTCGAGGAGCACGGGATCGAACAGAAAGACAGGCCGCGGGTCGTCGGCGAACAACCCGGTATGAGGCAGGACTTCGAGCGTGGCGCTGGCGCCGTTGAGTCCCGTGCGCTCCACGCTTTTGGCGCCCTGCATCAGCGAGCCGTGAAACATGCCGGTGCGATAAAGCTGCTCGGGAATCCAGGCGGAGCGCTTCTCGTTTTCGAGCACGAAAGGCCGGGCTGGACCGGAATCGGGATAGCGCTCGGCGTAGAGCGCCACGGCTTCGGCCAGGATGGGGCGCAGCGTGCCGGGCGATCCAACCTCACGCAAGGCTACATGGATCTCGCCGGGCGCGGTCTGCGTGGCTGTGGCTTCGATGGTGTAATCCGGTTTCTCCAGCGTGATCCAGCGGCTGGCGCGGATATCGCGCATCCCCACCAGCAGCTTATCCGGCTGGAGCAGGGCGCCGCCTTCGGCCAGCATCTCCATGGTGACGGTGAGCGGCACCAGGGTCAGGCCGAGTAAAGACGGATCTTCGGTGGAGATATCGCGGCCTAGGGCGTGGTCGTGGAAGATAATCTCCCGCTCGGCGGAGAAACGATGCCGCGCCACGCCGCGCACGCCTGGCACGATCTCGACAATGTCATGGAAGAACGGAAAGCGAGACGATGGCGCGGCTGCCGGCGGCGTCCCCTGCCGCGCCGCCAGATACGCGGCCATGACTTCCTGCTGCGTTTGCACGAACTGCTCCATGGTGCTGAGGTGTTCTTGCATCAGCAGTTGGCGCGGATCTGCGGGAACATCGGGAACGGTGATGGGTTGTGGGTGATGGGTTGTGGGTTCTGATTTCGGCCGGGCTGGTTTCGGCAAGGCAAAATCCCGCGGCAGGCGCAGGGGCTGCAAACCGGTCCCTAGAGCCAACATGCGCCTGGGTTTAATTTTCTCAGTTACGGGCCGGGGAGCGCGCCGCTCATAGAGATGCTCCAGCCTGGCATAGACGCCGTGCGCCACCAATTGGCCGAGCATGTGGTGAAGCTGCAAAATCCCGGAGCGGTGCTGCACGTTCGACGGAATGGCCGCGTGCGGCTTGGAGCGCAGCACGTCGTCGGTGAAGCCGGTCAGATTGCTGCGCGGCCCTATCTCGACGAATAGGCGCACGCCATCGCGGTACATGCCTTCGATAGTCTCGCGGAAGCGCACGGTGCTCGACCATTGCACCGCCGCCAGAGACCGTATCTCCTCGGGATCCTGCGGATACGGTCCGGCGGTCACACAGGAATACAGCGCCACCTGCGCTCGGCCGATGCGCAGCCGGTCGAAGTGCTGCTTCAGCGGCTTGCTGAAGACTTCGAACCAGGGCGTGTGATAGGCGCGCGAGAATGGCAGCTTCTGGCAGATGGCGCCTTTGGGAGTCAGCACGGGCACCAGCCTGTCGATCACTTCTTCCCTGCCGCACAACACCACCTGGTGGACGCAGTTGTCGAGCGCGATGTACAGCTTGCCGTCGCTTTTGGCTACCTGTTGTTCCAGGAAAGCATGGTCGGCGCCGGCCACGGCCAGCAGCACCGCCTCCGGAATGTTGCTGCCGGAATTGAGCTTGTCGAAGACTTCGTAAACGCCCAGAATGTGCCGGATCAATTCCTCGTCGCCCGCCACCTCGACCACGCGCGAGGCCAGCAGCGCGGAGTGCTCGCCGGTAGAATGGCCCACCATGGCGTCGGGCCGTATACCCAGGTTCTCGATCAGCGCATACAGCGCCTGGTTGGCGCAAAACACGGTTTCCGCGCCGGAATCCATGTTATATAACCGCTCCTGGCTGGGAGAACCCAGTGGCGGCGGAAAGATTACGTCGCTCGGCAGATAGTCGCGCGGATGATTCTCGTAGGCGCGATCCATCAGGTCGAAGGTGCGCCGCACTTCTGGGAAGTGTATGCAGAGATCTCCGAGCATGTTGCGGTACTGGGAGCCTTCGCCGGGGAATAAGAAGGCCAGCTTGCCCTGCTTGGCCAAAGGTTCCCGAAAGTGGTAAATGCCTTCGATTTCCTTGATGTTGCGGGTGCGCTCGTCGCCCAGACGCTTGATCGAGCGCTCGAGTTTGGCCTGCAGGTCGGCATGCGAGGTCCCCACCACGGCCATGCGGACCGGGCCCATGGGCCGGTTGCAGTTGAGCGTCCAAGCCAGGTCCTTCAACGACAGGGCATCGCCACTGGCCCCGCTTTGGTGGAGAAGTTGAAGAGTCTGCTGCGCGTCTTCGAGCACATCGGCGCGGCTCTGGCCGGAAAACACGAACAGCTCGCTATCCCAGTCGTGCTGCAGCCAGGGCGCGGCGTTCGGTCCGATGTATTCCTCCAGGATGGCGTGGGCGTTGATGCCGCCGAAACCGAAAGCGTTCACGCCCGCCCGCCGCGGCGTTTTGGAAGAGCCGTGGATCCAGGGACGTGTCTCCGTGTTGATGTAAAAATTGGTGTTCTCGAGTTGCAGCTTAGGATTAGGATTGGCGCAAATGGTGGGCGGCAAAACCTTGTGGTGCAGCGCCAGAGCGGCCTTGATCAGCCCGGCCACGCCGGCGGCGGGCACGGTGTGGCTGATCATGGACTTCACCGAGCCCAGGGCGCAGCGTGGCGACTCCGTTAAGCGCGGCGGGAACACGCGCCGCAGAGCTTCCACTTCCACCACATCGCCGACCGGTGTGCCGGTGCCATGCGCTTCCAGCAGGCCGACGGTGAGCGGATCGATGTGCTCCGGCTCATAGGCTCGGCGCAGCGCGGTCTCCTCTCCCTCGACGCGCGGCGCCAGCACGCCGGTGGCCCGGCCGTCGCTGGCAATGCCGATGTTCTTCAGCACGGCATAAATATGATTTCCGTCGCGCTCGGCCTCCGCCAGGCGTTTCAGCACGACCATGCCGACGCCCTCGCCCAGCAGCGTGCCGTCGGCATCCTTGTCGAAGGAGCTCAACTGGCCCCGGTGCGAGAGCGCGCCAAGCTGCGAGAAGATCATCATTAGCACCGGCGAGGTATTGCTGTTGACGCCGCCGGCCAGGGCCAGATCGCAGCGGCCGGTTTCGAGTTCCCGCGCCGCCATTTCAATGGCCACGAGCGAGCTCGCGCAGGCCGCGTCGATCAGGTAATTAGGCCCCATCAGATCCAGGCGGTTGGCGATGCGCCCGGTAATGATATTGGGCACCAGGCCGGAGGCGGTATCGGCATGGAACGGCGGCAGGCTGGCCTGGAGCTTTCGCTTGATTTCGGCCAGCTCCGCATCGCTGTGCTCGGGATGCAACTGCTGCAAAACGCGCAGGACGCTATCGACCATGACGCCCTGCTGCAGAGCGGCCGCGTTGCCGCGATTGACGTAGGTGCCGCGGCCGAGGATCACCGCGGTGCGCTGTTTGACCGCTTCGAGGTCCAGCTTGCCGCAATCCTTGAGCGCGTCGTGGGCCGCCTGCAGGGCCATGAAATGGTCCGGCTCACCGCCATCCACCGCGTTGGGCATGATGCCGAAGGAGAAAGGATCGAACTGGGCCAGCTTACCCAGAAAGCCGCCGCGTTTGCAGTAGGTGCGATCGTCGGACCTGGTATCCTGCTCGTAGAACAGCTCGGCCTCCCACTCGGGCGGAGCGTCGGAAATGGCACTTACTTTCCGCAGAATGTTTTCCCAATAGCGCTGGACGTCTGGCGCGCCTGGAAAAACGCAGGCCATCCCGATGATGGCAATCCCCGAATCCGATGACATTGCTTCAATTGTCCGCGATTGGGCGAGCGGCTGCAATTGGCGGGGTATTCTTAGGGTGTTGCGTCAGCGAATGGGCTGCCATACTCTTGAAGGCATGGACAAGACCATCCGCAAGTACGCCAGCTTTGACGAAATGAAGACGGACGACTACCGGGAATGGCAGGAACTGCCCGGTTATGAACGGTTGAACGCCGCCGCTGAGCTTTCGCTTGGGCTCTATCAGGCAAAGGAGCCGACGGGCGATGTTCAACCGAGACTTCAACGAACTCTTGTCCATCTTCAACGACTACAAAGTTAAATATCTGGTGGTTGGAGGATACGCGGTGGGCTTTCATGCGCAGCCCCGCGCCACCAAAGACCTGGACCTGTTTATCGAACCGGACCCCGATAACGGCAAGGCGGTTTATACGGCCCTCGCCAAATTCGGCGCACCACTCGCAGGACTTACACCGGACGATTTCATGGAACGCGGCGCTTTTTTTCGCATGGGCCATCCGCCGCTTATGGTCGAAATTTTTCCCGACATCAAGGGCGTTGATTTTGACCGCGCTTGGGAAAAGCGTGTTGAAACCACGGTTGACCCGGATACCGGGCTGAAAGCATTTCTCATTTCGCGCGACGATCTCATAGCGGCAAAGCTGGCAACCGGGCGGCCGCAAGACCTTGCCGACGTTGCCGCGCTACGCAAAGCGGCGGAGAGACTTGGCCAAAGCCCGTAACCGGCGTTGCACAACAGGATCGGTAGATCGTGGCTTCCGCACGAGCTCTCGCCCCCCGCCAGATCGCAGCGGCCGGGCTGGCCTGCAGCTTGCGCTTGATTCGGCCAGCTCCACATCGGTGTCATCGCCAGCTGCTGTTGGACCCAATCCACGCCATTGTAGGTCCATCTGTCGCCGTAGTCGATACCATCGGTATTGCCGCCGAAGAGCACGACGCGCTTCGTTATCTCATCGTAGGCCAGCGTGGCCGCTCGCGGAGACGACTTGTGGCGGAAAACTGTTGCGTCCACATTCACCACCTTGCGCCGGGCTGGGAATCAAAAAATTATTCCATTCGGAGCATTCCAACGACGGGCCGGAGGCGAAACCGGAGGAAACAGCTGAATCCAGGTCACTCCGTCCCAGCCGCTCGATCCATTCCAGCATCTGAGCAGACGCGCGACTGACCAGGAAGGCGCCAAAGATCGCACCTGACAAGAGACATTTAACGGCGTTGATTCGTGATGAGAGCATTACCCCCGAGAGTCGCGTCACTCAGAACACTCAAGGGCAAAATCGAATCAGTTTCGAAAGGCGGATTCGCGCGTCTCTGGTGACCAGCGGAACATCATGCGCGAGACTGGTTGCCGCTATGATTTCGTCGGCCGGATCGGAATGGAAATCCAGGCTACGCAGCTTCCGGCAAATCTCGGGAGTGATCGGCCAGATTTGCACGCGGCGTAATGCAGCAGCGAGCGGCGCATGATCCAATCCGAAGGCGATGCGCCCGCGCGCATGCAGCATTTCGATTTCCCAGAGCACGATATCGGAAATCCCCCACTCCTCCGCCGCCAATCTGTGCCGTTCGGCTTGGGTCAGCAGGCCACTGACTCCGTGGATCAGAATGTGGGTATCAAGATTCAGCATTCCACTCGATCCCGGTAGTGAACAGATCGTCGCCCGGATCGGCAACCATCCCGGGGACGCTGCCGATCAGATCGGCACAAGACTGGCGCACCGGCATCAGCTTGGCTACGGGATGGCCGTGCCTGGTGATCAAAATGCCCTCGGCCGGCAGGTCGTCCATCAATGCCAGGCATTTTTGCCGGAATTCGCTGGCGTTGATCTCTTTCACGATCCCATTGTACAGCAATTGTACAATGCTGGGCTGGGTGGTGGCGGCATTGCTCTGCTAGAGGAGATGAAGGCAGACGCCCGCGCCCGCAAGTTCCGCCTTTAGTGCAGCGCCGTTTTCCGACGGGGCTGGATCGGCTCGCACGAGGCGTATAACAAGCTTCTGCAAAGAATGACGTGAGCCAGCGAACAGTCTCAATCCAGCGAACAGTCTCAATAAGGCTGAGTGAGCTGCACAAAGAAGTTAGAAAAACTGGATTTTCCCCTGTCACGAACTCGACGTTCCGCGCATAATCCCATAGGACAGCGGGTTCATGCACCGGCCTGCCCAGAAAAGGAGGCTTATGAAGCCAATCGGGTTGTTCACAGAGTGCATTTCGGAATAGGGCTATCGACAGTTCGGGGGCGAGCACTGCGGTAACGTGGACCGGAAACTTCCCAATATCCCTCGAGGGCACCAGCGTGACGATCGATGGCATGCCAGCTTATCTCTCGTATGTCAGCCGCAGTCAGATTAACCTGCAAGCCCCGAACGACGCGACGATCGGTCCGGTTTCCGTGGTGGTCACGACCGCCAATGGAAGCGCGACATCGACCGCAACATTAGCGCAATTCGCTCCTTCGCTCCTCTTACTCGATGCCACACATGTAGCCGGCATCATTCCCAGGTCGAACGGCTCCGGCGCTTACGGCGGGGGCACGTACGACATCATCGGTCCCACAGGAACATCGCTCGGCTATTCGACAGTCGCCGCAAAAGCGGGCAACATTGTCGAACTCTTCGGCACGGGGTTCGGGCCGACGAATCCGGCAGTCGCAGCAGGTCAGGTATTTTCCGGAGCCGCGCCGACCATCAACCCCGTGCAGCTACTCATCAATGATGTATACGTTGATCCGATGTTTCGATTCGTGCGAGCGTGGGTGGTGTGGCCACCCCCGCGGGCGCAGTCGTCTCGTTACAATAGAGCGCGCATGTGAGGAATTCCCCCGAACTGGGCGGCTGGGCGGAACGCAATGCTAAACTTGTGGCGCAACGAGGCATGGCTAGATTCTTAATCACCTGCTGGTCCTTTCCGGGCCATGTTTTCCAGCCCCTGGCGGTCGCGCGCGTGCTGCGGGAGCGCGGGCACGAATGCGCCTTCTATTCCGGTCCGCGGGCGGCGCGCGTGGTGGAGGGGGAAGGCTTTCCGCTGTTTCAGTCCGGGAAAGCCGAGGAAGACGCCATGTACGACTTCATGTTCGCGCCCGAGCAGGCCCGGACTTTGAACTGGCGAAACAGTCTGCAGTTCGCCACCACCATACAGGGGTGGCTGCTCGATACCGTACCGCAACAGGTGGATGATCTGGAGCCGATCCTGGCCGAGTGGCGGCCAGACGTAGTGGTGACCGAACAGAACATGCTGGGTCCGGTGCTGGTGTTACGGGAGAAACACAAGATTACGGTGGCCGTTCTATCTTATTATTCCTGTACGATTCCCGGGCCGGACGCGCCGCCTTTCGGATTGGGGCTGCCGCGTCCGCGAAACTGGTCGACGCGTCTGCTGGCGCGCGCGGCGGCGCTGGCTACCATGCCGGTCAGGGCGCGTTTCCGGCGCGCCGCCAATCAGATACGGAGGCGCTACGGCTTGCCGCCGATACACACGTCGGTGCTCGAGTTTACCGGCACGATGCCGCTTTACCTGGTGATGGGCACCTCCGAATTCGATTACGAGCGGCGCGATCTGCCGCCCTCGGTACACTATGTGGGCGCCTGCCTATGGGACAAGCCGCGCCACGAAAAACCCGCTGACTGGCTGGCGGAGCTGCCCCACGACCGGCCCTGGGTGCATGCCAGCGAGGGCACGGTACACGTGCTATCCCCCTTTGTTCTCAAGGCTGCGGCTCAGGGTCTGGCGAACCTGCCCATGCAGGTTATCCTGACCACGGGAGGAAATCGCGAACCGGAGGAGCTGGATCTGGGGCCCATCGCTCCCAATGTGCGCGTAGTGCGCTGGGTATCCCATACCGAACTGTTGCCGCATCTGGATGTGATGATCACCACAGGCGGTTCGGCCACCGTGCAATCGACGCTAAAGGCCGGCGTGCCCTTGATCGTGGTACCCACGGAGTGGGACAAGCCGGACCTTGCGCGCCGGGTGGTCGAGAGTGGCGCGGGCATACGCCTGGGGCCGGAGCAATGTACCCCGCAACGGCTCCGGGAGGCGGTGGAACAAGTGTTGCACACGCCGTCATTTCGCCAGAACGCGCAACGCATGGCCGCCGCCTTTGCCCGCTATGGCGGTCCGGCCGCCGCCGCCGATTTGCTGGAATCCATGGCGAGTGTCAGGCAGCCGGTATAAGTCGGGTGTGATGTTACTAGTACCGACTTTTCAGCTCCCTGTGGACTCTGCCTCACCGGGGTGCTAATGTTGAACCGTTTAGTCATCCCGAATTGCACGATGTGTAATCGTTTCAGAAAAGAAGGGTGGGGTCCCCAATCCCGCGCCCGCGTGAAGGAGAACTGTATGTCGCAGTCTGTTGGCTTCCCAAATTCTCGATCGGTAGCGTGGAGCTTCGCCCTGGCGCTGATATTGACGCTGGGTGTGTTTCCGGCACTGGCAGCGCCGCCGTCGGCGCCAGCGGTCACGGCCGATCCGACTCTGCCGAACCTATTCTATGGTGCGACTCCGCCCAATGGTCCGAATGGACCGGTAGTGGTTTTTGTGCACGGATTGGGGGGCACTTATGCAGACTGGTTAGAGGGACTTAACTGTCCGACTACCCCTCCCAGTACTCCGTGCGGGAAGCCCGGTCCCGGCACGGGAAACGACATGTACGATTATGCCTACCAAGCGGGTTTCCGCACGGTTTTCCTGAGCCTGAATACCAATAACACACCCAACAACCTCAGTATCCAGACCAATTCGGCGATGCTGCAGACCATGTTCCCGCTGATACTCGCCCACTATGGAGTTACCAAGGTTTTTTTCGTCGCTCACTCCAAAGGAGGGCTGGATCTGGAGTCCGCCATCTCCAATCCGCAGTGGCTCGGCATGGCGAACATGGTGATGACCATAGGGACTCCCAATCAGGGAGACGCGCTGGCCACCTGGATCTATCTGCCGGCCAACCAGGCGCTCGGAGAGACATTGGGGCTGCTCACCCCCGCGGTGCAGTCCATGGAAGTCGCCAACGTGGAGCAACTGCGTACCCAGTGGGACCCCATTTTCGAGCAGGCCCAGATTCCCTTTTACACGTTGTCCGCCAATACTTATACGTGTGTGAATTCTACGGGACCCTGCACCACCGCTATCACCGGACCGCTTCTTGCGGGGATTACGGAACCCCCGGGAGGCAATCTTACCCCATGTAACGAAACCGGAAATGCCCCCGGAAACTCCCCGTGTAACGACGGATTAGTGGATCATCCGGAATCGTTGCTGCCCGAGAGTTATGCCATGGAGCTGGGTGTCATCAATTGCAATCACTTTGAATTGCGCATCGGCGATAACTCATTTCCCTTTGTCAACGCACAGGTGCTGGCGTTCCAGATGGAGCAGCCCGGCATCCAGAATGTGGCTACGGGCGGCTTCGGCGACCTGCACAACTCCTGGTCCTGGTCGATGGCATGGTTCAATAACAATCTTTACGTAGGGACGGGCCGGGAGGTTTATTGTGTCACTTCGGCTACCGCCTATCTCGAGATCGGCCTCGCCGGGCTTTATCCGCCGGCCATCGGCGACTGTACGCCGGACTATCACAATCTGCCGCTGCGGGCCGAGATCTGGCAATACAACCCGGCGACCAATATCTGGACACGTGTCTACCAATCTCCGAACACGCTGTCCACCATAGCCACCAATGGCAGCATAGTAGCGACCGCCCAGGACATCGGCTACCGCAGTCTGACGCTGGTCACCGAACCGGGGAACCCCCCGGTGCAAGCTTTGTACGCCGGCGGCGTGACTTCCGGAGAGCTATTCGAATGCCACGCCGCCCCCAACAACACCGGTTGCACCCCGCAAGGCTCGTGGCCGCCGCCGCGCATCCTGCGTACCACGAATGGCGTAAACTGGGCGCCTATTCCGGAGAATGGCACACTGAGCAACACTAGCGGCACCAGTGTCTGGACGCCGGGGCCGCCGCCGAATAACTTCCTCGGTTCGCTTACGGCGAACGGCTGTTATGGCACCGTTAACTCGAATTGCGCCGCCGTCCCACCCGGCTGCGTGCCTGGATCTTTAACGAACCCGTGTATCTCGTATCAGAACTACAGTATTCGCTCGGCGGGACAATTACCGGATGGCACCCAGCCGAATAGCGTCTTGTACCTGCAAGTGGGAGATTTTCCGGGTGTTGGCCGGGTAATTTCTTCGACGCCGGGCAACAATCCGGCGCTGGGCGACAACGGCGGCGGCTACGGATGGGCCAGCCCGCCGACCGGTAATTTGCCCATGTGGATTCTGGATCCGTTCAACGGCTTCATGTATGCGGGCACCGGCAATCCTCCGGGCGCCGGGCCCGCGGTCTACGCCATTTGGAAGACCAACGGAAACGGAACCGGCTGCCAGACGTCGCCCTCTACCTGCTGGACGGAAATCATTCCCGACGGAGGCTTCGCTGTCGGGCTGCAGGCCGATTATGCGATGAGCATGGAGATATTCAGCGATCCAACTTATTGCCCCAACGGATGCTTATATGCGGGAACTGACCGGCCTAACGAGTTAGTGCGCGTCCACCCCGACACCACCGGGGTAGTGCAGGTCGACGCGGTGGATAGCTGGGACCTGCTGGTGGGTAACCCCCGGGTCGTCCCGCCGGGATATCCTAGCGCCGGCATCGATGTCGTGCCCCTCAGCGGAATCGGACAGTACTTCGACAATGGGTTTACCGGACACTTCTGGCGCATGGGAGTGGGCGGATATGGCGGCGGGTCAATATACATGGGCACGTGGGACTGGAGCGCCGACAATTACGTCGAGCCGGCCTTCGCGCCGTTGTGGAGCCAGGAATTCGGAACCGATCTCTGGCGCAGTCCCGACGGCGTTAACTGGACGTTCATGAGCAAGGTCGGTCTGGGAGACGGCTTTAACACCGGCAGCCGGAGTTTTTCCAGTACGCCCTTCGGACTCTATCTGGGCACGGCCCGGGAAGTCGGCGGGACACAAGTCTTCAATGTGGACAACACCCCCGTGGATTTGAACAACGACGGAGTGATCGACCAGAAGGATGTCAATATCATGACCGCCAGGTTGAACCAACCGGCGCGCAAGAACGATCCCATGGATCTGGACCAAGACGGTAAGATCACGGCCAATGATATTCAACTGCTCCGGACGCAGTGTACCTATCCGGGCTGCGAGGTTCGGGCCGCCCGGCAAGCGACCGCGCTGCCTTCACCGGTGGTGTGCTCCGCGCCCGGCACCCCAGGCGGTACGGTGAACCTTTCGTGGGCTGCCGTAACCGGAGCGGTGGATTACCTGGTCTATCAAATCGGGTTCTCGGCCAGCGAAACGACGGTTCCTCCGGGAGATCCGGTTCCCATTACAGCGGGACTTGATTCCGGCCTGAACGCGCAGCTTGCCGCCGCATGCAGCGGACCGGCCAGGCGGTCCATTTGTACCATGTTGCCGGCGGCTCAGTCCCTCGTTCAGCCGGGCACCTCGACCACCGCCTTTGGCTATCCGGGGCCTCCTCAGTGTTTGACTTGCTGCACCGGCACCGCGAGCAGCACCTGTGTGAACCCAATTACGGCGACAACGTATACGGTGACGCCTCCCAATACTCTGCAGGCGCTCTACTACGTGATCGCGCAAGGGGCCAGCGGAAACTCCTCGCCATCCAATACCGTGGGCGGTCCGTCGCTGGCGCAGACGCAGTGTTCAGTGCCGGCAGTAGGCAGCGCTAAGAGCCGGTAAGAAGTCCGGGCAGTCTCGCCGGGCGCCTTGCGCGTCCCGGCGAGACCGTCACAAAAAAAAACTCCCGTCCGGATTGCCCTCCCTAGTCCATAACCATGCGCGACAGTACTCTAATCTGTACCGGTACCCGTAAGTAGTGTTATAGCTTGAGTTTACCCCGCCTTGCCCTCTACACTTTGATGGAACGCAAGTTACACGCCACTTAGTGGAAAGGGAGAAATAAAATCAAAATGAAATCCTTCTATATTCGACAAATGCTGTCCATGACCATTGCAACGGCGGCCATAGGTTGCCTGACATCCTCGGAAAGTCTGTTTGCCGCGGCGCCGAACGTCACTTACACCGCTTCCGGGACATTCGGCGCCGTGAAGAGTGGGGCCGACCTGTTCAAGTTGCAAGGCCAGCCATTCAGCATCAGCGTGGTTGCCAGCGAGGCGGCCGTAGCCAAGAGCCATGGCCCCGCATGGGCCGGATACAGTGCTCTCAAGATGACCGGGACAGTCCAATCCGGCCTGCTGCCGACGCCCATAGCGATATCCAACAGCAGCACTAGCATCGAACTGGCCACGGGCAACCCAAGTTATGACGTGTTTGAGCTGTATTCTCCGGTCAAGGTAATCGGACTCACGTTGACCATTACCGCTAACATAGATCTGCCGAAGACCGCCCTAACCAACGACCATATCCTGCCGTTCGCCTCGGTGAAGCTCCCGGTGACTGCGACCATGAGCTATTCGGATACCACGAATACCACGGTGCTGTACCTGACGGGAACCCTGGTTGCCACGGTCCCGGGCGGTGCGCCGGCCAATTCCGATGTGGTGCTGCACGGAGAGGGCGCCCGGTCGATCACGGCGCATGGAGACGGCACGCAATCGGTGCGGTCTATCGGTGCGGCGCCGGTCGATGCAGGCGCGTCCGCGGACGTGGTCGCGCTCGAATTCTATGCCGCGGGTGTGCGGGACGGCTCCGCCATTGAGGTGCGCATCGGCGGACAGAGCGTGCCGGTGTTGTATGCCGGCCCGGCAGAGCGCTTCGCCGGGTTGGACCAGATCAGCGTACAGCTTCCGCGCAGCCTGGCTGGAAGCGGCGACGCGGATGTGTTGCTGACGGTGGACGGTCAGACGGCCGAACCCGTGCGCATTCAAATCCAGTAGAGAACGGCCGGGCGCGCTCCGGAAACGGGGCGCGCTCGGGTTCCCCGGTTAGACAAAGCGATGAGGTGGGGTACTGGTACCGTCATGGGAGAATATACGGCTTTTTGCCTGAGGAATCAGGTAAACTGACGGTCTAGGATTCCATACAGCTTTAGGAATAAGGGGGAACAAGACACATGGTTTGTATTCGAAAGATGCATGTCGTAGCTATTGCGGCAGCGGCGACGTTTTGCCTGGCTGCCTCGGAGAAGCTAGTTGCTGCGAGTCCGGATACCTCGCCGAACATCACTTACGCGGCTAGCGGGACGTTCGCCACTCCGCAGCTCAGCGGGGCCGACGTGTTTAAGTTGGCCGGCGAGCCATTCAGTATCAAGTTAGTGGTCAACTCGGCGACGCCGCCTACGACTCATGGCGCCACCTGGGCCAAATATACCGGCCTGCCGATGACAGGCATGATCTCAACCGGCCTGGAGCCGACGCCATATACCATTGAGAGCAATAAAACCAGTATTGAACTGTCGACCGGCAATCCCGCCTACGATTTGTTCACGATGTTCGCTCCGGTAAGTGTAGTCGACACACCGATCTATGTCACAGCCACTATCCAGATGCCGCCGGGCACCATCTCCAAACCGCTCGTCCATCCTTTCGCGGCTATTACGCTCGGCCCCTGCACGGAACCGGTACCCCCAGGGCCATGTGTTGACACGGTGGTCTACCAGGATCCCTCCACCGGCGCCTCCACCACGCTGGGAATAGCCAGCGGGACTCTGGCGGCCACCATCCCTGGCGGCGGCCCGGATGCTATGGAAGCGCCGGCCAGCGTGCAACTGCATGCGGGGGGCGCGCAGGTCATCACGGCCCATGCGGACGGGACCAAAACGGTGCGGCCTATCGGTGCGGCGCCGGTCGATCTGGGCGACTCGTCGGACAGGGTCGCGCTGCAATTCTATGCTTCGGGCGTGCGCGATGGGTCTGCAATTCACGTGCAGATCGCGGGACACGATGTGCCGGTGCTCTATACCGGGCCGGCAGGCCACTTCGCTGGTTTGGATGAGGTTAGTGTAAGGGTTCCGCGCAGCTTGGCCGGAAGCGGCAATGTGGACGTGGAACTGACGGTGGACGGCCGGACGGCCAGCCCCGTGCACATCCAAATTCAGTAGGTAAGCTCCGCACCTGTGTCGAGGCGGATGAGAAGTCCGCCTCGACGCTACTTCTCGCAATCCATGAAGTAATACCCGATCATGTGGCACACGTTCAGGTGGGCGTCCTCGATACGTCCCATGTGCGCCACCGGGACCTGAATGTTCAATTGCGCCTTGGGGCCGAGTTGTCCGCCGTCGCGGCCGGTTAAAGCGATGGTGCGGCAGCCGATAGAGTTGGCGTAGTCCATGGCGCGCACCACATTGGGCGAATTCCCCGAGCCGCTGATGGCCATGAACAGGTCGTCCGGCTGGGCGAAGTTCTTGAGCTGCTCGACAAAAATCACGTCGTAGCCCACGTCGTTGGCGTAAGCGGTGATGGTGGGAAGCTGATCGGTAAGCGCCATGATGCGAAACCGCGAGGACCGGTTGAAGCTGCAGCCTTTCACCATGTCGCAGGCGAAGTGCGAGGCAGTGGAGGCGCTGCCGCCGTTGCCGCAAACGAAGATGTGCCGCCCGGCGTCGCGAGACTCTTTGAACCATTCGATGGCCTGGCTCACTTTGCTCAGATCGATGGACTCGATGGCTTTCAACAGATCGATTCTGTATTGCTCAGGAAAGGTCATCCATTTGAAATTATACGCCAGTGGTCAGGCTCGGAATGAGCCGCGTCTTCTTGTTTGGTCTTAGTACGCGACCACCGGTACAAGCTTTGACTCGATGATGCGTTGATCGGAAGTGACCAGTCGAAGCCTGTTCACCCGGCCGGTGGCCACAATCGCCCGATCCGCGGGATCGCGGAGAGATCCGCCTAGAGCGGCAACTTCCGCAGCGATTTCGACTGTCAGTGGAAGGATCTGAAAAGCCGGATTCGATGCGAGTTCATCGAAAAGCTCCTTCACCGGAACGTCGCTCCGGGTAGCGCCCTCACCGAACAGCACGGCGATCTCAAGCAACGTGATCGCACTCACGGCAACTGGCTCGCGCCGGCGAACTGCTTCCCGCAGAACTCGCACTTGCTCACGCGACAACTTCTTCGGCGCGGCAAGCCAGCGAATCACAACGTGTGTGTCGAGCAGCAAGCGGGCGTTCAACCTAACGCCTCTGACTGCTCACCCAACACGTCCCAAAGCTCCGATGTCTCCGTTCCGACGATGTCGCCAGCGATGGTCACCTTCCCCATCCATGAGCCCTCCGGAGATTTCCATGCCGCCCTGCGGGCGGGACCCACGGTTGCGATCGGCCGGCCGCGTTTGGTGATCGTAATCGTACCGCCCCGCTTGCCGATTTCATCGAGCAGCGCCAAACATGTTGCCTTGAACTCGGTAACGTTCACCACCTGGTGCCTCACGGCTCCACGATAGCACATGCAACTGGTCATCTGACCATACGTTGGAGGAGGTCAAAGCGGGCGTAGGACGGATGGCTCCTAGTGAATTTCGAGGGCAGCCATCGCGAGTATAAACACCCAACCAAAAAAGCGCGCGTCATGGTTGCGGGCCATCCTTCGATGGATCTGGATCCGAAGACGCGGAATAGTATTCTAAAAATAGCGGGGTTGAAATGATGAGATACGCCGTTCTGTTCGAGAAGACCGCAACCGGCTACAGCGCGCACGTTCCGGACCTTCCAGGATGCGTGGCCGCTGGCGCCACCATGGAAGAAACCGCCGAGCTCATGCGCAAAGCCATGCAGATGCACTTGGCCGGCATGCGGGAAGACGGAGACCCGATGCCCGAGCCGAGCACCATCGCCGAATACATCATGGCAGCCTGAAATTTCTCGCGAGACGGCTCCATCCCCGCCGTCTCCTAATCCAGCTTCTTCCTAAAACTGGTCGCGCTCAACCCCATGACAGTCACGCCGTAGACCAGCAAGGTCAGCATCTGGGGCCAGAGCACGGCGATACCCGTGCCTTTGAGAAAGATTCCGCGCACGATCTCGATCAGGTAGCGCAAGGGATTCAAATATGTAGCGTACTGGACCACCACCGGCATGTTACGGATGGGATAAGCGAAGCCGCTGAGCATAAAGGTGGGGATGGCGATCAGGGAAGACGACATGATGGCCTGCTGCTGGGTGTTGGCGATGGTCGAAATAAACAAGCCCATGCCCAGGCTGGTCAACAGGAACAGGGCGGCGCTCAGCAACAGCAGCAGCGGGTTGCCGCGGAAAGGGATGCCGAAGACCAGCAGGGCTATGCTGGTCATCAGCACCAGGTCCATCAACCCCACCATGGCGGCCGGCATCATTTTCCCGATCATCAGCTCCAGCGGGCGAATGGGAGTGACCATCAACTGTTCCATGGTGCCGATCTCTTTTTCGCGGACGATGGCCATGGCCGTGAGCGTTACGGTAACCACCATGAGGAGATTGCAAATCACGCCGGGAACGAAGTAGTTGCGGCTCTTGAGATCGGGGTTGAACCACACCCGCGCGCTGTCGGTGAGGCGCGGCGCTTTCAGGCTCATGGTTCCCATGCCCGCGCGGGCCATCATGCGCGACTGCTGCTGCGGAGTGGCCACGCTCGCGGCATAGTGGGCGACCAGTTGCGTCGTGTAGGCCGAAGCCAGCGAGGCGGTGTTGGAATTGGTTCCGTCCACCAGAATCTGGGCGGTAGCCGGCCGGCCCAACAGGATATCGCGTCCGAATCCGGGCAGCACCCGCACCAGCACCTGCACGTTGCCGCGATCCAGCGCATCCTGGATCTCTTTCTCATTTTGCGGCAGGGCGGTGAGCAGAAATCGTCCGGACCCCTGGAAGTCCGCCAGCAAGTCGTGGCTCTGCGGCGATTGGTCCATATCCATCCAGCCCATGCGCAGGTTGTCGACGTCCAGGTTGACCGCATAGCCGAAAATGATGAGCTGGAACAAGGGCGGCACGAAAAGGAACACGCGCGTGCGCCTGTTGCGGAACATCTGGCTCAGCTCTTTTCGAACTATGGCGAAAATCCGTTCCCTCATACTTGTTCCCTCTTAGTGGCCCCTCATGCCAGTTTCTGCCTCATCTTGCGCTCCGCCATCCAGAATACGAGGGCGGAGAATACCGCTAGAAACAGCAACTGACCCCACAACAAACGCATACCGATGCCTTTCAGGAAGATGCCTCGCACGATGGTGACGAAGTAACGCGCCGGCACCACGTGGGTGATGATCTGGATGGGCACGGGCATATTCTCGATGGCGTAAAGAAATCCCGACAACAGAAACGCGGGAAGAAACGTGGTGACCAGACCCATCTGGAAGGCGAACAACTGAGACCGTGCCACGGCCGAAACCAGAATGCCCCAGAAGAAGGCGCCCGAAAGGAAGATCATGGTGCTCAAAGCCAGCATCCAGGCGCTGCCGCGGAAGGGCACGCCGTAGACGAAGATGCCCACCAGCACCGCGATGAGCGTATCCACCAGGCCCACCACAAAGAACGCCAGCATCTTGCCCACCACGATTTCCGAGGCCCGCACGGGAGTAGAGAGCAGTTGCTCCATGGTGCCCATTTCCCACTCGCGGGCGATGGTGAGCGAAGTCAGCAGCGCGGCGATCACCATCATCATGGCGGCGATCAGCCCGGGCACGATATAGTTGCTGGATTCGAGCGTGCTGTTATACCAGACCCGCAGGCGGGCCTCCACCGGGGGCGTCAGCGGCAGGCCGGCCCGGCGCTCCTGCCCGGCGGAGCGCACCTGGAGCGCATAGTTCTGCACCAGCGATTCCACGTAGCTCAAGGCGATCGAGGCGGTGTTGGAATCGCTGCCGTCGAGCAGTATCTGGACGTTGGCCTGGTCCCCGGCGTCGATGCGTTGGGAGTAATCCCGCGGAATCGCCAGGCCGATCAGGACTTTGCCTTTGTCGACGGCCTTTTCAATGCTCGCATAGTTATCGACGAAGCCCTCGATCTCAAAAAAGCGCGAGGCCCGGAAGCGCTCGATGAGGGCGCGGCTCTCGGCGCTGTGGTCCGCGTCGTAGATCAGCGTAGGAATGCGGTCCACATCGAGATTGAGCGCGTAACCGAACAACAGCATCTGGAACATGGGCAGGATCAGCGCCATGATGAGGCTGCGGGAATCGCGCGCGATATGCCGGCACTCTTTCTGGAACATAGCTCGGGTACGCCGCGCGT
>Ga0302326_10001721_pt1 | contig 54940 bp, 48 predicted proteins | sample Palsa_T0_3_FD_202264 | JGI IMG/M metagenome (GOLD analysis project Ga0302326, IMG submission 202264) | Peat permafrost microbial communities from Stordalen Mire near Abisko, Sweden - Palsa_T0_3 | ecosystem: Environmental > Terrestrial > Soil > Palsa > Peat permafrost | place: Sweden: Abisko...
GATTCCATCAGTCGGCGAGCCTCCATGTATTCGCGGTCAGTTCTTTTCCATCCGGCAACATGCATCCAGTGATCGAACGTCCGTGGATGCCCGTGTACTTCGGTCGCAGCGATACGCAGCCCCGCAGCGGCGAAAATCCGTTCGAAGTCGCTTCGTGCAAGCGAGCGAGAGTGCGAGTGGTCGCGTATGTACTCGATTCGATGGTTCCACTCGCGAATCTTTGGGTCTTCCGGCACCACAATGTCCAGCACTCCCACGTGGCCCCCGGGTTTTACCACGCGCGCCATTTCCCGCAGCACTTTCGCAGGATCCGAAATGTGGTGCAGGCTGTAACTGGTGACGGCGATGTCGAGCGAGCCATCCCCGAACGGCAGAGCTTGCGCATCGCCGAGTGCGCAAACAAGGTTCGCCAGCCCATCCTTTTTTGCGTTGCTGCGTGCCAGCGCGAGAATCGCGGGAGTAAGGTCGAGCGCACAGATCCATCGGACGTGGTGTGCAAAGCGCAGTGCAAGCGTTCCAGGTCCGCAGGCGAGATCGACCGCGCGATCGTTCGGGCCCGCTGACACCATGCGCGCAAGCCGCTCCGCTTCCGTCACACGATGCGCAACGGCATAGTCGCCGAAAACTTCGGCTGTGCGCGTGAATCGTTCGCGCACGAGCGCTTTCAATTCGTGGTCGTCGGCTGCGGACATGGAACGAGAATACACCTCGCGCTATGATTTCTACTTGCCGGCCGAAGCTCCGGCATCGCGGCGTCACACTCGGCCACATGGAAAGGACACCGCGGTGCGAAGGCGCAGCCCGGTGGTAACGCGTTCAGTGCCGGAACCGTGCCAGGGATTGGAATCAAATTCCCGCGCTCGAGACGAGGGGCAGCCCGCAACAGGCCTTCCGTGTACGGATGGCGAGGCCGCCGCAGCACTTCGATAGTCGGGCCGTCCTCCACAATCCGGCCCGCATACATCACGATGATCCTATCGGCAACCTGCGCAACCACTCCGAGATCGTGCGTGATAAAAAGCAGCGAAAGCTGGAGCTCCTTGCGCAACTTGGCCAGCAATTCAAGAATTTGTTTTTGTACCGTAACGTCGAGCGCAGTCGACGGCTCGTCGGCAATTAGAATTCCTGGGCCGGCTGCCAAGGCCATCGCTATCATCACACGCTGCCGCAGGCCGCCCGAAAGTTGATGGGGATATTGCCGCGCGCGAAGTTCCGGCTCGGGTAGCGCGGCCTGTTCGAGCGCTCGAATCGCGCGGCGATGAATCTCGACTTTATTTGCGCCGTTTTCGTGGACGCGGATTGCCTCCTCGATCTGTGCTCCTACGCGCATCACCGGATTCAGCGCGGTCATCGGTTCCTGAAAAATCATGGCCATTTCGCGGCCGCGCAGTGCGCGCATTTCATCAGGTAACGCGGCCAGAAGATTTATTCCGCGCGCATCCGCTGCTCCGTCGCGTTCGTGCAGCCACGCTTCGCCTTTCCACCGCGCTCCCGCAGGTTCCAGGCCCATCAGCGCCAGCGAAAGCATGGTCTTGCCCGAGCCCGATTCCCCGACTATGCCCAGCGTTTCGCCTTCACCGAGCGTGAAAGATATCTCGTTCACCGGCCGCACCCAGCCGGTCTGCGTCGGCAATTCCACCGTAAGTTTGCGGACATCGAGCCTTACCGCCATAGGAACATGATAAGGCGCACAGCGAGCAGAGCAGCAAAAATTTCCGCTGCGTATTCTTCACTGCAATGCAGGACTGCCGGTCGCGCGGGTGGCCGATTAGTCTTAGGGGGGAACCTACACCAAAGCGAATCTCTTAGCGTTTGGCGAGAGGTATGACAAAGCGGAGAGCTGTGTGTGTGCCGGAGAAGCGGCACACTTTGTTGTCCGTGAGTCCGGCTGATTTCCCGGCATTGATAACATCGATTTCGCGAATGTGTTTTTGGCCTCGCGGATAGACCACCCAAATTCCGCCTGATTTTGAAATTGAACGAGAGAGAGATCTCAACTGCGAGAGGTCTTCTCGAGCTTCTGCGGAGAAGAAGATCAGTTCCGCTTTGCTGATGCGATTTCCGCGCGAATATTCCGGAACGCTGGCCGCCAGATCCCTCAGGAATTCCGCGTCTTCCACGCCCAGTACGGCGATGCGCTGGCCCGGCTTCACTCCGAGCTTATCTATAAGAGTGCGGTGCGAGTAATCTCGTTCAGGGACACGCACTTTTGATGGGTCTTTTGAGGGCATCGTCTAGTTTTCCACGGCTATCTTTTCACCGAATTTCTGGGCCAAAGCGTTGAGATAATCTTCCATTGTTTTCGTGTATCCCATGAGAAAACGAGACACGAAACGAAAGAAAATATTGCGAATCTCGCCATTTTCGGTGATGCGCAGCACCGTGCCGCCGTCCGCCTGCGGAGTGAGTTCGTATGTCCAAGTCCCGCCGAAGGGCAGGTCCGGATCAGCAATACGCGTCACAAGGCGCTGCGGCGGCTTCGACTCATCAATTTCGAAAGGGAGTGAGTGGTCGTACTTATCGAATTCGCGCCACGATGGGTTGCCGTTCGCTGAAGGCAGCGCCTCTACGCGCGCCACGCCCTTACGCCATTCGGGAAACTTCGAGTAATCGGTGATCGCGCTCCAGATTGCGTCCGGCGGCTGATGAAAACTCGCCGCGCGCGTAGCGCTGTGCTGCTTGGGAAGCAACGAGCCGATTAGCAAGACCGTCGCAATCAACGCGACAATTATTCCCAGCGCCCAAAGAGCCCATTTCATCCTAGGAAGTCCCCCGCAGAATTACACGCAACAATTGCGGCGAATCATACACCTATTTACCTGGCTGAGGCGCTGACACATAATGCGCTGTCAAGCATCTCCAACTCCGTGAGGAGGTAAGCTCTATGCTCCCAGGCTTAAAAGCGGCGCTGAATTATCATCCGATCTTCGTTCACTTCCCCATTGCCCTTTGGTTCGCCGCGCTGTTGTTTGAGCTGTTGGCCGTTTGGCGAGCGAGCGACGAAATGCAGCGCACTGCGTCCAGAATGCTCTATCTTGGCACGCTGGCAGCGATTGTGACGGCGTTAACGGGCCTCGCTGCGGAAAACTCCGTGCCTCCGGGAGTGGCCCAGCGCGTTGTGGGAATCCACCAGGCATTGATGCTTGTATCGACCAGCCTCGGCCTTGCGCTTTGCATTTTTGCTTTTTCGGTGCGGCAGAACTTTACCGCTCAATTGAGAAAATGTATGCTGCTCGGCCTTAGCATCCTCGCAATATTGGTTATTTTCGGAGCCGACCGCGGCGCCCAGCTCGTATATGAATACGGTTCCGCTGTGAATTGGTCCACCGCCCAGCAGCAAAAATAGCTCCGGGCTTTGGGAGTTGAATTTCCGGGCGCCGGGAAGAAAATCATAGATGGAGATCATTGCCATGAGAAAACCACGGGAATCAAAACGGATGAGCGATGAAGCGGTGAAGAAGAGAACTGGCAAGACCTGGGCGGAGTGGTTCAAAATCCTCGACCACGCCGGCGCGAAAAAGTGGCAACACAAGGACATTTCCGCTTACCTTCGCGATGAGCAAAAAGTAGGGCCTTGGTGGTGCCAGATGGTCGCAGTCGATTACGAGCACGCGCGCGGCATCCGCGAAAAATTCCAGAAGTGTGACGGCGAATTTGCAGCATCCGGAAGCCGTACGCTAAGCGTGCCCATGACCAAGCTCTACAAAGCCTGGACCGACGAAAAACTCCGGCAGCGCTGGCTACCCGACGCAAAAATGGAAATTACCACCGCGACGCCGAATAAATCACTGCGTGCAAAATGGGACGATGGCAGAAGCCGGTTGAGCGTGAATTTTTATGCTAAGGGATCGGACAAGAGCCAAGCCGCCGTCGATCACATGAAACTGGCCAGCTCGGAGGAATGCGCGAAGATGAAATCCTATTGGTTCAATGCGCTGGACCGCTTGCAGAAAATCCTCGAAATTTAGCTCATACCCAAAGGCGGGTCTAATACCCGCCCTCGAGCAAAACGGGAAATCCATTAGAATTAATAATCGTTCGCAGAGCCTTCGAGGAAAGCTCGGAGCTTGCGCGAGCGCGACGGGTGCCGCAACTTGCGCAAAGCTTTCGCTTCGATCTGGCGAATACGCTCGCGAGTGACGGCAAAAGACTGCCCCACTTCTTCGAGCGTATGCTCGCTGCCATCGTCCAGACCGAAACGCATCTTGATCACTTTCTCTTCGCGCGGCGTGAGCGTCTTCAACACGGACGACGTCTGTTCCTTCAAGCTCAGGTTGATAACAGCATCCGACGGCGAGACGACAGCCTTATCCTCGATGAAATCGCCGAGATGGGAATCTTCCTCTTCGCCGATCGGAGTTTCCAGCGAAATAGGCTCCTGCGCGATCTTCAAAATCTTGCGCACTTTCGCGACCGGAATATCCATGCGCTTCGCGATTTCTTCCGACGTTGGCTCCCGGCCGAGTTCCTGTACCAGCTGCCGCTGCGTGCGGACCAGCTTGTTGATCGTTTCGATCATGTGCACGGGAATGCGGATGGTGCGTGCCTGGTCGGCAATCGCGCGAGTAATGGCCTGGCGGATCCACCAAGTCGCATACGTGGAAAATTTGTAGCCCCGGCGCCATTCGAATTTGTCCACGGCCTTCATCAACCCGATGTTGCCTTCCTGAATCAGGTCGAGGAACTGCAAGCCGCGGTTGGTATATTTTTTCGCGATGGAAACAACCAAGCGCAGGTTCGCTTCGATTAATTCCTTTTTGGCTTGCTCCGCTTCCGCTTCGCCCCGAAGGATCACCTGAAGCGCACGCTTCAGTTCGGTCGGACTCACTTCGCTCGCGAGTTCGATTTCGCTCAGTTCCTGCCGGCGATTTCGCAGGTCCTTGCGCGCTTCCGCCTGCACGTCGCCCTTTGAAGCTTCCACACGGCGCTCGAGTTTCACCGTATCGCGTTCGAGAAAATGAACGCGCTCGACCGTCTGCCGAATTTTTTCAATCAGGCGCTTCTTCTCCAGCGGATTAAAATCCAGCTCCCGGAAACGATTCGACATCTCTACGCGCGTCCGAGCCAGCGTATAGCGCGCTCGAAGGTAGGGACGCTTCTTCGACCGCGGAATTTTTTCCAGCTTGGCAGCCTGCTTGATCGCCACCAGGTAGAGCTTGGCGACCTTGTCAATCTGTTTAAGCGTCTCTTTTGTCTTTTGCTCGATTTTTTCTTCGGTCAATTCTTCGTCGTCGAATTGAACGATTTCCTTGATCGAGCGCGATCCGTTGCGCACGTCTTCGCCAACCTGCAGAAGTTCTTTCAAGATAAGCGGAGCACGGGTGATCGTTTTCAGCACCAGCAGCTGGCCGCGTTCGATTCGCTTCGCGATCGCCACTTCACCTTCACGCGTCAGCAAGGGCACGGTGCCCATTTCGCGCAGATACATCCGGACAGGGTCGTTCGTTTTTTCCAGGGTTCCTGGGGTCAGATCCAGCTCGCCGTCTTCGGAAGCCGACGAAGCGGGCTCTTCTTTTACTTCCGCCGTATCGGAAGGGTCTGCTGCTGCCAGCGCAGCTTTTGCACTGGAAAGGTCTTCATACACATCGATGCCGTAGCGCTCGAAAGTAGAGAGCAAATCGTCAATTTCCTCCGAGGAGTGAACCTCGGGCGGCAAAATATCGTTCACTTCATCGTAGAGCAAATAACCACGCTCTTTGCCCATCGCGATGAGTTGTCGTACCTGGTCGTATTTCTCTTCAAGAGCTACCGTCACGCTTCCTCCCTCTGCTGGACCGAGCGGCACACGCGGGGCAGTGTCCAAAGCAAAATGTGGCCGGCACTAGACACCCCGGCACACCTTTGCGATGTTCACGAATAAACTGTTGTTTTTACGACGATTTGAACCGTTCCCGGCCCCTGCGCCCGTACCCGACAAGCCCGCGCCGCTTCTCCCGCATCTATATGATGCTCGTCGCGCGCTCTTCGTTTCATCCAAAACCTTACGAATATATAACATGCACGCCACGGCGGTCAACCAAATGCCGTAACTCATTGGCCTGCCAAGAGTTTTTGCAGCTCCAAACGCCGGGTTATGATTCGCCGTAAGTCCTCTGCGGCAGGCTTGGCTTCAAGCTGCTGTTGCAATTCGGCCAGCTCCTGCTCCACGCGCCTGTTGCGGAGCACACTCAGGCAGCTTTCCGCTTCATCCCAGGTGTGCTCCGAGAAAGACTCAAAGAAAATCTCGAACAGCATGCGCCGGTCCCGTTCATCGAGAGCTTCAGCGAAAGTGGCCGGATCCGAGCGCTCGCCCGCCTTGGCGATCAGCAAATCGAATATCTTCTCGGTCTCAAGGCCTCGATGCAGCCCACTGGAAACAATTTCTTGGGCAAGTTTTTCGCGGAAGCCATCCGCTTCCGCCAGCATGTGAATCAAACGGCGTTCAGCGCCCTTGACGCTCGGCCCCAGCAATTCGGCCTTCGGTTTCACCTCGCTGCGGCGTTCGGTGGCCGCTCGGCGAAGCGCTTCCCGCAAGACAGGCTCATCCACGTGCAGTTCGGAAGCGATGCGCGTGGCCCACTCCGAGCGCAGCAGCCCGTTCGGAAGCCGCTGGATGTATGGCATCAGAAAATTGAGAGCCGCCACCCGTCCGTTCGCGGTGGTGCGATCCATCAAACGCGCGCGGCCAATCAGATAGTCCAGGTACGGCGGAGCTTGTGTCAAAAGTTTCTTGTAAGCCTCGGCGCCCTGCTCTTTCAAGAATTTGTCAGGATCGGCGCCGCCCGGAAGCGCAAGCACTCGGACGTCAAACTCTTTTTCGAGCAGAAGGATCAGGGAGCGCTCTGTAGCCGCGTGTCCCGCTGTATCCGGATCGTAATTCACGACGACTCGCCGCGTGAAGCGGCCGAGCAATTTTATCTGTGGCTCCGCAAGACTCGTGCCACAGCTTGCTATTACGTTCATGATCCCGGCGCGCGCTACAGCGATCGCGTCCATATAGCCTTCCACCAAAACGCCGAAATCATTTTGCCGCAGGCCTTCCTTGGCCCGGTCGAGATGATAAAGAACGTTGCTCTTCGAATAGATGGGCGTCTCGGGCGAGTTCAAATACTTGGGCATGTCGTCGCCCATCGCGCGTCCGCCGAACGCGATCACTTTCCCCGCTTCGTTGGATATTGGGAACATAATGCGCCGGCGAAAACGGTCGAAGAACCGGCCGCTCTGCTCGCGGGAGAGAAGGCCTGATACTTCCAGCAGCGTTTCCGGGTACTTCTGTTTCAGAAATCGGAGCAGCGCATCGCCGGACGATGGCGCATAGCCCAGCCCGAATTTCATCATGGCCTCGCGATTCAGTCCGCGATCCTCCAGATACGCGTAGGCGACCTTTCCTTCGGGGCTCTCGTGCAATTGGCGCATGAAGAAAGCTGCACCTTCGCGGTGCATCTCCACCAGCGCACTTCGTTGCTGGTTTTCGCGGCGCTCTTCGGGCGAACGCTCGCGCGGCTTGGGAATCGCGATTCCGCATTTCTCCGCGACTGTGCGTATCGCTTCCGGAAACGTACACTTCTCCAGCTCCATCACAAATTTGAAAACATCGCCGCCCGCACCGCAGCCAAAGCAGTGGTAAATCTGTTTCACCGGATGTACCGCAAAAGATGGCGTCTTCTCCTGGTGGAACGGACACAGCCCGGTGAAGTTCTGACCGCTCTTCTTCAGACGTACGTACTCGCCGATCACGCGGACTACGTCCGCCTGCTGCTTCACCCGCTCCGCAAATGATCCTGCTTCAGCCATCGGGACGTTATTCTAAGCCAATTCCCTTATCGGATGTTTTCGTTGGTCTCTCACGGAGAGCGGCGATTGGAGTTCCAGGGTGAACGGTAGTTGCCGTTGCGCTTTAGCTTCGCAACTCCGCTATCGTAATTGCCGTCCCGCCCCGATCTTCCGCCTCATGTCGAACTTTATCGACTAGGGGATGGGTGGATAAAAATTCCGCCAATCCCCGACGCAGGGCGCCCGTTCCGTGCCCATGAATAATTCGAATGCTTGCCAAGCTGCTGAGCGCTGCCTCGTCGAGAAATTTATCTACGCGGCGCGTGGCTTCCTCCACCGTGCAGCCAATAACGTTTATCTCTTCGTTCGCGGGCTCGTCGCTCTGCTGCGCGTGAACCGTTACGCCGCTTGAGTGGGCAGATGCGGAAAGATCCGCCTTAGCCGGTTTCGCATCAATATCGATGCCGATCACATCCGCAAGCGGAACGCGCATCCGGAGAGGCCCCGCCTCCACTTCCGCCATGCGCCCGTCTAGTCGGCGGAAAATTAACGGTTGCTTGAATCCTTTCACCACCACGCGCAGGCCGGCAACAAGCTGTTCCGGAGCCACCGGCTTTGCTGGAGCGTCCGTTCCAACTCCGAGGTCAGCCTGCGAGGAAGCTAGCGTATCTAGTACCGCGGCATCAGCATCGGCGCGGGCGTCCGACGCAAGTTTTCCCATCCGCTTCCCGGACTGCTTTTCCAGTTGTGCTCGTAACGCACGGTCATGAATCTCCGCCGCAACACTCGCCACTTCGCCTTCGAGCCGTTTCTGCGTTTCTTGAAAACTCTTCTCCAGCTCGGCGATACGTTTTTTCTGGCGGTCAACCCACTCCGTTTTAAGCGCGTTCCTCTCGACCTCAATTTGTGCAAGCTCCTCGCGCGCCTCGCGTTTGATTGTCTCCATTTCATCTCGGCTGCGGTGAAGGTACGCGATCAAATCGCGCGCCTCACGCGATTCAGGCGAGAGACTCGCTTTAGCGTGCTCCACTACTCGCGTCGGCAGACCGAGCCTTCGCGCGATTTCGATTCCGCTCGAAGTTCCTGGCACGCCGACCAATAGGCGATATGTAGGCCGCAGGTTAACTTCGTCAAACTCCATCGCCGCATTGACGATTCCTGGCGTGGTCGAAGCGTAGGACTTCAGACGATCGTGATGCGTCGTAGCAATTGTCAATGCATGACGTGTCCGGAACTCTTCCAGCAGCGCCACCGCCAACGCCGCACCCTCCTCCGGAGCAGTGCCTGTTCCCATTTCGTCCACCAGAATCAGCGAGCGCTCTGTTGCGGTCTCCAGCATGGATTTCAAGTTGAGCATGTGCGCCGAAAACGTAGAAAGATCCGCCGCAATGGACTGTTCGTCGCCGATGTCGGCAAGCACATGATCGAAGATCGGCATATCGGCGCGTTCGGCTGCAACCGGAATACCGGATTGTGCGGAGAGTGCTGCTAATCCGACGCTCTTTAGCGCGACTGTCTTCCCACCTGTGTTAGGACCGCTGATGACCATCACCGTCTCTTCTCCGCCCAGTCCCAGCGACAGTGCAACCGCTTTGCGTCCCTGAGGCCTGAGCGTGGCTTCGAGCACGGGATTTCGCGCCGCATCCAGGCGCAATAAATTACCCTTCGTAAATTCCGGCATCACGCAATCGAGTTCACGCGCGAAGCGAACTCGGGCGAAAACCGAATCCAGATGGGCCAACTGCGCGGCCGCGGCTTCCAACGGACCGCGCTCTGCACGCACGCGGTCGGTCAGCTCTTCCAGAATCCGCGCAATTTCCGCCACCTCGTCTTCGCTCAATTGAACTAGACGATTATTCAAATCGATGGCTTCCAGCGGCTCGACGAAAACTGTTTGGCCCGTCGCGCTTGCCCCGTGAACCACGCCCGGAACTCCCCGGCGGTCGGCGGCCCGAACCGGGATGACGAAACGTTCGTTGCGAAGTGTGACGTAATCTTCGCCAGCCGGTTCGCCGCGGGAACGAAGAATTCCTTCCAGTGATTTGTGGATTTTAACGCGCGCTGTCGCCATGTTCTCGCGAACGCGTTTCAGTTGCGGTGAGGCGTCGTCGCTGATTTCTCCATTCGGCAGAACCGCGCGCCTGATCGCCGTAGAAAGATGTCGAAAATCCACCAGCGCTGCTGCAACTTCGGTAAGCCTGGGATATTTCGCTGCCTCCCCCTTGAACGCTTGCCGCACGGCGTGCGCCGCATCCATCAGCGATGCAACGTCCAAAAGCTCCGCCGGGACAAGAATAGAACCTGGAATAACCAATCGAGCGAGCCATGCTTCGGGATCGGCAAGCGAACCGAAACCAAATTCAGAACCGGCGCGAAAATACGCCACACCTTCGCGCACCAGCGCAAATTCGGCGTCGAGAGCTTCTGCGTCCTGTCGCGTCTGGAGCCCGAGCGTTGCGCGCCGGCCGGGTGCGCACGTGGTGTAACGGCTGACGATGTCTTTCAGCCGGTCGAATTCCAGAAGCTGTTCCGCCGATCTCATTTTCTCTTCTTAGATTGCGGGGAAGTTCCGAGTGTCTCGACCATTGCAATGCCAATCGCATCCATCGCGGCTGTGGCGTCGTGTCCGTGTGCCGTACTGTTGTTCCCGAAAATCGTAAAGACCAGATGTTCGCCGCGAGTAGTGGTGGCATAGCCGGACATCGCTCGCACATGCTCGAGCGAACCGGTCTTCGCCAATATCCGGCCTGACGCCGCCGTATCCTTCATCCTGTTTTCGAGTGTCCCGTCCACGCCGGCTATCGGAAACGTCGAAATGTAATCCGCTCCCCAGGGCTGTTGCGATACGTAAAGCAGAAGCTGAACGATCGCCCGAGGTGTGACCAGATCGTCTCGCGATAGCCCCGACCCGTCTGACAGAACAACGTCCCCATCCGCAATTCCAGCCGTTTTCAGGAAATTCTGCTCCACCCAGATTCCTGCGTCAGTCGAGCCAACACCCGCTTTTTCCCGCGCCACGGTGCGAAGAAACAGCTCCGCATGCAGGTTTTGGCTCACTTTGTTCGTTACGCGAATGCTTTCAAGCAGCTGTGGAGAAATATGCTCGGCCAGCACGAGAGTATTCACTATCTTGGCCATTTCGCCGCTCATGCCGCCGGGATTGAGCGGGATGTCTGCAGTCGGTGAAGTAGCCAGAGTGAGGGCATCAAACGGTCGAGGTGGCGCCGCATGCTGCACACGTATTCCGCCAGTGACGTGCACGCCGGCGCTTTCGAGAGTCTGCTTAAGCGTCCGTGCAACAACTTCGGCCGGATCAATCATTGCCAAGTCGAGTTTTATCGGCGCGTGTCCGGCGGGGATGGAGCCGCGTAGCAAAATAAATTTTTGTCCTGGTTGGCGAACTACTGAAAAATTCGGTTTCCCACTGCTCGGGCCGGTGCTCAATTCGTGCCCGAAATCAGTCGACGCAGCCTCCGGTTCGACCATGAGCTTTGCCGGATCGCCCTCCCGGTCCGCGGGGCTTACTTCAACTGAAAAAGAATTGTCGTTGAACGCAAGCGCGCTGACAGGCGCGCCAAATGTAAAATACAAGTCCCCAACGTTCCAGCCGGCTGGATATGGATCGTAAGGAAAATAACTATCATCGGCGACAATATCTCCATCCACCTCCTTCAGCCCTTTGGCCACCGCACTTTGCACCATCTCAGTTAAGGCCGCTTCCGAAGGACCTTCGCGTTCCACTTTCCCAGTGTACGGAAATTTTCGATTGGAGAGATCTGGATCACCGCGCCCCACTAAAAACAGGTCGCCGGCAAGCCGCCCATCGCTTCCGAGCTGGCCGGATGTTTCCAGGGTCGTATGAAAATGAAAGTCAGGACCCAGCATGGAGAGTGCAATCGTGGAAGTGAAAATCTTCGCATTTGACGCTGGCGTGAAAAATCTATCGGCATTCATCTCGTAAAGGGTTTCCCCGCTGTCGCGGTCTGCCACCAATACGCCCCAAAACGCTTTCTGCGCATGAGCATCAGCGAGCCCGGCATCAACTCGTGCCCGAAATCGCATCACATCTGGTCGTTTTGCGGCTGGTTTTTTCTTCGCTGAAGCAGCCTTTGGGACCGCCGTCAGATTCTGCGCTTCGGCGAGCGGCCCGAAAACGCTGAATGCAATCAGTAGCGCCAAAACGACAGAACAACGGTGGCTGCGAACGTGTGAAGTTATGGCGTATTTGATCATAGTGATTTGTACCGAATCGAAACGGAACTGATTATATTCGAATGTTCTCCCGCGCGCCTCGCTTGCAGAAAGGTTGCGATTCCACGCCGAAAACCATATGATATGTGCTCCCCATAGGAGGAAATCCATGAAAAACGTTTTATCGGCTCTGCTGATGCTAGTCCTAGCCGGAATACCCGCGATGTTTACGGCATCTACCTTACGCGCGGATGACGACACCACAAAAGACGAAGACCGCATTAAGAATGCAGGTCAAGTCGTAAAAGAGATTATGAATATTCCCGACAACATTCCGCAAAGCCTCATCGACAAAGCGGACTGCGTCATTGTATTTCCTTCGGTGCTCAAGGCCGCATTCATCGTGGGCGCCAGCTACGGTCGCGGCGTCATGACCTGCCGTCGCGGCGATAATTTCGATGGTCGCTGGGGCGCGCCATCGATGATGGCGCTGGAAGGCGCCAGTTTCGGCTTTCAGGCTGGCGGACAAGCAACCGACTTCGTTCTGCTGGTCATGAACGAAGATGGCGCTAAGGGTATTCTCGCCAGTAAAGTGAAAATCGGCGGAGACGCATCCGCAGCCGCAGGCCCGGTTGGACGCAACGCTTCAGCGGAAACGGACGTCACTTTGCGCGCGCAGATTTTGACCTATTCCCGAGCGCGCGGTCTTTTCGCTGGCGTCTCGCTCGCGGGTTCCACGGTACGCCCGGACAACGATGCCAACGAACGTATCTATGGCAAGAAAATTTCGGCCAGGGACATCGTCCTTCATGGCGCCGTTCCTCCGCCGCCGTCGGCCGCGCTGCTTCTTTCAACTTTGAGGAAGCATTCACCAAAGCACAGTTCCTAATCGAAACGCCATTCTATATTTCTTATATTCGGCTTCCGTTCGGAAGCCGAACGAAGCAGGTTGATGTACAATCAGCCTGCTTCGGATACTAAGAGAAAATCCCAGGTCAGGTAATACGATTCCGAGCTTCAGCTCCGAGTCCATCCTAGTCAAGAAAGGTTGAACCGTGAAAAAGAAAATGATCGTTTTTGCACTTTGTTTAGCTGTAGCTTCTCCCATGTTCGCTCAGAGAAAAGAAGAGGAGCGTCTATCTAACTCGGCCACCGTACTGCGGGAGATTCTCGTGGATCAGGGCCTGCCTACCAGTATCGTTGACCAGGCCGATTGTATCGTCGTGTTTCCCAGCGTCAAGAAAGTAGCCATCGGCATCGGCGGCAGTTATGGACGCGGCGTACTTGTTTGCCGCAATGGCGCGAAGATGGATGGTGCCTGGGGCGCACCGGCGATGTACCGGCTCGACCAGGCCAGCATTGGCGTGCAACTCGGCTCTACGGCCACTGATTTTGTGCTGGTGGTCATGAACCACACCGGCGCAGAGCAAATCCTGAATGGGAAGACAAAGCTCGGAGCAAATGCCGCTGCCGCTGCTGGTCCCACGGGCGCTCAAGCTGTCGGTTACAATGCCGCTTCCATGAAGGTAGACGTCCTCACGTACTCGCGGACCAAGGGACTATTTGCCGGTGTCTCTCTGGAAGGCGCGTCGATGGACTCCGATGACGATGCCAACAAGGCTCTGTACGGCAAAGCGATCAGCGCGAAAGACATCGTTGAAGGCGGACAGGCAGTTCTTCCGTCAGCTAAATCGCTGATTGACGAGCTCGACAAGACTTCAGCCAATCGCAAGTAGTTTCGAAACGAAACAGGAACACGCTGATTCAGCTAGAAGGATCTCTGTAAGAATTTGGACCGTCCTTCCGAGCTGAACCGGCCGCTCTTCATCTGCTGCGCCGGGGAGAAAATCCCCGGCGCAGCGAACTTCCCGCTGAGTCCTTTTGCGCTGGTTTGATCGTCTTGACCTGCCATCCAAATATGACTTATAGTCGTATTCGTCTATAAGTCATTATTAGGAGTTCCTCACATATGAAGTCTTCCAGTGCGGTTCGCTCCCCGCGCCGCGCTTCAGGCTTCCGGCCCTCCGATCGGCGCGAGCGCCGTCGCGTAGAAACTCGCGAACGCATCTATCGTGCCGCCCTGCGGATCTTTGCCCAACGTGGCTATCTGGAAACTACCGTCGAAGACATCACGGACGCCGCCGACGTAGGTAAGGGAACGTTCTTCAATTATTTCCCCACTAAAGAACATGTCTTGGCCACCTACGGCGAGCAGCGCGTCGCCTCGATCGAACGCGCCTTAAACAAAGCTCGCTCGACAAATCACTCCGTGTTAGCCGTTCTCAAGGAATTGGCTACCAACCTGGCCGGACAGTCTTCGCAAAGTCCCGATTTGCTTCGCTCAATTTTCGCGGCTCATTTGTCGTGTGCGCCGGTGCGGGCAGAGTTGCAAAGCCGGCTTCAGCGCGGACGGCGGCTGTTGGCGGAAATTTTTGTCCTCGGTCAGCAAAAGGGCGAGATTCGCCGCGATCGTTCTGCTGCTGATCTCGCTCGGCTAACCCACCTGATCCTAATGGGCGTGACCATAGCTTGGGCGTTGAATCCGGATTCCCTGCTGCGAAAGTCGGCAGAGGAAGTCTGGGAGCTGTTCTTCCCGAGCCTTTCTGCCGATATATCCATCTCAAAGAAGGGGAATGGTAAAGGCAAGCGTCAGAGGAAAACAGCGCGCTAACTGCTTCGTTGCCGTCAAATTTGACGTGGCTTGGTGAATCTCGAAGCGCTGGGTTTCATCATACATAGCATAGAACTGGAGGAGATTCCGTGAAACTTCGATTGGCTGCCATCGCCCTTATGCTGACAGTCTTCTCGCCAGCGGCCAAGAACCCCCTGTTGGCGCAGTCCCCCGTCGGGCCTGTCGCCTCCCAATCCGGAAACTCAAGTTCCAGCGCCGGCACCACTTCTTACTCTGCTCCTTCTTCCGCATCTTCACCCGCCGCTGCGCAAGGACAAAATTCATTCACAGGTAGCGTGCCATCGAAACTTGTTCCCGGCATTCTTCCGATTTCGCTCGAAGACGCCATCAATCGCGGCCTGAAACAGAACCTCGGCTTGTTGCTCTCGAGCCAGGACGTCGGTTCAGCGCGCGGCCAGCGCTGGCAGCAGTTGAGCTCGCTCTTGCCTAATCTCACGACCACCAGCTACGTCAATCAGTCTCAAATTGACCTTGCCGAATTTGGGTTCAGCTTCAAAATTCCTGGCGCAAGTATTCCTTCCATCGTCGGCCCTTTCACTTATTTCGACAGCCGCGCTTATGTGACGCAATCAGTCTTTGATTGGAAGGCCATCAACAACACCCACTCCGCTTCGCAGAGTGTGAAAGCCGCGCAATACACGTACAAGGACGCGCGCGATCTCGTCGTTCTCGCGGTCGGTTACAACTATCTTCAGGCCATCGCCGACGAAGCCCGCATCGAAACAGCCGAAGCTCAAGTCAACACCGGACAGGCCCTCTACAATCAGGCCTCCGATCAGCTCAAAGCCGGAACTTCCCCGGCCATCGACGAACTACGCGCGCACGTGGAGTTGCAGACGCGCCAGCAGCAATTGATTCAGGCCCGGAATGATCTCGCAATTCAGAAGCTGACCATCGCGCGAGTGATTGGACTTGCGCCAGGCCAGGAATTTGATCTGACCGATAAATCTCCGTACGAACCTCTCGAAGGCATTACCGTCGAGGACGCACTGAAGCGAGCGTATGCAACGCGTTCGGATTTTCAGGCCGCACTGGCAACTGTCACTTCCGCCGAGTATTCGCGGCGCGCGGCCCACGCCGGTTATTACCCGTCGCTCTCCGTCAGCGGCGATTACGGAATTGCCGGAACTTATTCGGATCTCTTCACCCATGGGGTATTCGACCTGCGCGCGACATTGAGTGTTCCGATCTTCCAGGGCGGCAAAGTTCACGGGGATGTCTTGGTCGCTGATGCACAGCTTCAACAGAGCCGCGATCATCTCGACAACCTGCGCGGACAAATCGATGCGGACGTTCGCACCGCGCTGTTCAACCTTGAATCTTCGGGGCAACAAGTGGTCGTAGCTAAGAGCAATGTTGCTCTGGCAGATGAGAGCTTATTGCAATCGCGCGATCGTTTTGCCGCAGGAGTGACCAACACCGTGGAAGTTGTCCAAGCGCAAGAAGCCGTCGCGAGCGCGCACGAAAACTACATTTCGGCTCTCTACAATTATAACTACGCGAAGATTTCCCTGGCGCGGGCCATTGGTTTCGCGGAAGAAGGCGTGAAGCAGTATTTCAAAGGAAAATAAATGGCACAGAGAACAGACGTGGAACCACCTAAAACTCCGCCGGACCAGAGCGTCGCTCCGGCTGAAAAACCTGCTGCAGCCGCCGCAGTTGCCCCGGAAACTCATTCGGCATCAGAGCCTCCACCGTCTCGTGCGGGAAGATTCATTCAATCGAATCCTAACGCTCGTTTTTTTCTGATTGCTGCGATCCTTCTGGTGCTGGTCGGTGGATTCTTCGCTTGGCGATATTTTCAAAGCTATGAATCCACCGACGATGCGGAAGTGGACGGCCACCTGATGCCGCTCAGCGCGCGAGTTTCGGGCTACGTCACAAAAGTGAACGTAGACGACAACCAGTACGTCACCGCGGGCACTGTACTTGTTGAAATCGATCCCCGCGATTATCAAGTCGCCGTGGACCAAGCCAGGGCCGCGGTGGAAGACGCACGCGCCACCGCCCAGGCCTCTAACTTGAACGTCCCCATTACAAACGTAAACACCGCCAGCCAACTTTCCTCCTCGGAAGCGGATATTGAAAACGCGAAAGCGGGGATCGCCGCCGCCCAGCAACAGTACGACGCCGCTCAGGCCCAGCTTGCCGAAGCTCAAGCCAATGACACAAAGGCCCAGTTAGACGTTGGCCGTTACAAACAACTTGTTGATAAACAGGAAATTTCCCAGCAGCAGTACGATCAGGCGGAAGCCGCTGCGAAGGCGAATGCGGCCGGCGTCTTGGCTGCACGCTCCTCCGCAGCAGCCGCCGCACAGCAAGTAACCCAAGCGCGCAGCAAGCTCGTCACCGCCGAAGCCGGTCTGCGCGCATCGCAAACTGCGCCGCGGCAGGTTGCTACCTCCGAAGCTCGCGCTCTTTCTGCTGACGCCACCGTAAAGCAAAAACAAGCGCTCCTCGATCAGGCTGAATTGAATCTCCAGTACACCAAGATCGTTGCGCCGGTGAATGGCGTGATTACGAAAAACGTCGAAGTCGGCATGAACGTCCAGCCCGGACAACAATTGTTCTCCATCGTTCCGCTGGAGGACGTTTGGGTTACCGCGGACTTCAAAGAAACTCAATTAAAAGGCATGCGCGTGGGTCAGTCCGCAAAAATAGAAGTGGATTCCAATGGACGCACTTACAACGGGCATATTGATAGCTTTGCGAACTCCAGCGGCGCCCGTTTGAGCCTGCTGCCGCCTGAGAACGCTACCGGCAACTACGTCAAAGTAGTTCAGCGCATCCCGGTAAAAATTGTCCTCGAACCCGGGCAGAACAAGGACCTCTCGCTGCGGCTGGGGATGTCGGTGGAAGCCAAAGTTTACGTGAAGTGACCCCGGCGCTCTTATGCCATCGGACGCCTACCAACGGCCGCCTGTAAACCCCTGGGTCATCGCACTCACGGTAACGCTCGCTACGTTCATGGAAGTGCTCGACACTAGTGTCGCAAATGTCGCGCTTCCTCACATTGCAGGCAGTCTTTCCGCCGGTCAAGACGAAAGCACCTGGATACTCACGTCCTACTTGGTTTCCAATGCGATCGTTCTGCCCATGAGTGGCTGGTTTTCACAGATGATCGGCCGCAAGCGTTTTTATATGTCCTGCGTGGCGATTTTCACCATCAGCTCATTTCTGTGCGGACTGGCTCCCAGCCTCGGCATGCTGATCTTTTTTCGCGTACTGCAGGGAGCAGGCGGCGGAGGCTTGCAGCCCAGTGAACAGGCAATTCTCGCGGACACATTTTCTCCGGCCAAACGCGGAATGGCATTCGCGGTCTACGGCATGGCTGTCGTCCTTGCTCCGGCTATCGGCCCCACGCTCGGCGGGTGGATCACCGACAACTTCGATTGGCGCTGGATTTTTTTTATCAACATCCCGGTCGGCATTATTTCCCTGCTTCTCACCAACCGGTTAATTTCCGATCCTCCTTACATGAAGGAGCAAAAGCGCACGGGCTTTAAAATCGATTACATCGGATTAGGATTGCTCGCCCTTGGCCTCGGAACTCTGCAGGTCGTGCTCGACAAAGGCCAGCGCGACGATTGGTTCGGTTCGCACTTAATCGTCATCATGACCACCATCAGCGCGACTGCCTTAATAGCAGTTGTGATTTGGGAGTGGTATCACAAAGATCCCATCATCGACTTGCATCTGTTCAAAGATCGCTCTTTTGCCGTCGGAAATATGTTGATGTTCATGGTGGGATTCGCATTGATGTCCAGCACTGTTTTGCTGCCGCTCTTTATGCAAACGGTTATGGGCTACACCGCGGAACAAGCTGGCCTCGCATTGATGCCCGGAGGATTCGCCATTCTGGTGGCCATGCCCGTCGTGGGCTTTCTTCTTGGGCGTTATGATGCGCGGAGACTTCTGCTCTTCGGGATGGCTATGCTTTCGTTTGCACTATTCCATATGACTCGATTCGATACCGCCATCGATTTTCGCACTGTGGCTACCGCGCGTGTATTCCAAGCTATCGGCCTCGCATTTCTCTTCGTTCCCATCAACACCGCGGCGTACGCATTTATTCCCAAAAACAAATCCAACGCGGCATCCGGCTTGATCAATCTCGCGCGGAACATCGGCGGCAGCATAGGAATTTCACTCGTCACCACAATGCTCGCGCGCCGTACACAGTTCCATCAGGCCAATCTGAATAACGACATACATGCGGGAAGTCCACAACTCCAGGCCATAATTGCTGAGACTACGCGCGCGCTTATAGCCAAAGGATCGTCCGCCTATCAAGCTTCGCACCAGGCCTACGCCATGGTCGCAAATATGCTCGATCGACAAGCCACCATGCTGGCGTATATAGACAACTTCTGGCTCCTCGGCGTATCCGTGCTCGTCATGCTCCCCTTTGTCTTCCTGATGAAGAAAGTGAAGCCGGGCGGCCCAATAGCTGTACACTGATGCTCCGGGAGGAACGCTATGCAGGTCCGGACCATCACCGTCGAGCGCGAATACGGCAGCGGTGGTGCGCTTATCGCGCGCCGCTTGGCCGAAAGACTAGGCTGGAAATTGTGGGACCAGGAACTTACCGCGGAAATTGCCCGCATAGCGAGGGTCGACCCGAAAGCTGCAAAGGAGTGCGACGAACGCGTGGACCCTTTGGTCTACCGCCTGTTCAAAGTCTTCGCTCGTGGAAGCTATGAAAGAGCGCTCCCGGTGGAGGGCTCGGCCTCCGGGTTTGACACCGATCAGATGGTCGATCTGTTGCGTAAAGTTGTGGAGGATGTCGCTTCCCGGGGAAATTGCGTCATCGTAGGGCGCGGTGCGCCTTACATTTTACGAGATCATCCGGACGCCTTCCACGTCTTCGTTTATGCCTCACGGGAGGAGAAAATCCTCCGCATAAAATCAATCGGGAAAACTGAAAAGGAAGCTGCCCAATTGGTCTCCGAAATCGATGCCGAGCGCGCCTCCTTCATACGCCACTACTTCGGATCGGAGTGGCCCTGTCGGGCGCTCTACAACGTAATGATTAACTCGAAATTTGGAGATGAGTACGTAATCGAAATGATCCTGGAACACATCGCCGCTCTTGAGAAGCTGCACGTTCCTCAGAGCGCCAATGCATAGCCCTTCTTTCGGTTCTCGTTAGGACAATCTACTTCGCTCCGTCTGGCTTAAAGTTAGGGTTCTGGATGATGCCCAGAACATTGCCAAACGGATCCCGCACCGCGCCAATCAGAATTCCTCCGCCCACATCCTGAATCTCTTCAAGCGGCGATGCTCCCATTTCCACTAAACGTTTGTAAGCAGCTTGTGCGTCCTCCACACCCCAGTAGGCGACGCCCGCGCGAGCGCGCTTCGCAGCCGCATCCTTCTCTGGCAGAAGTCCCAACTCATATCCGCCTACGTTGAATCCAACGTAGAAAGGCTGATCGAAATAGGGCTGTTCGCCCAGCACTTTGCTGTACCAGGCTTTTGCTTTCGCAATGTCCGGCGCGTCATATACAGCGGTTCGCAAACCTAAGAACATGGGCTGCTCCTTCGCATCGCCTCTAACAGACTTCGCCGCTGACACATCCACGCGGCCGGCCAAAAATGCGCTTAAACATATCACGGAGACAAGCATCGTGAACGCGGATACGTGTTTCAGCTTCACGCCCCGCACACGTTTTGTTTGCGCAGGCAAATCAGCAACTTGCAGTTCCATCTGCCGCGCGATTTTCCCGCGGCCACCCGCCGGTTTCCTTGATTTCGCTCGAGGCATTACGCTCCTCCTCCCTGCCAACCAAGTTGCAGCTGCGGCGACTTCCAAGCCCGGGATTCGTCCGTGCGTGTCCGCAAACCAAGTTCATACTTACGCCGCAGTTTCTCCACGCGAGCGCTAATCTCCTTGCGATACGTCTCGGGCACGGTCCCATATCGCCCGTACCACGCGCGATATTGTTGCGAGAGTTTCGGAAACTTCTTATCCAGAAATGGCATGAATTGCTTCAACGATGCCGGCATCAGGAAAAGTACTCTTCCCGCAAGCCATTGCGCCCCCGCATCTCGCGCGGCACGCGCCAGCGTATCCAGATCCTCTTCACTGTCCGTTATCCCCGGCAGGATTGGCATTGCCAACACACCCGCTGAGATTCCAGCCTCGCGCAACTTGCGAACCGCCTCGAGCCGCAGATCCGGCCTTGGAGCGCGAGGCTCTAGCAGGCGCGCGAGCCGAACACGCATCGTCGTAATACTCAGGTTCACCGTGATGGATGATCGTTCCGCGATGCGCCGCAGCAAATCAATATCGCGAACCACCTGATCTGACTTAGTCGTGATCGAAAGCCTCAGCCCCTCGCGCAGCGCCATTTTTTCCAGAATCGCGCGCGTGGCTCCGAACTCCCGTTCCGCCGGTTGGTACGGGTCGGTGGCTGTTCCAATCGCAATATGTTCTCCCCAGACTTTCTTCGTGGAGAGATCGCGATCGACTAACGCCCCGGCATCTTTCTTCACGTAAATTTTCGACTCGAATTCTCCGCCGTCGATGTCCATGTATTCGTGAGTGTAGCGTGCGTAGCAATACTTGCAGCCGAATTCGCAGCCGCGATAGGGATTCACCGTCCATCGAAACGGCACCCTCTCCGAATCGCAGTAGTTCAGGATTGATCGTACAGGAAGAAGAAAGTACTCCGTCCCGCGCTTGGCTTCAGCGCGGAGGGAGGAAGCGGCGAGGCGTGCAATGCCGACCAGTTCCGTAGCGGGCTTCGTTCGGAGCGGTGATCCCGACTCTGTCGGAACTGGCTCCGGGGGCGCGGAAGCGTCACTCGGTTGCTCACAGGTGCCGTGGCGAGCGGCTGTGGGGAAAAGGGTGAGACTGGTCTGCTCCGGACCTTCCCGCCGACGCCGTAGCGTCGCTGGGGCTGCCCGGAATATGGGAGAAGTGGCCATTGGAGCCTCGCCGTCACGTGTTGCATCTTATTCGCCTTTTATTCGCTATGTCAAGAACTATTCTTCGCTTTATATTCGCCTGTTCGGGAGTCGAGGTCGCCCTGGAAACCCTGTTCTTGACCAAAGCTCGGCGCAGACGAGCTCCCGCTATACTGAAGTTGCATTCCCTCGGAGAATCCCCGTGGCAGAGGTCGGAATCCTGATCATCGACGACGACATCGGCAGCCAGCGAGCGCTTAAGAACGTCCTCGATTCCGAGGGCTGGCGTGTCCGGCTGGCCCCTCTCGCCTCGGAGGCGATGTCCGAATTGGCCAGCGGTCAGTGGAATCTCGTCATCGTCAACATCGCTCTTACCGACGTTCGTGGCCAGCTTTTCTCCATCCTCAAGGAACTCGCCCAGACCGAGTCTTATCCCGCACCGCAAGCCGAAAATGAAGCTCCGCCGAAGCGCATCCGAGTTCTCTTTCTGGTTCCTTTGCTCGCAGCGAAGCAGGCGCAGCCCATCCTCGAGCAGGAGGGTCTTCCTTATTCACTCAAGCCGTATCACCTCCACGATTTCCTTGAGAAAGTAAGCGAGCTGCTAGTAGAGTCCGGCGCGCTCGCTGAACCCATCCGCAGTATGGGAGATTTTTCCGCTCTCAAAAAAAGACAGCGAAAGATCCTCAATTCGCGCGATAGCCGCCGGGGCACCATGTTCGCGTCGCGCGAGGATTATCAAATGTCAGAGGAAGAATTGCTCGAGTTCGAAAAACAGGAAGAAGAAGAACGCAAGAAGCGCGAGAAAGAATTGCACGACCGCCAGCACCTCGGATAGCTTTCGGTACACCCACAGAATATTGTTACTCTGTCGATTTATTCTGAAATAGACGAACCTCGCTCCGGTCCGGTGTCTCCTCCAAAAGTTCCGAAATCGTCTTCTTAAAAACAGGATGCCTCGCGTTGGGAGCAATCTCGGCAAACGGCACCAGCACGAATCGCCTTTCCGCCATGCGCGCATGCGGAATCTCGAGTTGTTCTGAACTCACCACGCGATCCTCATAGAATAAAATATCCATGTCGATGAAGCGCGGCCCCCGCCGCACGCGTCTTCGCCGTCCCAGTTCGCGCTCGATATCCAGCAGTGTGTGCATCAATTGCGGCGGCAGAAGGTTTGTTTCCGCTTCTATCACGCAATTTAAGAACCAGCTTTTCGAAGTTGTTTCCACCGGCTCGGTTTCGTACAGGGACGACTTCCGTGTGACGCTCACCCCGTGCGCACCGAGAGCCTTCATCGCCCGCGCAATATATTGCGAGCGGTCTCCCTTATTCGAACCCAGCGATAAATAGATTGTCGTCATAGCCGCAGGAAAATCATGATAACCGGGAACAGTCGTATCGCGGAATTAGTCGCTAGCTGAAAAGTCCGGGCTGGCGGCGGGGCTCATCCATGCCGAAGTGTTTGTAGGCCAGAGCGGTCGCCACGCGCCCTCGCTGCGTGCGGTCGAGCAAACCCAGTTGCATCAGGTATGGCTCGTAAATTTCCTCGATAGCGTCTTCTTCTTCGCTCAGCGAAGCCGCGATAGTATTCAGCCCCACGGGGCCGCCAGAATATTTCTGAATGATCGTCAGCAATAAATTGCGGTCCACTTCGTCCAGCCCGTGTTCGTCCACTCCCAGCATAGCGAGCGCGTCGCGCGCCACCGTGACATTGATTTGACCCTTCGCCCGCACTTCCGCAAAATCGCGGACGCGCCGCAACAGCCGGTTTGCAACCCGCGGCGTCCCGCGGCTTCGCCGCGCGATCTCGGCGGCGCCTTGCTCATCCATAGTGATGCCTAGGATTTTTGCCGAACGCTGGACGATCTGCAGGACATCTTCCGGAGAATAAAATTCCAATCGGTGCACGATTCCGAATCGCGAACGCAGCGGCGCCATAATCAATCCCGCACGCGTAGTTGCTCCGATCAAAGTGAACTGATTAAGTTGATAGGGATGCACTCGCGCGCCGGGCCCCTGTCCAATAATCAAGTCCACGCGAAAATCTTCCATCGCCGGATACAAAATCTCCTCCAGCGAAGGCTGTAGCCGGTGAATCTCGTCCAGAAAAAAGAAGTCGCGCGGGTCCAGCGACGTGAGCACCGCCGTAACATCGCCTTTTTTCTCCAGCAGCGGGCCAGAAGTTATTTTGATCGCCGAGCCCATCTCATTTGCAAGAATCTGCGCGAGTGTAGTTTTTCCCAGTCCCGGCGGCCCGTAGAGCAAAACGTGATCCAACGCTTCCCCTCGGTTCCTCGCCGCGTCCACCGCAATCTTCAGGTTTTCCTTCACCCGCGACTGGCCGACAAAATCTTCCATGCGCTTCGGCCGTACGCTCGCGTCAATGCGCGCGTCTTCATCCAGCGCCTTTCCTGAAATAACCCGGCTCCGCCCGTCCGTGATTTTCTCTGCCAACTATCCCTCGTCTTTGCCGCCGATTCAGACTGCGCTCTTCCCAGAAAAAGTTCAATTATTCATCGCGCCCGGCGCGAGCCGTTTTCTTCATAGACGCGCCGCCGAGAATTTGAAGTGCCGCGCGCAGCAGTTCCTCAAAATCGCCCGGTGCCTTCACGTCCGCCTTTTCGATCGCGCTGTCCACCGACCGCGCGTCGTAGCCAAGGTTCACCAGGGCAGAAGCAACATCCGATTCGAGTTGCGAACGCGTCGTGGGTTTCCCAGCTTGCGGCACATCCACAACTGCCAGTTTATCCCGTAACTCCACCACCATGCGCTCCGCCGTTTTGCGCCCGACGCCCGGAATACGCACCAGTTGCGCCAAGTCTCCTTTACGAATCGCAGGAATCAGTTCTTCCAGGCTCATGCCCGAAAGAATTTTCAAAGCGAGTGATGGTCCCACGCCGGAAGCGGAAATCAGCATCTCGAAGCAATGTTTTTCCCGCGCGGTAAAAAAACCATACAGCGCGAGCTGATCCTCGCGCACGTGCGTGTAGATCAACAGCGTCGATTCGCTGTGCAGCGCCCCCAGGCTGGTAAACGTCGAAAGCGGAACCACCACCTGGTAGCCCACGCCGCCCACATCAATCAGTACCAGATTGGGCCGCTTCTCGATCAGCTTCCCGCGCAGTGATCCAATCATATTCAGCGATTATTGATTAGCGCCGCGGGAGTGTCAACGCAACCCGGAGGACTAGACGAGGAATTTCTTTAGCGGCTCTCCGTAGTGATTGTTCCATCCCCATTCGAGGTGGTCGAACTCACCTTCCGGAAAACCGGTGTGATCCAGAACAAGCGTGGTTTCGGGATCCCGCGGTTTCAGCTCGAACCTTACAATTGAGTACACTCCAGGATCCCAATGCGTGGGTCGCCAAGCCTGGACGATCCGCTGGTTGGGTATCAATTCGACGTTCCGTCCAACGATCATTCCGCCGAACATCGAAAAAGCACCGCCCTCTTTAGGATCGATCTCAGCCGGCATGCCGGAGAATGTAGCGAACTGCTTTGAATCCAGGAGCGCCTCATAGATGCGCTGAGGACTCGCTTTATAGTCGAACTCCAAATGCAGCGAAGTTCGCTTCGCGTTGGCCGCGGTGCTGGGCGTTTCCTTCATCGCCTGTTGCTGGGTTTTTCCCCAAACGTGGCCACCCGCCAGACTGCCAAATACAACGGCAACACCGGCGATCATCTGCCGTCGTGTCGTCGCGTGCGATAGCGTGCCCAGACTCGTTCTCTCGCTCATCATTCCCCTCCCGACTTTTATTCTCCGCGTCGTGCATAACAACACGAACCTAAAATATGTTCAAGATCATATTTTCACGGAAAGTAAAATGCTCTTCGAGCCATACTGCGCCGAAGTTCGGAGGACTTATGCCCTACGCCGCTGGCCACCGTACCGAGATAAAAGGGAAAATAATTCAAAGCGCGCGCCGGCTCTTCAATCGCCACGGCTTTGATAATGTCTCCATCGCCCAGATCATGGCCGGGGCGGGCCTCACACACGGCGGCTTCTACAGCTATTTCAAGAGCAAGAGCGAGCTGTACACCGAGGTTTTGGGGTGCTTCTTCACCGATCCAAATTGGAAGAGCTGCTGGGAAGGCGTCGAAGTGGATCTGGCATCCGCGGACGTGGGCCCGCAAGTCGTCCGCGCCTATTTGTCGCGACAACACTTCGAGGATGTGGAGAACTCATGTCCGATGGTGGCGTTGCCGACGGACGTCTCACGCAGTAGCCCACATGCAAAGCGCGCGTTCGAAACTGTGTTCGAGGCAATGGTCAGCGTCTTGGAACGTAGCTCGGTCGAGAACGGCCGGCCTCGCCGTGCCAGAGCCCAAGCAACTGCTGCTCTGTGCGTCGGAGGTATGGTCGTGGCCCGCGCCTTGCTGAACCGCGTTCACGCGGATGAACTGCGCCAGGCGTGTATGTCCGTCGCGCTCACGCTGGGAGGATGGCACGACGAGAGTAAGTTGAAAAATGGCAAATCCAAGCGATCCCATCCGCTTCGCGCGGGAAAGGTCTAATTGCCGTAAACCTGGCCGTCACCCGCAACGCCTTTGTAGAAACCCGGCTCGCAAGCCGCAATTCCGGGAACAAAAAACAGCGACATTCCGTATCACACACAGCGAGCGATCCTCCATGTTCTCGCGCACCATCAAAGCTCAACGACTAGATTTGGTGAACTGCGCATTTCTTCGTGTGAAACAACCCGCACTCTTATCCTTATTGCTTGTTTCCCGTTCCGCTTGACACCCCGCAGGAAGCGCGCTCTCGTCTACTCCTTAATCTCAGTCTGAAACAGTTTTACATTACGAACTCGCACCAATATTCATACAGTTGCATTCTCGCAACAATTAGTAACCGATACTGTTCGCTTTAGGGAAATGCACTGTTCGTTTTCGATGCAGAAATATTCTGCATGCACGTGATGAAAATAATTTTCTGAATTTCTTGCTGTCCTTGCTTTCGACAGGATTACCGCTGCGTCTAAGTGGGTGCAAGGGGCGAGTGAGACTTTCAGTCAGATTTAAGGAGGAACTAAAAATGTCGCGTCGCAAAATGAATGGAGTGTTAACAATCCTTGCAGCATTGACTCTCGCGCTATCGATCGCAGCTCACGCGGCTCCGGCGAAGGACGCTAAATCAACCGTCACTCCGATTGTGAAGACGGATTTGAGGCTGCTAAGCCCGGCCACCTTGGGCGGCACGGACCTGAAACCTGGAGAATATTTGGTGACTGCTGACGACACACATGCGAGGTTCTTAAAGGGCGGGAAAGTCATAGCGGAAGCATCCATCCAGTGGAAGGATGAAAGCGCCAAGCGGCAAGACACCGCTGTCGTCGTCGATTCCAATCAGATCAAGGAGATACACTTCGCCGGCAAGATGAAGTACGTCGAAATCACCCAGTAACGAATATCACCTTATGAAACGGGCAGTAATCGCCACTCGATTGCTGCCCGCTTATTTTTGCAGATTGGAGTTTTCGGGGGAGGCCGCATTTCCGGAAGCTTTGCGATCGCAACAACAGTCGTGGTATCAACGCCGCGAGCGATCCTGCTTCACTGCTTCGTCCACCAGCGATCCTAGCTCGCGCCGCGTCAAATTGATGCGCTCGGTTTCGGCGCCTTCCGACGTCACCGGCGACACCGGGCCCAAATTCGAAGCGGTCTGCAGACCGTAGCGCGCGCGCGCCGCGAACAATTTCTCGACGTCGCAATCCGAGAGCAGTACTTGCTTGCCCAGCATTTGCGTCACCAGCGCCACGCGGGCAAAATGTTCGGTCGTCTCCATCCGGAAAAACGCTTTCAGCAGATCCTGTCCGTAGGTGACCACGCCGTGATTCGCCAACAGGATTGCGTCGTATCCTTCCACCAGCGGCTCGATAGCGTCCACCAACTCTGATGTGCCCGGCGTCCCATATCGCGCCACCGGCACGCATCCCAGCGAGAGCACCAATTCGCAGAGTAGCGCCTTGTTCAACGGTATTCCTGCGGCGGCATAGCCCGTTGCTACTGGCGGATGAGCGTGGCATACCGCGTTTATCTCCGGACGTAGGCGGTAAATCAGAAGATGCATCCCCAACTCGGAGGATGGATTCCGCCGCCCGCTCACTTTGTGGCCCTCAAGATCGGTGACTACTAGATCGTCCGCCGTCATCATGCCTTTGCAGATTCCCGTGGGCGAAGTGAGGATATGCTGAGGGTCCAGGCGCAGGGAGATATTCCCATCAGTGGAAGCAACGTAGCTACGATCGTGAATCCACCGGCCAACAGCGCAAATATCCCGGCGGTGTTCGTCTTCCGTCTTTAATGCCCCGGGCGAAATCGAATCAGGATACATAGTTTCCTCCCTGGCAAATCGGCAACGAATCTAGGCGTAGATTCCGCGCAGCCTGAGCGCGCGAGCTACGCGATCGATCGCCACAATGTACGCAGCGATCCGATTGTTCACTCCGTGCGTCTCCGCGTAGCGAATCACTTGCTCGAAGCTGAGGTCCATGACGTCTTGCAACCGTTCATTCACTTCGCTTTCGCGCCAGAAAAAGCCCTGGCGGTCCTGCACCCATTCGAAATAGCTGACGGTCACGCCGCCCGCGTTTCCGAGAATGTCCGGAACGATAAAAATTCCTTTATTCTCGATGATGGAGTCCGCGTGCGAAGTGGTGGGTCCGTTCGCGCCCTCGCAGAGAATTTTGCAATCCACGCGGCCAGCGTTTTCACTCGTGATCTGGTTCTCAGTGGCGGCCGGCACCAGAATATCGCAGGGATGAAAGAGGACTTCCTGTGCGGTCATCTTGGCCCCGCCGCCGGGGAATTCTGGCAGAGCTTTGCGCTGGCCGTAGACCCAGTCCACCACTTTGGGAACATCAAAACCTTTTTCGTTGTAGAGCCCCCCGTGAATATCCGCTATACCGATGATTTTGTAGCCTGCTTCGTGCATCAGTATCGCGGCTTGCGAGCCGACGTTGCCGAAGCCCTGAATGATCACGCGGCAGCCCTCGCGCTTCATCTTGAGTTTCGTCAGCGCATTGTTGCAGCAGATCATCAGGCCACGTCCGGTGGCTTCTTTGCGCCCTTGCGAGCCGCCCAGCTCGAGCGGTTTGCCGGTGACTACCGCTGTGGTCGCCTGCCGCACGTGCATGGCGTAAGTGTCCATCACCCATGCCATGGTCTGTTCATTAGTGCCGATGTCCGGCGCCGGGACGTCGCGCTCGGGGCCAAACCATTCGCTCAGTTCAGCCGTGTAACGCCGCGTGATGCGCTCGAGTTCGGTTTTCGAAAGCTTGCTGGGGTCGCAAATGACTCCGCCCTTCGCGCCGCCGAATGGAATATTTACCACCGCGCATTTCCACGTCATCCACGCCGCCAGCGCGCGCACTTCATCAATCGAAACGTCCGGCGCGAAACGGATGCCGCCCTTCCCCGGGCCACGAATCGTCGAGTGCAGGACACGATAGCCGATGAAGACTTCGAGCCGTCCAGTGTCCAGCGGTACCGGGATATACACTGTGATTTCTTTGCTGGGATGCTTCAGGTAACGGTAAAGGCCATCTTCCAAGCCTAATTTCTTCGCGGCGATTTCAAAGCGCGCTTCGGCCGATTTATAAACGTTTAGTTCATCCTGCGTAACCCCAGCCATCACAACCTCCAAAATTGCTTAAAGTCTATGAATTCTTATTAAATCCCTCGGCTAGCCCTAGCAACGGGTCGCTCTACACCACAAGGCCTTCGGTCCAGCGGCGGTCAGTATACGAACACCGGCAAACGGGCGCAAGAAAAGCATTTAAAATTCGGGTTCCGCGCCCGATGGCGAGCCGCTCAACGGGCCGGGCGGCGTTTTACGAACTCATCCAACAGAAGCCGGGTCAGTCGCTTCTGGTCGTGGCGAACAACTCCGCGATGATGTAAGAGGTCCCCTGTAACGTGGCTCAGTCTCATGCGGTCTAGTTCATCAAACGACGGATTCACCGGCTCGGCGTCCTGGGCCCGATAGCGCCGCAGCACACTCGCAGGAACGCGCGAGCGGTTGATGACCACAAAATCGAAAAGATCCTTGTGCGTATGGCCGTAAATCGCGCGGATGTGATCGGCCACCGAGTAATGCTGCGTCTCGCCCGGCTGGGTCATCAGGTTGGCGATGTACACGCACGTCGCGCGCGAGCGTTTGATCGCTTGCACCACTTTCTCGATCAAAAGATTCGGAATAATGCTGGTGTAGAGCGAGCCCGGTCCCACCAGAATCAAATCGGCAGAGTGGATTGCTTCCAGAACTTCCGGAAGGGCGCGCACACGGCGCGGCACCAACCGGATCTTGCGAATCGGTTTTCGCGAGCGCGAAATATTTGTCTCTCCGTGCACCACGGTTCCATCCACCAGCTCCGCTTCGAGCGTCACGTTCTGCGCCGTGGAGGGAAAAATCCGCCCGCGAATGGCGAGCACTTGCGACGACACGCGCACCGCTTCCGGAAAATCTCCTGTAACATTCGTCAGCGCGGTGAGAAAAAGATTTCCGAAGCTATGGCCGCCAAGACCGCGCCCCGCGGGAAAGCGGTACTGAAAAAGCCTTCCGAGCAGGTGCTCGTCTGTCGATAGGGCTACCATGCAGTTGCGGATATCGCCCGGAGGCAGGACGCGGTACTCGCGGCGCAACCGTCCGGAGCTGCCGCCGTCATCGGTGACTGTGACTACCGCCGCGAGATCCGCGATGGGCTGGCGATCTTTTTCTTTTTTTGACGAGGCGACATATTCTTTCAGTCCGCGGAGAACGGTGGAGAGGCCCGTGCCGCCTCCGAGAGCGACAACGCGAACGGGCCGGGAACGCTGCTGCGAGGAATTTTTCACGGGAATCGCGGAGAGTTAGTTTGCCGAGCCGTCTCGCTCCGGATAGAGCAACTCGGTGAAGCGCGGGTCTTCCTGCAGAAAAGAAAAATCCTCGTCGTTGCGTGCATGGTAACGATTCTCGGGGCGCAATTGAATTGCGACTTTCAAATTTTGCATGGCGGATTCCGCTTCGCCGGTCAGGCAATCGAGCGCGGCCATGGCGTATACGATGTGGTCAGCTTTCGGAGCGGCTTTGCGCGCGCGATCGAGATGCTCGCGAGCTTCGTCCCAGCGGCCAAGATTCATCAGCGCGATGCCTTGCGTGTAATGCTCTTCGGCGGATTTCACCGCGGGAACCGGAGGTCGCGTGATGCGCTGTTCGCAAATCCGCAGATGAACATGCGCCCGGTCGCCGAGTTCTTTGCTGGGACCTTCCAGAACGCGTTCGAGCGACTGTTTGGCGCGGAGAAACTTTTGCTGCTGAAAAAACTTGAGAGCCTCTTCGTAAAACTTCATTTGCGCCTGTTTGGCGGGCGCGTCGGGGTCGGGAGGCAGAACATTTTTCTTTGAGGAGGCTCTTAACGTCTTTTTTCTCAATAGTTTGTGGCTATTTCGTGCCGCTGCTGAGGTGCGGATCGTGCGACGCTTCACTGGCAGCCTCCAAAAAACTTCATGCGCGAACATAGCAAAGTCGCAGAGGCGCGTCAATGTGTTGAAATCGTTCCGGCTTAGAGCGTTGGCCCGGATTGCGTCGACATCGGAGCGAAAGAGGTGCGATGTCCTGATGGCTGACATGCAATCCTGCCCGGGCAGAAATGCTCCTGCCGTTTGTTTTGAGTGAGTTACAGCCCTCCTTGAATAAGAGGCAAAATCAGCTCGAAATGCCGGATCGACGCTACCGGTCCTTGCTCATAGTGAGGCCAGATCCCAGCAATTCGTGGACGGCCAGCATTTCTCCCTCTTGGTAGGGGCGGCGGGGCCAGAAGAAGCCGCGGAGTCCGTCGCTGCGTTTGCGTGGGACGATGTGGACATGAAGATGTGGCACGCTTTGGCTGACGATGTTGTTGATGGCGACGAAGCTGCCTTCTGCTTTCATTACCTCCTGTACTTTTCGGGCGAGCATTTGAGCGTTGGAAAAAAACGGGCCGATTAGTTCGGCGGGGAGATCGGTCAAAGTGGGATAGTGCGCTTTGGGAATCAGCAAGACGTGGCCGGGGAAAAGTGGGCGAACGTCGAGGAAAGCCAAGGAGATTTCGGCTTCGAAAATAATTTTGGCGTCGACTTCGCGCGAAACGATTTTGCAGAAGAGGCAGGATTCGTCCTGGTCTGCATGTTTTCCTTCCGATTCTTTGCGGGGGCGTGATTTTCTCATGGGCACAAGATTAATACTTCCCGAGCGGCTTGAGAATAGAGTTAGAAAAACGTGCCTTCCTTTTGTGCCAATGCAACTAGGAGCGAACAGGCTGCTGCTGTGTCAAGCAATGGATCGTGCCGAATCCCCAGACTAAATCGACGGAATGGATTCCGACTACGGAGCGTGTGGGGAATAAATCGGCGAGGATGCGGAGAGCTACGCGGTCGTTGGGATCGTTGAATGTGGGCACTAACACCAAGGAATTGGAGATGTAGAAATTCGCGTAGCTGGCGGGGAGGCGCACGCCGTTGAAAAAGAGCGGCGACGGCATGGGCAACTCAATGACCTCTATTTTGGTTCCGTCTTCCAGCCGTGCCTCGCGCAAGCGCTCCCAATTTTCTTCGAGCGGCCGGTAGTTCTTCTCACGAGAGTTTTTCTCGCGACAAAGGATGACAGTGCGTCGATTCACAAAGCGGCACAAATCATCGACGTGGCCGTGCGTGTCGTCCCCTGCGATTCCTTTGCCGAGCCATACAATGTTCTTCACGCCGAGGTATCCTCGCAGCGCCGTTTCGGTCTGCGCACGATCGAACCCCGGATTTCGGACCTGGCGTTTTTGATCGAGAAGGCACTCTTCGGTGGTGAGCAGCGTGCCGGAACCATTCACATCGATGCTTCCGCCTTCGAGAACCACATCCCGCCCGCCCAGTCGGACCGGAAAGATTTTCATTTTCAAGCGGCGCGCGGCCTGCTCCGGAATTGCATCATCCTTTCTCCAGTCTGGATAGCGAGCCCAGGAGTTGAAGCGGAAACGAGCGATGGCAACCTCTGGGCGGGGCTTTGCGCGTTTGACAAAGATGGGGCCGAAGTCCCTCGTCCATCCTCTATTCGTGGGAAATCGTAGAAACTGTACTTTGGCCATCCTGACGCCGGCGCCTTTCAAAACTTGGCGTGCTTGCGCTTCATGCGCTACCGAATTCACCAGGATGCGAACGAGTTCGCCCGGAACAATTTTGCGGACGATCTCGCCGTACACCCGGTGGATGAGAGCGATTTTCCCGGGCCAATCCGTTGAGTTATGAGGCCAACCGATCCATGTAGCTTCGTGAGGCTCCCATTCAGCGGGCATGCGGAAGCCGAGCTCCGCCGGGATATTTTCTTCAATGGACCGACTGATGCGGTTGCGCGATTTCAAGGTTTTTCGTCGAGGAAACGCTGTTCGAGGCCGGCATAGGCATCAATTCGGCGGTCGCGCAGGAACGGCCAATTGCGGCGAACGTCTTCCAGGTGCGCGAGATCTACTTCGCCGTACAAAATTTCTTCGCGGTCGGTGGAAGCTTCGGCGATAACGACTCCCTGAGGATCGCAAAGGAATGAGCTTCCCCAGAATTCGAGGCCGGCTCCGCCTTCCGCGGGAGTCTCGTGTCCCACGCGGTTGACGGCCGCGACGTAGAGGCCGTTGGCGATGGCGTGGCTACGCTGAATGGTTCGCCAGGAATCGCGCTGCGCTTCGCCATTAGATGCTTTTTCGCTGGGGTGCCAACCGATCGCGGTGGGGTAGAAAAGGATGCAGGCGCCATTGAGCGCGGCGAGACGCGCTCCCTCGGGATACCACTGATCCCAGCAGATTAACGTGGCGATTTTGCCGGCGCTGGTTGCAAAGGCGCGAAAGCCCAAGTCTCCGGGCGTGAAATAAAATTTTTCGTAATAAGCGGGATCATCGGGAATGTGCATCTTGCGGTAGATGCCGGCGATGCGGCCATCGGCGTCAATGATCGCAGCGGTGTTGTGATAAACACCGGCAGCGCGGCGTTCGAAAAGCGGAGCGACTATGACGGTTTTTGTTTTTTGCGCCACGCGCCCCAATGCTTCGGTGGTTGGCCCTGGAACAGGTTCCGCCAATTCAAAATTCGCGGTGTCTTCGCGCTGGCAGAAGTATTGCGAGCGAAAAAGTTCCGGCAAGCAGACCACCTGGGCGCCCGAACGCGCAGCTTCTTCAATGCGAGATGTGGCGCGCGCGAGGTTTTCGGCGGGCGTGGCACTGACGGCCATCTGCACCAGAGCAACGTTGAATTTGAGCGGCGTGGGCACGATACGAAAATCTACACGAAAAGGCGGTGCAAGGCCATACGCTGCGAGCTCGTGTGTTTTTTTCGCTGCTTGAAAAAGCAGAAGAGCAACTGCACAAGGAAGACCAATTGCTCAGCGTTTTTCCTGCTTTGCTTTCAGGGCTTTCTGGTCCTGATATTCTTTCCAAGTAAGAAATATCAGCAGGCCGTCGAAAAGGGTGAGAATAATGAGCGCCCACGAATGCGTATGAGTGAATCTGTAAACTTGGTAAACCATAAAGGCGCCGAATACAGCAATCGTCAGCGGATAAGCCCAAAGCCTATTGGCCCAGAGGCAGACTACCAACACAACCTTAACGAGCCCATGCGAAAGAAGGTAGAGCGAGGCGAACATGGAGCTTCCGCTGGCTAGTTTCTGTGAGGCAGCGCTTATGTGGTGGAAAATAATATCGTGCCTATCGCGGGCGAGTTCATGCTCGCACAACGCCTGCAACCAAGCGTTCAACGAGTTGACTTTAAACCACAGCAACGCGCCGCCGATTGCTTCTAATAGGCCGTCGACACCTTTGATAGTGATCCCCACACGAAACGAATCGTGAAGCAGGATGTGGGTGAGTTTTTTATTCAGCATTTGCTTCGGGTCCCTGATCTGCGTCCGCGGTATACGCTAGTTCCATCATCGCATTGCCGGGAGGCATTCACAATTGTGCCGAGCGGAGCGAGGGTTTGTTCTAGAATCGCGTGGCAGCAGCGAGGGGGTTGCGATGAGGTTGCGAGTGCTTATCATCAGTACCGGCATTTTGCTTTGCCTGTCGATCGCGCAAGCACAGGATAAGGCACCGAACGTGGTGAAATATCACACGACACTGGAGACCGTGAAATATGTTTATGGCGTTGTGCCCCCTGTGGCACGGCTCGCGCCGGGAGATGTTCTCGAGACGAATACGCTGGACGCATTCGGCGACGCCATTCAAAAGCCCGGCGATACGCTCGCGCTGGTCAAAGGCGACAACCCGCTCACCGGCCCTTTCTACATCGAGGGTGCTGAACCGGGTGACACGATTGCCATCGACTTCGTGACGTTGGAAGTGAACTCGACACAGGGAGTCGGTGCGTTTGCACCCGGCTTCGGCGCGCTTAACTCAACCAATTACACGCCGATGATTCAGGCTCCGCTGCCCGAGCGCATATGGCTCTATCCCATTCATCCTGATGACAACACCGCGACTTTTCAGGCCCATGATTCGAATTTCTCGGTGAAGATCCCGCTGCATCCTTTTCTGGGATGCATTGGTGTGGCGCCCTCCGACGGCGAAGCCCGCAGCTCCGTGGTTCCCGCTGAATTTGGAGGCAACATGGACTCTTCTGAGGCGAGCGTGGGTAACACTCTTTATTTACCCGTGAATGTCCCGGGCGCGCTGCTTTACCTGGGCGACGGACACGCGGCCATGGGCGATGGCGAAATTGCCGGCACGGCGATCGAGGTACCGTTGCGCGTTCGGCTACGCGTGCGCTTAATTAAGGGACAAAAAATTGATTGGCCGCGTTTCGAAAATAAAGATGAAATCATGGCCGTCGGCATCTACCGTCCGCTTGACGATTCGTTGCGCATCGCGTTTACCCAGCTTGTCGGCTGGATTCATCAGGATTACGGGTTATCCGAGCTGGACGCGTACGAATTGCTCTCGAAAGTCGCCACGATTCACCTTGCTGAAATGGTCGATCCGAATTACGTTGTGATCGCAAAGATTGACAAGAGGTACCTGCCCCCGCGCAAAACTTCGCGCTAAGTAATGGAGAGAAACGACGCCTTTCCTCCCGTGGCATCGGGTTTATCCGCGCGGTATCGTTGACAGTGAGGCGCTTGGCACCTAGAATCGGCCCCACGCGCGGGATGCCTTTTGACATGGTTAGTTTGTGTTCGTCCCCGCCGGAGACCACCATCACGCCCCCATCGAGAAAACCCAGAGTTGGGATCGTTGACGACGAGAATAGCTTCCGTTCCAAGATTGCGTCTGCTCTGCGCTCGGAGTTCGAAGTCTTCGAGGGCGAGGATCTGCCCGAGGCTTACAGGCTGCTACAGGGATTGGAGCTTGATGTCCTTTTATTAGGCCTTCCGCTGGGAGACGCCGGTGTCCGCGAATGCACCGAGCTGCTCGCGCGGCTGGTGGGGGGTGACATTGATACGCTTGTAATCGTAATCAGTACTGACGAAACAAAACCCACTGCTATGAAAGTGATCGATGCAGGCTCTTATGACTACTTCCTCAAGCCCCTTGATACGGATGTCCTCCGGCACGTGGTCGAGCGCGCCGTTGAAAAATTACACATTCAGCGCGAGAACCGAATTCTGCGCCAGGAAATAAGCCGCAAGAGTACGCATGGGGATTTAATCGGCTCCACCGACGCCATGAACCACGTGTTCGATTCCATCAAGCGCATGGCCCGGGCGACCACCAACGTGATCATCCGGGGAGAGAGCGGCGTGGGCAAGGAACTGGTGGCGCGTGCGCTTCATGAACAAAGCGACCGGCGCAACCGCGCGTTCGTCAGCGTGAACTGCGCAGCTCTACCCGAGGGTTTAATGGAGGCGGAGTTATTTGGTTATGAGAAAGGAGCCTTCACCGGCGCAACCGCCATGAAGGAAGGCCGCGTTGAGATGGCCCACCAAGGCACCCTTTTTCTTGATGAAATTGCGACGCTTACGCTTGCGCTTCAGAGCAAGCTCCTGCGCGTCCTAGAGGATCGTTCGTTCACTCGACTAGGCGGCAAGAAGCCGATTCGCGTCGATTTTCGCTTGATCAGCGCGACAAACGAAGACCTGGAGGAAATGGTTCGCGAGGAACGGTTTCGCGAGGACCTATATTACCGGATTCACGTGGTTCCCATTTTCGTGCCGTCGCTGCGCGAAAGGATCGATGACATACCGGTGCTCACGGATTACTTCGTCAGCGTCTATTGCGCTGCTAATGGTTTCCCGCTCAAGCGCATTGCCGACGATGCGATGCTGGCGCTGAAACGCTATCGATGGCCCGGGAATGTCAGGGAACTCCAGAACGCAATCCAAAGACTAGTTGTGATGACGGACGGCGACGTGATCTCGCTGAAGGACCTGCCTGCGGAGATCGTACAAGCCTCCGGCCGCGATTCGCGTGGGCGGTACCGGCTACCTTCGGGTGGGATCAATTTGGCCAAGGAAATGGAGGCTTTTGAGCGTCGCTGGGTGCAGGAAGCGCTGGAGCAGGCCAAACAGGGAAAGGCGGACGCGGCGCGGTTGCTGGGAGTGGACCGGAACCGTCTAAACTACCTGTGTCGTAAGTACAGTCTATAGTTCGCGAACTGACTTTTTCATCGGCGCGGTGAGAATTTCAACACATTTGACGGCTGATCTTGCCAAATAGAAGAGAGCCGATGCTCTAAAGCATTGCAATGCAGCACCTTAGAATCGGGTCACTTCCGATTGACAATGGAACTGCTCTTGCAGGGATAGGGTGTCGCGCAAGCGGTTCATTCCAAACGGAGGAAGATCATGGCCAAGAAAACCTTGAAGAAAGCAAAGAAGCTGGAAGCAACGAAGCCCCTCACGATAGCTTTAGGTCGGCCATAAGTAAGCGGTTCGCGTCACGGTGCGGCTGCTCAATTGCCGACGCACCCAGCAATAATTATTAAGGAATTAGAGGGCTGCCGCCGAAAGGCTGGCAGCCCCTTTTGTTTTGAAAGGTTGATCCCGGCGGCTAATGTCCCGACGTCTTCACGCGCCGCCGCTCTTTGCTTCGCAAATTGTTCCGTGAGTTTGTTTAGTCCTTGGCTAGCTTCGCCCAAATATTGAATTATTCAACGTGCTCGCAAGAAATTAAACACATTCAATGGCTGGTCTCTGTGCGCCGTGTTCTTTGTTCTCGATAAGTGCTTTTGAATGAGGTCCAGGCAAACGAGGATTCGGGGTCAGAGTTTGGCGCGCAGATTGCACTGGTAGCAGTGTAGGCAGTAGGAAAACAAAAATTCTAAGGAGACTCAAGACCATGGCAAAAGCAAAGACAGTGAAAAAGGGAAAGAAGCTCGGATCAGTGAAGCCGCTCAACCATTACGGGCCGCCCAAGGGTTAATTTTTTCGAGTCTGTAACGGCTGGCTTCGCGCTGGCCACAAGTTAGCAGTTGCACTACCAAGGGCTGCCGTCCCAGGAACGGCAGCCCTTTTTTCGTGGCGGCCGGGACTTCGGACCTCCCGCCGGTCCGAGGTCTCCTACCAAAATTGCGAACGCACCCAGCGCCATGTCGCCTGGCCGGTTTGCCAAGCCAAGGAATGCCTCGGACCCGAAATTTTGGCTTTTCCGGTCATGCCTTCCCGCAGGGATCTATCAGGATTGGGAATTTCCATCTCAACCGCAACGAAGTTCGCCAACTCTTGCCCTAAACGCGTGAGGCTCTCAGTCTGGGGAACTGGATGATCCAGCGCCGCAGCCGGAAGTATTCTATCCACGTGGCCCGAGTAAGTTCGATACGGAAACGGGAGCACCTTCACCTTGGCAGGTGCGCCGGGTTGAACGTCGGGAAGTTCCCGGTCCTGCACGAGAATACGCGCCTTCATGGTGCTTCGATCCACCAGCCGGGCAAACTCATTTCCTGCCGAGAAATATTGGCCAGCTTCCTGGTCCACGTTGGAAGTGACGACGATGCCGTCCATGGGAGCCCGAATTTCGAGATTCTGCACTCTTTTTTGCGCTACGGAAAGTTCTTGCTCGAGCCTGGCGCGGTCACGAAATACTTGCGCCGCTCGGCTAAAGTCCGAGCGATCCTGACTATTGCGAAGGTTACTGCTGGCTAGCGCTAACTGTTGCGTGAGCGATTGTGCATCAGCGCTTATGTCGGGATTTTCCAAAACCGCCAACATTTGGCCTACTTTTACTTCGTCGCCCTCGCGGACAAACACTTTTTGAATTCTGCCGTCCACCATGGCCCGAACCCGTGCGTCTTTGCCGGGCTCCAGCACCAGATCGGTGGTGACCTTGGACGAAAACGGCGGCAACAGAAACAGCAGAACCAGTCCAAGCGCGCCAATTTGCTGCACTCGGGTCATTTTCCAGGCCATATATTTCTCCTTCTTGTCCCGTATCCAAGCCCGTGCAACGGGCAAAGCTTTTCGCAAGCTCGTTCTGGCAAAGAAATAAATGACGCCGAGGGTAGCGAGATAGCCCCATTCGTCGCCCATTTGGCTCACGAGAACATTCTTCACGAACAAAAGCATGAGGATCAGGAGCGACGAGCTGTAGATGATGGCTGAAATTCCGAACAGGAAGAAAACACGGCGCTGGCGCTTGCTGGACGGCGGCAAGTCTATGTCATGCCGAAAAATGTACTTCTGCACCCAGGCCCGCAAGTAGCCGAAAGACTCTTCACGCAGGTTATCAATTTTGAGGAATTGCGACAGCGCATAGTAGCCGTCAGCTTTGATTAACGGGTTCAGGTTCAAGAGCGCGCCCTGAATTCCGCTGAGCAGCATCATCTTGTAAAAAAAATCGTTCGGCAGCGAGCCGGGTGCAGTGAAATGCCAGACCAATGCAGCCAACCCACAGATTACCAGTTCAACCCAAATGCCCGCGAAGATGACCCACTGACGCGGAGCCCCGGTTTTGAAGAGAAGGATGTCCGTAGTGTCGGTGAAAAATGCGGGAGTAAAATAAATGAGCAAAAAACCCATTTGATGGACTTCACCGCCATAATGTTTGCAAGTTAGCCCGTGCCCAAATTCGTGTATGGCGCCCAGACCCAGCAGAAGGAGCCAAAAGACCCAGATGTCGTAGGCGCTTTTACCCGCAAAACTATACAAGGCCGAAGTATCCTGCTGCACGCGCGTCCAATCGCCGGCGAGCAGATAAACGGCCACGACAAATATGAACAAAGAAAAGATGACAAAGCCCTTGGTAAACATCCATCCGAGATAGCGATCCAATTTCGTGAGTGTCTTGTCCGGGTCCCAGGCTTTAAAGCTTATGTACAGGACGCTCGATTGCTCGACCCGCCCTTTGCGCTCGTCGCGAATGCGCTCGAGCACAGCCAGATTTTTCTCACCGATCGAGCGCTCCCACATGGTGGGTTCCACAGAGTCCATGAAGTCGAGCACATCGGCCTCACTGGTGGTTAAATCGGGATCTTTTTCAGACATGACCTGTGCGATCTCAGCAGCCGTACGGGTTCCGTCGCATAGTGAAAGCAGTTGATACTCGGTGGCTCCGTACCGGTTATAAGAATTGGTCTCGCGGTTTTTGACCACGTAACTGATTTCACCCGCTACCGTTTGTTCGCTGATGCGCAGATCGGTGCGGAGTTTGGGGCGTTTGAGGCCTTTTGCGAGTAGGCTGGAGACTTGGAGGCTGGTGGGACCGAAACGCATGGTCGAGTTCCTCTACGGCTTTGATGGCGAGGTTCCAGGCCATCCGACGCGTACAGCCATTCCGGGACGCAGATCGGAAATCCCCGAACCAGTGAGCTGGGCCACCACATCGTAACTATCGCTGGATGGATCGACCGTAGGGCTGACTTTTACCACTTTCGCGCTGAGCGGCCGGTTGGCGCCACCCAATAGAACCAGGTTTACCGGCGCGCCGAGTGCCGGACGCGGAGTTGCCAATTCGGAAATTTGAAACTGGACCTGCAGAGGATAGAGCTGACTCACTCGAAAGCACTTGTCACCCTTGACGATGGCTTGTCCTTCTCGAACGTAGCGGCGCGCCACGACGCCCGAGAACGGAGCGCGCAAGACGGTCTGGTCGATTTCAATTTCGAGACGATGGATCTCGGCTTGCCCGCTTTCGACCAAGGCCTCATATCCGTGCATGTCGTACTCAGCGCCTTTTGCTTCGAATTCCGCGGCTTCGAGATCAGCCTGACTCGACAGTCCTGCTTCCCGCAACTGCTGCTGACGCCGGTAGGCCGCGCCCTTCGCCTTCAGTTCCGCCGCTTTGTATTGCAAGTTGTTCTGAGTTACCTTCAGATCGTCGCGCGCCTTGATGAGCTCCTGTTGCAGGCTTCGGTCGTCAAGCTGGCCAAGAATCTCGCCTGTCTTGACCACGCTGCCTTCGTCTTTGACGACGGACGTCACCGTGCCATCGCGTTGCGAGGAGAGATCGACCTGATGTTCTACTGTGAGCACGCTTAGAATATCGGCTGTCTCGGTCCCTTTTGCGGAAACTGCGCTTGGCGCGGGAGTCTGAGACGAAGCTGCGTTGGATGGTGGCGGCGCATCCTTGGGGCTGGAAGCAACAGACGAATTGTCGCAACCATTTCCGACAATTGCCATTGCAGCGATCAAGATCAACGCGGCGCGTTTCATATTAAAGGTTCCTCATTTTTCACGGCAGCCAGGGCCATATCTTTTGCCAGATCCATCTGAACGGCGAACGCAGAATAACGTACCCAACCGGGTACCATCCGCTGTCAAACCACCCGCCCCGCGACCGAATTCTCACTCGCCCAACCATTCCATCGCGAGCTTTTCCTCCGGCGTTCTCGAATATCGCGCGCACCAGGAAGTACTGGTCTCCAGAGTCAGTCCGAGTCTGTGCCCCGATGCGATCTACAGTCCCCTCGAACGTAGTTGTCGGGAACGCGTTTAATTTCAGAGACACATTTTCCCCTGGCTGTACGAGCGAAAGATCGGTTTCTGGGACGCTCATTTCCGCAGCCATGCGGTCCTGAGATACTACTTCGCAGAAACTATCTCCGGGTTTAATCATCGACCCGGATTTTTCTTCCACCTTCGGAGTGGTCACGATGCCGGCGATGGGTGAGGTCAAGCGCGCGTCATTTATTCGTTGCTGCTCGAGCGCAACTTCAGCGGAATATAGCTGCGAGCGTATCTGAGCCTGCCCTGCCGCTGCCGGGTCATTCCGGAATTCGGCTTCGGCTAATTCACGCCGCACCTGAGACAACGCGGTGTCGGCCTCTATAAGCTTTATGCGATCCTCGCTGTCGTCGAGTTGCGCCAGAAGCTGGCCGGGTTTCACCAAATCGCCTTCGCGCACGAATACTTGTTTTACAACTCCGCCCTCGATTGCGCTCACCATGCGGCGCTCGGATGGGACCACCGTGGCATCCGTGCCAACGCGCATGGGCCATGGGATTATCGCCAGAAACAGGGCCACGATGCCCGCGCGTTGCGCGTATTCCATCATGCGGCTCTGCGGCACAGCGGCCAGGAACTTTTTCTTTCTCTGCGCAAATGGCTGGAAAATATTCGCCAGCGGAACTTGCTGATAAAGCTGGGCGTTGCGGATAGCAACCGTAGTCTGGCTGGCAAGGATGGACAGGGTTTCCAAATGGCTTTCTGAAAGAAAATCGGCTTCCTTGCTCAGAAGAATCATTGCGCCGAGCGTTCCTTGATCGTCGCGCAGTGGTAAGCCATAAAAGCCCTGGTATTCATGGGCTTCCAGGAACGAGACAACTTGGGCGTGCGCCTCTGCAGGCTCCACTTGCCAGCCATCCTCATGAAAATTCGCCGAAACGTGACTATCCTGTTCCGCCACCCACTCCATGCGTTCGCGCAGCTCGCTCATTTCCCTCGTCTTCGGAACCTCCGTTTCTCCGGAGACGGCGCCCAGGACGAAGCGCCCACGGTCGTAAAATCCAATAACGCAACTCTCAAACGGCACGACTGATGCGGACTGCGCCACCACCGTGGTCAAAACGTGATCGAGATCCAGGGTGGAAGTAATTTCCTGCGAAATTTTCAACAGGGCATCGAGGGCGTGAACCTTTCGCTCGGACTCCAGCAGGTTTGCATTGTGCAGTGCCACCGCGGCCTGTTCGCTGATACTGGCGAGGAAAAATAGATCGTCTTCGTTGAACAGCGTGCCGTCCGCCTTATTAATGATCTCCACGACACCTAGAACCTCGTCATCTTTTCGCAGGGGCGCTGCCATCCAAGACTGGAGCTCGAAATCCCCGCCAGCTTCAATGCGTTCGGCTAGCCCGGCTTCCCCGCTCGGGTCTTCGACCAACTTCGGGCTCGCTTGCTGCGCAACTTCAGCCAGCAAACCTTCACTTAGTGACGCGGTGGCGTCCTCTTCTATCGTAGGGTCATCGCCGATTTGCCTCGCAAGATTGAGTTCCTGTCCGTCAGGCGAAGCGAGCCAGAGATTGCAGGCTCCGGCCCCCAAAATGTCGCGGATTTTACCCGCTACGATGGGGAGAAGCTCTTCCAGTTCCAGAGTTGACGTAAATGTCTGGCCCAGGTCGTATAGCGCGGTCAGGCGTTCGAGAGTGGCGAGTTGGCTCTGACGTTCCTGTTCAATCGCACCCAGATTGGTCAGTGCGCGGCCTGCCAGCTGGCATGCTTCTTCCAGGAAGTGCGCGTCTTCCGCGGTGAAGTCTCCGGCGCGCTTGTTGAGAACCTCGACCACGCCTTCCGGCCTTTGCGCTCCCGGCAGGGAGGAATACAAAGCGGATTTTACGCGCGTACGGCTGAACTCATCAAGATGCTCCAGATCTTCTGGTGCGATTTCGCGTGCGGGCAAACGCCTGGTGGCGGCTGATTGGTACAGTATTGCGAGCGTTCCTCCGGTGACAGGCAGTTCAGTGGGATGCAAGCGTTCGCCCGGCTCAGTCCAGCGCATGCGGCAAAGGAGTTCCTCTGCTGTTCCGTTCGTCGTCCATACGAGCACGGCCCGCGCTCCGAGTGTAGTGCCCACTCGTGCGGCGAAGGTCTTCAGCAGGGTGTCTTGATCGCGGCATGCTAAAGATATGCTCGCGAGCTCAAAAAGCGCGGAAGATGTTTCCATTACTCTCCCAGCGGCAGGGGATACTCTTATTCTCCCATCGCGGGTAAACACCGCGCGCGAATGAAGAGATAGTGAGGCAGCCTAGCAAATGCCATGTTTAGCGTCAAGGAAGACCGCTGTCGCCATCTGCCGTATTTCTTAGAAGTTTTTTGCAGGGACTTGATTGCCGGACATAATTCAGATAGCTTTGCAAAGCGCAGTGAGGCACATGTGAACATTGGCATCCGCAAGGCTGGCCGAGCCACAATCCTGGATCTCGACGGGCCGCTGAAATTGGGCGACGCTGAAGAATCTTTTCGCAATCAGATTCAGCAGCTCATCGAAGCGGGAACCACACACGTAGCTGTAAATCTCGCCGGCGTTACGGAGCTCGACAGCTCGGGGATTGGGGCACTCGTTCGTGCGTTTACCACGCTGAAGCGCGCGGGCGGAAAATGCACCTACTTCGCGCCGAATAAGCGAGTAGTGATGCTGTTGAAAATGGTCCGGCTCGACACAATTCTTGACCTCGCCGAAGACGAAGCTACAGCTCTTACGCGCATCTAGACCCTCTTCCTCCATGAAATATCAAAAGAATTACTCTCGTTAGAAGAAGTGTGTCCAGGCCGTGGCGCGGGGGCAAAAAAGACGTTTAACGGCGGTCGAGCGCTGGGTGTCGTACGTCGCGGCCGGCGACGAAGTAGATCACGTCTTCGGCGATGTTTGTCGCGTGATCTCCGATGCGTTCGATGTTTTTCGCCACCAGAACAAGCTCGAAGGCGGTAAACACCACGGCGGAGTTTTCCATCATGTAGGTAAGCAACTCGCGGAAGAGTTGGTCGCGCAGCCGGTCCACCTGGTCATCGCGCTGGAGCACGCTATGCGCTAGCTCGATATCTCCTCGCACCAGGGCATTCAAACTATCGCGGACCATCCCTTCGGCCAGCTCGCTCATTCGCGGCAAATCAACGTAAGGCTTCACCTGCGGATGGCGCATGATCCGCGTTGCCGATTGCGCGATATTGACAGCTTGGTCTCCGATGCGCTCGAGGTCTCCGTTGATGCGCGAAACCGCCAGCAAGAATCGCAAGTCGGCGGCCATAGGCTGTTGCAGTGCCAGCAAACGTTGCACGCGCTCGTCGATTTCAATCTGAATCTCGTTAATTGCATCCTCTTCAATCAAAACCGTCTCGGCGAGGTGCTCTTCACCATCCAGCACCGCGTGGATCGCCTGATGGACGGCTCGCTCGGCGAGGCTTCCCATCCAAAGCAGTCGCTGTTTCAATTCTTCGAGGTCTCGCTCAAAATGTCGTTCCATGTTTCCTCAGACCTTTCCGTTTCTGCCTGCAATAACCCGACGAACCAATCCACTTTAACCGAAGCGGCCGGTAATGTAGGCCTCTGTACGCGGATCGGTAGGCGTCGTAAATAGTTTAGATGTTTCGCTGTGTTCGATGAGTTTGCCGTCAAGCATGAAGGCTGTGAAATCGCTGGCGCGGGCTGCCTGCTGCATGTTGTGAGTAACGATTGCCATGGTGCAGCTATCCTTCAGCTGAAACAATAATTCTTCAATCTTTGCGGTCGTCACCGGATCCAGCGCGGAGCAGGGCTCGTCCAGCAAAAGCACTTCGGGATTCACGGCGAGAGCTCGCGCAATACACAGCCTCTGCTGCTGCCCGCCGGAAAGCGCGAACGCCGACTTGTGAAGGTAATCCTTGACTTCGTCCCAAAGCGCCGCACGGTGCAGGCTGCTTTCTACTAGTTCGTCGAGGCGCCCCTTATAACCATTGATGCGAAGTCCATACGCCACGTTTTCATAAATCGACTTCGGAAAAGGATTCGGCCTCTGAAACACCATTCCGACACGACGCCGCAGATTCACCACATCCATCGAATGTATATCTTGGCCGTCGAGCAAGATTTCGCCATCCACGCGAGTGTTCCGGATGATCTCGTTCATGCGGTTCAACGTGCGCAGGAATGTCGACTTTCCGCATCCCGAAGGTCCGATTAAGGCGGTCACCTTGTTCACCGGGATATTCAGGTTCAGCCCAAAGATGGCCTGCTTTGGGCCGTAGAAAAAATTCAGGTCGGAGATCTGAAAGCGCACCGGCGTCTCCTTTTCCGAAGCCATCGAGCGAGGATCATTCATACGCACTTGTGGAGCGAGTCTTGCGGCGGTGGCATTGCTGCCTTGGGAAACCGACGGCATATCACGTGCTCCTAACCGCGCTGCCGCGGTTCAGCAGAAGACGGGCACCCAGATTTGCAACCAGTACCAAGCCCAATAGTACCAAGCCCGCAGCCCACGCCTGCCTATGCCAATCATCATACGGCGCGATGGCATATGTATATATCATTACCGGAAGTGACGCGGTCGGCTGTTCGAAACCAGGGCTCCAAAAGCGGTTGCCGAAGGCGGTAAAGAGCAGCGGCGCAGTTTCCCCGGCAACACGTGCGAGCGCCAGCAGCATTCCGGTCAGTATGCCCCCGCTCGCGGCGGGCAGCACCACGGTAACGATAGTCTTCCACTTACTGGCTCCCAGTGCCATCGCGCCTTCGCGCAGGTTTCCGGGCACCGCCCTCAGAAACTCCTCCGTACTTCGAACCGTAATCGGGATCACCATCATCCCCAGCGCCACGCCGCCTGCCAGCGCCGAGAAATGTTTCACCGGCAGCACCACCAACGAGTAAGCGAAAATACCTATAACGATAGACGGCACGCCGTTCAGTAAATCCGTCGTGTACCGTACGACGAACGAAAACGTTTTGCCCCCGAACTCCGCAAGATAGACGCCGGTTAGCAATCCTACTGGCAAGCCCATCAAGGCTGCCAACATCAGCAGCTTCAGGCTGCCCACAATGGCGTTGGCCATTCCACCGCCCGTTTCACCCACGGGCTTCGGAAGTTGCGTAAAAAAATTCCAATTCAGCGATTTGCCGCCGTTCCAGACCAAGTATCCAAGGATAAAGAACAGAATCGAAACTACTCCAAGCGCGGCTATTCCGGTCAGGCTCAGCATCACGTAATTCAATGACTTTCGCCAGATAACACGCGCATTGCTCATGCGGGTCGGCCTCCTCCGCGTCCAGTGGCGACAATCAAAATCCGAGCTAGGCCATTCAGAATAAACGTAATCAGGAAAAGCACCAATCCCAGTTCGATCAGTGAGCTCAGATACAAGTCTCCGGTCGCCTCGGTAAACTGACTGGCGATGGTGGAAGCGATGGTATCGCCGGGCGAAAGCAGCGAGGCGGCGATCGTTGGCGCATTGCCTATGACCATGGTGACGGCCATCGTTTCACCGAGCGCGCGGGCCAAAGCGAGGAATACAGAGCCCATAATGCCGGTGCGAGCCCACGGGACCACTACCTTCCAAGTGGATTCCCAGCGCGTTGCGCCCATCGCTAGCGCCGCTTCGCGCTGCTCGCGCGGCACCGTCAAAAGAACTTCCCGCGAAACAGAAATAATGAACGGCACGACCATAATCGCTAGAACGATCCCAGCGGTCAGAAAGCCGACTCCGTAATTTGGTCCGTGGAACAGCGCCCCAATGTAGGGAACATTACCGAGCGTGTGAATCAGGGCCGGACCTATCGTCGTGCGCATCACTGGCACGACGATAAAAATTCCCAGCAGGCCATAGATGACGCTGGGGACGGCCGCCAGCAAATCAATCAGAAATGAAATGACGTCGCTGACCTTGCGCGGGGCGAGCTCGGAGAGAAAAATCGCGCTTGCAAGGCCCAGCGGAACCGCGAGGCAAAGCGCGACTGCCGAAGTAACCAACGTGCCATAGATGAACGGCGCCGCACCAAAGTTGTCAAAGTTCGGATCCCACACCCTAGTCCAGAAAAACATCCATCCAAATTTTGCCCGGGAAAGATGGGAATTGGCCCAGAGCTCGTACACCAGCATCGAGGTAATGAGGAGGATAAGGGCTGAAAACGTGAAGGTAATCAGGTGAGCGATTTCGTCGCCGCCACGCAGACGGCGCAGAAACGCGCGAGGTCCCGCCTGCGGCGGAACGTCGTGCGCGATTGTTGTAGCGGCAGCGGACATTTTACTGAATCAGCGAAATCGCCTTGGTCTCCCGCGCGATTACTTCTTTGGGTAGCTGGGCATAGGTTAGGCCCTCGTTGTACTTCTGCCCTTCTACCAACATCCATTTCAGAAAATCCTTGATGGCCTCACGCTTCGCTGTGTCCTGAATTTGCGCGGGAATCAGCAGCCACGTGAAACTTGAAATGGGATAAACCTTCGGCCCCGGGGCGTTTGTGATCGAAACGCGAAAGTCCTCCGGAATGCTCTTGGCATCGGCGGCAGCTGCAGCCGTCACTCCTGCCAAATCCGCCTTCACGAAGTTTCCCGCTGCGTTCTGAACCTTCCCGTAAGGAATGTTGTTCTGCACCGCATAAATCAATTCGATGTAGCCGATCGCGTTGGGTGTCTGCTTCACCAGCCCGGTCACGCCTTCGTTGCCCTTGCCGCCCAACCCGACAGGCCAATTCACGGAAGTGGCTGCGTTCCCCACTTTTTTCTTCCAATCCTCGCTGACCTTCGCCAAAAAATCCGTCCAGATGTAGGTAGTTCCACTGCCGTCCGAACGGTGAACCACGACGATATCGGCATTCGGAAGTTTCACCCCCGCATTTGCTTTGGCGATTTCCGGATCGTCCCACTTTGTGATCGTTCCGAGATAAATTCCCGCTAATGCCTTCTGCGTGAAATTTAGTTCTCCGGATACGCCCGCGATATTGTAAGTCGGCACCACGGCGCCGAGCACGGTGGGGAAATGCAGGATCTTGAACTTCGATTGCGAAAGCTGCTCGTCCGTCATAGGTCCGTCCGACGCGCCGAAGTCCACGGTGCCGGCCTGGAGTTGGCGTATCCCGCCGCCCGATCCGATAGATTGGTAATTAATCTGAACGTTCGGATGCGCGGTGTGATAAACGTCAAACCACTTGGAATAAATCGGATAGGGAAAAGTGGCGCCGGCGGCATTTAGCAGCACTGTTCCGTTTTGGGCTGCTGCGATGGCTGTCAGGCCGAGCGCGAGCGACACAACTAGCAGGCTCTTTTTCATGTTCTCGAATTCTCCTCGTTCCATTTTTTGTCAGAATTGTTACAACCATGTTACATCGGCAAGAATGAGGGGTGAAATGCGGGACGGCTTGGTTCAGGGGGCAGGCTGCTGGGCTTCAGCCCATTCGGAAGCCACACCCAAGCGGTTCGTATAGATTACAAAGTTCCTGCCGCGAGGCTGTCCTCGGCCGCAATTTCGATTTGCTTTGCGCGTCCGTGGCGGACTTCTAGCCCGCGGATCCAGAACAGGATGTCTTCCGCGATATTAGTGGCATGATCTGCAATCCGTTCGAGGTGACGAGAGGCCAGCACGTAGTGCAGATTCGGAGCCGCTAGAGAAGGGTTCTGGGTCATGCCGGACAGCAGAGACTCGAACAAATGGTCGCGGTATTGGTCGACCACGTCGTCACTTTCGAGCACCTGGGTAGCGAGGTCCACGTTCTGGTAAATCAGCGCTCCCAAGCATTTCGAGACCATCGCGCGGACTGCTGTAGCCATAGGCTCAAGCTCAACTGGAATCGGCACTTCGCCCATCGTCGATAGCGAAATGGCGCGCTCGCTGAGGTTTACGGCCAGGTCGCCCATGCGCTCGAGGTCGTTATTAATTTTGAGTGTGGCGACAATCAACCGCACTTCGGTATCTGCCAGGTTTCCCTGGCGCAACATGCGGATGGCGTGCTCGTCAATCACGATTTCCATTTCGTTAATGCGCGGCTCATTCAGAAAGACCTCGCTGGCCAGCCGCTCATTGCGCTCTAGCAGCGCCCAAAGAGCCCGGTTCACGGAGGCTTCCACCGTCCGCGCCTGTGATACCAGGTAGTTCACTAAAACGCTCTGAAAGATTCCGTCCGTGCTGGTTTTCGTAGCCGCCATTCGCCACCTCCTGCCGATTGCTGAGTCCAATTAAATGTGTACGAGTACACGATGGCACTGAAAGGCTGCAACGAGGTTAACGAGAGGTAAATGCTGTAAGACAACTCGAGGTTTAGTTCGCGAGCGGAATGGAAAAAGAGAACTTCGATCCTTGGCCCACCGCGCTCTCAACCCACAGCCGCCCACCGTGCGCTTCCACAATGTGCTTGGCAATCGAAAGCCCCAGCCCGGTACCGCCGGCTTCCCGGGATCGCGCAGCGTCTACTCTGTAAAAGCGCTCGAAAATCCGCTCCTGGTCGGCCTGCGGTATTCCAATACCCGAATCCGAAATCGTAATGGTTGCTTCGTGAGGCCCTGCGGCTGCTCCGACAACTATTCGGCCGCCCGGCGGCGTGTACTGGATGGCATTATCGAGCAAATTCTGCAATACGTCATGCAGCAGACTTGCGTCGCCGCGCAGAGCCGGAATTCCGGCTGGAACTTCCATGCTGAATGAAATTTGCTTACGGCTGGCTTTCAGCAAGGTCGTCTCCGCACAGCCTTCGATCAGTTCCTGCACGCCGACCGGAAAAAATTCCAATTCAAGCTTTCCTGCCTCGATGCGGGCTAGTTTCAATAAATCGTCTGTTACGCGAGCCAAGCGTACTGCATGCTCGCGAATGATTTCCAAAAACCGCCGGTTGTTCTTGGGATCGTCAACCGCTCCGGCCAACAAAGTCTCGGCAAAACCTTGAATTGCGGTCAAGGGAGTCTTGAATTCGTGCGAGACATTTCCGACAAAATCCTGGCGTACACGTTCGAGCCGGCGCAATTCGGTCACATCGTGCAAAACGACCACCGCTCCGGATGGCTTATCCTCTGGGACGGTTCGATCTCCTTCCAGGGCTTTCACCGGCGCTGCGGTCACTGAAAAACTTAGGGGTTGCACGATCCCTATTTCGATATCGCTCTGAAGGCCTTCCTCTCCGTGCAACGCTTTGCGAATGAGACCGATCAATTCCGAGCTTCGAACCACTTCGATCAAGGGACTGCCTTCACTGGTCACGGATTGGACATTCAAAATCTCAGAAAACGCGCGGTTGCAGAACACTAGCCGTTCTTGCGCATCCACTACGGCCACGCCTTCGACCATGCTGCGGAGGATCGCGCTCGACCGGTTGCGCTCGCTGCTTAGCAAGCGTATCTCACGGTCCAGATGCGCCGCCGTTTGGTTCATGGAGTCAGCGAGATCGGAAAGTTCATCCCGTGGTCCTACCGCAAGCCACGGGTGAAAGTCCCCAGCGGCGATTCGTTGTGAGAAATCTTTCAGGTGTTTGACACGCGCAACGAAAATGCGCGCGAAAATCAGGGATACCCCAATTCCGATAACTAAAATGATTAACGAAGCGACCAGTAACCGCTGACGAAGCTCTTTTAGCGACAAATCGATCTGCGCCAGTGGCAATGCCAGGCGAATCACGATAGGCGAACCAGAAGCTGGCTGAAAACGTTGCGCTCGGCACACGAGTTCACGGACACTATCAACCGACCGTCCCATACCATTAGCGAGAGCTTGTTGCACCTCGGGCCAGTCGCTCGGTTTTTCGGGGTCGCCTGCGCCATTTGCCGAGTCCGCTAGAACCCCTCCCGAAGCGGAGATAACGGTGACACGGGCTCCGCTCTTCGCCATCCACTCGGTCCATGCACGCAGCTCCCGCTCGTTGCCGACGTCCGGTGGGCGCGCCTGCGCAAGATTCAACAGCGAAACGAGCTGATCGTTTACAGAACGTATCGAGTGGCTGCGAATGACGCGGGCAGAATAGGAATTAACGGCGATTAGAACGCCAAGCAGAAGGACCAGGTACGTCAGTCCCAGCCGCCAGAAAAGCCTAGCTCGCACGGGTGGTTTCGAAGAGGTAACCGGCTCCGCGAATGGTCTTCATGAACCCTGGATGCTGCGGATCGGTTTCGATTTTCTCGCGCAATCGCCGCACGTAGACGTCCACGCTGCGCGGCGTGACAAATCGTTCCGTGCCCCAAACGGCGTCGAGTAACTGATCGCGCGTAAACACCCGATTGGGACGCGCCGCCAAAAAATACAGCAGCCGGAACTCGAGGGTGCTCATCTGCACTGGTTTTCCTGCGCGCGTTACACGGTACGCCGCCGGATCGATTTTCAATGCGCCAATCTCAAGCGGTTTCTCCGAGGGTGCTCCAGGTTCGGCTCTTCGCAAGAGCGCCTTCACTCGCGCAACAAGCTCGCGCGGACTGAACGGCTTCGTGACGTAATCGTCCGCGCCAAGTTCCAGGCCAACTACGCGGTCCGCTTCTTCTCCCTTGGCGGTGAGAATTAAAATCGGCAGCCGGTTCAGTGTGACGTCCTTGCGAACCTCTTTGCAGATCTCAAGTCCCGAAAGTTTCGGCAACATCAGGTCCAGGATCAGCAGATCGGGCGCGGCCTTTCGAATCTGCGCCAGACCGGTTGAGCCATCCCCACTCGACGCTACCTGATAACCGTCCTTCTCCAGGTTGTAACGCACCAATTCAACGATGTCTTTGTCGTCTTCGATCACCAGTACGCGTTTCATCGGCTCTCTTTTCCAAAGAGTGTCCACACAATAGGGGAATCATACCTCGGAAGCAAGTAGACGCAGATTGCTGGCCATTTTTTAACACGGTGTTAACATCGTTTCATACTGGCACTGGCCGTCCTTCCTGAAACATTTTTTCCGGTGAATGCTCGCGCGATGAAACTCCCGAAATAGTGTAGCTCTCTGATTCTAGATGCCTTGTCCTTACTTGACGATCATCAGTTTGGCCTCCTGTCTGCTCCCTTCCCACCCGTTCCGTTCGCCGCGGTAACAGCTACAACGCAGCACTCTGGCGACTCACTCCTCTTGGGAAAAAGGACGAGAGATGCGCAATTCGAGTGCTTGGAAAAAGAGGACTCAATTCCTCGTGTGGATCACCTCGAGCGCCCTCGCGCAGATCACCCTCGTGGGATTTCTAGCGTTACCCGCATGGTCTCAGCAGAATTCAACCGACCTGACCACCAAAAGTCTGGAAGACCTAATGAATGTCGAGGTGACGTCCGTCTCGAAAAGCGAGCAGACACTTTCGCGCACAGCTTCGGCGATTTTCGTAATCACAGCCGAGGATATTAGTCGATCGGGCGCAACGAATATTCCTGATCTTCTGAGAATGGTGCCGGGGATGGATGCGGCTCAAATCAACGCCAACACCTGGGCCATCAGCGCTCGCGGACTCAATGGTGAGTTCAGCAACGAATTGTTGGTGCTGGTGGACGGCCGCACTGTATATACCCCCACCTTCGGCGGAGTCTACTGGGACGTGCTGGACATGCCGCTTGAGGATATCGAAAGGATCGAAGTGATCCGCGGTCCCGGCGGTACGATTTGGGGGGCAAACGCCGTGAATGGCGTGATCAACATCATCACGAAGAAAGCGGTTGACACGCGCGGAGCATTACTGGTTGCCGGCGGGGGAAACCTCGATCAGGGATTCGGAACGGCGCAGTATGGAAGTTCTCTGGGCCATGATACGGATTATCGGGTTTACGCGAAGTATTTTAACCAGATCCAGCTACCAGGCCTTGGCGGCCAAAGCGGAGGCGATGGTTGGCACCTGCTTAGTGGCGGTTTTCGGCTGGATAGCGCACTTTCACCGAACGATACCCTAAGCATCCAGGGGAATTTATACCGCGGAGATGAGCGGACTCCCACGCAAATTCTAGCTTCTCTGACGTCTTCCATCCTTCAAAATGTTGATCCGACCGCAAATTTATCCGGCGACGTTTTTCAATTGGACTGGAATCATGCTTTTTCCGCGCGATCGCAGACCAACCTCCAAGTGTCCTACGACGACTATAAACGCGACTCCATCGTCGCAGAGACTCGCCACACTCTTAATCTTGATTTCCAACATCATTTCGAGTGGGGCCGGCGGCAAAGCATTGTTTGGGGCCTGGATTATCGCTATTCCTCTTCAAGAAGTACTGCGAACCTCTCTATGTCCTTCATTCCTGCCAGCCTCAACACTCAAATAGTCAGCTCATTCATTCAGGACGAAATCGCTCTCGCGCCCGACAAACTCTATCTTACGGTGGGAACAAAGCTGGAGCACGATTACTACACCGGATTCGTGTTGTTGCCGAACGCCCGGTTGACATGGCAACCGACCGGACACCAAATGTTCTGGACCGCAATTTCGCGAGCTGCTCGCACACCGTCACGTGAAGACACTGACATACGTATCAACTTCGGCGGATTTCCCGGCGCCAACGGAGTTCCAGATGTGCTCGGGCTGGTCGGCAATCCTCATTTCAAGAACGAAGACTTGACTGCGTATGAGGTCGGTTCTCGAACGACTCTACTGACACGTCTCTCCGTCGATTTCGCGGCCTTTTACGGCGATTACACCCATCAGGGAACATTTGAACCAGCTCCACCTGTTTTTGAAACGACCCCGCCTCCTCCTCACCTGTTCATACCCTCTACTTTTGAAAATCTGATGCATGGAGAATCTCATGGACTGGAAGTCGCTGCTAACTGGAAGGTGTCTGATCGCTGGACGCTAAGTCCTGGGTATGCCTTCGAACAGATTCACATGCATTTGGATCCGTCGAGCCAGGACACCACATCGGTGTCCGCCGCGGAGGGAAGCAGCCCGGTGAATTCGGTCCAGATTCGATCGCACTTTATTTTCTTCCACAACCTGGCGTGGGACTCCTCGGCATATTTCGTGGGACGGCTCGACGATCCGAGGATTCCTTCTTACACCAGGGTTGATAGCGGGCTCACCTGGCATTACCGGGAAGGGCTGTCAATCAGTCTGTTCGGACAAAATCTTGCCAGCGATCACCGGCTCGAGTTCATAGATACCACTGGATCTAACAGATCGACACTCATCAAGCGCAGTGGCTATGCCAAGTTCACGTGGCGATTCTGATGGCGGAGCCTAAAAATTGAAATTGCGTCGCACAAGCCCGAGCCATTTATCATCCGGCGCTGCCGCCGGGCGTCGCGGAACGTGCATCACTTCGCATACTCTCGCTCAGATTGTCCTGGTGGGATTCCTGGCCTTACCGGCATGGCCGCAACAGACTTCAACAGACTTGACGACCAAAAGTCTGGAAGATCTGATGAATGTCGAGGTGACGTCAGTCTCGAAAAGCGAGCAGAAGCTTTCGCGCACAGCTTCGGCAATTTTCGTGATCACGGCTGAGGACATCAGCCGCTCGGGCGCCACAAACATCCCCGATCTTCTGAGAATGGTGCCAGGGATGGATGTGGCTCAAATCAACGCCAACACCTGGGCCGTGAGCGCTCGCGGGCTGAATGGTGAATTCAGCAACGAATTGTTGGTGCTAGTGGACGGCCGCACTGTATATGTGCCCACCTTCGGCGGAGTCTTCTGGGATGTACTGGATATGCCGCTCGACGACAT